>Ga0310834_100091_pt1 | contig 169915 bp, 152 predicted proteins | sample SM_ome_2_FD_201314 | JGI IMG/M metagenome (GOLD analysis project Ga0310834, IMG submission 201314) | Sorghum-adapted microbial communities enriched on stacked mutant (SM) sorghum from Joint BioEnergy Institute, Emeryville, California... ... | reverse complement strand
CCTCCAGAGAACGCACCACTCGCACGCCCCCCTTCCCAGACGGATCGTCCCGGAACCGACCCGCGCCACGGCCGCCCGCATGTATCTGCGACTTCACGACCCAGACCGGTCCGCCAAGCTCGCCGGCGACCGACAACGCCTCCTCCGGCGTAAACGCCACGCCGCCCCGCGGCACCGGCACGCCATACTCCTTCAACAGGCTCTTCGCCTGATACTCATGGATATTCATCCGCGCGAGTCCTCCCGGAAGCAGGCCTTCGTGGCCACCGATCTACAGCCTTTATAGCGGGCCTGACTCTCATGTTAAGACAAGAAAGGGGTCGTTCGACAACGGATGAACGACCCCTTTCAGCCTGGCGACGACCTAGAGCAATCCGGCCGCGCGCGCCCATCTGTACTTGGCGCCGAGGACCGCAACCGGCATCTCGGTCGTGTAGGGATAGGCCACGATGCCGTGGTCATAGAGGTACTCCGACGCCTCCTCGACCTGCACGTCACCGGCCAGCGAGGCCACGATCGGCTTGTCGATGCCCTTGGCGCGCATCTCCTCGACGACCTCCGTCACCACCTTGGCGAAGACCATGGGCGGCGTGATGATCGTGTGCCAATAGCCCAGGATCAGCGCGTGGATGCGATCGTCCTCCAGCCCCAGCTTGATCGTGTTCCGGTAGGTCGTCGGCGGTTCGCCGCCGGTGATGTCGACCGGATTGCCCGCAGCCCCGAAGGGCGGAATGAACTTGCGGAAGGCGGCGTCGAGATCCGCCGGCATGCTCATCAGGTGCAGCCCGTTGTCGACACAGGCGTCCGACAGCAGCACGCCCGACCCGCCGGCCCCGGTGATGATGACGACGTTCTCGCCCTTCGGTGTCGGCAGGACCGGAATGCCCCGCGCGAACTGAAGAAGATCCTGGAGGCTGCGGGCGCGGATGACGCCGCTTTGCCGCAGGACGTCGTCATAGATCTTGTCGTTGCCGGCCAGCGCCCCGGTATGGGAGCTCGCCGCTCGGGCGCCGAGAGAGGTTCGCCCCGCCTTGAGCACGACGACCGGCTTCTTCTTGGAGACCCGCTTGGCCGCTTCGGCGAAGGCCCGGCCGTCCTTCAGATCCTCCAGATGCATGGCGACGACCTGGGTATTGTCGTCATGCTCGAAGAAGGTGAGGAGATCGTCCTCGTCGATATCCGACTTGTTGCCGAGGCCGACGATCGCCGAAACGCCCATCTTCGTCGACCGGCTGAAGCCGATGATCGCCATGCCGATGCCGCCCGACTGGGAGGAAAGCGCCGCCCTGCCCTTCACGTCGAAGGGCGTGCAGAAGGTCGCGCACAGATTTTTCGGCGTGTAGTAGAAGCCGTAGATGTTCGGCCCCATCAGGCGGACATCGTAGCGCCGGGCAATCTCCACGATCTCCTTCTGCCCCTCGACGTTCCCGGTCTCGGCGAAGCCGGACGGGATCAGGACCGCTCCGGGGATCTTCTTCTCACCGACCTCGGTCAGGGCCTGGGCGACGAACTTGGCCGGGATCGCGAACACCGCCACGTCGATGTCGCCCGGCACGTCCTTGACGCTGCGGTAGGCCTTGATCCCCAGGATCTCGTCGGCCTTGGGGTGGATCGGATAGATCTGCCCCTTGTAGCCGCCGTTGATCAGGTTCTTCATCACCGAATTGCCGATCTTGCCGTCCTCGGCCGACGCGCCGATCACGGCCACGGCATCCGGCTGCATGATCCGGTTCATCTTGGCGAGGATCTCCTCCTCGCTCGGCCGGTAGCGAGGCGGGGCCGGCTCGAAATCCAGCACGACCCGGACATCCGCCGCGGTCGCACCGTCGGCGCGCGCGAAGACGGGATTAAGGTCGAGCTCGACGATCTCGGGCACCTCGTCGACCAGCCGCGACACGTTCACGATCAAGTCAGCAAGCGCATTCCGGTCGACGGGATCGGCGCCGCGAACGCCTTTCAGCACCTCTGCCGCCTGGATGCCGTCCAGCATGGACAGGGCCTCCTCCCGGCTGACCGGCGCCAGGCGGAAGGTGATGTCCTTCAGCACCTCGACCAGGATGCCGCCGAGGCCGAAGGCGACGAGCTTGCCGAAGCTGGGATCGGTGACCGCGCCGACGATCACCTCCTGGCCGCCTTTGAGCATCTGCTGGACCTGGACCCCAAGCAGCTCGGCCTTCGGATCGTAGCGGCGGGCATTGTCCATGATCGTCTGGAAGCCGGACCTGACCTCATCGGCGCTCTTCAGCCCGACCAGCACGCCCCCGGCTTCGGTCTTGTGCAGGATCTGGGGCGAGACGATCTTCAGGACGACCGGGAACCCCATGTCCTGGGCCATTTCGGCCGCCTGGTCGGCCGAGGCGGCGAGCCCCTCCTGCGGGATGGGTATGCCGTACAGCTCGCATAGCGTCTTCGCCTCCGGCGCGGTCAGGGCGGTGCGCCCCTCCGCCTTCACCTGGGCCAGGATCTTCTGGACTTCGGACTTGGTTCCACCGGTCGGCTCGGCGACAGCGATCGACATGGGCCTTCCCCCTTTACTTATCTATGCCGCCCTCAGGGCGGTTGATGGAGCCGTCGGGCGGGACCGCTTCCGGCCCCGCCGCCTTGAATAGATCGGATCAGATCGCGCCTGCCGAGCGCAGGTTCTGGATCCTCGCCTGGTCGTAGCCGAGCCAGTTCAGGATCTCGTCCGTATGCTCGCCCAAGAGGGGCGACGGCCTGACCTCGACCGGGGAGTCCGACAGGCGGATCGGGCAGCCGACGGTGACGAAGGACCCCCGCTGCGGGTGCGGCACCTCGACCAGGACGTTGCGCTCGTAGAGGGAGCGGTCCTCGATCAGGTCCTTCATGCTGAGGATCGGACCGCACGGGACGTCGATTTCGTTCAACGCCCGCATGACGTCGAACTTGGTCCGCTGCAGCGTCCATTCCTCGATCACGCCGAAGCAGTCCTCCAGATGGCTCAGCCGTGCCTCCGGGGTGGCGTATTCCGGATCGGTGATGAGCTCCTCGCGCCCGACCAGCTTCATCAGGGGCGCCCAGACCTGGGGCTGGATGATGACATAGACATAGTCGTTCGGGCCGCCCGGCTTGCACCTGAGCGCCGCCCCCGGCTGACCGCCGCCGGAGGCGTTGCCGGAGCGCGGCACCTCGTCCCCGAATTCCTTGTTCGGGTATTCCTTGAGAGGTCCGCGGGCGAGCCGCTGCTGGTCGCGCATCTTCACGCGGCAGAGATTGAGGACCGCATCCTGCATGGCGACATCGACCCGCTGCCCCAGGCCGCTTCGCTCGCGATGCAGAAGCGCGGCGAGGATGCCGGCCACGCAATGCATGCCCGTCCCGGAATCGCCGATCTGCGCTCCGGTCGAGGTCGGCGGTCCGTCCGGCCAGCCGGTCGTGCTCATCGACCCGCCCATCGCCTGGGCCACCGTCTCGTAGGCCTTGCAGTCGGAATAGGGTCCGGGACCGAAGCCCTTGATCGAGGCATAGACGATCCGGGGATTGATTTCGTGGATGCGCTCCCACGGAAAGCCCTGGCGGTCGAGGACGCCCGGGCCGAAATTCTCGACCAGCACGTCGCACCGCTTCAGAAGCTCGATGAAGACTTCCTGCCCCTCGGGCGACTTCATGTTGATGGTGATGCTGCGCTTGTTGCAGTTCAGCATCGTGAAATAGAGGCTGTCGGCGTCCGGAATGTCCCGAAGCTGCGACCGCGTGATGTCGCCCCGACCGGGCATCTCGACCTTGATGACGTCGGCCCCGAACCAGGCCAGGATCTGCGTTGCCGACGGACCGGACTGGACATGCGTCATGTCCAGTATGCGGATACCCTCCAATGCCTTGCCCATTTGCACTTCCTCGGATCGTCTTGATCTGGAGCGATTTCGGAAGCCGCGGGGCCGGCACCGGGGCCGCCCCGCGGTTGCCGTTACCTCACTTGTACATGGTCTGGTTCATCGTGCCCGGCGCGAAGGCGTTCGGATCGATCCAGACATTGATGAGCGCGGGCTTGCCGGACTCCCTGGCCCGTTCGAGCGCGGGTCGGATCTGGCTCGCCTCGTGCACCTCCTCCCCATAGCCGCCGAGCATTTCGGCGAACTTCGAGTAGTAGACGTCCCCCAGCTTGTTGCCGACCTCGCCACGTTCCTCGCCATATTTCATGATCTGGCCGTAGCGGATCTGGTTCATGTGGGAGTTGTTGCCGACGACCCCGATGAACGGCAGGTTGAACCGGACCATGGTCTCGAAATCCCAGCCGGTGAGGCTGAACGAGCCGTCGCCGAATAGGCAGAGCACCTCCTTCTCCGGCTGGGCCAGCTTCGAGGCCATGGCGAAGGGCACGCCGACGCCGAGGGTGCCGAGCGGCCCCGGATCCATCCAGTGACCGGGGCTGCGCGGCTTGACCACGCCGCCGGAGAAGGTCACGACGTCGCCGCCATCGCCGATATAGACCGTGTTCTCGGTCAGGAACTCGTTGATCTCGTAGGCGAGGCGCAACGGATGGATCGGCGAGGCGTCGGACATCAGCTTGGGCAGGCGCGCCTGCTCCATCCGCTCCTCCTCGGCCCGCAGCTCGGCGATCCAGTCGTTGCGGCCGGCGGCGCCGTTGTCGACGCGGCCCGACGCCGCCTGCGTGACGGCCGCGAGGATCGCGCCGCAATCCCCGATCAGGCCCAGGCTGATGTCGCGGTTCTTGCCGACGGTCCGGTAGTCGAGATCGATCTGGATGACGGTCGCGTCACGGCGCAGCCGCTTTCCGTAGCCCATCCGGAAGTCGAAGGGCGTGCCGACGATGACGATCACGTCGGCATTGTCGAAGGCATAGCGCCGGGTCTGCTGGAAATGATGGGGATCGCCCGGCGGCAGGGTGCCGCGTCCCGCACCGTTCATGTAGGCGGGGATGTTGAGTTCCTTGACGAAGCGGATGGCGTCGTTCGTGGCCCGGCAGGTCCACACCTGGGTGCCCAGCAGCACGCAAGGCTTCTTCGCCTTGACCAGGATGTCGGCCAGTTTCTCGATGTCCCGCGGGTCGCCGACGCTCTTGGTCGAGAAACGGTAATGCCCGGGCTGCGGGATGACCGCCTTCTTCAGCGGCACCTTGGAGTCGAGAATGTCCCGGCCGATCTCGAGATAGGACGGCCCGGGCGCGCCCAGATAGCACTCGCGGAATGCCATGCTGACCATGTCGGCGACGCGTTCGGTCGACACCACGCTCGAAGCGAACTTGGTGATCGGCTTCATGATGTCGACATGAGGCAGGTCCTGGAGCGAACCCATCTTGTGCTGGTCGAGCGCCCCCTGACCGCCGATCAGCAGCATCGGGCTTTCGGCCCGGAACGCGTTGGCGACGCCTGTCACGGCGTCGGTCGTGCCCGGCCCGGCCGTGACGACCGCGCAACCCGGCTTGCCGGTCACGCGCGCATAGCCGTCGGCGGCGTGGGCGGCCACCTGCTCGTGGCGGACGTCGACGATCTTGATGCCCTCGTCCAGGCAGCCGTCATAGATATCGATGATGTGGCCGCCGCAGAGGGTGAAGATGACATCGATCCCTTCGGCCTTCAGGGCCTTCGCCACCAGGTGACCACCCGAGATCGTTTCCTCGGATACCGTGCTCTCCGGCGGACGCGTCTGCAAAACCGTATCTGCCATCTGGGTGTCTCCCCTTAGGTCTTGTGATTTGAGGCCGTTCGACTTGGGCCGCCCCTTCGTTCCCGCCCCGACCTCGCTGGGCCGCTAATCGAGAAAGCCGCAGTGCTCCTCCACATGTCGGGCGAGCCCGAGCGTGTGCTCCCGGACCAGACGTTCCGCGAGATCGCCGTCCCGCCGCTCCAAAGCCGCGATGATCCTCTGATGGTCCAGGATGGACCGTTCCGCCCGGTTGTCCTGACCGATGGTCAGCTTCCGGATGGCCCGCATGTGGATGAACAGGTTTTCCGTCATGTCGACGATCAGGCTGTACCCACCCAGCCGGATGATCGTCTGATGGAAGGTGATGTTGGCTTCCGAGTATTCGCCGAGATGGTCGGCCGCGTTCCCGGTCTCGAATTCGGCGAACATGCGCCTGAGCGAGGCGATCTCCTCGTCGGACGCCCGCTCGGCCGCCAGGCGCGCCGCCATCCCTTCCAGCGCCGCCCAGACGGTGATCATTTCGACGATCTCGCGCTTGGTCTTGCGGACGACGAAGATGCCGCGGCGCGGCTGGGAACGAACGAAGCCCTCCTGCTCCAGAAGGGCCATGGCTTCGCGGATCGGCGTCCGGCTGACGCCCAGGGCCTCGCAAAGCTGGCGTTCGTCCAGGCGGATCTCCTGCCGATGGTCGTAGATGTCCATCTCGGTAATCGCCTGCTTGAGCGCGAGATAGGCCCGTGCCTTGTAGCTCACGCTGGTATCCAGCGGCTCAACCACCAGCTTCGAACGGTCCACCGTGTTCATCAGCGATCTGCCTCGATTCTGAGTGCCGCGGGCCGAGCCGTCTGAATAAGAAATAATGTATACCAGATACAGTCGACCGGGCAACACGTATTCGACCGCGCGGCCGAGGACGATGCCGAAGTTGCCGAAATCCGGGAAAAGCGACAGGGAAGCCTCACCGACCCGGGCACCCGGGACCCGTTCCCGGGCCGGTCGGATCGGGCCGGCCATCCCGGTCAGCCGCCGACCAGGCTTCGGAGATGGGCGGCGCAGCCTTCGGCCAGCCCGTCCATGCCGTAGCCGCCTTCCAGGACCGAAACCGCCTTTCCGCCGCAGTGACGGCGGGCAAGGCCCATGACCTCGTTCGTGATCCAGGCGAAGTCGGCCGGCTGCAGCCGAAGCTGTGCCAGGGGATCGCGGGCATCGGCATCGAAGCCTGCCGAGATCAGAATCAGCTCGGGCGCGAAGCGGTCCAGCTCCGGCAGCACCGTTTCGGCCATCCCGGCCCGGAACTCGGTCGATCCGGAAAATGCCGGCAGGGGCAGGTTGACGATATTGGCGAACTGCCCCCTCTCCTCCCGGGCGCCGGTGCCCGGATAGAACGGCCACTGGTGGCTCGACCCGAAGAACAGGTCTGGATCCGACCAGAACATCGCCTGGGTCCCGTTGCCGTGATGCACGTCGAAATCGACCACCGCGACGCGCCGAAGCCCGTGCACGGCGCGCGCCTGCTGGGCGCCGACCGCGACATTGTTGAAAAGGCAGAAGCCCTTGGCACGGTCCGGTTCGGCATGATGGCCGCACGGCCGGACGGCGCAGAAGGCGGTGTCCGCTTCGCCGGAAAGCACGGCGTCGACCGCGGCGCACACCGCGCCCGCCGCGCGCAGGATGGCGGGCCGGGAGCCCGGGGACAGCACCGTGTCCGGATCGAGCCGCCGGTATCCTCCGGCGGGAATCGAATCCAGGACGTGACGCACATAATGGGGATCGTGCACCCGCTCCAGCTGCTCGACCGTCGCCTCCGGCGCGTCGCGCCTCGTCAGGTCAGGGAATTCGTCATCCAGAAGCTGGAGCACGGTGCGCAGCCGGCCGGCATGTTCGGGATGCCCGGGGCCGGTGTCGTGAGCCAGGCAATCGGTATGGGTAAAGATCAGGGTCGTCATGGAATTCGCGCACCGTTTCCGCTGTCTCAGAAGTCGCGCCTGATCCGGATCCCGCGCCCCGTCCGGCGCAGATCCCGCCCCGGAACCAAAACCGGTGAGGCCTGATGGTGGACCAGGCGCCAATCCCCGTCCTCGCGGACAAAAAGATTCGTGGCCGCCATAGTCGAGGAGGGCAGCGCCTCCTCGCAGAGGACGACGGCCATGGTCCCGGCGAACATCACCTCCTCGTCATGGCATTCGATCCGCGGCGCTTCGGGATTCCCCAGGATATCCCGCCAGCTCTCCAGCACCGCCTTGCGCCCGGTCAGCGCGGTCCATCCCGGATGGATGCAGCTCACGGGCACGGAACGGGACCAGATGCGGTCCATGGCCTCGACGTCCCGTTCGGCAAACGCCGCATAGAACGCAAGGTTGGCGGCTAGGACGGCGTCGTTCTCCGTCATCGGCCGCCTCCCTGCCGAACGGCCATTCAGCCCGCCATGGCGGGCGCGCCCGCGAGCGCCTCCCGCGGTTGCATCGCGTCCAGGCAGGTCCTGATGAGGTCCCGGACACTGACGACGCCGACCAGCGTCTGGTCGTCGATCACGGGCAGATGGCGCAGATGGTGCCTTTCCATGAGTTCCAGCACCGTCTCTACCGGATCGGAGGAGCTGCAGGAGACGAGCGTGCGGCTCATCAGCGCCGAGACCGGCATCGACAGCACGGCGGCGCCGTGGTCCAGCAGCGCCCGGGCGATATCGCGCTCGGAGAACATGCCGACCACGACATTGCCCTCGGTCCGGCAAACATCCTTCACGACCAGGGCACCGATATTCTCGGATTTGAGGAGGCGCGCCGCCACCTCCACCGTCTCTCCGATTCGGACGGTGATGATCCTCGTGCCTTTCCGTTTCAGAATGTCTTCGACTTTCATGACGCTTCCTCCTCGCGGGGCTTTCTTCCGCGGCCTCCGTCGTACCGCTACTGTCCCGGAACGCGACCGACCGCAGCTTCCTTCAGCGCCGCGGCCGCGACCTCCGGCCGGGCATAGAGCCCGGCCGTCTCCGCTCTCTGCCTGACCAGGGCCAGGACGACATCGATGGTCGGCGTCGGCACCTCCACCCGGCGGCCCAGTTCCTGGACGACCGTCAGCAGCGCATCGATCTCCATGGGCCGGCCGCGCTCCAGATCCTGCAGCATGGAGGTCTTGTGTGCGCCGACCGCCCCGGCGCCGTCGATCCTGCGCTCGACATCGACCCGGAAATGGACCGCCAGCCGGTCGCCGATCGCCTTGGCCTCCAGCATCATTGCCCGGGCCACCGCCCGGGTCCCGGGATCGGCGCAGATCACGTCCAGGGTCGCGTGCGTCAGCGCGCTGATCGGGTTGAAGCAGAGATTTCCCCAGAGCTTCAGCCAGATTTCATCCCGGATGCGGTCGCGCACCGGTGCCTTCAGACCGGCCGCTTCCAGCAGTTCGCTGAGCCGCCGGACGCGATCGCTCAGGCTTCCGTCCGGCTCGCCGACCGGAAATCTATCGCCATAGACGTGGCGCACGACCCCGGGCGAGACCACTTCGGTCGCCGGATAGACGACGCAGCCGATCGCCCGCTCCGGCCCCAGCACCTTCCACTGCCTTCCGCCAGGATCGACGCTTTCGACGATGCTTCCTTCGAACGGCCCACCATGGCGGTGGAAATACCAGTAGGGGATGCCGTTCACGGCCGTCACCACCGCCGTCGCCGGACCGAGAAGCGGGCGCATGGCGTCGACGACGCCAGGGACCGAATGCGCCTTCAGGCACACGAAGACATATTCCTGCGGCCCGAACTCGGCCGGATCGTCCGTGCACGGCGGATGGACCGTGATCTCCTTGTCCTCGGTGCGCAGCGTCAGGCCGGAGCGGCGCATTGCCGCCAGATGATCGCCGCGGGCGACAAGCCCCACCTCGGCGCCCGCCTGGTGAAGCAGGGCGCCCAGATATCCGCCTATGGCCCCGGCCCCGAAGATGCAGATCCTCATACCCCCGTCTCCTTTCGCGTGAGGCGATTTCAACTGACGGCGACGGCGCCATCGATTCGGTGAGACGTGCTTACGGTCCTTAGGATCGCATCCGGATTGTGGTATACGGTATATTGAATGTCAAGCGAGAGCTGGTTACGGCGGATCAACATTCCTATATGCAATATTAAAATGTAAGTTTATTTCTTTTTGACCGACTATCCGTGCGGACCGCTTCGGATCAAGGCGGGATCGGCGGACATTCCGCCCGCACCTGGCGGGCGGGTGTGGCGTTCGACTTTCGTTCGGAATGTCGATAGGTATTCTGCATATCGTCCGCCAGGCTGGCCCGGGCGACGGGAGCGCTACCAGTGACAGAGAATTCAACGGAGTACCGCGATCGATGACCGGTCCGAAGCTGAACGTCCAACCCTTGGATACCGGTTCGAGCTTCCGCACCCAGGCGTATCAGGCGCTGAAGCAGGCGATCACCGAGATGGACATCTACGACCATCCGGGCGAGATCCGGCTTGACGAGCGGCAGCTCAGCGAAAGGCTGGGCGTCAGCCGCACGCCCATTCGCGAGGCGATGACCCTGCTCGAGCAGGAAGGCTTCGTCCGGTCCATGCCGCGTCGGGGCATTTTCGTCGTGCGCAAGACCAAGCGCGAGATCGTCGAGATGATCACCGTCTGGGCGGCGCTGGAGAGCATGGCGGCACGGCTGGCGGCGGAGCACGCGCCGGATTCCGAGATCCATGCCCTGAACGAGCTTTTCAAGGAATTCGAAAGCAAGCGCCCGGCCGAGCATGTCGGCGAATATTCCGAAGCCAATCTTGCCTTCCACAAGCAGATCCTGCGGATGGGCGGCAATAACCTGATCATCGAGATGACGGACAACCTGTTCATCCACATGCGGGCGATCCGGAAGCTGACGATCGGTCAGGACAACCGGGCGGAACGGTCGATCATCGACCACCGCAACATAATCGCGGCGCTCGAGAAGCGGGACGCCGACCTGGCCGAAAGGCTGGTCCGCGAGCACACGCTTGGCCTGGCGCGACATGTGGAGCTGCACGGGGATTTTCTGGATTAGCGGGCGTCCGGCTGCCCCCGACCGGACAACAGGCCCATGCGCGAAACCAGGCTGACACTCCGCATCGACTTCGGCGGCCGGGCCGCGATCGGCCCCGGCAAGGCCCGCCTCCTGGAGCTGATCGGCGAGCACGGCTCGATCTCGGCCGCGGGGCGGGCGATGGGAATGTCCTACCGCCGGGCGTGGCTTCTGGTCGACAGCCTGAACCGGGCCTTCCGCAACCCTCTGGTCACGACGCAGATCGGCGGCAGCAGCGGCGGCGGCGCGGTGCTGACCCCGGACGGCCGCACGGTTCTCGAGCATTATCGCGCGGTCGAGGCCGAGGCCGAGACGGCCGTCGCGGAACGCCTCCACGCACTGACGGCGATGCTGTCGGACGAAGGATCCGGCGAGACCGGCTCCTAGCAGCAGGTGGCCCTAAGGCCGACGGCTTTCGGACGATACCGCCTGCCCCAGGCTGTGGCGGTCGAACGCGACGCTCTTGATCACGGCATAGACCTCCTTTCCCGGCACCAGGTCCAGATCGTGGATGGTCCGCCGGGTGACCCTGGCCAGCAAGACGTCGCCTCCGAGATCGAGGCGCAGATCGGCAATCGGACCGTCGTGGGCGCCGATTTCCGACAGCCGGCCCGGCAGCACGTTGAGCGCGCTCAAGCCCTCCGGCCGTCGGACGGCGACGATGACGTCCCGGGCCCTCACCCGCGCCCGCACCCGGCTGCCGATGGGAAGATCGGCGTACGGAACCCTGAGGTCGCCGGACGCGGCGCGCAGGACGGTCAGGCCGAAGGCCCGATCGTGCCCGACCACGCGCGTCTCCAGAACCGAGCCGGCCTCGAAGCGACCGGTGACCGGGTGAAGGTCGAGGCGCCCCATGATGTCCGCCACGCTTCCGGTCGCGACCACCCTGCCCTCCGACATGAGGACCATCGAGGTGGCGAGCCGGGTGACCTCTGCGATCGAATGGCTGACATAGACGATCGGCACCTTCGTCTCGTCCCGCAGCCGTTCCAGATAGGGCAGGATTTCCGCCTTGCGCGCTTCGTCCAAGGCGGCCAGGGGCTCGTCCATCAGCAGCAGCCGCGGACTGGCGAGAAGGGCCCGGCCGATCGCGACCCGCTGCTTCTCCCCGCCTGACAGCCCGTGCGGCCGCCGATCGAGCAGGTGCCCGATGCCCAGCAGGTCGACGACGTCGCCCAGCTTCACATACCGGTCCTGCCGGGGCGCGAACCATCGGCCGTAGAGTAGGTTCTGCCGGACCGTGAAATGCGGGAAGAGACGCCCCTCCTGGAACACGTAGCCGACCCGCCGCCGGTGCGCCGGCACGAAAATGCGTCGCTCGGTATCGACCAGCGGCCTTCCGTCCAGGAGCACACGGCCGCGATCGGGGCGGATGAGCCCGGCGATGACGTCGATCAACGTCGTCTTGCCGGATCCGGAGCGTCCAAACAGCGCCGTCAGCCCGCCGCTGCCGGCGAACCGGGCGTCCAGCGAAAACGCTGCCCCCAGGCGATGCGCGACCTCGACCTGCAGGGTCATGGCGTGCCGAGCCTCCGGGCGATGAGGCGGGAAACCACCTCGGACAGGACCAACGCCGCCATCGACACCGCCACCGAGATGGCGGTCAGCCGGAAGGCGCCGGCATCTCCGCCCGGCACCTGGGTCAGGGTGTAGATCGCCGACGGCAGGGTCCTCGTCTGTCCAGGAATGTTGGAGACGAAGGTGATGGTCGCGCCGAACTCTCCCATGCTGCGGGCGAAGGACAGGATGATGCCGACGACGATCCCCGGCAGGATCAGCGGAAGCGTGACGGTCGCGAACACCCAGGCGGGGTTCGCGCCCAGCGTTCCGGCCGCGTGTTCCAGGCGCCGGTCCACCGTCTCGATGGAAAGGCGGATCGCGCGCACCATCAGGGGAAAACCCATGATGGCGCAGGCGAGCGCCGCACCGGTCCAGCGGAAGGCGAAAACGATGCCGAAGGTTTCGTCGAGGAAACGGCCGAGCGGTCCCTGGCGCCCGAACAGCACCAGCAGCAGATAGCCCGTGACCACCGGCGGCAGGATCAGAGGCAAATGGACCAGCCCGTCGAGGACCGGTTTCCCCCAGAACCGCCCGCGGGCCAGGATGAAGGCGACAAGAACGCCGAACGGGAGGCTTGCGGCAACCGCCCAGAAGGCGACCCGCAGGCTGAGACGGATCGCCATCGCCTCGTCGGGGCTGAGATCGAACATCGAATGATCACTCGGGCGCCAGGAAACCCCAATTCTCGAAGACCCGGCGCGCCGCAGGAGACTTCAGGAAGTCGACATAGGCGGCCGCATGCACCGATTGCGAGCCCGTGACGACCGCCAGGGGATACACGATGGGCGGATGAACGTCGTCCGGAAAGGTCGCGACAATCCGAACCTGCGGCTCCGCCGCGGCATCGGTCCGGTAGACGATGCCGAGCATTGCTTCGCCACGGGCCACGAGCGCGAGCGCGGCCCGGACATTCTCGCTCTGGGCAACGCGGTCCCGGACGGACGCCCAGACCGCGAGCCTCTCCAGGGCGGCCTTTCCGTACCGGCCGGCCGGGACCGAGGCGACGTCCGCCATGGCAAGCCACCCGTCGGGCCCCAACGCGTCCCTGAGCGGAAAGCCCGGGCCGATCGAAAGCTCGACCGCGCTGTCGCGCGGTGCGACCAGGACGATCCGATTGCCCAGCAGGTTGAACCGGCTTTCCGGCACCACCACGCCGCGCTCGCCGAGATAGTCCATCCATTGCAGATCCGCGGAGATGAAGACGTCCGCGGGCGCCCCCTGCTCGATCTGCCTTGCCAGGGCCGGGCTCCCGGCGAAGGACACGACGGCGCTGTGGCCGGCGCCTTCCAGCCATAGCGCATTGACCTCGTCGAGAGCGTCCTTGAGGCTCGCGGCCGCGAACACCAGGACGTCGCCCTCCTGGGCACGCACCGGAACCGCAGCACCTCCCCAGGCCAGGGCGGCCAAGAACAGCAAAACCAGCCCTGCCCGCAGCCGCGATCGCCGCCGATGCCGTCTTGCCCCCATCAACATAATCCGCCCCCAAGCCGCACAGGTTCGATATATTCGGAAGAATATATCGCGTGGCGGTCGGGGCGGTAGTCCCTATGTCATGAGGTCAGGTCCCCGTTCAGCGCCTGCCTCAGCCGGTCAGCTCCGGGATTACGGGCGCCGCCGGACAGGATCACGGCCGGATCCAGGGGCTGGCCGTAGAAAGCGGTATTGCTTTCGGTCCAAGGCGTGACCGCGGAGCCTTCGAGGGTCAGTCCGGCGAAAGCGCCTTGGGCCTTGGACCAGATGACGATGTCGGCATCGAGCTGAGGCGTGGTCGCCCCCTGCACGCCGGAGCCGATCGTGGCTACGGCAAGGCTGGCCTGGCCGCCGAACTTGAGCTGGTCGTCCAGGAGCGCCTGATACGCCTCGTCGCTCATCAGGAACATCACCAGCTCCGCCGTCTGCACCCCGGCCTGGAGTCCGAGCGACCCGGAGGCCAGCGTATAGAAGGCCGGATAGCTCCACGAACCGTCGTTCCGGGCCAGCATCACCCCGCGCCCGCCTTCGCCACCGACAATGAAGCCGCCCTTCACAAGCGACGGGACGATCAGCACGGCCCGCGCCCGCCGCAGGAGATCCGGTGCGTTGCCGAAGGCGGCATCCGTCCGCGCCTCGGCTATCGTGTTCACCGCGCGGTCGACCAGCTGCTGCTGAGCCGCGGCCGGGTTTGCACGGGCCGCCGAGGCCCGCTCCGTTTCGGACGCCTGAAACGAGGCACAGGCGGAAAGGAGCACGGCGGCGCCGGCCGCGACCAAAAGGAACGTTCTTTTCACCATTTCAACGGTCAATCCTGCTCGCGTCCGGGATCGGCGTCTGATCGAACCCTGCCTTGGACACGCATGGGTTCGGTCATCGCCCGAACAGATAAACCCATGGTTCAGGGATCTGCTCCCACCCGACCATTGCCTGAAGCCGCCGCCCGTGGGATCAATCGGGGCCGGTGCCCAGTGGAGCGTCAGACCCATGCCCGACAGGATCGAGGAACCGCCGCCCTCCGCAGCGCCGCCGCCGGGCTTCGTCAGCATCGCTGTCCCGGTGTGCGCCGCCCATTTCTGCAGCCACTTCTTCCAGTTCCTCATGCCGCCGCTGTTCCCGCTGCTGGGTCCAGCCTACGGTGTGAGCTATGCAGAGCTCGGGCTTCTGGTCGCCGTGTTCTATACGGTTTCGGGTCTTGCCCAGGCACCGGCCGGGTTCGTCGTTGACCGGATCGGCGCCGCCCGCGTGCTGGGTTCGGGACTGCTGCTCCTGGCCGGGAGCTTCACCGCGATGGCGCTCGCTCCGCCCTTCCCGGTCCTTCTCGGCCTCATGGCGCTCGCAGGCCTCGGCAACAGCGTTTTCCACCCGGCGGACTACGCCATTCTCAGCGAAAGGGTTGCTCACAAACGGACCGGCCGGGCCTTCGCCCTCCACACATTGTCGGGCACACTGGGCTACGCCGCCGCGCCGGTAGCGATGCTGTGGCTGTCCGGGGCCGCCGGCTGGCAGGCCGCGATCCTGGCGCCCGCCGCCTCCGGTGCCGCGATCGGGATGGTCGTCCTCGCCCGCGGCCGCCTTCTCTCCCCCTCACGGGGGACGCGGACGACGGAGCGGTTCCGCGTCGGCGACCTGTCTCCGGTTCTCACGCCGACCGTCCTTGCCTGCTTCGGATATTTCGTGCTTTCGGCCCTCCCGACCGTCGGCGTCGCCGGCTTCCTTGCACCCGCGCTGTCGTTCCGCTTCGGAACCGCGCTCGAGGTGACGGCGATGGCGATCGGCGCCCAACTGCTGGGCAATGCCCTCGGCACCCTGCCGGGCGGCTGGCTTGCCGACCGCGCCGCCCGGCACGATTGGATCGTCGCCGGCGGCCTTGCCACCGCCAGCGTCCTCGTTCTCGGTGCCGGATCAGAGGCCGTATCGCCGTCCGTGCTGATGGCAGCCTTCGGCCTGGCGGGCCTGGCGGCCGGCCTGACCTTCCCGTCACGGGACATGCTGATCCGCGCCGCGGCGACCGAGGGCACGACCGGGCGCGTGTTCGGCATCGTCTATTCCGGATACGACTTCGGGTCCGCGCTCACGCCGCTGATCCTGGGCGGTCTTCTGGACCTGGGCGCCACCGGCTGGATCGTTCCGCTGATCGCCGCCGCCTATCTCGCCATGGCCGGGACGGCGATGGTCGCGGGCCGGCCGCGCCGGCCCCTGCTGCGGCCGGGCGCCAGCCGGAGCCCGTGAGGACGTGGCGGCCGCACCGGATCATTCCTCGGCCAACGCCTCGGCAAGGGCGACGGCATTGTTCCGCAAGACATCCCTCGCCGCGTAGAGCAGCGTGACCGGCTGCTCCCGGGCGCGCTGCCGCAGCATCTCCACGAGATCCGGCCGCTGCCGCAGCTCCTCCCGGTAGCGAAGGCGGAACTCGTCCCACAGCTCCGGCTGGTGATGGTACCGGTGGCGAAGCTCCGCGCTCGGCGCAATCTCCTTCAGCCAGAGATCGATCGCGGCGTCCTGCTTCGTCAAACCCCGCGGCCAGAGACGATCGACCAGGACCCGGAATCCGTCCTCCGGATGCGGCGGATCGTAGACGCGTTTCGTCCGGATCGCGGACGGGGATAAATCCATTTCGCCCAAGAACTAACCCCTATGCCGTCTTCGGGCCCCGGGGCACCCATTGTACGCTTCAAGGAGAGGTACGAAGCAAGGCACAATAGGGAGGAGCATGCCATGTTGCGAGGGGCGGCGGTTGCATCCCTTCTTCTCCTGGCCTCGGCGGGAGCCCATGCCCAGGACGCCAATATCGACCGGCTGCGGCAGTTCCAGACGACGGGAACCCCGCTCGAGATACCGACCGTGCCGCAGACGGGCGAATATGCCGAGCAGCTGCGCCGCAATCTTGAACACATCCGGCTTCCCCAGGGTTTCCGGATCGATCTCTACGCGGTCGTCCCGGATGCGCGTCACATGGCGATCGGCACCAATGCCGGCGTCGCCTTCGTCGGCACTCGCAAGTCCGACGTCTGGGCGGTGACGGACCGGAACCGCGACCGTGTGGCCGACGAGGTCAAGCGCTTCGCCCCGTCGATTGAGTTCAGCGTGCCGAACGGCCCGTGCTTCACCCAGGACGGATTCCTTTACATCGTCGAGCACAATCGCGTCCTTCTCTTCCCGGCGGCGGAGTTCTTCTATGAAAGCCCGGACGTGGCCGTCGAGGTCGTCGTGCCCCAGGGCGAGCTCGTCCCGCCGGAGGAGGAATCATTCAATCACGGCGCGCGGGTGTGCAAGATCGGGCCCGACAACAAGCTCTACATCTCGCTGGGCCAACCCTTCAACGTGCCGCCGCCGGAAAAGCTGGACCTCTACGCCGAAAAAGGGATCGGCGGCATCATCCGGATGGACCGGAACGGCCAGAACCGGGAGGTCTATGCCCGCGGGATCCGCAATTCGGTCGGCATCGACTTCAACCCCGCCAATGGCGAGCTCTGGTTCACGGACAATCAGGTGGACGGAATGGGCGACGACATTCCTCCGGGCGAACTGAACCGCGTGACCCAGGCCGGCCAGCATTTCGGCTTCCCCTGGTATGGCGGCGGCAATGTCCGGACGGTCGAATACCAGGGCGAAGAGCCGCCCGCCGACGTAATCTTCCCCGAGGTGGAGATGACGGCCCACGCCGCGGATCTGGGCATGACCTTCTATACGGGCACGATGTTCCCGGCGGAGTATCGCGGCGGGATCTTCAGCGCCCAGCACGGCTCCTGGAACCGTACAACCCCCGTGGGCGCCCGCATCGTCTTCACGGAAGTGAACGAGGACGGCAGCGCCGGCGAGAGCAAGGTGTTCGCGGATGGCTGGCTTCTGGATACCGGGGAGTATCTCGGCCGTCCCGTGGACGTGAAACAGCTCGCCGACGGCTCGCTGCTGGTCTCGGACGATTTCGCGGGAGCAATCTACCGGATCTCCTACAGCAACGAGGAACAATGAGATCCCGGACCGGGTACCGCTGGACGGGTACCGTCGCGGTCACCGCCGCGCTGGCGGCGGTGACCGCGAGCGGCGCGGCATGGCCCGCAGATGTCGCCGCCGGCCGGGAGAAGGCCCGCCAATGCGCCGCCTGCCATGGCCTCGACGGCATGTCGCGGCTGCCGGACGCCCCGAACATCGGGGGAGAAAGCTCCATCTATCTGGAGCGCCAGCTGCGGCTGTTCCGGTCGGGCGAACGACAGCATCCGCAGATGTCGATCATCGCCCAGGGCCTGAGTGACGAGGACATCTCGGACCTTTCCGCCTATTACGGGGCGATCGAAATCGAGGTGACGAGCGTTCCCGAGTAGACGCCGGGCGTTCCGGACGGGCGGACAAGGCGCCCGCCGGCGCGCTCGGCCTGCCCGGATCAATCTGCCGGCTCGGCTGTTTTCCTTGAAGGAACGCCCCCCGAGGACGGTTCGGCAGTAGGCGGCCATGAAGCCAATCCTGATCGCCCTGGCCGCGGTACTCGCCTCTGCCATGGGCGCGGCTCTTCTTTACGCCTGGCTGGGCATCTACAATGTCGGCGCGATCGACGGACATTGGGCGATCACCCGCTGGTTTCTCCATTTCGGCCTCAGAAACTCGATCGAAACCCATGCCATCGGCATCGATGCCCCGCCCCTCGACGACCCGTCCCTGTTCCACAAGGGCCTGAGCCATTACCAGGGGGCCTGCGCCCCCTGCCACGGCACGCCCGGCGAAACGCGCAGCCCCGTCGCCGACCGGATGCTGCCCGTCCCGCCCCATCTCGCCAGCACGGTCGCCACCTGGAAGCCTCGTGAGCTGTTCTGGATCGTCAAGAACGGCCTGAAATATACGGGCATGCCGGCCTGGATCGCCCAGAACCGGGATGACGAGGTCTGGGCAGTGGTCGCCTTCCTTCGACAGCTGCCGGACCTGTCGGAGGCCGAGTACCGGGACTTCTCCAGGCCGCCGGGACAGGACGGGGAGCGCGACCTCGAGACATCCGCGCGCCTGATCGCCTTGGCGGGAACCGCCGGGGAGCAACTGGTCGCCTGCGCCCGCTGCCATGGACTTTCCGGCGAAGGCGGCGGTGGCGGGGCGTTTCCGCGCCTGGCGGGCCAGAAGGAGGCCTATCTCTACCGGACGCTTAGGGACTATGCGTCGGGCGCGAGGCCAAGCGGCCTGATGCAGCCGGTTGCGGCCGCCCTCAGCGAGGAGGAGACCCGCCGCCTTGCCGCCTTCTATGCCGGCGCAGATTTTGCGCCCGATGCGACCGGCACCGACCTCTCGACGGACGACGCTGCGAAAGCGGAACCCGATCTGGGCGAGAACATCGCGCTCAACGGTATACCCGAGCGCGGCGTACCGCCCTGCACGACCTGCCATGGCGCGGACGCTTCGAGCGGCGGGGACGAATTCGCCTACCCGACGCTGGATGGCCAGTCCCCCGCCTATCTCTCGCTCCAGCTCCGTCTCTGGCGGGACGGCAGGCGCGGCGGCGGCGCCTTCGCCGAGATCATGACGGCAGCGGCCCGCGGCCTGAGCGACGCCGACATCCAGGCCGTGTCGGCCTATTATGCGGCGCGCCCGCCGGGCGGCGCCCGAAGTGCCGGACCATGACCGCCATGCCGGCAGGGCGCCTTGCCGTTCTGCCCGCCGTCCTCGCAACCGCACTGTCGGGCTGCGTCGACCGGGACGACGCCCCGCCGCACAGGATCAACGGCACCCAGGAGGCCGGGCGGGCCGCCATCGCCCGGATCGGCTGCGGCGCCTGCCATGTCATTCCCGGCGTGCCCGGGGCCCGTGGCCAGGTCGGGCCGTCCCTCGCGGGCTTCGGCGTGCGGCGCTACATCGCCGGCATCGTCCCGAACCATCCGACAGTGCTCATCCGCTGGGTCCGCGCCGCCCCCGAAATCGCGCCGGACACGGCCATGCCCGCCCTACCCCTTTCGGACCAGGAAGCGCGCGACATCGCCGCCTTCCTCTACACCTTGCGGTGAAACCTTTCCGACGATTCGGCGACAACCGCGTCCCGGGACCGGAACGGGTCCGGCAAGCGTTCCTGGACGTGTGCCGTGCCGGCGTCCTGTCGACCCCCTTTTCCAAGACGGAGGGAGCCAAGGCCATGCCGATACCCCTGACCGGCTCATGCCGCTGCGGTGCTGTGGCCTTCAGCGTGAAAAGCCATACGCCCCATCCCTATCAGCTCTGCTACTGCACGATCTGCCGGAAGACCGGCGGCGGCGGGGGCTATGCGATCAACATCATGGGGGTCGCGGCCAGCTTCGACCTGCGCGGCGGCGACAATCTCCGGATCTATCGGGCGGAACTTCCCGGCGACGGCGAAGGCTGCGCGCTCCAGACCAGCACGGCCGAACGCCACTTCTGCATCCATTGCGGCAGCGCGCTTTGGATCAGCGATCCGACATGGCCGGACCTCGTTCATCCGTTCGCATCGGCGATCGACACCGACCTGCCGGTGCCGCCGGAACGGGTGCACATGATGCTCCGCTACAAGGCGTCCTGGGTCGAGCCGGCAATCGGTCCTCACGACCGCTGCTTCGACGAATATCCGGAAGAGTCGATCGAGGACTGGCACCGCCGCCGGGGGCTCTGGATCGACTAGGGATCGGAAGCGGAAGGCATCCGCGCCGAACCGCCTATTTCGAGGCGAGGCTGATGCGGTAGGCGCATCGGCGTCCGCCGGCCGGAATGTGCTCGACCCGCTCGATCGTCACGCCGGAGCCGAGGACGCTGCGGAAGACGGCGAGCTCGGACCGGCAAAGGCCCTGGCAGGCGGCGGCCGCGGCGCAGATCGGGCAATGGTTTTCGATCAGCAGGAACGAGCCGTCCGCCTCCTTCCGCCATTCCGCCATGTAACCTTCGCGCGCCCGCAGGCGGGCCAGCAATTCGACCCTCCCGGCCAGATCCGACGCCGCCGCCAATTCGCGCCCGTAGGCCGCGATCGTCTCCGCCTCGCGGGCCGCGAGGAGACGATCGAGAGCCGCCTGCCCGAGGGTCGACCGGACGCCCCGCAGAAGCTGGACGGTCAGCTCGGCATGGGTATCGGGGAAGCGATCGTGGCCCGCCTTGGTCAGCTGCCAGATCCGCGTCGGCCGGCCGACGCGGCGCGGCGTACGCGTCGCCGTCACCAGCCCCTGGTCCGCCAGCCGGGAAAGCTGCTGGCGCGCCGCCTCGCCGGAGATGCCGAGCGCCTTTCCCAGGTCGGCCGAGGTCTGGCCTCCACGGGTCTTCAGGCACAGGAGAAGCCGTTCGCCCGGCGACCGGGGAGACCAGGTGACTTCTTCCGAGTAGTGGCCCGGCAGCATCCGGCAACACCCGACAATCAAAGCATCCGCTTTGAAAAGTATCGGCGGGTGTCCCGCTCCGCAAGGCCGCCGAACGCCGATCGTCCCTCCAACAGCCGCGTGCCCGGAGCCTAAAGGGCCTCGAGGACGCCCTTCAAGGCCGCCAGATCCCGCTTCACCCAGTCCGCGTCCTCGGCGAACCGCTCGTCCGACATCCCCGGCTCGCGGAAAAGGGTGATGACGATCTCCGATCCGCTGCCGTTCGGGACCACGCGCATCGGGACGTAGATCTCCGTGCCATCGTCCGAAACGACCCAATGGTCAAGAACGCCGTAGGGGTTGGCCGGGGTGAAGCGCACCCGCCGTGGCCCGTGCGGCGTCCGGGCGATCCAGTCTTCTCCCTGCCGCTCGATCGAGGAGCATAGTCCGCTGGCCCAGATCGGGAAATTCTCGGGCTTGGCGAGGAAATCGTAGACCTGCCTGCTGTCCCGCACGACGCTTACGCCCAGCGATCGGGCTTCCGAAACGGTCATGGATGTCTCCCGGTATTGCCGGCGTTCATCGATTCCCCCAGTCTACCGCGGACGGCTTCCGAGGGTTTGAACGAAACGGGCGCGACCGGGCCGGTTCGCCCGGCTACGGAACGGTGCGGTCCGGGGCGGTGTTCAGACATCGCATGTGACGGAACCCGATTGCGGCAGCCCTTCCCCCCGTGATTCCCCGAGAGCCATCAGACAACTCGCTCGCCTTTCTGCGGGAAGGCTACACCTTCGTCTCGAGCCGCTGCGACCGGCTGGGCACCAACCTGTTCGAGACACGGATCATGATGACCCCGGTCGCCTGCATGCGGGGCGCCGGCGCAGCTGAGGTCTTCTATGGGGGCGACCGGTTCACCCGGACGGGGGCCCTGCCGAAATCCGTCCTGCACCTGCTGCAGGACGAGGGCAGCGTCCAGGCCCTGGACGGGACGGCGCACCATCATCGGAAGCGACTGTTCCTCGACCTCCTGACGCCGGATGCGATCGGGCGCATGGTCCTGATCTTCGGGCAGCTTTGGCAGGAGGCCCTGCCCCGCTGGCAGGCCCGGCGCCGCATCGTCCTGCACGAGGAACTGCTGCCCCTTCTCACCCGCACCGCCGCCATCTGGGCGGGCGCGCCGCTGAACGACCACGAACTGGCGTTGCGGAGCCGGGAGCTGGGTGCGATGGTCGAGCATGCCGGAAGCCTCGGCCCCCGGAACTGGTGGGCGAGAATGCTGCGCAACCGATGCGAAAGATGGGCCCAAGACGCGATCGGCCGCATGCGCACGGACGGGATCAGGTCCGATGTGCCGGCGGCCCAGGCCCTGGCTGCGCACACCGAATCGGACGGCCAGCCGCTCCCGCTGTCCCTCGCCGCGATCGAACTCTTGAACCTGCTGAGGCCGATCGTCGCGATCGGCCGCTTCATCGTCTTTGCCGCCCTTGCCCTCTATCGCTACCCGCATTGGCGGGCCGCCCTGGCTTCCGGCGACGGGGACCTGGAACCGTTCGTCCAGGAGGTGCGGCGTACGTCCCCGTTCTTTCCGGTGGTCGGCGGCCGGACCCGGGAAGCTTTCGAGTGGCAGGGGGAGCAGTTCGCCGAAAGCCGCTGGGTCCTCCTCGACCTCTACGGCACCAATCACGATGCCCGCCACTGGCACGAACCCGCCGCGTTCCGGCCGGAGCGGTTCCGCGACTGGCCGGGCGATCCCTATACCTTCGTTCCGCAAGGCGGCGGGCCCTACGAAACCGGGCATCGCTGCCCCGGCGAAAGGACCACGATCGAAATCGTGAAGGAGGCCGTGCGGCGGCTGGTCCGCACGATGACCTACCGGGTTCCGGCCCAGGACCTGACCGTTTCCCTCTCCCGGATGCCCACCCTGCCCAGAAGCGGCTTCGTCATGACGGATATCCGGCCGTCGTGAGGCAGGTCCGGCAGCGCGGGCCTCACGCTGCCGCGTCGGCGAGACGGTCCCGGAAGGAGCGGGCCCAGTCCCAGTCCGGCCTGAGGCAGAGGCAGGCATCCGCCGCGGCCCGCGCCTCCGCCTTCCGGCCCAGCGCCGCCAGGATCTGCGCCTTCAGGAGATGGCCTTCGGAGCGTTCGCGCTGGTTCTCGAACAGGGGCAGCGCCTGCTCGATGGCGTTCGCGGCTTCCCCGAGGTTCATGTTCGCCTGGAACAGGGTCTGCGCAACCTTCAGCCGGGGCCACGCCCAGTCCGGCCGGAGGTCTGCCGAACGGCGGAAAGCGTTCACGGCAGCCGTCGTTTCGCCCAGGGCAGCCGCGATGCGCCCCAACAGCTGGAAGGCGTCCGCGGAGGCGGGCGCCAGCTTCATGTATTCCGACAAGGCCGTCCGCGCCTCCTCCCATTTCTCCTGGCGGAACAGCGCCTGGGCAAGCTGATAGCGCCACCAGGGGACATCAGGCGACAGGCTGATCGCCCGGCGCAACGCCTCGGCGGCCGCATCGGGCCGTCGCTGACGCAGCCGGACCAGGGCCAAAAGATGATGGTAGGAGGCGTGGTTCGGCTCCAGGGCGACCGACCGCTCCGCGAACCGGGCGGCGTCGTCCAGGTCGCTCCCATGTTCGGTCAGCAACTTCGCCAGCAGGTGGAACGCCTGGGCATTGTCCGGCGTCTCCGCCACAGCCGCCCGCAGCATGCTTTCCGCTTCCGCGAAGCGGCGCTGCCGGTGGTAGAGCACGCCAAGCTGGAAGCGTGCGTGCGGCCACCCGCCCTCGACGGCCTTCGTGAACGCCTCTTCGATCCCGGGCAGTTCGCCTTCGGGGAGGGTTTCGATTTTCATCGACACGATCGCCCGGTTGCGGATCGACCCGAATTCGTCCGGCGGGCTGATCAGGAACCGCTCGACCATCTCCGTCACCACGACATCCGGCTGGAACTGGTCCAGGATCTCCTCATCGATCACGTTGCCGTAGATGTAAACGAAGGTTCCGAACGACTCCCGGAAGAAGGCCAGGAGATTGCCGCCGAAGGAATCGCCGAACATGACGCAGGTCGGAAGGCTCCGGTCCTGGTTCCGGAACACCCGCATCCGGCCGCGGTTGGTGATCCGGTTGTCGTAGACCAGGGCCGAACGCGGCGCCCGTAGCCGGGTCGAAGGGGTGGGTGACCGCCTCTCAGGCGTCAGCTTCACGCCGAGGTCGCCGACGACCTCGGTCTCGACGAAGTCGAATTCGGCGTCCTCGACCACATGAAGGGGGACGCCGTCGGCCCGCATCCGGCCGGCCAGGGCCTTGTAGGCGACATAGCCGCCAAGCCCGCTCCAGTGCGTGTCGGTCTTGGGGTAGACATAGCCCCTGCCCTTCGCCGCGTGAAGCTCCCGGTCCGGATAGATGAGCGAGACGCCAACCCGGTTCCGGAGGGCGGCTTCCAGCTGGAAAACCGGCCTCGACGTCGTGATCTCGATCCCGTCCGGCAGATATTCCGGATAGATCGCCTTCTTGTTCGGCGCGACCATGAAGAAGAATTTCGTCCCCCTCCGGGCCAGCAGATCCCGCCGGTGGGCGACGATCCGTGTCCAGGCGTCCAGGCCGTCGTCGTCCAGAAGCCGGCCTCCGGTCATCTGGCGGACCACCTCGTTGGTGTCCCGGTCAAGGAATATCCAGCCATCCTTGCCCAGAAGGTATTTTCCCGGATTGTTCACGCCGCTTCGCCCCAGAACGCTGAAAAGATTTCGCAAAATATTCCACAAATGAACCCCGGCATTACGCTGGAACCTGCCGTTCCGTCGACACTTCCCGGGCCACGTTTCATCCTAAGCGAGCAACGGTGACACCAATATGGCGCGACCGGATCAACGGCCGTTGCTTCGACATTCCTGCAGGGCTTCGGAGAGGAAGCGCAACGCCATATCCAGCCTGCCTGCCCAGAGCGACCAGGTGTGCGTTCCGGGAACGATCTCCGAAGTGACCGGGATGCCCGCCAGGCGCAGTTCCCTCCGCAGGGCGCGAACGTCGGCGGCGGCGCCGAATTCGTCCCGGTCCCCGCTCATGAGATAGATCGCGGGCCGGCTGCTTCCGGCGGCCAGCGTCGGAATCAGGCCGAGCGGCGATTGCCGGTGCAGCCGCGCGATGTCGGGGGGACTGCCGAAGGCGCCGGACAGGAGAGCGACCTGGTTCCGGGTCAGTTCCCGGTCGACCGGCAGCCGCGACCACAGCACCGGGCTCAGGGCGGCGACCGCGCAATACCGGTCCGGTTCCGCAAAGGCGAGGCGCAGGGCCCCGAATCCGCCCATGGATTGCCCCGCCACGGCCCGGGCCGAGGGCCCCGGTCTCACCCGCCATGACGCCTCGATATGGGCCGGCAGATCGAAGCCTATGGCCGTCGCGAAATTCCCTGGTCCGCCTATGGCTTGCGAGTCGACAAACCAGCTCGAGCCTGCGTCCGGCATGACGATGACGAGGGGTGGGATTACACCCCGGCCGATCAGGTCGTCGGCCGTCGTCTGCACCCCGCCGGCCTTGGGCCAGGTCCGTTCGTCCCCGCCGACGCCATGGAGCAGGTAGAGCACGGGATAGCGTTCGGACGCCTCGACGGCATATCCGGGAGGAAGATAGATCGAATAGGCCAGGTCCCGCCCCAGCGCCCTGCTCGGAAAACGCTGGCCGAGATGGAGCTCGGCCCATGCCGCATCGGCCGCGAAAGTCCAGGCGGCCAGCAGAAGCCCGACACAAAGCCGGACGCAGACGGCCCCGTTTCCCGAACCCGGCGAGCCTGCCCGCGAACATCGATATCGGCGGCGTAGCTGTTCCAGAACCCGCATGCGCCGATGCAACCCTTTCTTTGGGGCGAGAATTCGTCATCGGCCGCCGGCAGACACGCCCCGCGGCCCGCGGGCACAGCACGATCCTACAAGATTTTATAAAATTTTATTGAATTTATTGCGATTGGCACCTATAGGCACGCTTAAGAAACGATCAAGGATCGTGGAGGGTGAGATGTCCAGATTTGTGCCCGTCCGTACCGCCGCCGTCTTCCTGGCCATCGCCGCCGCGACCGTCCCGGCGAGGGCCGAATTCGGCACGGCGAAGTCCATCACCTTCCGCAGCGCCTCCGACCGGAACGCCATGATCCAGGCGGAGAACATGCGCATCACGGCCGAGAACGTCTATTTCCAGCAGCAGCAATTGATCGACGCCCTACAGAGGGGGACGATCCTCAACAACCTGATCATCGTCAACCAATCCGGCAACGGGACGATCGATCTCAACGCGACCCAGACTTCAAGCGGGAATTCGACGATCAACAACGACATCGTCGGCGGGATCCGCTTCTAGCCAGTCCAGACGGCAATTCGGGTCCTGCTGGAGCCCGGTCCACGCCCTGACGTCACGGTGTCGGCGATGAATGCCCCCCTGAAGTCCGCGCTCGCCCTGGTGCTGATGCTTTCGGCTTGCGCCGTGCCTCCCGTCGGGGACCGTCCGGCTCCGATCCTGCAGGGGCCCATTCCGACGCTCACCGAGACGCCGGCGTCCCGCGCCCTGGCCTGCCTTGCGGCAAGACCGGATGCGCAGAACCCGGATCTCCGCATCGCGGTGGGAGAGATCCCGGACCGGACGGGCCGCTTCGACTACGAAGACCTGGGGTCGTTCGTTACCCAGGGGGCGACCTACATGATGATCAGCGCCCTCGCCGCCGCGGGAATCCGCCAGGTGAATCGTTCCACCGTCGGGATCGCCGAATGGGAGCTCGAGCAATCGATCAACCAGCGGCTGGGCGAGGGCCGGCCGGTCACGGTCGGCGATCAGGTCCTGACCTACCGTCCGATTCCACGCGGCGCCTTCACGGGATCCACCCATTACATCACCGGCGCGATCACGGAGCTGGACTTCAACGTCTTCCAAAGGTCCAACGAGGCCATGATCGGCGGCATCGGCGCCGGCATGCGCGTCTTCGTCGCCCGGGTCGCCGTCGATCTGGCCGTCACGGACACGAAGACGACCGAGATCGTCCTGTCCCGATCCTACCGGAAGCAGGTGGTGGGATACGAGATCCAGGCCAACATCTTCCGGATCTTCGACATCGGCAGCGGCGTCGGCCAGATCGCAGGCGAAGAGCTGATCGACGTGAACCTCACGACGCAGCCGAACGAGCCGTTGCAGGGGTCCGTGCGCTGGGTGCTCGAATCCGCGGCCTATGACATCGCAAGCGAGCTCTTGGGCACCGGCGCCCTGTGCGACGCCCATCTGAACGAGGCCGAGCGCGAGCGCCGGCAGGCCCGCCGCGGTAGGATTCCGCTCCCGAGGCCGGCGGAAATCGACGCGCCCGCGGGAATACTGGACAGCACCGATCCGGACGCGGCTGCTGTCGACGGAAGCCTGCCCGAACCGCAGGCGACGCCGCTCGAGTGCCGTTTCATCGCGGGCCGCCAGATCTGCGCGAACTTTCCCGGTTCGGCGCCCAACCCCCATCCCGGCCTGAGCATGCAGGGCTGAGATCCGCGACATATCCCCGGCCATTGCCCGGGGATGAGTGAGCGCCCGGAGACGGTCCTCTCCGGACGCCCGAAACGAATGGCCGAAGGAATCGGCTGCTGACTGTGCAAGGAGGAGGAACGATGAGACTTGTCTTTCTGTCGAGCGTCTCGGCAGCGATGCTGCTCTCCGGAGCCGCTGTCGCGGGTGGAGGCGGCCACCACATCAATGTCGACGTGGGCCAGGCCTTTCTCAATGTCCAGGACGCGTCGAACGCCGTCGAGGCCGCGGCCGGGGCATCGGACATCGGGCAGGACGCCAGCAATATCGCGAATGCCGTGATCGACGAACGCGGCGGTCCGCTGAACAGCTTTGACGATGTCCTGCAGCTCTCGTTCGGGGCGCAGAACGCCATCAACACCGCCGTCGCCGAAGCCGGCGGTGTCGACGACATCGCCCAGTCGGCGACCAATGTCGCCAACCTGGTGAACGTGAACCGGGTCGACGACATCGGGCAGATATCCTTTGCCGACCAAATCGCGGGCAACCAGCTCGTCCCCGCCGGGAACGCGACCGATCTGGCGCAGTCGGCCAGCAATCTGGTCAATGTCGCCGAGATCGGCACCGCCGGCCGCGGCTCGCTCGTCGGCCAGATCTCCGCCACGTCCCAGGCGGCGTCGAACGAAATGTTCGGCGGGGCCGCTCTCGGCGACATCGCCCAGGATGCCACCAACGTCGCCAACCTGCTGAATGCCGAACGGATCAACGGCGCGATCCAGGCGGTCGGCCTGGACCAGGACGCCTACAATGCCGTCGATTTCAGGAGCGGGTTGACCGACCTCGAGCAGACCGCGACCAACGTCGGCAACCTTGCCGATGCCGGCACGATCAAGGGCCCGATCGTCCAGGGTGCCCTGGGCGTTCAGCAGGCGACCAATGCCGTGGGCGGAATCGTCGGCGGCGGCGCGAATGGCACGGTTGTCGATCTCGCGCAGTCGGCAAGCAACCTGGTCAACGTGGTTACCACCCGCAACGGCGTCGCGGGCGGCAGCCGCTTCCTTCCCGAACTGGCGCAAGTCTCGAATGTCGGGCAGAGCGCCAGCAATGCGGTTACGGCCCCCGCTGTCGCGGGTCTCGTCCAGGGGGCGACGAACGTCTCCAACCTCATCTCCGTGACCGTCGACATGGACTGATACCTGTCCGCCCGGCCGCACTGGGATCCGGACCCTGTCCGCAAGGCCCGGCCCCTCGAGGGGCCGGGTCCTTCTGATGCCGAATCCGCCCTGTCAGCGCTGCCCCCGGACATAGGGAACGCCAAGTTCGGCAGGCAGGCCCGCACGGCGACCGAAGATGACGAGGACGATCATGACGGCCGCGAAGGGCAGCATCTGGATGACGTCTGTCGGCAGATTGACGCCCGCGACCTGGAAGGCCGTCGCCATCGACAGGCAGGCACCGAACAGGAAGGCGCCGGCCATGACCCAGGTCGGCCGCCCTCTGGCCAGCATCGCGAGTACGATCGCGATGAAGCCGTTGCCGCTGGTCAGGAAGGGAACGAAGATCCCCGCCCCCACTTCGGCCATGAACGCCCCGCCGATCCCGGCGAGAGCCCCGGTTGCAAGCACCGCGAACGAGCGCACGGCGAACACGTCGACCCCGGCGACATCGAGGGCGGCCGATTTCTCGCCGGCCGCCCGGAGGCTGAGACCGAGCCCCGTCCGTCGATAGAGGGCGGCCATCGCGAACACGAGGATGATGGCGACATAGGCCATCGGATGATGGTCGAAGAGCCCGCGCCCGACGACCGGAATGTCCGACAGGAGCGGGATCCGAAGGCTGTCCTTCACGCCCAGGCTGGGATAGCTGCGGGCGAACCGGAAATGGTGCAGAAGAGCCGTCAGCCCCTCGGCACCGAGGGTCAGGGCGATGCCGATCACGATCTGGTTCAGTCCCAGGAGGACGCAGAGCACGGCCATGATGCCGGCCGAGGCCACCCCGGCGACGGCCCCGGCCGCAAAACCGGCCCAGATCGATCCGGTCGCGAGCGCCGTCGAGAAGCCGGTGAAGGCACCCATCAGCATCATGCCCTCGAGCCCGACATTGAGGACGCCCGCCTTTTCGGAGATCTGCTCACCCAAGGCCGCCAGCAGAAGCGGAATGCCGGCCGTGACGGCGCCGGCCACAAGAGCCGTCGCAAAGGCTTCGGTAAGGAGCCCGCCCATCATTCTCGGCCTCCTGCCCCTGCCCGCTCCTGCCACCGGGCGTCAAGATAGTCCGCCAAGGCCAGGAGGACCAGCAGGACCGCCATGACGACCAGGGTGAAGAAATGCGGAACGCCCAGGCGACGGCTGGCGCTTTCGGCCCCGACCGACAACACCGAGAAGAGAAAAACGAAGGCGATGGCAGCAAAGCCGTTGAACCGTGCCAGAAAGACGAGCGGGATCACGGCCAGCCCGTAGGCCGGGTTCCAGTCCGCCCGGACATTTCCCTGGACGCCCAGGACCTCGACCGCGCCGGCTAAACCGGCCAGCGCCGCCGAGATGGCGAAGACGGCCAGGGTGAGCTGCGGCACATGGAGACCGGCATGGACGGCGGCGCGTCGGCTGGCGCCGAGCAATCGCAGCCTCAGCCCGAAGGCGGTCCGCGTCATCATCAGATGGACGGCGACGACGGCGATGATGCCGAAGACCAGCCCGCTGGAGATCGTCGTGTCGAAAAGCCTGGGCAGCCGGTCGGCGACGGCCAGGGTCCGCGTCTGCGGAACCGTCGTCGCCGGATCGAAGAAGGCCAGCTTGACGAGCAGGTTCGCCACGGACAGGCCAAGGAACGACATCATCAGCGTCGTGATGATCTCGTTTATGCCCTGATAGGCCTTCAGGAGCGCCGGCACGATCGACCAGAGCGTTGCGACCAGAGCCGCGAGGCCGAAGCACAGAACCAGCGTCGCCCAGGCCGGCAAGCTCTGGACCAGGACCGGCGCCGCGGCCGCGGCGGCGACCGCCGCCAGCAGGAGTTGGCCGTCGACGCCCAGATTCCAGATCCCCGCCCGGAACGCCACGATGAGGCTCGCAGCCAGGAACAGAAGCGGCGCCATCCGGGTCGCCGTCGCCTCGAACCCGAGCCACGACAGGAGGCCGCGGCGGAGGACGTAACCGTAATAGGCGATCGGATCGGCCCCGAAGGCCAGGAGCAGAAGCCCCGACAGGACGAGGGTCAGCGTGACCGGGAGAACGGCCGTCAGCAGCAGCCGATGCGACGCCTCGGCCCGAGGCCGCCCCGGCAGGCGGCCCGTCGTCCCTAAGGCCGGCGTCGGATCCCCCTTCATCATCGCACGATTCCCAGCATTATTTCGCCGACGCGGCGACGCGCCTCCGGCCCGTTCGCGACCATGCCCACGAGGCGCCCGCGCGCCATCACGGCGATCCGGTTGCTGAGCTCCAGGACCTCGTCCAGATCCGTCGAGATGAGGACGATCGCTATGCCGGACGCGGCGGCCCTCAGAATCCGTTCGCGCACGTCCCTCGTCGTCTTAAGGTCCAGGCCGTTGGTCGGTTTCGAACAGATCACGGCGCGGGCGCTGCCGGTCAGTTCCCGGGCCAGCAGGACCTTCTGGATGTTGCCACCGGAAAGCCGGCCGACCGGCGTGCCGATGCCGGGCGTACGCACGTCGAAGGCGGCCACGAGATCCCGGGCCCTTTCCGCAATCCTGTCCCGGCGCTCGATCCCGTGCCGCCAGCATGGTGGCTCCCCGATCTCCTTCAGGACCAGATTGAGAGCGACGGAAAAGCTGCCGACCGTCCCCTCGCCCAGGCGGTCGTCGGTGATGTAGCGAAGCCCGAGCCGGCTGCGTTCCCCCACGTCGAGCCCGTCGACCTTGCGGCCGTCCAGCTCGACGCTGCCACGATAGGGAAGCTGCCCGGCAATCGCCTCGGCCAGGCGCTTCTGGCCATTGCCGTCGATCCCGGCAATCCCCAGGATCTCCCCTGGCGAGACGTCGAACGAGATCCCCGCTGGCGCATTGCCGCCTGCCGAATCCGTGCCGAGATCCCGCACCCGCAGCACCGGCGGCCCGTCCCGGCGCGGCCGTGGGCGGGGCGGGTCACCGGCGTCCGGCACTCTGCCCCGCCCCGGGGCGGCCGGACCGAACATGAGCTCGACGACCGCCGACTGAAGCTCGTCGACACCGCGCGAGGCAAAGTCCCGGGGCACGAGTTCGCCGACCTTGCGCCCCTGCCTCAGCACCGTGATCCGGTCACCGATGTCGAAGGCTTCGTTCAGCTTGTGGGTGATGAAGACGACCCCGATGCCGCGCCCGACCAGACGGCGTACCAGCGCCCCCAGCTCGGCCGCGCCTTGCGGGGTCAGCATGGCGGTCGCTTCGTCCAGCACCAGAACGCGGCTTCCACGCAGGATGGCACGCAGGATTTCGACCTGCTGCCGTTCGCCGAGCGAAAGCTCGCCGGCGACAGCCTCGGGATCGATGTCGAGCCCGAGCTCGCCGGCCAGGCGCCTCAGCGTGGCCGCCGTTTCCCCCAGCGCCGGCGCCCGCCACCATCGCCCGCCGAGGGCGAGGTTCTCTGCGACGGTAAGCGTCGGCACCAGCATCGAGTGCTGGAAGACCGTCCCGATGCCGAGGCGCAAGGCGCGACGGGGCGCGCCCAGCGCCCGCCTCCTGCCGTCGACCAGGATCGCCCCTTCGTCGGGGCGGACGAGGCCGGAGATCATGGCGACGAGGGTCGACTTGCCGGCCCCGTTCTCTCCCAGAAGGACGTGGACCTCGCCCGCCCGAACCGCCAGGTCCAATCCGGAAACCGCCGTCACTCCGGAAAAGCGCTTCGTCAGCCCCCGTACCTCGAGAACGGGGACCTTCCCGTCCCGGGCAGGGGCGTCCGGGCTCTCTCCGGCCATGGGCGACGATGCTAGGCTAGTCGGCCACCGCCGACATCATCGCCCTCACCTCGCGGGCGTCGAACTTCGGTTCGACCGTGACCGCGCCCGACAGGATCTCCTCCCGGTCCCGGAGGACTGCCGCCCACTGCTCCTCGGGGATCTGCCCGGTCTTCAGAAGATGGACCGAGTCGTCGGCAAGCGACAGCGCATAGGGCTTCGTCCCGAACGTGCCCTGGCGCAGATCCTCGACCATGGCGGAGAAGACCGGTGTCATGTTCCAGACCACCGACGTCAACAGGTGCCCGGTGTCGTCCAGGCTGGATTTGTCGCCGATGACGTCGATGAAATAGACCTTTCCGCCATCGACCGCCTTCGTCGTCTTCACCGCCTCCAGCATGCCGAAGCTGGAACCGTCGCCCTGACCGAAGATGATGTCGGCGCCCGCGGCGATGAGGGATTCCGTGACGCGCCGGCCGCCGGCGGCATCGCTGTAGGCGGCCGGACCGATGACGGCATAGCGCAACGTGATGTCGGACCGCTCCGCCCGGACGCCTTCGGCGAAGGCGGCCGACTGCGAATTCCAGGAGGGCGGCTCGTCGGAGACGACGATCCCGAGGGTCCCAGTCCGGGTCATCCGGGCGGCGAGCCGTCCTGCGAGATAGGCCCCGTCATGGCCGCTCAACGTATAGTCGGCGACGAGGCCCGGCTGCGCCAGGTCCGGCCGATCGGTGATGGCGACCGGGACGCCGGTTTCCTCCGCGATCTCCGGCGCGGCGGTGTTGTATCCGGCGGCATGGGCGATCATGAGGTCCGCCCCGTCCGCCGCAAGCTCGCGGAGCGTCGGCCGGACGTCGTCATACCCCAGACCTTCGGCGACGATGAGCTCGAGCCCGTAGGCCTCGGCGACCTCCCGGGCGGCCTCGACCCCCTGCTGGTTCCAGCCGAAATCCGTCGCCTGTTCAGGCGCCAGGATGGCAATGGTCTCGATGTCCGCCGCGTCCGCCGGGGCGCGATCGGCCCCAGCGCCGAGCATCGCGAGGACGGCAAGGGCGGGTATCAGGATGGTGCAGCGATTTCTCTTGATCATTTATTCCGGTCCCGTGTTGGGCCGCTCTTGGGCCACAAACGGTATATAGCCTTGCCGGTCCGATGAAAATGGCGCTCACCCTAAGGGCGCGGCCATGGATCGCGACGGGCACGCAGCGGCGCCGATGGTGGGCGGCATCTCCCCCGTCGCGAACTGCGCACGCGCCGCGTTCCACTGTGACATTCCCTGGCATTGACAGGGGCAGCCCGCCTATATATCGGTACGCCACAGTTTCGAAATTCCGCTCGCGCCGTGAGCACGAACGGCCCCAGGACCTTGCGTGGGCTTTTCTCCTATCCTTCCCGATAACGATATCAACGACCGCCCGCGGCAGGATGCGCAGCACGTCCTCCGGCGTCTCCGGATGGGCATGATCGCGCCTCTTGCCGTGGTGGCCACGCTCCTGGCCGGCTGCAGTGTCGGCCCGGACTATGCCGCACCCGAAATCGGCCTGTCGCCCGCCTGGGGCTTCGCCGGATCCGATGCGACCGCCACCGCCGCGCCCGAGCTGTCGGAGTGGTGGCGCAGTCTCGGCGACCCGACGCTCGACGCCCTGATCGAGGAGGCGGTCGCCGGCAGTTGGGATGTCGAGACCGCAAAGGCCCGCGTGCGCGAGGCGCGGGCGGCGTTCCGCCAGGCAGGCGGCGCTCTGCTGCCCTCGATTTCGGCATCGGGTTCGGTCGACAGGAGCCGCAACGGCCTTTCCTCGTCCCGCCTGGGCGACAGGACCCGGGAGGCCTCCACGAGGGTTCAGGGCGGTTTCGACGCAAGCTGGGAATTGGACCTGTTCGGCGCCAACCAGCGGGGCGTCGAGGCGGCCGGCTACGGAATGGAGGCGGCCGAGGAGGCGCTTCGCGCGGCGCTGGTCACGCTGATCGGCGACGTCGCCACGAACTATACCTCAGCCCGCGGCTACCAAGCGCGGATCGCACTTGCCGAGCGGACGGTGGCGTCGCAGCGGGAAACGGCGGCCCTGACCCGGGCCAAGTTCGAGGCAGGGACCGTCTCCGCGCTCGACGTCGCCAACGCGACCGCCCAGGTCAGCAGCACCGAAGCCAACCTCGCCTCGCTCAGGACCGGCTATGCCGAAGCCCTGCACCGGCTGGGCGTGCTGCTGGGGCGCGAACCTTCGGCCCTCGCCGCGCGGCTGGTGGCCGATGCCCCGATCCCCGTCCCACATTCGGCGATGCCCATGGGCGTGCCGGCCGACGTCCTGCTCTCGCGCCCCGATATCCGGCAGGCCGAGCGTGAGTTGGCCCAGGCGACGGCGCGGATCGGCCAGGCGGAGGCTGCCCGGTACCCCAGCATCAGCCTGGCCGGCAGCATCAGCACCTCGGGCTCCAACTTCGGCGACCTGGCGCGAAGCTCATCGATCAGTTGGTCCTTCGGACCGTCCGTCAGCATTCCGATCTTCAACGGCGGCAGCCTCGCGGCCGCGGTCGACGTTGCCGCGGCGCAGCGGGACCAGTCCTACGTCGCCTTCCAATCGGCCGTGCTGACCGCGCTCGAGGAGGTAGAAAACGCCGCCGTCGGGTTGGCCCAGGCGCGGGAGCGGCGCGACCGGCTGGAGGAAGCGGTGGCCGCGTATCGGGAAGCGGTCCGGCTGGCGCGGTCCCTCTATCAGATCGGGTCGTCCAGCTTCCTCGACGTCCTCGATGCGGAACGGTCGCTCTATTCCGCCGAGGATTCGCTGATCCAAACCCAGGTCGACATCACCACGAACTATGTCGCTCTCAACAAGGCGTTGGGCGGCGGCTGGAGCGGCGAGGTCGACGCCTCCCGCCCCTTGATCGTCGACGCGTATTCCGGGCCGCGTCTTCGATAGCAATAACGGCGACAACGATCATGGCGACTTCTTCCCAGACACGACCCGCGCGCACCCCCCGTCGGGGGCGCCGCCTGACGACGATCGGCCTGGTCCTTCTCGCGGTCATCGCAGCGGGCCTGTGGTTCCGGTCGGCGCTGATGGCATCGCCGCAACCCGGATTCCGTACCGCGCCGGTCACGATCGGCAGCGTCAGAGAAACCGTTCTGGCGACCGGCATTCTGAAACCGGTGAAGCTGGTGGCGCTTGGCGCCCAGGTCTCGGGACGTCTCATCGCCGTCAATGTCGAGGTGGGCCAGGACGTCAGGAAGGGCGACCTTTTGGCCGAGATCGACTCGCTTCCCCAGCAGAACGCCCTCCGGACCGCCGAGGCGACCCTGCAGCGCGCCCGGGCGGAGCGCCGGGAGAAGGAGGCGACGCTTGCCTATGCCAAAGCGACCCTCGCCCGCCAGGAGCGGGCTCTTGCCCAGAACGCGATCTCGCGTGACGAGTACGAGTCCGCGCTCTCGTCCGTGAGGACGACGGAGGCCCAGATCGCCGCTCTCGACGCCGACATCAAGGCGGCCGAGGTCGCCGTGCAGACTGCCGAGATCGACCTGGACTATACGATGATCACCGCCCCGATCGACGGGACGGTCCTGGCCGTCGTCACCCAGGAAGGGCAGACCGTGAACGCCGCCCAGTCCGCGCCCACCATCGTCATCCTGGGCCAGCTAGACGTCATGACGGTCAGGACCGAGATTTCCGAGGCCGACATCGTCAAGGTCCAGCCCGGTCAGAAGGTCGAGTTCACGATCCTCGGCGAACCGGACCGGCTCTATGAGGCGACGCTGGAGGCGGTCGAGCCGGCGCCCGAGACCATCACCAGCGACAGCAGCATCAGCTCCTCCGGGTCCATGGGCTCGTCGTCGACCGCCACCACGACTTCGGCGGTCTATTACATCGGCACGTTCGACGTCCCCAACCCGGACCGGCATCTCAGGACCTACATGACCGCCGAGGTCAGCATCGTGACCGGCGAGGCCACGGACGTCCTGACCGTGCCGTCTGCCGCCCTCGGTCCCAGGAACGCCGACGGGACCTACACCATCCAGGTCGTCGAAGGAGCGGACCGGATCGTCGAGCGACAGGTCGAGATCGGCCTGAACGACAAGGTCACGGCCGAAGTGCGATCGGGACTGCAGGAGGGAGAGCGGGTCGTCATCGGCCAGTTGCCTGCGCAGGCCGAGCAGCCTGCCGGCCCGGGCCGACGCTCGATGAGGCTGTTCTGACGCCATGGCGGCACCGCTCATCGAGCTGAGTCAGCTCCGGCGGACCTTTCCCGCCGGCGAAGGCGAGGTGTCGGTCCTCAAGGGCATCGACCTCACGATCGAGGCCGGCGAGATGGTCGCCATCGTCGGCGCGTCGGGGTCGGGCAAGTCGACCCTGATGAACATCCTGGGCTGTCTCGACCGCCCGACCTCGGGCAGCTATCGCATCCTCGGGAAGGAAACCGCGGAGCTCGACGCCGACCGGCTGGCCGAGCTGCGGCGCGAGCATTTCGGCTTCATCTTCCAGCGCTACCATCTGCTTTCGGAGCTGACCGCGCTCGCCAATGTCCAGCTTCCGGCCGTCTATTCGGGCCTGCCGCCGGCCGACCGGGAGGCCCGCGCCGGAAAGCTGCTGGCCCGGCTGGGCATGGCGGACCGCACCGGTCATCGGCCGGGACAGCTGTCGGGCGGGCAGCAGCAGCGCGTTTCGATCGCGCGCGCCTTGATGAACGATGCCCAGGTCATCCTGGCCGACGAGCCGACCGGCGCACTCGACAGCCAGAGCGGCGAGGAGGTGATGCGCATCCTCCAGGAGCTGCACGCCGACGGACGGACGGTGATCATCGTCACGCATGACATGAACGTGGCCGCCCGCGCCGAACGCATCATCGAGATCAAGGACGGGGAAATCCTCTCCGACCGGCGGGTCCGGGAGGGCATACCCCCTGCCCCGGCCGGAACCGGCGATGACGAAGGCGGCACGCCACCCGAAAACGAAGCCGCTCCCGACGGCAGGGGCGCGACGATGTCATCGTGGCGCGCCTGGATCGGCCGGTTCGGCGAGGCCTTCACGATGGCCCTCTTGTCGATGCGCGCCCACCGGCTTCGCACCTTCCTCACGATGCTCGGCATCATCATCGGCATCGCGTCGGTCGTATGCGTGGTCGCGCTCGGCACCGGATCGCAGGAGCGGGTGCTGGCCAACATCAGCAGCCTCGGCACCAATACGCTGGAGGTCTTTCCGGGCCGGAACTTCGGCGACACCCGGTCAGGCCGGATCACGACCCTGGTCGTGGCCGACGCGGACGAACTGGCCCGCCAGCCCTATGTCGCCGCGGTAACCCCGACCATTACGACCAGCAGCGTCGTCCGATACGGCGCGACCGAGGCGAACGCCCAGGTGAGCGGCGTCACGGAACAGTATTTCTCCGCCAAGGGGGTGAAGCTCCTGGAAGGTCGCCTGTTCGATGGGACGAGCGTCCGGTCGAGATCGCAGGAGGCGGTCATCGACGTGAACGCCCGCGACACGCTCTTCGGTCCGGGCGCCCCGGATGCGCTCGGCAAGGTCTTCATTGTCGGGAGCGTTCCCTTCAGGGTGGTCGGCATCGCCGACGCGCAGTCCGGCGGCTTCGGGTCCAGCGAGAACCTGACCGTCTATCTGCCCTATACGACGCTGCAGACCCGCCTTCTGGGAGACACCAGCCTGCGCAGCATCACGGTTCGGGTCAGCGACCACGTGGACACCGCGGTCGCCGAACAGGCCGTGACCCAGCTACTGCTCCAGCGGCACGGGACGAAGGACTTCTTCATCCTGAATTCCGACAGCATCCGGCAGACGATCACCAGCACGACCCAGACCATGACCATGCTGATCGCATCGATCGCGCTGATCTCGCTGCTGGTCGGGGGGATCGGGGTCATGAACATCATGCTGGTCTCCGTCTCGGAACGCATCGGCGAGATCGGGGTCCGCATGGCCGTGGGCGCGAGGCAGAGCGACATCCTACAGCAGTTCCTGATCGAGGCGGTGCTGGTGTGCCTGATCGGCGGCGTAATCGGCATCGCAACTGCGCTCGGGGTCGGCGTCGCCTTCAGCGCCATCGGCGCAGAGATCACCCTGATCTATTCGACGGCCTCCATCGTCACCGCCTTCCTGTGCTCCAGCTTGATCGGGATCGCGTTCGGTTATCTGCCGGCCCGTAGCGCCTCTCAGCTCGATCCCGTCGCCGCGCTGACCAGGGACTGAGGCGGCGACAATCATCGGATCGGGTCATGCCTGCCATGCCGGATGCGATTCCAGTATCGGTTTTCGACAGGCCACCACAACATCGACGGCTGCGGGAAGGTTATAGTCGATCGGATCACAAGGCCGTGGTGAGACACGGCCGGCTCAAGGAGGAGACTATGACCGCCAATCCCCTGCCCGACGTTCGCGACGACATTGTCGCCTTCAAGCGCGCCATGGCCGAGCGTCGGCCCGCCCTGAAGCAGGCGTTCGCCGAGCTGGAGGACCATGTGCGCCGGGAGGCCGACGAGATTCAGGCCGATGCTGCCGCGGGGCGGGACGTCATCCCGCAGATAGACTTCGCCGCCATCCGGGACGGCCGCGTCACCGACGCCTTCCGCGAGGCCGTGCGCCGGCGCGGCTGCGCAATCATCCGGGGCGTGTTCCCGCGCGCCCAGATCGAGGCCTGGAACCAGGAACTGGGCGAATATCTGGAATCCAACGGATATTACGAGCGGGAGAAGGAGAAGCGCGGCCTCGACCAGTACTTCTCGACCCTGGCCGCGGGTAAGCCGCAGATCTTCGGCATCTACTGGTCGAAGCCGCAAGTGCTGGCCCGGCAGGATCCGAACCTGGCCCAGACGCGGGCCTTCCTGAACCGGCTGTGGCGGGTGGACGGCCCCGACGGCCAGGTGTTCAATCCCGATCTGGAATGCACCTATGCCGACCGCACGCGCCGGCGCGAACCCGGGGACAAGACGCTGGGCCTTTCCCCGCACATGGACGGCGGCTCTGTCGAGCGCTGGATCGATCCCGGTTTCCAGAAGGTCTACCAGGCGGTCTTCTCCGGCAATTGGCGGGACTATGATCCGTTCGACGCCCGGTACCGCCTTGAGACCCGCGAGATCCCGTCGCCGGCAGTGTGCAGCATGTTCCGGACCTTCCAGGGCTGGACGGCCCTGACGCGGCAGGGCCCGAACGACGGCACGCTGCGACTGGTCCCGATCGCGAACCAGATGGCCTACATGCTGCTGCGGGCGATGATGGACGACGTGGCCGAGGACGACCTCTGCGGCGCCCGTCCGGGTCGCGCACTTTCGGCGACCGAGGAGTGGCATGCCCCCCTCCTGGCGGCAGAAGTCCCAATCCCGACGGTCGAGCCGGGCGACACCGTCTGGTGGCACACCGACGTCGTGCACGCGGTCGGCAACGAGCATAACGGCAGCGATTACGCCAACGTCATGTATATCGGGGCCGCCCCCGACTGCACGAAGAATCGCGCCTACCTGTCCCGGCAGAAGCAGGCCTTCCTCGACGGCCGGTCGCCGCCCGACTTCGCGGCGGAGGACTACGAGACAGATTTCGTCGGCCGCGCGACGCTTGAGGACCTGACGGAGCTCGGCCGCCGGCAGATGGGATTCTGAGCGGATGTCTGCGGCCGGCCGGAACGGCCCGGCCGGCCGCAGCCCTGTTCCCTTCCCGTCAGCTTCGACGCCGGGATCTCGTCCATACCTTGACGCCGACGACGATTTCAGGCGGCATCCGGCACGATGGCGCATTCGGCGGAAACGCCGTGACGCTCGAGGATCGCCCCGACCGTCCCGTTTCGGGCACAGGCGGCGATGAAGCCGGAGAGATGTCCGGCGGCGTTCGGCCGGCCCATCGGCATGCCCATCGCCTGCCGGATTTCCATGAAGGGCGGCTCCAGCACGCGTGCGCCGGGACGGGACGCAGCCATGGCCTCCACCGCCTGGCGGATGCCCGCAAGGCCGTCGACCTCGCCCCCGTCCAGGGCCTGCGGGGCCTCGTCCAAATCGGGATAGATCGCGAGACGGTCCGCACCCGGCTTGCGCTGGAGGTGCAGCGTGTAGGCGCTGCCCCGGACCGCGCCGATCTTCAGCCCCCTTTGGACGACCTCCCCGGCATCCGCCACATCGGTCCGGGCGGAGACGAGATAACACCCCTCGATGCGGATGTAAGGGTGGGTGAAGAAGATCGTCCTGGCGCGCTCCGGATCCACGGCCAGAAAGCAGACGTCCCAAAGGTCGTCCGTCGCCGAGCCCGATACGTCGGCGGCGCGTTCGAACTCCACGAAGACGGGGTCGAGATCAAGTTCCTGCGCGAGCGTCCGGGCAAGGTCGACGCTAATCCCCTGCGGTTTTCCCGCCGCATCCCGGCTGACCAGAACGGCATTGCCGTGATTGAGCGCAACGCGAAGCTTGCCGGTCGGCGCATATTCCCGGCGAACCTGATCCGATACGGTCATTTCAGCCTGCATCCTATTGAAAAATCGATTCGTTCCGCACCCGGAAAACCGCCATCACGGATCGCATATCATCACCAGAATGGCTGCCGGGCTTCCGGAACCGCCTTCCGGCCTCGCCCCCCTGCGCCACCGGCGGCGAAGGAATTCGCCTCGCGTCTCTCTGGCGCACCCATGAGGTGATAGTATCGCCCGGGTGACCGACGCCCCGCGCAGTTCGCCTGTTTCCAGCCTCGTACTCTACCGGCGGGTCTGGAACCAGGTGCGGAAATTCCGGCTCCACCTGCTCGGCATGCTCATGCTCAGCCTGCTGGCCATGCCGCTTGCCCTTCTGACGCCGCTGCCGCTGAAGATCGCGGTCGACAGCGTTGTCGGCGACCATCCGCTGCCCTCGGTCCTGAACGCGGTTCTGCCCGATACCCTCACGGGCACGCCCGAGGCACGGCTATGGGTCGCGCTCGGGCTCATCATCGCCATCGCCCTCATCTCCCGCATACACACGGTTTTCGACTGGGTGCTGCGGGACTACACCTCCGAACGGATCCTCGCGGATTTCCGCTCGCGCCTGTTCCTGCACATCCAGAGGCTTTCGCTGGTTCATCACGACACCCGCGGCACGGCCGACGCGATCTACCGCATCGACCACGACGCCGCGGCCCTGCAGGCGCTGCTGATCCATATCGTCCTGCCGTTCCTCGGATCCGCGTTCGCGTTTGCCGGCACGCTCTACGTGACTGCAGCGATCAACACGAAGATCGCGGTCATCGCCCTCATGATCGCGCCGATGCTGATGCTGGTGACGGGCATCTACCGGCCGTATCTGCGCGCCAAATGGCAGGCGGCCCAAAGCCAGCACAGCGCGGCTGTGGCCATCCTGCACGAGGCCCTGGGCGCGCTTCGCCTGGTCAAGGCCTTCGGGGCCGAGGAGCACGAGCGTCGGCGTTTCGAAAGCCAGGCCGGGTCGGCCGCGAGAACCCGCGTCGGGGCCGCCTTTGCAGAAGCGTCGCTGAACTTCCTGATCGGCCTGATCGTCGCCTCCGGCACGGCGCTCGTGCTCTATATCGGCGTCAACGACGTGCTGGCCGGCGAACTGACGGTCGGCGACCTGCTGCTGGTCATGGCGTATCTGGCCCAGCTCTACCAGCCGCTGCAGGCGATGGGCGCACAGATCGCGGGCCAGCAGCGGGCGCTGGCAAGCATCGAGCGAGCGCTGGAACTGCTGGACGAACCGGCGACCCTCGTCGACCGGCCGAACGCCCGCCCGCTCCGACGGGCAAGGGGCGCCGTCTCCTTCGAGGACGTCTCGTTCTCCTACGGCAGCCGGCAGCCGACCCTGCACGGCATCAGCTTCGCCGTACCGGCCGGGGCGAGCGCCGGAATCGTCGGCCGGACAGGCGCCGGGAAGAGTTCGCTGATCAGCCTGATCATACGCCTCTACGACCCGTCCGCGGGCCGCATCCTGCTCGACGGCGTCGACCTTCGGGACTACCGCATCGCCGATCTGAGACAGCAATTCGGCGTCGTGTCCCAGGATCCGATCCTCTTTTCGGACACGATCGCAGCGAACATTGCCTATCCGCGGCCGGAAGCGCCGATGAAGGACATCATGGAGGCCGCCCAGGCGGCCGAGGCCCACGACTTCATCGCACGCCTGCCGGACGGCTACGACACGCTGTGCGGCGAGCGGGGAATGCGCTTTTCCGGCGGCGAGCGCCAGCGTCTGTCGCTGGCGCGGGCATTCCTGCGCGATGCACCGATCCTGATCCTCGACGAGCCGACGAGCGCGGTCGACGTCGCCACCGAGGCCGCCATCCTGCGCGGCATCGAGCGCCTGATGGAGGGCCGCACGACCTTCATGGTCACGCATCGGCTGGCCACGCTTCGCCGATGCGACTTCTGCCTGATCATGGAGGCCGGGCAGCTCTCCCGTGTCACGAGCGATCCGGAAACGGCAATCCGCCACATGACCGCCCTGGACTGACAGGGATCGTTCCTTTCGGTTCAACGATGGGCGGCGGTTAGGCCGAACCGGTCGGCCGCCGGGCCAGGCTCCGCGATCATCTGGCCGACGAAGACGACGAGCGGCACCGCCTCCGGCGGCGCGACCGCGATCACGAGCTGCCCCGATTTCCGGAAGAATGCGCCGAGCGCCCCGGACAGTTCGCGGCCGAAGCGCGTCTTAGGGCCGCCGACCGCCTGGACGGCCCGATCCTGGAACGCCGCCCGGACGGAGGCCGCATCCCCCGCGTCCGGCCGCGCGGACGCGTCGACCAGGCGCCCGATAAGGGAGGCATCCGTGTACCGGAGCTCGACCCCCCGAAGGGTCGTGTTCATCAGCGAGGCGAATACCGTCCCGGGCCAGGACGAAAGCCGGAAGATTTCCGGCCCCAGCCCGCCCAGGGAAAGGAAGCCCTCGACCCTTCCCCCGTCCCTGAGAACGAGCGACAGCCCGTCCAGGCGCTGCACCCTCACTTCCGGGTCATATCGCGGGCTAACCGCCCCGTCGACGGTCACCGACCGGTATCCAAGCCCGGACAGGAAGGCTCGGATTCCCTCGTTGCGGATGTCCGCGACCGCGAAGGACAGGCCGGTGAGCGTCGCGTCGAACCCGGTGACGACCGCGCCCGCGGCATTGATGTCCAGCACCAGGAAATCCTCGACCGCGAACTTCCAGCCCTGCTCGAACTCGGCGGTCATGCCGACGATCCGGAACCGGTCTATCGCCCGAAGCGGATCGGTCGGCATCGCGCGCAGGCGATGAAGGTCGATGTCGCCGACCTTGAAGGACGCCATTTCGACCACGCCCGGATGCCGACCGTCCCGGATTTCGAGACGCGCATCGTTGAGCGTCAGCCCCCCGATCCTTTCGTCCCGAACGTCCGTGATGACCGCCTCTCCGAAATCGAGGGCGCCCGTTTCCGCAGCAAGACGGGCGCCGCGGATCCAGATATTCTCGGCACTGATGTCGTCGAGGATGTCGGCCAGGGATCCATCGGCGAACGGTCCACGCGGAAACGCAGCGCGAGTGATGTCGAGCTTGTCGAAGACGACCGTTCCGTCCTCACGTCCCAGCTCGACCGCGTCCGCCACTATCTTTTCGGCGCCGATGATGCCGTCGACGGACTCCCCGATCCCCGACAGCGAAAGGTTCTGCACGCTGATGCCGATGGCGCGCGGATCCGCCGGGCTCACAAGCGAGATCTTCGCGCCGACGATCGACAGCCCGTCCATCTTCCGGTCGCCGAAGCCGCTAACGACCAGGGACTGGAAGCCGAGAGCCGTCCGGTCGCCGGTGAGTCTCGCCCCGCGGACCCAGACGGTCTTTGCTGTGAGCTGACCGAGCGCCTCGGCAAACGACGTTCCCCCGACCGACGGGCCGGGGAAGGTCGCCTGGGTGACGTCGAGCCGATCCACGACCAGGGTCCGGTCCCCCTCGCCGATCGCGACCGCATCCGCCAGGATCTTTTCGGCGCCGATCGTGCCCCGCGCCGCCTTCTCGATCCCGGCAAGCGAGAGCCGGTCGACCTTGATCTCGATCATCCGGGGATCGCGCCCTTCGGCGACTGCGAGTTCGGCGCCGGAAATCGACAGCTCCTCAAGCCGACGGTCGTCCAGCCCGGTCAGGATCGCCAGCCGGAAGCCGAATGCCGCCTCTCGGGCCGAAAGACGCCCACCCCGGACCTGGATGTGCTTCGCGCTCAGAAGGTCAAGCACATCGGTGAGAGAATAGTCCGCCAGCGCCCGCTCGGGATAGGCTGCCCGCGTGACGTCCAGCCGGTCCAGAAGAAAGGTCCCGCCCTCTCCCCCGACCTCGACCGCATCGGCGACGATCCTCTCGACGCCGAGCTTGCCTTCGGCAACCTGCCCGACGCCCGCGAGCGAGAATCTCTCGACACTGATTCCGAGGGGTGCGGATCGCATGCCCTCCGACAATTCGATCTCGGCCCCCTGAACCGACAGGCTGTCGAACCGGCGGCCGGCAACTCCTGAGAGGACCGCCGACCGAAATCCGATCTCGCCCTCCCCCCCGACGAGCCGGGCGCCACGGACCGCCACGTTCCGCGCGCTCATAAGGTCGAGAATATGCCCGGCCGTCTCGGCCGCGCCCAACCGCCCCGGAAAGCTCGCCCCCGTGATGTCGAACCCGTCCAGGAAGACCCTTCCGGGGTCGGCGCCGACCTCGACCGCGCCGGCCACGATCTTTTCGGCTCCGATCTGCCCGTCATTTCCCGCCACGATGCCCGAGAACGAGACCTTGTCGACGTTTATCCCGACGGGTCGCGACCGTCCGCCCTTCGACAGTTCGATCTCGGCGCCCTGAACCGACAGGGTGTCGAGCCGGCGGCCGGCAATTCCGCTCAGGACCGCCGACCGGAACTCCATCGCGACCTCGTCTCCTGTAACCCGGGCGCCGCGGATCGCTACGTCCTTTGCGCTCACGAGGTCAAGGACGGCCCCGCCCGGCCTCGCCACGGGCGGTAGGGACGGAAAGCTCGCCCCCGTGATGTCCAGCTTGTCCACCACGACCGTTCCGGGATCGCCGCCGACCTCGACCGCGTCGGCCACGACCCTCTTGGCCCCGATCAGCCCGTCGTCGCCCGCCTCGATCCCGGAGAACGAGACCTTGTCGATGCTGAGCCCGAGGCCTTCCGGATCCTGGCCCGTCGCGAATTCGAACTCCGCCCCTTGCACGGAAAGCCCGTTCAGGCGGCGGCCATCCAAGTCCGTCAGGATCGCCGACCGGAATCCGAGCGCGCTCTCTGCGGCATCGAGTCGTGCAGATCCGATACGCACATTGCCCGCGCGGGCCCGCCCCAGCGCCGGCGCGGGCGAGGCGTCGCCGAAGGAGCGCGCCGGCAAGGTGACGTCCGTGACATCCAGCCGGTCGATGACCAGAGTTCCGACGATTCCGGTGCCCTCGATGCCTTCCACCACGATTCTGGCCGCGGTGATGCCGCCGTCCGGCACCCTCTGGGCATCCGACAGGAAGATTTTCTCGATCCGAATGATCCCGCCGTCCGGCGTAGTGAGCTCGACCTCCCTGATCTGGACGGTTTCAGAGACGAGGATGCTTCCGACATCGCCGTAGGTGAGGGAGAAGCCGGGGGGCAGCGACCGCTTCACGTCCTCGATCATCGCGTGAAGCCTGGCGTTGGCGTATAGCTGCGCTCCGGTATAGCCGACGGCGGCGGTGAGGATCGCCACGGCCGAGCAGCCCACGATGATCTTCCTCATCCTCCCTCCTCCCCGCACGACCGGAGATCGTCTCCGGGTTGACGTCGCGATCGGATGCCAGCCGGCGGAGGGCCGCCACCCCCTCGCCCGGTCAGGCATGCCCTGGGACGTTCCCGTCGCGACTGCCACGGGATGCCTGGGGCACATAGGTTTCAGAGACCCAGCGCTGGGTTTCGGCAAGGCCTGCAAGATCCCGGAACAATGCGGCCGCGCTTATGCCAAGCCGGTAGAGGTCCGCCTGAATCTCGCCGCGGTCCCGTGCCGGCACTTCGTAGAACCGCAGCCCGCCGCCGGCGACCTCATGCACATCCTGCAGCGGGTTTCCCTGGATCGTGAAGATGCCCTCCTGGGCCGCCATCCGCGCCTCGATGATCGGCGGCGCGATCCGCGCGATATCGCCGTCGAACTCGAGCGGCGGACGCTCGCTGTACCAGTCGGGCCCCAGGAGCAGACCGTCATCGTTGCCGATCGGGCCCCAGTCATAGGCGTAGATCCAGGCCGGACGTCGCGCATCGCCGGTGACGGCGAAGTAGATCCCGACGAGCGGGCTTCGCGACCAGTCAAGAAGGCGGGTCGGCAGACCGAAATGCTGCGCCAGGGCCAGCCATTGCCAGTCGTCGGCCGGGACCCTGTCGGCCAGAAGAACGGCCTCGCGCTTGAAGCTTTCGAACATCCGGGCCTCGTAGCGGCGGAACCGCCGGAGGCTCTCGGCATCGGCCGCTCCCGGCTCGTCCCCCTGGGAGCAGAAGAAGGAGCGGACGGCCGCCGGCCACATCTGCCGGCGGTCGTCTATGCCGCGATAGAGCACCGATCGCCCCTTATAGGTGTCGATCCAGTCGAGGAAACGCTTGAAGGGAGTGGACCGGGTTTCTTGCGTCATGCCTGCCATGGCCAGCTCGTCCCATGACAAACTCCCGTTCCGCGCCGAAGTTTCACCGCGCCGGAAGGCTTGTCGCCGCAGTGTCCAAGGACTGCGATCTGGGGTATCCTTGGCGCCCGAAACGGTCGTGCACTCCCCGCTCCACCCATTGCCGACGACCGACCGTTGCCGGATCGCAAATGCCGCAACGCGGCATCGGACCAATCGCCACAAAGCCATGATCGGATCTGCCTCGAAGGCCTTCCGGAGCGGGCAAGCGGCTCCCAGCCCATATACGGTAGAATGAATTTCAGCTTACCCGAACATCTCCTCGACTTGCTGCCGACAGGCGTCTGCGTATGCGACCGGCAAGGAGCGATCCTTCGGTACAACCGGCAGGCGGCCGAACTTTGGGGCCAGTCTCCGGAAGCCGGAACGTCGCGGGAGCGCTTCTTCGCATCCTCCCGACTCTTCACCCCGGCAGGAGAGGCGCTGGACCCGAGCGACAGTCCGATGGCCAGGGTCCTGAGCACCGGCGTGTCCGAACGGAACCGGGAGCTGCTGTTCGAACGGCCCGACGGATCCCGCGTCCGGCTGCTGGCCAATGTCGATCCCGTCATGGCTGATGACGGGTCGCTCGGCGGTGCGGTCTGCAGCTTCCACGACATCACCGGTCGCAGCCTTGTGTGGACGCACATACCCGTCCAGGAGCGTCGGGCGCTGGAGCTGCTGGAAGAGCTGCCGGTCGCGGTCTACACGACCGATGCCGATGGCCGCGTCACCTTCTGCAATCCGGCGACGATCGCGCTTTGGGGGTCCGCTCCCGACCCGGTCGAGGAGAGATGGTGCATGTCGTGGCGCCTACGCTGGCCCGACGGCCGGCCGATGGACTACGCCGACAGCCCCATGGCCCACGCCCTAGAGGACGGCCGGGCGCACAAGGGGGTCGAGATCCTTGCCGAACGGCCGGACGGAAGCTTCACCCCCCTGCTTGCCTACCCGACGCCGATCAGGGACGACACCGGCCACCTTCTCGGCACCGTCAATACCCTTGTGGACGTCACCGAGCGCGAACGAGGCGGGGATTATTCACGACGGCTGGCCGCAATCGTGGAATTCTCGGACGACGCCATCATCAGCAAGGACCTCGACGGCATCATCACGAGCTGGAACGGAGGCACCGAACGCCTGTTCGGCTACAAAACCGACGAGGTCATCGGCGAGCCGATAACGGTCATCATTCCGCCCGACCGCCTGGACGAGGAGCCTCAGATCCTGGAGCGGCTCCGCCGGGGCGAGAGGGTCGATCACTTCGAGACGCTGCGGCAGCGTAAGGACGGATCGCTCGTCGAGATCTCGCTGACCGTTTCCCCGGTCAGGGACGCGAGGGGCCGGATCATCGGTGCATCGAAGATCGCCCGGGACATTACCGAGCGCCGGCGCATGCTGGAGCAGCAGAAGCTGCACATCCGGGAGATGCATCACCGGGTCAAGAACCTGTTCGCGCTGGCAAGCAGCGTCGTCTCCTTGAGCGCACGGTCCGCGCGGACTCCGGAGGAACTGGCGCATGCGGTCCGGGCGCGATTGGCGGCGCTGGCCCGGGCCCTCGATCTCACGCTCGTGCCCGAGGACGGGCAGGAAGGGCCCGATGAGCGCAGGATCCAGCTGGACGCCCTGATCCGCACCATCGTCTCCCCTTACGAGGAGTCCGCCCCCGGCGCGGCATCCCGCATCACCCTAGAGGGGCCGGAGATGCCGGTCGGCGGCCCCGCCGTGACCGCGCTGGCGCTTCTTCTTCACGAATTCGCGACGAACGCCGCGAAACACGGGGCGCTCTCGACACCAGCCGGATCACTGCACGTCGCCTGGCGGCTGAACCGCGGCGAGCTGCGTCTGACCTGGACCGAAAGCCGCGGACCGACCCTCGCGGGAGAGCCGAGGACCCAAGGATTCGGCAGCATGCTTGCCGCGGGCATCGTCGACGGCCAGCTTGGCGGCAGCATCGGACGGGAATGGCGCCCCGAAGGACTGGAAATCCGCCTGTCCCTGCCCCTTCGACGACTTTCGGCCTGAGGCGGACCGGCTCGCACCGGCAGGACCGCCCTATTCGGCCGGCGCCTCCTGCTTCGGCTTCGCCATGCTGCGGCGGAGCGTTGCCAGCGAGAGCACCAGGGTCGCGACCGCGCAGCACGCCATGCCCATGATCATGGGCAGCGTCGTACCGTCGAAGAATAGGCTTGTGAAGGCGGCGACCGCTGCGGCCGTCGTCATGTGCAGCGTGCCCATCAGCGCGGATGCGGTCCCGGCAATGGCCCCGTGTTCCTCGAGCGACAGAACGCCGGTCGCCGGCAGGACGAGCCCCAGGAAGCCCGCGCTGACGAACAGCAGCGCGATCAGGACTTCCAGCCTGTCGATCCCCGCGAGGTAGAGGGACATGAGAAGCAGTATCGTCGCGGCATGTCCCATGACCGCGGCCTTTGCAACCCGATCCAGGCCGTACCGTCTGCCGAGCCGGCTGGTGAACTGCGCCGATCCGATGAACGCGACGGCATTGACCGAGAAGGCAAGGCTGTATTGCGTCGGCGTGAGGCCGTAATGATCCATCAGGACGAAGGACGAATTGGCGAGATAGAGCAGGAATCCGGCAAAGCCGAAGGCGCCGATGAAGCTGAGCCCCAGATAGGTCGGGTCGGCCAGCAGCACGCGATAGGCCCGGACGGCGCTGCGGAAGCTGCTGTCAACGCGCATCGTGTCCGGCCGGGTCTCCGGCAGGGTGAATGCGGTCAGGAACAAGCCGAGCACCGCGATCCCGCCGACTACCCAGAATACCGCCCGCCAGTCCGCGAACCTGATCACCAAGCTGCCGGCAAGCGGCGCCAGGATGGGCGACACGCTGAAGACGAGCATCAGAAGCGACAGGAGCCGGGCCGCCTCGTTCCCGGTGTGGAGATCGCGGACGACCGCCCTGGGGATGACCGATACCGCGCAGGCCCCGATTCCCTGGAGGGCGCGGAACGCCACCAGCATTTCGACGTCGCCCGAGAAGGCGCAGCCGATGCTGCCGATGACGAAGACGACCAGGCCGAAATAGAGTGGCGGCTTGCGTCCGACCATGTCGGACACCGGCCCGTAGATGATCTGCCCGAGGCCCAGCATCACGAAGAAGACGGTCAGGCTGGCCTGGACCGCTCCGACCTCGGCGCCGAGGCTTCGCCCGATCTCCGGCAGGGCGGGTAGGTACATGTCGATCGCGAACGGGCCAATGGCCATGAGCAGGCCCAGCACGATCGCATTCCGCAGCATTTGGGATGGCATGAAAGACTCTCGGGGGGATAGGCGGCATGACGGGCTGCCATGCCGGTCCAGATTATTGGACACCATTGTCCAAACGGTCAATACGGACTATCTGTAGCTCATGGACGGTGACAAAGAGGTGAAGCGCCCTCCCCTGGGCTCCCGGGGCCAGTGCTCCAAGGTTCTGGCGGTCCTCAAGGCGGCCGGAGAGGTTTTCTGCCGCGACGGATTCGCGGGCGCCAGCATCGACCTGATCGCGAGCGAGGCCGGCGTATCGCGGCAGACGATATACAATCACTACGGCGACAAGGAAAGATTGTTCCTCGCGGTCCTGCGCGACATGATCGAGCGGTCGGCTGCCGATCTGTTCACGCTCATCGCCACCTTCCCCGAGCGCCCGCGCGACCTCGAAGCGGAGCTGACGGACTTCGCCGCCCGCTACATCCGGAGCTGCGTCTGCAATCGCCGGACGGCATCCTTGCGCAAGATGATCCAGAGGGAGGCTGAACGCTTTCCCGAGCTGTTCGCCACCTGGCGGGAAAACGGGCCCGGCAAGGCCGCCGGCACGTTGGCTGCGTGCCTGGCCCGGCTGGCCCATTCGGGATATCTCCACATCGACGACCCGGACCTGGCGGCCCGGCAGTTCATCGCCCTTGTCGGCGCCGACTTTCAGGGATCCTGCCTCGTCGACGAAAGCCGCCCGGAGGAGGAGATCCGGGCCTCCGCCGCCGCTGCGGTGCGGACCTTCCTACGCGCATTCATCCCCGCTGAGGGCGCGGGCTAGCCGCCGGGATCCGGCCGGGCGTCCCGCTTCCGCCCGCTCATCCCCCGAATGCGGAAAGGACCAGCCTGTTGAGCAGGGTGTAGTTCGATTCGAAGACCATGATCCCGACGAACACCAGCACGACCAAGGGCGGGACCAGAATGGCGTAGATGAGCGCCAGCCGCTCCCAGGCCATGTGCATGAAGACGGCAACAATCAGGCCGGCCTTCAGCATCATGAAGAGCAGGATCAGCGCCCATCTGAGCAATCCCTGGAACTCGAGATAGTCGACCATGTAGGAGCCGGCGCTGAGAACGAAGAGCCATCCCCAGACGACCAGATAGAGCCTGATCGGATGGTGCTGGACCGGTGCCTCTGCCGTCTGTGTCATGGCCGCCCCTCACCAGAGATAGAAGAAGGCGAAGATGAAGACCCAGACGAGATCGACGAAGTGCCAGTAAAGGCCCATGATCTCGACGATCTCGTAGTTCCCTTTGCGGCTGGTGAAAAACCCACGCCGCTGGTGGTCGAAATCGCCTCGCCAGACTTTGCGGGCGATCGCGACCAGGAAGATCACGCCGAAGGTCACGTGGGTCCCGTGGAACCCGGTGATCATGAAGAAGCTCGATCCGAACTGGGCCGCCCCCCACGGATTGCCCCAGGGACGCACCCCTTCCATGATCAGCTTCGTCCATTCGAAGGCCTGCATGCCGACGAAGGTGGCGCCCAGCGCAGCCGTGACCAGCATGAGAACGGCCGTCCTGACCCGGTCGCGGCGGTAGCCGAAATTGACGGCCATGGCCATCGTCCCGCTGCTGCTGATCAGGACGAAGGTCATGATCGCGATCAGGATGAGAGGTATGGAGGTGCCGCCGATGGTAAGGGCGAACACCTCGCTGGGATTGGGCCAGGGTTCCGTCGTCGACATGCGGACGGTCATGTAGGACAGGAGGAAACAGCTGAAGACGAAGGTGTCGCTAAGGAGAAAGATCCACATCATGGCCTTTCCCCAGGACACGTTCTTGAAGGCCCGCTGGTCCGACGCCCAGTCGGCAGCCAGTCCGCGCAGCCCGTCCGGCCGAACGACATCCCGCCGCATATCGGTCATAGCCGGATCCACCATCAGTGCGTCCCCCCTCGTGTCAGCAGCAGCAGGGCGAAAAGAACCACCCAGACCAGAAGCAGGAAGTGCCAGTAGACGGCGCAGAGTTCGACGCTGAGGCGGGTCCGCTCCGTCCCGCCTCCGCGTGCGACCCGGATCCCGGCCCGTGTCAGCGCGACGAGGCCGCCGGCAAGGTGCAGGCCATGAACGGCCGTGATCAGGTAGAAGAACGACGCGGCCGGGCTGCTCGCCAGGAAGACGCCTCCCGCCGCCATCTGCCGCCACGCCAGGATCTGGCCGATCAGGAAGCCGGCCGCCGACACGGTACCGGCCAGCAGCGCCGCTTCCAGATTTCCCCCGTCCTCGCGCCGGGCGGCAAGGACGGCCCGGTGCAAGGCGAAGCTGCTGAAGATCAGGAGACCCGTATTGACCCACAGGAGGTCGGGCAGCGAAAGCGGGCGCCAGTCCCCCATATGCATGCGCATCGAATAGGCGCTGATGAACAGCGCGAACAGCGACCCGACCACCGCAAGGAAGACCCAGAGTCCGAGCTTGGCGGCCGGGATCGGCCCGCCGCTTCCCGGTCCGGCCGGCGGCTCCCCTGCCCCTTCTTCCAGCCAGGGCTTCGACGTCAGTCGTTGGCGGGAAAGCCACCAGGCGATCACCGACCCGACGACCGCAAGGAAGATGATCGTAACCGCCATCTCGCGCCCGCCTCAGCCGGAGCGCACGGGAGAAGGCTGGTTCTGCGGCAGGAAGTCCTGCTCCGCGCCCGGCACGCTGTAGTCGTAGGCCCAGCGGTAGACGACCGGCAGTTCCTTGCCCCAGTTCCCGTGGCGCGGCGGCGTGTCCGGCGTCTGCCACTCCAGCGTCGTCGCCCGCCACGGATTGGAGCCCGCCTCACGCCCCCTGAACAGGCTCCAGCCCAGATTGAACAGGAACACCATCTGGGCGAAGCCGACCAGCAGCGCGACCACCGTGATGAAGGCGTTGAGGCTGTGCGATTCCTGAAGGGAGATGGTCTCCCCCAGCTCGAAATAGCGCCGCGGCACGCCCATGAGCCCGAGATAGTGCATCGGGAAGAAGATCGCGTAGGCGCCGAGGAAGGTGACCCAGAAGTGGAACTTGCCCAGCGCGTCGTTCAGCATCCTTCCGGTGATCTTCGGATACCAGTGATAGATCGCCCCCAGGATGACGAGGATCGGAGCGACGCCCATGACCATGTGGAAATGGGCGACGACGAACATCGTGTCGGAAAGCGGGACGTCGACAACGGCGTTGCCCAGGAAGAGGCCGGTGAGCCCTCCGTTCACGAAGGTGACGACGAAGCCCAGCGCGAAGAGCATCGGCACGGTCAGGTGGATGTCGCCACGCCAGAGCGTGAGGATCCAGTTGTAGACCTTGATCGCGGTCGGAACGGCGATGATCAGCGTGGTCGTGGCGAAGAAGAACCCGAAATACGGGTTCATGCCGCTGACATACATGTGGTGCGCCCAGACGATGAAGCTGAGCGCGCCGATCGCGACGATCGCCCAGACCATCATGCGGTAGCCGAAGATGTTGCGCCGCGCATGGGTGCTGATCAGGTCGGAGACGATCCCGAAGGCCGGCAGGGCGACGATATAGACCTCCGGATGCCCGAAGAACCAGAAGAGGTGCTGGAACAGGATGGGGCTGCCGCCGTCCCGCTCCAGGAACTGTCCCATCTCGACGATGGCCGGCATGAAGAAGCTGGTCCCGAGAAGACGGTCGAAGAGCAGCATCACCGCCCCGACGAACAGCGCCGGAAAGGCCAGGAGCGCCATGACCGTCGCCGTGAAGATGCCCCAGATCGTGAGCGGCATGCGCATCAGCGTCATGCCGCGGGTCCGGCCCTGGAGCACCGTCACCACATAGTTCAGCCCGCCCATCGTGAAGCCGATGATGAACAGGATGAGGGAAGACAGCATTAGGACGATGCCCCACCCGCTGCCCGGTGTTCCGGAAAGGATCGCCTGGGGCGGATAGAGGGTCCAGCCGGCGCCGGTGGGTCCCCCCGGTGCGAAGAAGCTGGCGACCAGGACCAGCACGGCCAGGAGATAGACCCAGTAGCTCAGCATGTTCACGTACGGGAAGACCATGTCCCGCGCGCCGATCATCAGCGGGATCAGATAGTTTCCGAACCCGCCCAGGAACAGCGCGGTCAGCAGGTAGATCACCATGATCATGCCGTGCATGGTGATGAACTGATAATAGCTCTCGGGCGAGATGAAGGAGAAATAGCCGGGAAAGCCGAGCTGGAGCCGCATCAGCCAGGAGAGGACCAGCGCGACGAGGCCGATGGCCATCGCCGTCAGCGAATACTGGATCGCGATCACCTTCGCGTCCTGCGAGAACACGTATTTCGTGATCCAGCTCTTCGGGTGATAGAGCTCGGCATCCTCGACTTCCGCAGGCGGGACAAGATCGGTCGGGCCACGTGCGATATCGACCATCTGCGTTGCCTCCCGCCCGATCCCGAAACCGGTCCGGGAGCGGGCATTCCGTCTTCCCGGGCGCGCCTCAGTCGGCTGCGCCCACGATCTCCCCATCGTTCGGCAGCGACAGTTCGGCAAAAGTGCGCTGCTGGCCGAGCCAGGCCTGAAAATCGCTCTCCGGCTCGACCACGACGCCCCCGCGCATGTACGGATGTCCGCTGCCGCAAAGCTCGAAGCACAGGATCTCGAACCGGCCGGTCCTGGTGGGCGTGAACCAGAAATAGGTCACCGTTCCCGGGATCATGTCCATCTTCGCCCGGAATTCCGGGACGTAGAAATCGTGCAGCACGTCGACGGAGCGGAGCAGCACCTTCACCGGACGGCCGACCGGAAGATGCAGGTCGTCTGCGATGACGACGATGTCGTCCCGGCCGTTCGGATCATCCGGATTGAGGCCCAGCGGATTCTCGAAGGTCACGTTGCGGATGTCGGAGGCGCCGAGCCGGCCGTCCTCCCCGGGCAGCCGGAACGTCCACTGCCATTGCTGGCCCACGACCTCGAATTCCGCCGCATCGTCCGGAACCGTGACGAACTGGTTCCAGACGACGAGCCCCGGCGCCAGCATCGCAACCACGCCGACCGCCGTAACGATGGTGAGCCACCATTCCAGCCGCTTGCTTTCCGGCTCGTACACCGCCTGCCTTCCCGGCCGGTGCCGGTAGCGGAAGATGCAGTAGGCCATGAACAGGACCACGGCGGTGAAGACGATGCCGGTGATCCAGAAGGTGACGACGATGGTGTCGTCGATATATCGCCAGTTCGATGCGATCGGCGTCCACCACCAGGGGCTCAGGAAGTGGAACAGCACCGAGCCCGCGGCGATCAGAACGAGAATGAGCGCGATATACATGCTGCACACCCCGGCGGTCGGAGCCGGTCCAGTACAAGTACCGGCCCGTTCACTCTCCGCGGCGGTGGCCTCGCGTCGATCGCTGTCAGAGAAACTTCTTGCGGCCCGGCAATTCGGCCGATGAAACACGAGCGGCCGATATCGGCCGTCAAATCCTCGAGTTGATGACGCGAAGCGCCCGTCTCGTGCCGACAGTTACATCAACTGCGGCGGCTTCCCTCATGATCATGAAGGACTATCGGTGAGATTGTCAATTCTACCGACGACTTCCTCGATCCCCGCTCGCTCAGGACGATGCGGGCCCGCCCCGCTCCGGCACGGGGAGTTCCTGCCCGGGCTCCCGCCGGACGACCTTGCGGTAGAGATGCCAGGTCCCGTGGCCCAGCACCGGGATGACGACCGCGAGGCCGACCAGGAGCGGGATCGAACCCGCGACCAGCCCCACCGTCACGATCACCGCCCAGAGCGCCATCGGTCCGGGATTGGACGCGACTGCCATGATGGATGTCCAGACCGCGGTTCCCACCCCGACCTTGCGATCAAGAAGCAGCGGGAAGGAGATGACGCTGACGGAAAACGCCAGAAGTGCAAACAGGAAGCCCACACCGATGCCGACGCCGATCATTGTCCAGCCGGGCCGGGTCGTGAGCACGTCCCTGAAGAAGGAGCCGATCGATGCCGGCGGCTCGGGCCCCATGGTGGCGCTGTAGATCGCCTGGGCCGCGAACAGCCATGCCACGAGTATCGCCAGAAGCAGCAGTCCCAGTACCACGATCGCAGCGAACGAGGGCGAGCGCAGGACGCCGAAGGCATCTGCCCAGCCGACGGTCACCCCCTGCTCGCGCCGGCGGCTCATCTCGTAGAGGCCGATGCCCGCGAGCGGACCGACGATCGCGAAGCCCGACGCCAGCGGGAAGAGGAGCGGCACCATGTCGTACCCGAACAGCGCGCGGGCCAGCACCAGGCCGACGATCGGATAGATCATGCAGAGGAAGATGACGTCAGTCCGATAGGCGCCGAAATCGTCCAGCCCCTTGCGCAGCGCGTCGCGGATGTCGGCCGTGGAGATCCGGCAGATCGCCGGTCTCAGCGCGTTCACGCTCTCATGCGGGTGGTAGACCGAATGCCCTCCCGACCGGAAGGCACGGCTGCCGAACTTGAGCTGGTCGGCGCTCCACTCGAGAGGATTGCGGATGGTCATCGTCGCCACTCCCGAACCGGTTCCGAAGGTACCGCGGGGCCGCAGCGGCCGAAAAGCGGGTCGGCCGCCGCACAAGCCGCGCCCGTCCTGGAAACGGATCTTACACCATTTCCGCGCCGGCGTCCCCCCGGAACACCGCGAATGCGGATCACGTTGGACTCCGGCAACCTGGAGCAGGATCCGTGGCACCCCGGGCCAATTGGAAAGGTCATCTCAAGATTGCCGAACTGGCGTGTCAGGTCGGGCTTTACACGGCCGCCTCGACCTCCAGCCGGATATCCTTCCACACCCTCAACCGGGAAACCGGCCACCGCGTCCATCGCCAGTACGTCGACCAGGATACCGGCGACGTGGTCGAAAAGGAGGATCAGATCAAGGGATACGAGGTCGGCAAGGAGGAGTATGTCGCGCTGGAGCCGGACGAGATCGCGGCCGCGGTTCCGGATAGCGACAAGACGCTGACCGTCTCCGCCTTCGTGCCCTGCGAGGAGTTCGACGACGTCTATCTGGACCGGCCCTACTATCTCGTCCCGGCCGACCGGGTCGCCGACACCACCTATTCCCTCATCCGGGAGGCGATGCGGAAGCGGAACGTCGCGGCCCTTGCCCGAACGGTGCTGTTCCGCCGCGTGCGCACGGTCCTGATCCGCCCCTCGGGCCCCGGCCTGCTCGCGACGACGCTGAACTTCGACTACGAGGTCCGTTCGGCAAGGGAGGCGTTCGCGGATATCCCCGAGCTGAAGATCAAGGGCGAGATGCTGGACCTCGCCAAGCACATCATCGAAACCAAGCGTGGCGAGTTCGACCCTACGCAGTTCGAGGACCGCTACGAAGAGGCGCTTGCGGAGCTGGTGAGGGCGAAGATCGAGGGCCGGGAGATCAAGCGCCGGAAGGCCCCGCAGCCGGCCCAGGTCATCGACCTCATGGCCGCCCTCCGGGAGAGCGCCGGCGTCACGCAGCCCCTGAAACGGACCGGCGGCAGGCGCAAGGCCGGCTGACGTCATGGCCCTCGAGACTTATCGGAAAAAGCGGAACTTCAAGAAGACGGCCGAGCCGCCGGGCGGCAAGTCCGCCGGCGCGACCGACGGCGACCGCTTCGTCGTCCAGAAGCACGACGCGCGGCGGCTGCATTACGACTTCCGCCTGGAACTGGACGGCGTGCTGAAAAGCTGGGCGGTGACGAAGGGGCCGAGCCTCGTTCCCGGCGAAAAGCGTCTTGCCGTCCATGTCGAGGACCATCCCCTGGAATACGGCGACTTCGAAGGCACGATCCCGAAAGGCGAATACGGCGGCGGCACGGTCATCCTCTGGGACCGCGGCCGCTGGCGCCCGATCGGCGATCCGCACAAGGGCTATGCCAAGGGGCACCTGGACTTCGAACTCGAGGGCGAGAAGCTCCGAGGGCGCTGGCACCTGGTACGGATCCGGGGAAAGCCCCGTGAGAAGCGCGAGAACTGGCTGCTGATCAAGGGGGATGACGAGGAGAGCCGGGCCGCGGATGATCCCGACATCCTGGAGGAACGCCCGGAATCTGTGAAAACCCGTCGCATGATCAACGATGTCGAGGGCGAAGCTCCCGGCTGGTCGTCGAAGACCGGCAGGATCGTCCGCGACAAGGAGCGCGCAGACCCGTCCGGCGCGAAGCCCTCCCCCGATCCGTCCCGGCTGAAGGGCGCGGTCGCGGCCCCGAAGCCGGATTTCGTTCCGCCCGCGCTGGCGACGCTTGTCGGCAAGACCCCCAAGGGAGCGCGCTGGATCCACGAGATCAAGCTGGACGGCTACCGCCTGCAGGTTCATATCGAGGGCGGCCGTGTCCGCTTCCTGACCAGAACCCGGCTCGACTGGACGAAGAGATTCGGACGCGAGATCGCAAAAGCCTTCCGGGCCCTTCCCGTCGACACCGCGATCATCGACGGCGAACTGGTCGTCGAGAACGAGAACGGCGCGTCCGACTTCTCCGCCCTGCAGGCGGATCTGAGCGCCGGCCGGACCGACCGTTTCGTCTACTATGCCTTCGACCTGATCCATCTCGACGGCTATGACCTGACGGGGTGTCCCCTCCTCGCCAGGAAGGCGGCGCTTCAGCAGCTTTTCGCCGGGGCGCCCGGCAGTCTCCGTTTCAACGAGCATTTCGAGCAGGACGGCGGCCTAGTCCTGCGCCATGCCTGCCGCCTCAGTCTCGAAGGCCTGGTCTCGAAGCAGCGCGACGCTCCCTACCGGTCCGGACGTGGCAAGGATTGGGTGAAGTCCAAATGCTCGGAGCGGCAGGAATTCGTGATCGGAGGTTACGTGCCCTCGACCACGTCAAGTAAGGCGGTCGGCTCCCTGGTCCTCGGCTACTACGAGGATGGACGGCTGGTCCATGTCGGGCGCGTCGGGACGGGCTTCACGGCGACCGTGGCCGAAGACCTCCTGGCCAGGCTGGAGCGGCTCAGGATCCCGGAGAGTCCCTTTGCGGAACGTCTGACGGCCGATGAGGCGCGGAAGGTCCGCTACGTGCGGCCCGAGCTGGTGGCCGAAGTCGAGTTCCGGACATGGACCGCCGACCGGCACCTGCGCCATGCCGTGTTCCGGGGACTCCGCGAGGACCGGCCCGCGGAGGAGGTGGGCCGGGAGAACGCTGCGCAGGACGGGAAGCGCCCCGCCGCCCATGTCCCAGCGGTCAAGCTCACCCACCCCGATCGCCTCTACTGGCCGGAATCCGGGGTGACCAAGGCAGGTCTCGCCGACTACTACGCCGAGATGTGGCGCTGGATCGCGCCCTTCGTCGCCGCCCGCCCCCTTTCGCTTCTGAGGTGCCCCGGCGGCATTAGCGGCGAATGCTTCTTCCAGAAGCACGCCTGGCAGGGCCTCAGCCGCAGCATCCGCCTGGTCCCCGATCCCCAGGACAGGGCCGGCGAAAAGATGCTGGTCATCGACGATCTGGACGAACTTTATGGATTGGTCCAGGGGGGCGTCCTCGAGATCCATCCCTGGGGCTCCTCCCTGGCCGCGCTGGAGCAACCCGACATGATCGTCTTCGACCTCGATCCGGGCGAAGGCGTAACCTGGGCGGATGTGATCGCCGCCGCTACGGAAGTGCGCGAGCGGATCGGGAAGGTCGGCCTGACGGGCTTCGTCAAGACGACCGGCGGCAAGGGCCTGCATGTCGTCGTGCCGCTGAAGCCCCGAGCCGGCTGGGACGAGGTGAAGGCCTTCGCGAAGGGGGTTGCGGACGCGATGGCCGCGGATGCGCCGGACCGCTTCGTCGCCGTCGCGACCAAGGCAAAGCGACGCGGCCGGATATTCGTGGACTACCTGCGCAACGGCCGCGGAGCGACGGCGGTCGCACCCTACTCCACCCGTGCACGGCCCGGCGCCTCGGTTTCCATGCCGCTTGGATGGGACGAGCTGCGCCCGGAGCTGGGCCCGGCCTATTTCACCATCGCGAACGCCCCGACGCGCCTGTCGAACCTGCGCTCCGACCCCTGGGCCGCTTTCGCGAAGGCGGCCGCCCCGCTCACCGCACCCCGCAAGGGACGGAGTCGGGCTGCCTAGCGCCGCCGCCGGCCCTTCTCCTCCGACGCGATGCTCTTCTTCAGGGCGTCCATGATGCTGACCACGTTGCTCGGGGGCTCGGCCTTTTCCTTCGGCTTGGCGGGCCGCCGGCCCTGCTTCTTAGCCTTGATGATGCCGATGAGGCGGTCCTGAACCGGGTCCCGGACCATCTTTTCGTCCCACCTGGCCGTCCGTCCCTCGATCAGCGAGACGGCCAAGGACAGGAGCTTGGGGTCGATCTTCTCTGGCTCGATCGCACCGAAATAATCCCCGGGATCTCGCACCTCGTCACCGTAGCGGAGCGTCCAGACCACGATGCCCTTGTCGCGGGGCTCCAGAAGAATGGCCCGCTCGCGGCGATAGAGAACGAGCCGGGAAATGCCGACCATTCCCGTCGCCTGCATCGCGTCCCGGATGACCGAGAACGCCTCCTCGCCGACCGGATCGTCCGGCATGAGGTAATGGGGTTTGTCGTACCAGATCCATTCGATGGAATCCCCGGGCACGAACATGTCGATGTCGATGGTGCGCGTGCTGTCGAGGCCGACGGCCTCGATCTCCTCGTCTTCCAGGACCACGTGCTCGCCATCCTCGCGCTCGTACCCCTTGACCTCGTCTTCGGGATCGACCGGCCGGCCGTTTTCGGCGTCGACATAGCGGCTCTGCACCCGATTGCCGGTCTTCCGGTTGAGCGTGTGGAACCGCACCTTTTCCGATTGGGTGGTCGCCGGCATCATGGCGACCGGGCAGGTCACCAGGGACAGCTTCAGATAACCCTTCCAGAATGCTTGGGACGCCATGACTGACCTTCTCCCGGGGCGGCGGCGTGCAGGGTCGCGAGAGGAACGCTTGACGTGAACCGCCCGGGGGACGGGGGCGTTCCCGTACCAGTGCCGCCGCCAACGCGCGACCGGCACCTGCCGCCATTCACGAAATTGCCCGTTGTGGTGTCCGACGATCGCCGCGATCTTATGTCTGGGATCGAAACGATCCCATGTCCAGCCAACCCGACACATGAGGAAGATGCCGGTGCCAGAATGCATTGAGGTCGGTGGCCTGACCGTCGACGCGGAACTTTACCGGTTCATCGAAGCCGAAGCGCTACCGGGCACGGAAGTGGAATCCGGGCGTTTCTGGGCCGGGCTCGATGCCCTTCTTCACGACCTTGCGCCGACAAACCGCGCCCTCTTGGCACGGCGAGACGAGCTCCAGGCCCGCCTGGACGAGTTCTACCGCACCCGTCGCGGCAAGCCGGCCGACGTCGAAGCGGAGATCGCCTTTCTGAAGGAAATCGGGTACCTGGCACCGGAGGGCGAGGATTTCCTGATCACCACAACCGATCTGGACCCCGAGATCTCGACCGTGGCCGGCCCGCAGCTCGTCGTCCCGGTCACGAACGCGAGATACGCGCTCAACGCCGCGAATGCGCGCTGGGGCAGCCTTTACGACGCTCTCTACGGGACGGACGCCATTCCCCGGGACGATGCGTCCGCCCCGATCTCCGGCTACGATCCGGCCCGAGGCTCCCGGGTCATCGCCTTCGTCCGCGAATTCCTGGACGAGGCGGCGCCGTTGCAGGACGGGTCGCACCGCGACGCGACGGCCTATGCGATCGAGGACGGCAGGCTCAGGGTCGATCTCAGGGCCGGCCGTGCCACCGAGCTTGTCCGGCCAGAACAGCTCGCCGGCTTCCTGGGCGACCCGGCGAAGCCGCAGGCCGTTCTACTTGCCAATCACGGGCTTCACTTCGAAATCCGCATAGACCGCGAACATCCGATCGGGCGCGACGATCCGGCCGGCATCGCCGACGTGATCCTTGAATCCGCAGTCACCACGATCATGGACTGCGAGGATTCGGTCGCCACGGTCGACGCGCAAGACAAGGTCCTGGCCTACCGGAACTGGCTGGGTCTCATGAAGGGCGACCTGACGGCGACGTTCGTCAAGGACGGGCGAACCGTCGAACGGAGCCTCAACCCGGACCGGACCTATCGTAGTCCTTCCGGAGGCACGATCACCCTGCCCGGGCGCAGCCTGATGCTGGTCCGCAATGTCGGGCATCTGACCACGACCGCGTCCGTCCGTCTCAAGGACGGGAGCGAGGCCCCGGAAGGCATGGTCGACGCCATGGTCACGTCGCTCATCGCCCTGCACGACCTGCGGGGTACGGGCAAGTTCCGCAACAGCCGGGCCGGCTCCATCTACATCGTGAAGCCGAAGATGCACGGCCCCGAGGAAGTCGCCCTGTCCGACACTCTCTTCGCCCGGGTCGAGGACGCCCTGGGCCTTGCCCGTTCGACGCTGAAGATAGGGATCATGGACGAGGAGCGGCGCACGACCGTCAACCTCAAGGAATGCATCCGCGCCGCCAAGGACCGAGTCATGTTCATCAACACCGGCTTCCTGGACCGTACCGGTGACGAGATCCGCACGGTCATGGAAGCCGGCCCGGTGATCCGAAAGGGCGACATGAAGTCCGCGACCTGGATCAGGGCCTACGAGGACTGGAACGTCGACATCGGCCTTGCCTGCGGGTTCCGGGGCAAGGCCCAGATCGGCAAGGGGATGTGGGCCATGCCGGACCGCATGGCCGACATGCTGCAGGCCAAGATCGCACATCCGCAGGCCGGCGCAAACACCGCCTGGGTACCGTCGCCGACCGCCGCGACGCTGCATGCCCTGCACTACCACAAGGTGGACGTCGCTGCCCGCCAGGAAGCTCTGAAATCCCGGCCACGGGCAAGCCTGCGCGATATCCTGACCATCCCCGTCGTCGAGCGGCCGAACTGGCCCGCCGAAGCGGTCCGGCAGGAGCTGGACAACAACGTCCAGGGGATTCTGGGCTACGTCGTGCGGTGGATCGATCAGGGGGTCGGCTGCTCGAAAGTGCCCGACATCAACAATGTCGGCCTTATGGAGGATCGGGCCACGTTGCGCATCTCAAGCCAACACATCGCGAACTGGCTGCACCACGGGATCTGCACGCGCGAGCAGGTGATGGAAACCCTGAAGCGCATGGCGGCCGTCGTCGACGCGCAGAATGCCGGCGATCCGGCCTACCGGCCGATGGCGCCCGACTTCGAGAACAGCATCGCTTTCCAGGCGGCCTGCGATCTCATCTTCAAGGGACGGGAACAGCCGAACGGGTATACCGAGCCGGTGCTGCACCGCCGCCGCCTGGAGGCAAAGTCCCGATCCGCCGGAACCTGACGGAAGAAGAAGGACGTGGGGTCGGCTTCGCCCCCACGTCCTTCGATCGCGTTCGGGCTCAGGTCGGCTCGTCCCCGTCCGAACGCGGGGCATCGTCCCTTGGGCCGGCGTCAGAACGGTGTGAACCGTGGCCGTGGAACATGGGCCCGCGGCGGGGGCCGAGGCGCCTTTCCGCATCCGCGAGGCGGTCCAGTTGCTCGGGGCCGAGCACCGCCCGCAGCGCGTCGGCAGCCGCCGACAGCCGTTCGGCTTCGTCGACCCGGTCGAGGAAGCGATCCGCGATCCGCTCACCCAGCAAGAGGCTTTTCCCCGCTTCCGGCTGCCGATTCGAATGGGCGTGGTCGAAGAAGTCGATCAGGGCCGACGTATAGGCGCGCCAGGCGTCCAGCTGATCGCTCCGGATGCCGACCAGGGTTTCCATCGCGGACAGCCGTCCGGCCATCGCAAGCTTGAGATCCCGCCGCTCGAAGCCCGGCCAGCGATGCCCGAAGGGGCCGGGTCGATCCGGCCAATGGCCGCGGGCTTCGTCATAGTGTCGGCTCCGGAAATCCGGTCGCCCGTCCCACGCCCCCGGAAGATGACCGGCCTGCCGCACGACCGGAGGCGGCGACGGGTCGGCGGCGGCCACCCCACCGACCGATGTGAGGGCAGTCGCCGACAGAAGGCCGATCACAAGCAGCGCACGTTTCATTCGACACTCCATAATCACGTGTTGATCACGGGTGTCACGCTAGCGTCGTCCCATGTCGGCAGTTCGTCCGTGCGTTTCCCGGAATTTTCCGCGACCGACGATATTGTGAACGAAGGTTTCCGGGGGCGATCCGGCAAAGTTCGGCAATGCTTTGTTGCAGCTTCCCCATCGGACAGACCCAGGCGATGCAGGTAGAACAGTCACGGCAGAAATCGTAGATCTAGCTGGAAATGACGAACGCTCCCCACATCCTGGTCGTAGACGACGATCCCGAGATCCGGACGCTTCTGGACCGGTATCTTCGCAATCAGGGATTTCGGGTGTCCACCGCGGCCGATCGGCGTGAATTCGAGATGCGAATCGCCGACGGCAGGGCGGACCTGATCGTCCTGGATATCATGTTGCCCGACGGATCGGGGCTCGACCTCTGCCGCTCGCTGCGGGACCGCCGTCCTCACGTCCCGGTGATCCTTCTGACTGCCCTGAAGGAGGATGTCGACCGCATCGTGGGGCTGGAGATCGGCGCCGACGATTACCTGGGGAAGCCGTTCAATCCCAGGGAACTCACGGCCCGCATCAAGGCCGTCCTGCGCCGGGCCGCTCACAGGGAGCCCGAGCCTGAGGCCGGCGGACGCCGGATCTTCGTCTTCGGGGACTTCACCGTCGAACCGGACACGCGGCGCATAGTCTCGCAATCGGGGCAGGAGATCAATCTAACCGGCGCGGAATTCGACCTGCTGCGGGTGTTCCTGGAACGGCCCGGGCGCCTTCTGTCGCGGGACCAACTCCTGGACCTGACCCAGGGCCGGGAACGCGACCCGTTCGACCGCTCGATCGACGTGCTGATCAGCCGCCTTCGCAAGAAGCTGGGCGAAAGCGAGCAGCGCCCGATCTTCAAGACCGTGCGGAACGGCGGCTACCAGCTCGCCGTCCCGGTCCGCGTCGAGGATGCCCCGCAATGACGTCGCTGCGCGCAAGGATCACGATCCTGCTGGTCGCCGCGATCGTGACCGTCGTGGCGCTGGCGACCATCGCGGCCATCGGATCGATGCGCGGTCCCCGGCCGGAAGTGACGATGATGCCGCTGGCCCGGCACATACAGATCATGGCCGAAATGGCGATCCGCGACCGGGACAATGCCATTGCCAGCGGCATCGTTCTCCGGCCCCATGAGGCGGCCGGCGAACAACTCGAACGGCTCAGCGCGGCGTTGACCCGGGCGCTGCAGCAGGCCGGTCCGCCACGTTTTGCAAGCATGGTGCGGAACGAGGACGGTTCGGGCTTCACGGCGTCGGTCCAGATCGGCCGCGACGAGTGGCTGCATGTCGAGCTGCCGAATTTCGCGCCCCAGAACAGCCGCATCACCATCCTGGTCGGCTGGGTCCTCCTGATCCTCATCGGCAGCATTGCCGTGGCCATCTTTGCCGCGTCCAAGATCACCCGGCCCCTGCGGCTCCTGGAAGAGGCGGTGGCCGCGGTCGGCCATGACGGCGTCCTGGCCCCGATCCCGGAGACCGGCTCGGCGGAGGTTCGTGCGACGGCGCGTGCGCTCAACCGCCTGTCGGCGCGCCTCAGAACCGCCATGGAAAGCCGGATGCGTCTGGTCGCTGCTGCCGGCCACGACCTCCGCACGCCGATGACGCGGATGCGCCTTCGGGCCGAGTTCATCGAGGACGAAGAGGAACGCCAGAAATGGCTCGATGACCTGGAAGAGCTGGATACCATCGCGGACAGCGCGATCCGCCTGGTTCGCGAGGAGGTCGCCGCGGCCGGATCGGAACCGGCGCCGCTGGACGGTATCGTCCGCGATATCGTGGAAGAGCTTTCCGGGCTGGGCATGCGGGTCGAGGCCGGCACTGTGGAGCCGCTGGAGGTGATCGGGGGACCGCTTGCGATCAAGCGCGCCCTCAGGAACCTCATCATCAACGCGGCGACCCATGGCGGCGGGGCGGAGGTCGAGGTGCTGCGGCGAGACCAGCGGGCGGTCGTAACGATCAGGGACAACGGCCCCGGCATCCCGCCCGAGCGGATCGACCAGGTGTTCGAGCCCTTCTTCCGGGTCGACGTCGCGCGCCGGAAATCGGTGCCGGGCGCCGGGCTGGGCCTGGCGATCGCCCGGGAGATCATCGAACGCTTCGGCGGAACGATATCGGTCGCCAACCGCGAACCGACCGGCCTTTGCCAGACCGTGACCTTCGCGCTTGCCGAAACATCCTGGAACGCAAACCCGGCCGCGGAGCATAAGGTACCCGTTCACTCGGACTGACGGCCTGCCGCACGCGCAGGATAGGAAGAGGTCGTTTCATGGGGCAAACCTTGGCGGCGCTGGGGTTCACCGCCCGTCCGGCAGGCTTCGTCCTCCGGACCGCCCTTGCCGCATGGATTGCCCTTCTGACTGCCTGGCTCATCGGACTGGAGCATCCGCAATGGTCCGCCATGACGGTTTGGGCGGCGTCCCAGCCCCTGCGGGGGCAGCTGGTCGAACGCAGTTTTTTCCGCCTGAGCGGGACGCTCGTCGGAACCGCAGCCGGCGTCGTCCTGGTCCTGCTGTTCGGCCTCGATCCTCCGGCACTGGTGACCGGACTTGCCCTTTGGGTCGGAACCTGTGTCGGGATCGGCAACCTGCAGCGGAGCCATCTGTCCTACGGCACCATGCTGGCCGGCATTTCCGCGGCGATGATCGCCCTTCTGGACACGGGTCGCCCCGATCGCGTGTTCTCTCTTGGTACGGATCGGATGCTCACGGTGCTGGTGGGCGTTCTGGTCGCCCTCGCGATCGGCCTTCTCCTGGCGCCGTCGCAATCTCCAGCCGACCTCAACGAACGGATCCGAAGCCTGTCGGCGCGGGTCCTCCGGGCCATGGCCCTGCGCCTGCGCGGCGAAGGCGGCGATCGATCGACGGAATTCCGGGATATCCTGTCAGAGATGGCCGCGATCGAGGAGGAGCTCGATCCGCACGCGTCGGGATCTCTCAGGTCGCGGCGCGCAGCAAAAGCCATCCGTCAACTTCTCTTCGCCCAGGCCGAGGCCCTCGTCTGGCTCCGCGGCTCGGGCGCTGCCGCCTCCGAACCTGCGATAAGCCGCGCTCTCGACCAGGCGTCACGCGCGATCGCCGGCAAGGCGGACGCAGCCGAGATCCTCAGCCTCATGGATGCCGCGGCGGAATCCGGCAGGCGCTACCCGGCAATGCGCCAAGTCCTCCTGAATCTGGCTTCAGCCATGCAGCAGCAGTTCGGAATGCCCGCGCGGGAAGCAGGCGTTCCGTCGTTCCGGCACCCTGTCATTCTGCACCGCGACTGGAGGGGCGCGCGACAGGCCGCGATCCGCGCGGCGGCGACGATTCTCATCCTGGGCGGAACCTGGCTCCTGACCGGATGGTCCTACGGCCCGTACATGATGCTGGGCGCGACTGTCATGCTGTCGGTCTTCTCGACCTTCGAGAATCCGGCCCGGACGGTCTGGTTCGTCTTTCTGGGCCAGGTCGGGGGCGCCATCGCGGCGATCGCCTGCCGATGGCTGGCCTGGCCGCTCGCTGCGGATGAGGTGGGGATGATCGCCCTCACCCTCCCGTTCATTCTGGTCGGTGCCCCCTTGATGGCGCACCGCCGCACCGCGCCCGGCGCCATAGACTACAACATGGCGTTGCTGCTGATGCTGCAGCCCGTTTATCCCCCGACCGGAACTTTCACCTATTGGCTCGGGCTGGCCTCGGCGGTGGTTTCGGGGCCGCTTGCAGGTCTTGTGGCATACCGCCTGATATTTCCGCTCGACGCCGGACGGCGCATGAACATGCTGATCGCGGCGATGATCCGCGATCTGCAGGCCATGGCCGTCCATCCCGAGGTGGCGAACCGCCGGGTCTGGCGCGCAAGGCTGACCCACCGCATGCTGCGGCTGATCCGCTGGGCCGAAAAGGTCGGCGACCGAAAGCCTTCCGTGGTGGACGGCAGCCTTGCTGTCGTGACCGTCGGGGAGGCGCTGATCCGACTCCGCCGGATCATGCAGGCGCCGGACGCGTCCCGCGACCTGGTCCGCTGCGCGGACGTGGCGCTTCGGCGCGCATCCAGGATTTCGCACGATCCGGTCCGCGCACAGCATGCGCTGCGGCGCTGCGCACGCCGGCTGGCGCGGCGAGGACGGCCGGAGGCCGAAATCGTCCGGGATGCCGCCGAAGCACTGGCCGATACCCTGCCCTTTTTCCTCCGGAGAGACCAAGCGCCGCGTGCACCCGCAGGCCGCTGATCGCCGGGCCGTCGGCGTCGGCAGCCCAGGTCATCCGCTCCGCAACCTTCCGTCCTCCGAACGGGCGGGCTCTTCCCCGCCGCCGGGCCTCCCCGGAACATTGGCGGGCGGCCCAGGTTCAGAGTGAGGTTCGACCACCTGCGATGGAGAATGCCGATGGCGAAGATCCTGGTCCTCTACTACTCGAGCTATGGCCATATCGAGCAGATGGCGAAGGCGGTGGCCGAGGGCGCGCGCTCCGTCCCGGGAACCGAGGTCGCGATCAAGCGGGTGCCCGAGCTGGTGCCGGAGGACGTCGCCCGGAACGCCGGCATGAAACTGGACCAGGAGGCCCCGATCGCTACCGTCAAGGAGCTGACCGACTACGACGCGATCATCTTCGGAACGCCGACCCGGTTCGGCAACATGGCCGCGCAGATGCGGAACTTTCTGGACCAGACGGGGAGCCTTTGGCTGAGCGGTGGGCTGGTCGGAAAGATCGGCAGCGTGTTCGCCTCCTCCGCCACCCAGCATGGCGGCCAGGAGACGACGATCACCTCGTTCCACACCACGCTGCTGCACCAGGGCATGATCATCGTGGGCTTGCCCTACTCCTTCGCCGGGCTGACCAACATGGACGAGATCACGGGCGGTACGCCCTATGGCGCGACGACCCTTGCTGGGGCCGACGGCTCCCGCCAGCCGACCCGGAACGAACTGGATGGCGCGCGCTTCCAGGGCCGGCATGTGGCCGAGATAGCGAAACGCCTGGAACGCGGGACCGGCGAACAGGGCCCCGCCCCGGGCGACATGCGGAACCCGAGCCAGACGACAGGCGGCACCGCGGATCGACCTTGAAGAGCGCCCGCCTCCATCATTGGGCCGCCGGCTCCGCGGCCGGTTCGCCGGTCGCCGAAACCGGCAGGTCGAGGTGGAGCGTGACCTCGACCACGTCGCCGGGATAGAGTTCGGTATCCTCGTCGGCCTCCACGCGGTAGCGTTCGCCCAGTTCGTTCCTGAACACGACGACCTGCAGGTTGCCCTGGCGCTGCCGCGTCAGATCGGTGCGCGCCGCCAGGGCAACCAGCATCTGGTCCTCCGCCCCGCGAAGCTGGGTGCGCAGAAGATCCATCCGCGACTTTGCCGCCTCCAGCTCCTGCAGCAGGCGCACTCTCCTAGTCTGGTCGAGCAACTGAAGCTCCGCCTTCAGTTCCTCGCGCTCCGTCTTTGCGTCCTCGGCAGCGACGCTGGTCTCCAGCGCCCGGCTGGACGCGAGCAGCGCGGCACGGCGCATTTCAGTCACCCGGTTCATCGGAACCACGCCCTGGCGGTGCAGTTCGTTGATCCGCGCCATGTCGGAGGCGTCCAGCTCCGCCCCCTCCCGCTCGCTCTCCAGCTGGTCCTCGAGCGTTGCGACCCGCTGGTCAGCGTAGGCGATGGCAAGCTCCAGATTGGCGCGCCGGTTCTCGTATTCCTGTTCGTCCGCCTGACGCTGCATGTCCTCGATCCGCAGGATCTCGGCCCAGGTGTCGGGGTCGATCTCCGGCAATCCGGACAGGTCGGGCTCCGCCTCCTCCTGCCCCAGCATCGTCCGGAGGCGCCAGACACGCGCCCTGGCCTGGGCCAGCTCCATCGACAGGGTGTGATACCGGCTCTGCAGTTCCAGCGCCTCGACGAGCGTACTGCCCTGGCCCGAACGCAGGACGTCGTATCCGCCGGCGATCGACACGGCCTGACGGACCGTCATGCCGGGCCGGAAGACGATCGCCCCTGGTTGGGCGATGTCCCCGGTCAGATAGACGGGCCGGTACTCCGCCACATAGATCGAGATCTCGTGGGGCTCGATGATCTGGTTCGCGTCAGCGCCGACGACGTTCCGGATCTTGTAGACCCGCTGGGGCAGCAGGGCCTTCACCAGTTCCCTGACCTCGAACAGGGTCTTGCCGGCGGCCGGGATCTCCCCGATCAGCGGAAACGACGCTTCCCCGTTGTAGTCGATCGGAACGCGATGGCGGACCTCCGGGGTGCCGGCAATCACGATTTCCAGCACATCGCCGACCTCCAGCCGATACTCGGCCGCAACGGCCGGCAGGCCCGCGACGCCGCACCAGAGCGTCGCCGCCAGCACAAGGAGACGGGCCATCCGACCAGCCCGCCGGCATTCCCTTCCCATGCCAATTTCCCTTTGCTCGATGCCGTCGCCGGCGGGCCGGCGGCCCGCCCTCATGCTGCAGAAGAGACTGCCGGAAGGGCGGCAAGGTTCCGCCTCTCCGGGAGAGGACGCCGCCGTTTCTTCTGGAAGTCGAGCCGGATCATATGGCATGCCAGGGCACGAGTTCGTGGCCGGCAAGAATCGCGTTTTCAGCGAACCGGCTGATCCTCTGCCGCTCCTTGTCGCGCCAATCCTCGGCATAGCCCGGATGGACCCCCACCTCCAGCGTCCCCTCCCGGACCTTGTCCAGGAGGAGGTCGGGCCACCCGTCCTCTCGCTTCGGGTCCGGATCCATGAAGAAGTGTCGGGTCGTCAGGAAGGACCGGGTGATCGCCCGACCCCAGATCCCGCCGATCCAGTAGGTCGGGCTCTTCAGCGGACGTCGCGTGTAGACGGTCTGGACGTTTCTCACGCGCGCGATGCCGAACCTGGGCAGGACCCGGCGCAGCGCCTCGCGAAAGGGCGGCAGCTTGTGCAGATGGAAGTGGGAATCAACATGGGAGATGCGGACACCCTGGTCGACGAGAAGGCCGATCTGCGCCGTGGTTTCCGCTTCGATCTGGTCGATCGGAATTCGGTTCAGGAGGGCCAGCCGACGAACCGTGTCCGCTTCCTTGAACCGTCCGTCATCCCCGACCAGGGCGGGAATTTTCTCCGGCGGCAGCACCGGCTCCTCCACCGTTCCGGTCGCGTAAGTGAGGTGGACGCCGAAGGCCCTGTCCGGGTTCGCCCGGGCATAGGCGACGGCCAGTTCCGTCGCCGGCATCTTCGGCATGATGCTCGCGCTCGTGAGAGCACCGGACTCAAGACATTCGACGGTCGCCCGGACCGTATCCGCGCAGATCCCGAAGTCATCTGCGTTGGTGACGATGCGCATCGGCATCTCCCATTGTCGATCTCGGCCGGTTCACCATCCGCGGCCCAGCGCGCCCTGCCCTCTCCGGGCCACGCCGGCATTTCCGGCTGCCCATCCCGAAACCCGGCCGCCCAGGGCACGCTCCGCCGGGACGGGTCCGGCACGATAGGCCTGCCGCTCCCGCATGAAGGACAGGGCCAGCAGCGGGAAGAACAGGTCCGCCGCGCCCCGGCCGGTCAGATGCGGATCGAACAGCATCAGGACCAGGATCACAAAGAGATAGGAAAGGGTCGCCGTGGCCGTGACGCCCACCGCATCCCTCCTGGTCCGGACAAGCTTCCAGAGATCCTGCAGCGCCACACAGACGAAATAGACGAACGCCAGGAAGAACGGTATGCCGCCGATCCAGAGCAGCCACACATAGCCGCTTTCGATGTAGATGTATTCGCGCCAAGTCTCGGGCGCCGGAAGCCGGGGCGCCGGCTGCACGCCGAGGATCCAGTTCAGGTCCGAGAAGAGCTGCGGGAAGAAGGCCTCCTGAAGATTCTTCCAGCGCCCGACCCAGCTATGAGGCAGGCCGGACGGGCTTTCGAAGCCCGCCAGCCGGTGTTCGATGACGGGCCAGAAGACGGCCGAGGCCGCCAGGGCGACCGGAATGCCGTAGCCGATGAACTGGATGAGCCGGCCGGTGATGACCCCGAAGGCGAGGACGGCGACGGCCAACCCGATGAAGCCGGAAAAGGCACCGGCCGCAACGCATCCGCAGAGGAAGATGGCCGACACCGCGACGAGATGGAGCCGCCGCTGTCCCCCGACATGCAATAGGGCCATGGCGATCATCAGGTTCATGATCATGAGGTCCGCAAGACCGAAGGACGAGGCGACGGTCGAAGTGCCGCGCGTAGTCATCACGTCCAGATGACCTTCGAAGGGCTGGTCGTAGTGCGCGTGCAGAAACTCGGCGACGCCGAAAAGGCCCAGGACCTGAAACATCCCCACGACGGCGACGATCGTCCCGGACGCCATCGACACGACCAGGCATCGCGAGAGCTGAGGAACGGTCGAGATGGAGGCCTGGAACGAGCGATAGAGCAGGTAGTATTTCCAGAGGACCATCGAATAGAGGATGTCGTCCGAGCTGAGCGGCAGGCCCCGTGCAAACCGCCAGAGGATCGGCACGATCGAGCTGGTCACGGCAAGAAGGACGAACGCCACGTCCATTCGGCAGATCGCGACCCCCCTGAACTGGCCGGAGCACATGGACAGGATCGCCCGCGTGCCGAGCGCGGCCGCGATCATCAGGATCAGAAGCTCGTTGGGGCGGGCGAACGGAATGAATTCCCCCCGCGCGATCCCGACGATCAGCGGGCTCACGAACAGATAGAGATAGGCACCGAATTGCGGCCGGGCGACGATCAGCGCAAAAAGGCCCAGCCCGGCCATGCCACCCAAAACCAGCACCATCGTCGCTCCTGGCTGGTCGATCGGGCCCCGTGAAGCGCGGCCGCCCCCGCCGGCGGCCCTTCCTCATCGCGGCCCGGTCATTGCTGCTTGAACCGGTGGTTGACGCCGACGTCGCCGATCCGGATGAGGTGCGGACAGAGTTCCGCCTGCAAGTGATTTTTGAAGTGGCTCCGCAGCGAGTGCCGTTCCAGGACGAAGCCGTCCGCCGGCTGGCACGTGACCTCCACATGCTGCCCCGTGATCGGATTGGCCACCCCCACGGCCTTGGCACGCAGTACGCCCGGATGAAGAAGGGCGACCCTTTCGATTTCCGAGGGCAGGATCTTCACCCCGCCGACATTGATGACGTCCTTCGTCCGGCCGACGACCTTGATGTCGGCCCCGTCCACTTCGACCAGGTCGCCCGTGTCGTACCAGCCGTCGACGAAGGGCGACGGGGCGTTCAGATAACCGAGCATTCGGTTCTCGGACTTGATCTGCAGGACGCCGTCGACGACCCGGGTTTCGACCCCTTCGCCCCCGACCCGCATCCACAGGCTGTCCCGGGCGCGGGACTTGACGCGAAGAATGCCAAGTTCCGACATTCCGTAGGTCTGCCGGAAGTCGACCCCCGGCATTGCACGGCAAAGTCGGTCGAGCGTCGGCTGATCCATCCGTTCCGTGCCGTAGGTGACGATCTTCAGGCTGGGCGGAACGCCCCGTTCCAAAACGCCGCTCAGCAGCAGCATGCGGAGAAAGGTAGGCGTCGTCGGCAGCACCTCGACCTTATGGGCGGCAATATCGCCCATGACCGCCTCGGGCGTGCGCGCCGTCGGGACGGCGACCAGCCCCCGGTTGAACAGCGTATGAAACAGGGTGTTGATGCCGCCGATGTGATCGAAAAGCAGGAAGCTGAGCGTCCGCAATGCGGGGCGGGGCGTGCGGTACCGAGCCAGAAATTTCGAGAAATCGTGGAGGATCGCCTTCGGCCGCCCCGTGGTGCCCGAGGAGAAAAGGACCAGGCCCGGATGGCGCTCCGCCCGCAGCTGTGCGATCAGCGGATGCGTCTCCTCGACGGTTCGGCGGCGCCTCACGCGGCCGTCTTCGATCACGACGTCCACAAAGGCGGCATCGAAGAAGTAGTCGTGATCCGCCCTGGTGCCGGTGGTCAGCGGCACCAGCACCGCGCCCCGGTCCACGAGGTTCAGGAACGTTGCGATGCTTGCGGCGTCGAAGTCGCCGATCAGCGCGACGCAGTCGCCCGGGCGGACCTCCGACAGGTCCGCGACCACGGCTTCGTGCAGGTCGTCGAAGCGGAGAGACCCGTTCGGGGTCACGACGAAGGGATCGGGATGGTCCGCGTAGCGTTCAGCCAGTTCCTGGAGAAGGCTCATCAGATCCCTCCGACATGGAACACCTCGCCGGTGATCATCGCACTCTCGCGCTTCAGGAGCAGATCGACGATCCGCCATGCGTCGTCCGGTTCGGCCTGTCGCGGCATGATCTGGCGGGAGACGATCTCCTGGATCATGCGCCGTGGGACCTTGGCGATCAGGTCCGTGTCGATCGGCCCCGGGGCGATCACGTTCACGGTCACGTTGTGATCGGCCATTTCCCGGGCGAAGGACCGCGAGAACCCTTCGACCCCCGCCTTGGAGGCCACATAGACGGCCTCCCCCTTCAAGCCCAGGGCAACGGCGACCGAGGAAAAATTGATGATCCTCCCCTCGCCCCTGCGGATCAGCGCCTTCGCGATCGCCTGGCAGCAGAGGATCGTGCCGGTGAGATTGGTCGCGATGATGCGCTGGATCGTGTTGGGGGGCATGGTGACCAGCAGGTTCATGGAAGCGACGCCGGCAGCGTTGACCAAGGCAAAAACGCTTCGGTCCCGCTGTAGATCCGCAAAGACGCGGTCGACATCCTCGGGATTCCCGACGTCACAGGCCCGGGTCTCGAACGGCAGTCCGGGATCGGGCCGCCGGGCAAGACCGACGACGTCGAAGCCCTCATCCATCAGACGCATGGCGAAATGCCGGCCCAATCCGCGCGAGGCGCCGGTCACGATGACCTTGTTCATTCCTTAAGCCCCCGGAAGCCGAAGTGGCGTCTAGGAATGCTGGAGAGCCTCCTGAAGACCGGCGAGATGGTCCGCAAGAGTGCCGATCGTCCGGAAAACGCTCCTCGTTTCGGACATGGCGCTGTCGGAGGTCCAGTCGAACTGGATGCCGATCTTGTCCTCGGCGAACTCCTCGACGGCGACAAGAAGTTCGACCAGCTCGCGGGACTTGAGCGGGCTGCCTGAGCCTATCAGGGGCGTCTCGGCCGTGAACGAGCTTCGATCCGCCCCCGTAATCGATGAAAGTTCATCCTGAATGAACGAGTTGATTGCCTCGACGGAAACTGGCATTCCGAAGGTCTCCTCTGCTGCAGATGAGTGGTTTTGCCCCCGGCACCGCGCTCATCTCCGCCCAGGCCAGATCCTTCGTGATCGTCCCGGCGGAAACGCCCATGTATGAACTTGAGTTGCAGAGCCGGAGGAGAGGATTTCCAGTCGGCCTCCAACGTCAGGTAAAGCCGTTATCCGCATCTCCATCCTGGATGTAGCGCCCCAACCCTTCCGCCCGCGCGAGCCGCTTCGTCACCACCATGCGCCGGGTGGCCGGAATAGGCAGGAACAGCCGGTACGAGTAGCGCTTCAGGCATGATACCAGGGTTGGATTGTAGAGGCGAAAGCTTTCGCAGTCCGTCGCCACGGCATGCAGCAGGAGCGCACGGACGACTTCGTGCTCGGCACCCTCGCGCCAATAGGCGTAAGGCATCGACAGCTCGCCGTCACGGAGGCGGAGAATCACGACGGCGATCATCGCCCCCTTGGCGTCGAGCACCTTGCAGCAGAAATGATGAAAGTCCCGGGCGGTGGCGCTGAACGCATATTTCTCGGCGTTTCTGTCGGGAACCGGGGCCCTGAGAATCCATGGGTGGCGGAGCATCCAGTCGAACTCCGCCTTGCCCCGTTTCAGGAGTTCGTCGCGCCGGTGATCTTCGATGAAGGCCGCGGCCTCGTCATCGATTTCCGGCAGATATTCGAACCGTAGCGCCTTTCGGCGAAGCGAGCGGCGCGCCCATGTCCCCTGTACCAAGCCGAGAGCCCAGTCCAGCGGGCTTGCGAGAACCCTCAGCAGCGGAGCAAACGGGCGGACCCGGGGCAAACGGTCGGCGCCCAGATCCACCATCCCACGGAGCCGGAAGAAGCCGATAACGCCCTGCTTCTCGCTGAACACCTGGAATTGCGGCATACGATCGTAGACGGCCGCAGCCTCCTTCGTGTACCCGCAGGCCCCGAATCCTTCCGGGTAGGCACGCATCGCCCGCATGAGCAGCAGAAACCCCGACATCCCGGCGCGGGCCGGATCCACCCACCAGCAGCTTGCCCAGCCGATCTTCCGGGCATGCCCGTGAGCGATGACCCGATCCGGCAGCACACCGAGATACCCGACGATCTCACCCTTCTCGTAGGCGATCAGCAGGACGACGTCGTCCGGGTCCGCCCTGGGATTCTTCAGTTGGGCAAGCGCCCGGTGCCGGGTGATCGGATGTACGGGTCCCTGCCACAGGGAGTCGTCGGCAAGAGCCTCCGCCAGATCGCGGAGCGTGAGTTCCCGGATCTGAAGCTCCGGCCTGTCATCCGTTGCCGGTGCTGCTTCCCCGGCCGGCCGGCTCTCCGGGGCGGCCCCCTCCTCAACCGTCATCTGTCTTCGTCCCCGCCGACCGGCTCGACACGATGCGGTTTCCCCTGCCGAACGCCGATCCGGTATCCGGGCGTGGTCGCGAGGTTCGCCCCTTGTCTCCATCCAAAGGCGGAAATCATCGACACCGTCCTGCGCTCTCCCCTGGATTGATGACGTGAGCACGAGCTGACCCTTGATCATCAAACGCTTGAAATCAGCCGTCGGCGTATTCGACGTCAGGGTGCCCGCGATTGGCGGCGGGCGCTTCCTCACCGAACGCGCTCGAAACGGGCACGGCGAATCAGGAAAGTACAGCTGCCACAGTTTCGACTAATTCTGACACCAAGCAGCCCCATTTCGAATATCTTTTCAACAAACGATCACTAACGGTCGAATCCTACAAACAATTCGCGCAACTTTCACAACCGACGATGAATCCTCAAGCGTACACATTCTCTTAGCAGAACGGATTGGGTCAGTATTTTCTGCACTTTTTGTCGCTCTATTGAGTGATGTCACTCTTTTGTCACCCCCATAAGGCCGGCCGATACTGCAGGTTCGCTTCCAGCCCACGACGCTTACCGGGCTCAGTTACCCATCGTCTGCGCCGTTACGGCCGCGCTTCACAAGCTGAGAGGTCTCATGTCCGGGTCTGCCGATCCCGGGCACCGGGTTCTCACGTGCGGTCGGCGGGGCGCTGAAAGGAGAGAAGTTTTGGCAAGTTTCTACGTGGATAACTCCGTATCCAACTCCGGTAACGGATCGTCCTGGTCTTCAGCCTGGAAGAGCTTTTCCGACATCAACTGGTCGGCGGTTCGGGCCGGCGACACGATCCATGTTTCCGGCGGCACTTACGAGGAGACGCTGAACGTCCGGGCGAGCGGCAGCTCCGGGAATCCGATCCGCATCGTCGCCAGCGACGAGAACGGGCACAATGATCCGGTGGTCATCGATGGCGAGAACAGCCGCAGCGCCGGTGTCGCCATCAACGGCCAGAACCACGTCGAGGTCTCGGGCTTTTCGATCCAGAATCATGCCGGCGCCGGCGTGACCGTGAAGAACGTCGATGCGGGCGTCGTCATCGAGAACAACGACGTCTATTCCGGTGATCCCGGCGGTGGAAATGCCCGCGGCTACGATGTGCGCGGCTCGTCGGGCGTGATCGTGCGCAACAACAGCTTCAGCACGCCGTCCAACACCAATGCGCAGACCGACGGCATCTGGAGCTCCCAGAATGACGGCGTGGTGTTCGAGAACAACAGGATCATCATCTCGAACAACAATACCAATGGTCACAGCGACGGCGTCCAGTCCTACCAGGACTACAATGTCGTCATCCGCAACAACTACATCGAGCAGGCCAACAACGCCCGCACCGACAACCACGGCATGTGGCTTTCGGATACCCAGGCGGGCGGTGTGCTCGAAGTCACCAACAATGTGGTGAACGTACCGAACCTCACCAGTGACAGCGCCGTCACCCACTGGATCTCGGAAGGCTGGGGGACGGACGGCAGCATCCGCCTAGTCGGCAATACGATCTACGGCGGCGCGCGGGCCCTGAACCTCGACAACACGGAAAAGTCTGTCGTCACGGACAACATTCTCGTGCCGGCCGACGGCGGCTACGGGATCTTCATGCAGAACGGCAGGATCCCGACGGAGAACATCGACAACAACGTGATCTGGGCGCCGAACGGCCAGGTCGCTTACATCGATGGAAGCCGGATGTCCTGGTCCGCTTGGCAGAATGCGGGTTACGACACGAACGGAGCGAACACGGATCCGCAATTCGTCAATGCGGCTGCGGGTGACTTCTCGCTCCAGAACGGGTCGTCCGCGACCGGCCGCGGTGCGCATCCCGGGGCTGGGAACCAGGACGTCGCCGAGCCGGCCCCCGAGGAAGGCTCCGAGGATGTCGCCGACGCGGCTCCGGAAGAGGACGCCGAGGCCCCGGTCGACGCGGCCCCCGAGACCCCGGCCGAGAACGGCTCCGAGGACGTCGCCGACGCGGCTCCCGAAGAGGACGCCGAGGCCCCGGTCGACGCGGCCCCCGAGACCCCGGCCGAGAACGGCTCCGAGGATGTCGCCGACGCGGCTCCGGAAGAGGACGCCGAGGCCCCGGTCGACGCGGCCCCCGAGACCCCGGCCGAGAACGGCTCCGAGGATGTCGCCGACGCAGCTCCGGAAGAGGACGCCGAGGCCCCGGTCGACGCGGCCCCCGAGACCCCGGCCGAGAACGGTTCCGAGGATGTCGCCGACGCAGCTCCGGAAGAGGACGCCGAGGCCCCGGTCGACGCGGCCCCCGAGACCCCGGCCGAGAACGGCTCCGAGGACGTCGCCGACACGACTCCCGATGCGGGGCACGGTTGGAAGTTCGATTTCTCCAAGATCGGGTTCTGCATGCCGAAGCACGGCTCGTACTCGTTCGACTTCATCGGCGAGCACGACTTCTCCGGCAAGGCGGGAGAGATCCGGCTGTTCGCCCAGGAGAACGACGTCATCTTCGAGGGTGACTTCAACGGCGACTCCCACCCCGACGTCCACGTGGAGATGCGCGACCTCGCTGCCATTCTGAGCAAGGCCGCCGATTACCTCGACATCGCCTGAGGCGCGTAGCCGAAGCGACAGTCGGCCCGGTCCCCCGCTGAACTATTCCGTTCACGGGGGACACTCCCCCGCTTGGTATCCGGACTCTGACCGGCAGGCGCGATATTCAGAAGATCACCTTACGGCCCGGCCTTCCTGAAAGGTCGGGCCGATTTCTGTCCACCTGGCCCGGTCTCCGGGCCCGGGATTTCCGGTTTCCGGCGGATGCGCATCGGCTTCAGCCGGCGGCGACAGCCGATCGAACCGTTTCTGCCGATTGCAGCGGGCCGTCCCCCTCGAAGACGACGAAGTCCGTTCCGCCGACGAAGTGATCGGTACGGCGCGAAAAGATCCCCATCTCCTCGACCACGTCCATGTGTATCGGGATATGGTAGATCAGCCAGACCTTTCGCGGAGCGACGCGGAGGGAGGACCGGACATTCTCGAGAAAGCGGCGGAGGACGACCTCTCCGAACGAATTGTACAGGTAGAAGACGTTCTCGTCGGGCTGTATCTCGTAGTCCAGGATGTCGGACTCGATCACCTGGACGTCCGTCGTCGTTCCGGTCCGCCGCCGGAACTTCTCTATGTTCATCCGGGCGGTCCGGCACAGATCGCCATCGAATTCGACCCCGGCCACCCTCGCGAACCCGAAACCGGTTGCGATGAGAAGGGCCTTTCCCTTGCCGCAGCCGACATCGACGAAAACGCTGCCTTCCGGGAAGGACAATCTGCGCATCAGCTTTTTGAACGGCCGCGTCTTCGTGGCCTGATAGCGCTCGCTGTGCTGTCGATTGACGCTGGTCGTGTTGAGCTGGCTGGACGGTATCCAACCAGTCGTGGACGTTCCGTAGTAGAAATCGAACCAGTAGTCCGAGACGTAACTGACGGAGAAGTCAGCAAGTCCGCCCAAACCCTTTTTCCGGGCATTCCTTTTTAGCCACTCAAGGAGAAAGCGAGTATTGATCCGGTCTGATACTGCGTCCATCAATCCCGTCCCGCATTGTTGACTGGCAGCACGCTACGTATGGCACGTCACGCAGAATGGGCTATCGATGCCCCAATATTGCCGAGCCGACGCTTCGATCCAATGCGGGGATCCCGCGCCTGCTTCGGCGGACATCCCCCCGCGCCTTCCTGGCCCATAGCCGCCGCGCGGGCCGGACTCCCGATGAATGAGAGGGAAACCAGATGCCGGCGCGTAAGGATCCAACCGAAATTGGCGATTCCGGAAATCTGGCGTGTAATGGCAACGCGGAATTGGGGCGATCTAATGGCAACGCGGCAGAAATCGTACGTTTTTCGCTCCGCACACGTCAGTTTTTGAAATATTCTGGATATTTGTTGTAATACTTACTTATATCGTAATAGTCGTACCTTGCTTGCTTGCGCAGATCGACCTGGGTCACGGCCGCTCCGACGACCGGCGCCCCGCTCTTCCGCAAGGCCTCGATGCCGTGCAACGCAAGGTCCTCGCTTGTCCGTTCCCACTGCACGACGAAGAGCACGGCATCCGCAAGCTGCGTCACGATCTCGACGTCGCTGAAACCGAGGGTCGGGGGAGTATCCAGGACGACATAATCGTAACGCTGGCGCAGCTCGGCGATCAGAGACCGCATCATGGGTGACCCGAGCAGATCCGTCGGACTGCCCGCCGCGACCTTGGTCGGCAGGATATGCAGGTTCCGTTCGCGGCCGTCCTGCTGGATGATGTCCTCGAGCCGGCGCTGGCCCGTCAGATATTCCACCAAGCCGACGTCCACCCGCCGGCCAAGTTCCCTGGCAATGCTCGGGTGCCTCAAGTCCAGATCGACGATGATGGTTTTTTGTCCGGATCGCGCGATCGATGCGGCAAGGCTCACCGCCAGCGTCGTCTTTCCTTCCCGCGGCACCGTTGAGGTGACGAGAACGACCCTGGGCGGAGGGTTGGGCCGGGACAGATGCGCATGGACGAAAATGGATTTGACCGCTTCCGCATAGGCCGAATTCGGCCGTTCCAGAAGATATTGGTGCGGATGGGCCCGCGTACCCTTGACCCGCGGAACGAGTCCGAGAGCCGACACGCCCAGCGTCTCTTCGATCTGCCGTGCGGTTCGGACGCCGTTGTCCAGATGTTCGCGAATCGCTGCCAGGGCCGTTCCGACCATTGCCGATGCGATCAATCCGATCGCCATGATCGTGCTGAGCTTGGGGAATTCGGGCTTTTCCGGAGGAACGGCCACCGAAATCACCTCCGCCCCGGCAGGCTGCAGTTCGCCGCGCTCCTGCAGACCGACATACCGGGCAAGCGCGGCCTCGTAGATCGTCCTCTTGGACGCGGCGTCGCGTTCGAGCACCCGGAGCTGAACACCGGCCATCCCGGCCGCCGCCGCCTTGCTCTCCGCCTCATCCAGTGCCGCCGCCAGCTCGTTTTCACGCGCGCGGGCTACGGACGTCTCGCCCCAGAGATTGCGGATGATGTTACGGATCTCTTCATCGATCCTCGCGGCCAGCCTCTCCTTCTCGGACCGGATCCGCTGAAGTTGCGGATGCTCCGCTCCCAGGGACGCCGCGAGCGTGGCTTCCTCCCGCTTCAGCTCGTCCTCCCGCTGAAGGAGGCCGACCAGGATGGGGGACGCCGCGACCTCGGCAAGAGGCTTGTAGCCCTGTTCGCGCGTCCGGAGCTGATAGATGTACCGGACCCGCTCCTCCTTTTCGACCCGATCGACCCGGGCGGCGTTCAGCGCCATTCTCATGGCCGCGAGCTGCTGCGAGCTCAGCTCCGTATCCTGGGCCTGCCAGAGGTGATTGGCCGCCCGGTAGTCCTCCACGGCGCGCTCCGCCTCGAGTACCATCTGCCGGAGGCGCTCGATCTGCGCCTCCAGCGATTCCGCGGCCCGTTCCAGGGTCTGATCCTTTTCTCTTTCGCGGCGGTCGAGATAGGCGCTGACGATGGCGTTAGCGATCTCGGCCGCACGCTCCGGATCGGACGCGGTGAAACTCACGGAAATCTCGGCAGACTGCTCGCGCCGGGCGACCCTGACGGCCTCGGCGAAATCCCGGAAGAAGCTGTCCCTGACACCGCCGGCCCCGGGGTCCCGGTCCGTGGCAGGAAGATCCACGTCGGCCAGCGGCGCTCCCCCTCCGACAAGATCGCCCAGCCGGAACAGGCCCGGGCTGGGGTCGAACCCGGGATCATCCTGCAAGCCAAGGTCCAGGATCACACGTTCGAGGTTCGAACGGGATCGCAGGATCTGTACCTGGTTCTCGACATATGCCTCCACCGTTTCGAAGCTGGGCACCACGGATTCGCTGCCGTCGAGGGTCGGCATCCCCTGCGGCCGGATGAGGATGCTGGAAGTGGCGGTGTATTTCGGGGTGATCAGGAGGCCGACCAGCAGGGCCAGGACACAGCCAACGAGCATGGAGCCGATGATGGTCCACTTGCGTCGGCGTAGCGCGCCAAGAGCGCTCCTGACATCCAGGATGGGCGCTTCGGAGTTCTGGTGCCTTGAACGGCTTTCCATGAGCAGATTCCGACAAGTTGGCGACGACCAGTAACCGCGGATCCACTGCCGCCGGCTCGAAACCTCGGCTCGCTCCGGGGACGGGCCGACATCTCGGCCGTGCTGCTTAAGAACTCAAAACAACCTGAACGCGTTCATGAGGATCCCTTCGAATTACAACCGCATCGGCCGTGACTGTTCCCGGCCCGCGGGCGCGGCGCCCGCCCCGCTCGCGGCAGATGGGTGCGAACCCGGCCCGAAGCCGATCAGGGACAAAAGCGCTGCCATTTCTTCCGAGCCGCGCGCCCATTGCGTTCCGAGATAGAGCCCCCCGGCAAGCAGGCCGCCCGCGAACGCTGCGGCGAAGGCCGCGGCATAGGTATCGGGATGGCCGACGAGCCAGAAGATGACCGCACCGCTGATCGCCGTTGCCCCGGCGGCAGAGAAAAGGTCCCAGAGAAAGCCCGCTCTCTGCCCGCCTACGGCCGGCAGGGCCCGGTTCAGGCCGCGATACTGGTAGGCCGCTGCGGCGAGATTTCCGGCGGAGAGAGCAAGCCCCGTCGTCCAGAGCACGGCGACGCCATCCATGACCGTGAGGGCGAGACCGGTGCCCGCCAGGACCACGACCGCCCTCAGCATCATCGCCCGCAGGGGAGTGAGACTGTCCCTCCGGGCATAGGCTGCCGAGGTCAGCAGGACCGTCGCCCCTTCGCCGAACACCCCGAGCCCTACACTGGCGACGCAGGCGGCGATCATCGCGACGCCCTCGGCGGTCGCCATCTCGCCGAACGCGACCGCCCGGGCAAGGACTCCGGACAGTGCCACCAGCACGAAACCCGCCGGAATCGTCAGGAACCGACTGAAGGCAAAGCCTTCCTGGAAGGTCGACCGGAAGCCCGCCGCGTCGTCCTCGTTGAAGCATCGGGAGAGTCGTGGAAGCTGGGCGGCCGAAAGCGGAACCGCGCCGAGCGCAACGGCGACGAACGCAAAGTTCTGGCCGATCTGAAAAGCGATCACCCCGCCCGGCAGGCTTCCGGCCACGATCAGAATCGCAAAGAGCACGAAATTGTAGAGCGCCGTGTATCCGCTGGAAGTGAATGCCGTGACCAGAAGACGCCTGACTTCCTTGTGCCTCCAGCCGGCGCTGGGCAGGAGCGCGACGCCCGCCCGGCACGCGCCCCACCATTGGGTGGCGGCGTGCAGGCCCACGGCGCAGGTCGTGCCCACGCCCAGCAGCACGACCTGCCCGATCGGCACGTCGCCCAGATCCGCACCGGCCCCGAAGATCAGCGCCGACAGCCCGAGAACCGCGATGCTGCCGATATTCTCCAAGACCTGGGCCGCCGCCGGCAGCGCAAACCGCCCGCGGGCATGCTGTACCGCAATGCCGACATAGGCGACCCCGTAGAGAAGAAGCTGCGGCATCAGCATCAGCATGAGCAGGCGGCCGACATGATGCTGCTGCTCGCGGATGGCGGGATCGTCGACCGCCGCCGTCAGCAGCGTCAGAAGGTAGGGCGTGAGCAGGACCACGCCCGCGCCCACAACCAGCAGGATCGGCAAGATGGCTCCCAGAAAGCCGTTCGCGAGCCGGCGGAACATCGCGTCGTTTCCGCCGTCGCCCCACCGGACCAGGGGCGGAACGAGGACCGCGCCGATGAGCGAGCCGCCCAGCAGGGCGAACAGCATCATCGGGAAGACGGCGGTCGTCTGGAAGATGTTGCCGAAATAGGTCGGGCCGAGCACCGCGCCCATGGTGGCGACGCGCCCGAACCCCGTAAGACGGCTGACCAAGGTCCAGACCGCCACTGTCCGGGAGTCGGCGAGAAGCCCCTTCGGCCCGGCGGCGCCCGTCCCCTCAGCCGACGTCGCGGCCGCCTCCTCCGCGCCGGTCGGGTCGGTAGCGTTCCTGCCGTATCCCATCGGTACCGCCGTCAGCAGAAGAAACGGTAGAGTTCGGCCCCGGCCTCGCCCGCGATTTCGTCCGGCACCTCGGGCGCCGTGAGCAGATGCGTGAGCCGCGACAGGGTCCGGGAAGCCAACTCGCCTCTCGGGTCCGAATGACCTGGCGGCTGCCAGCGGAGCATCGTGATTGTTCGCTCCTCGGTCGCGTATTTCCGCTTGTAGCGGACAAGGCCGGGCTGGCGGATGTCCGATAGGCCGAAGTCCAGCCTGGAGAGGCCGCGCCGCCGTCCCATCCGAATGCCTTCCCAGGCCAGCAGGTCGTTGGGACACAGCGTCTGGTCAGTCGAGGCGTTGAACTTGTAGTAAAGGGTGCCCTGCCACTCGAGGAAGAAGATGCCCGCGATGGGCGTGCCGTCCACTTCCGCCAGCAGCACCGTCAGCCGGTCGTCCGGCGCGAACTGTTCGTAGAGGTTCTCGAAGAACGCGACCGGCTGGGCCAGGAGGCGGTATTTCGACTTCCGGAGATGCCGGTGCATCCGGTGAAACGCGTGCACTGCGTCCAGGCTGCGTTCCTCGCGCACCACGACGCCGTTCCGCTGCGCCTTGCGGACATTCTGGCGGGCCGATCCCGACAGCCCCGTCCACAGCGCCTCCTCGTCGCGCGTCAGGTCGACGCCGTGCCAGAGCGCTTCCCCGACCATGGCGAAACGGTGATCCCGCAACGCATGCTCGTGCCGCAGGCAGCGCAGGGTGACCGGCAGCCCGAGGGCCAGGATCGGTTCGACAAGTTCGTCCCAGGCCTCGCCTCCCTCGACCAACGGGTCGCAGTAATCCGAGAATGGCAGGCAGACGACGCGGTCGCCTCGCAGGTCGGAGACATGGCTGAACAGGATCGCGTTCTCGACCGCATTGTGGCGGCCCTCGACCGAGGCCGAGATCGTGAAGCCATAGGTCCGCGCCAGCGCCTCGACCCATGGCGGGGAGGAAAACAGGCTGCCCAGCCGGTGCTCCGCCATGCCGGTCCAGAAGTCCCCGTTGCGGACATCCACCACTTGAGCGCTCATTGCGTCCTCGACAGTTCGAAGGGAGGCGGCTCGGCGACCCGTTCCACGGTCCAGGCCGTCGCCGCCTCCATGACCTCAAGGCTCAGCCGTTCCGGTTCGCACACACTGGCGAGATTCCTGTCCTTGAGCCAATGCGCGATCTCGAGCTGATGGGTATCGACCACCTCGCCGTAAGCCGGATCGCGCGGGACCAGCAACGGCCGCTTGCCGGCCGACAAGGCGGTCAGGGCGGAGCCGCAGCCGGCATGGGCGATCACGACGTCGGCATCCCGCATCGCCTGCTCCAGTTCGGAGGCGGGCACGAAAGGCCGGGCCGGCAGATCCAGCCCTTCCAGCGGCGTATGACCGGTCTGCCAGAGCACCTCGATTTCCGGAGGCAGCAACGCCGCCACACCGTCGATGAGGCGGCGGAAGCCCCTGTCCGTTCCGACCGTCACCACCACCCGGCGTACCGGTCGTGCCGGCGCCGGGGCGGCGGTGAATCCGTCGAATACGGATCCGCCGTATCGCCACGGACCGACCGCGACATGCGGGTATTGGCGATAGAGCTTCACGCCCGGAACCCGCTGAAGTACCCGGCCTGTCATCGACGGCCTTCCGACCCGAGCGGCACTTTCGATGTAATGGGTCTCGATACCCTTGCAGGCGGCATAGGGCAGGAAGGCAAGCGCGATCGACGAACCGGTGCTGACCACGGCATCGATGCCGCGGGCATCCCGCAGGATCTCGCGGGCATGTCCGAACGCCCGCAGCACGCCCGACGGATTCCGCTCCATGATGAAGGGGACGAAGATCTTTCTTTCGTTCACCAGGAGCGTTCGCGTCTGCTCGCAGTCGTAGCTGACCCAAAGCCGGTCGCGATCCAGCCCGACCATGCGTTCAGCCAGACTGACCAGCTGAGCCAGGTGCCCGCCCGTGCTCGCCACAAACAGGGTGGTCATAGGGACTGATTTCCTAGCGCGTGTCGTTTCCGAAGATTACGACGAACGGCGTACGGAAGATGATCCATAGGTCGAGCCGGAGGGACCGGGACCTCACATATTCGAGATCGAGAGCCAGCATCTCCGGCATGGTCAGCCGGTTGCGCCCGCTGACCTGCCACAGGCCCGTCATTCCGGGCATGCAGTCGTGCCTGCGCCGCTGCTCGGGCGTAAAGAGGCTCACCTCCCACGGCAGGGACGGCCGGGGCCCGACCAGGGACATCTCGTTCCTGAGCACGTTGAAGAGCTGCGGCAGCTCATCGATGCTGTAGCGCCGGAGAAAGCGGCCGACCGGGGTTATGCGGGGGTCGTCCTCGGGCTTGAAGACCCCGTCGAGGTCGTCCGGCAGTTCGCCCATGAGCTCCCGGGTGTTGAACTCCCGATGGGTGGAATCATCGCAGCCGACCCGCATGGTCCGCAGCTTCAGCATCGTGAAGGGGCGTTCGTGCAGACCGATGCGGGTCTGCCGGAACAGCACCGGACCCGGGCTGGTCAGCTTTATGAGGATCGCCGCTACGATCAGCAGCGGCGAGGTGACCACGAGGAGAAGGCTGGCCAGGACGATGTCGAGGATGCGCTTGCCGACCGGGAAGAAGCGCGCCTGCCGGTCGTTCCCCGCCCGGCCGTGTCCGCGCAGGAATCGCTTCGCTCCTTGGCTTGCGGCTGCTGGAGGTCTCATCCTTACCTCTCTCGATCGCATGAGATCCGGGACGACACTCCCGGCAAGGCGCAAGACGAATACGAAGGCACCGCGTTCCGGGGCATTAACGCGCGGCAGCCGGTGAAGGATCATGTGGCTCCACCGCGACGCCCACACCCAATCGCCCCAGCCGGTCGAAGGCACGGGCGATCGCGTCGGCCACATGCCGGATCTGGGCCTCGCTGATGTGCGGGAACATCGGAAGCGACAGGATCCGGCCCGCAAGCCGCTCCACCATCGGCAGCGGCGGGGTGTTCAGGCCGCGGAACGCCTTCTGAAGATGGCAGGGGATCGGGTAGTGAATGCCGGTGGCGACGTTCTCCGCCGCGAGCAGCCGGCGCAGCTCGTCCCGATGACTGGTCCGGATCACGGTGAGATGGTGGCTGCTTGTCGCCTCATCGGCCACTTGCACCAGTTCTACCGGCAGTCCTGCCAGGGCTTGGGCATATAGACGGGCCGCGCGCTCCCGGGCCGCATTCCAGGCGTCGAGCCGTTTCAGCTTGACCGTCAGGATGGCGGCCTGGAGGGCGTCCAGCCGATGGGTCCCGCCCACCAGTTCATGCAAATGGGGAGAATTGGGGGGCCGCCCGTGATTGCTCATGAGCCGCACGCGCTCGGCCAGGGCGGGATCGTTGGTGACGACCGCCCCCGCATCGCCGAAGGCCCCGAGATTCTTGCCAGGATAGAAGCTGAAGCTGGCGATGTCGGACAAGCCGCCCACGCGCTTCCCCTGCCAGGTCGCGCCATGGGCCTGGGCCGCGTCCTCGACGACGGCGATGCCGGCCTTGATCGCGGCCGCCCGGATCGCATCCATGTCCGCCGGCTGCCCGTAGAGATGCACGACGACGACGGCCGCCGTTCTGGGCGTGATCGCCGCCGCGACGCCGTCGGCGGTGATCAGATGGGTCGCCGGGTCGACATCGATGAAGACCGGAACGCCCCCCGCCTTGACCACCGCCTCCGCGGTCGCGATGAAGGTGTTGCCCGGGACGATCACTTCGTCGCCCGGGCGGATGCCCAGGGCGCGAAGGCTCAACTCCAGGCCGACCGTGCCATCGGCGACCCCGACGCAATAGGCAGTACCGCAATATTCCGCCCATTGCTGTTCGAACTGGCCCACATATTCCGCCCCGACGAAGGAGCACTGCGCGCAGATCCGCGACCAGACCTCCTGGATTTCGTCTGCGATTTCTTCATGCATGGACCTGAGGTCCAGAAAGCACACGTTCATTGGCGCTGCCCCACGGTCATGCGGTTCTCCGGGTGGTCTGCGACGGGTTGCAGACCGGTATATTCGACCTCGACGGCACGCTTTTCCTTTAGCGACCGGTCGATCGCCTCCAGGATCGCGATGACGGTCAGCCCGTCCGCACCGGACGCGTCAGGAACCGCCCCCTTGTGGATGCAGTCCAGGAAATGCTGGTCCTCCATCTGCAGAGGCTCGCCCGGGCGTATGTGCGGGGAAATGATATCCCCGTACCGGTAGCTGAGCGGCCGCTCGTGCGACGGCACGTCGGTTGTGGAACTCTTCACGCCGCAGTCGTAGATGCGCAGGCATTCGTCGGCCATGTCGTCATAGACGGCCATCTTGCGCGTACCGACGACGGTCGTGACCCGCTCCTTCTGCGGGTCCAGCCAGGACAGATGGCTGTAGCCGGAAATGCCGAGCTCGCCGTAGTCCAGCCTGATATAGGCGACATCCTCGACATGCTCGCAGGCGAGCGACGCGCCCCAGGCGCAGACGGCGGTCGGCACGGAGCCCAGCAGGTAGTTCATGATCGTGATGTCGTGCGGGGCCAGGTCCCATATGACGCTGACGTCCGGCCGGTAAAGACCGAGGTTCAGCCTGACCGAATGGATGTAGTGGATATCCCCCAGTTCGCCGTCGCTCACGCGCCGCTTCAGCTCGCGCACGGCGGGAACGAAGAGGAACGTGTGTCCCACCATCAGGACCTTGTCCACCTGCCGCGCTTCGGCGACCAGGACCTGTGCCTCGGCCACGGAAGTCGTCAGCGGTTTCTCAACGAGAACGTGCTTGCCGCTTCGCAGGGCGGCGGAGGCCAACTGGAAATGCGTGCTGGGCGGCGTTGCGATCACGACCGCGTCCACATGCGGAAGCGCGGTTTCCAGATCGTGAAACGGCCGCACCGCAGGAAAGGCCGACAGGATGGCCGCGCGGTTCTGCGGGTCCGGGTCGATGACCGCGATCTCGCGGACATCCCTCAACCCGCTCAGTACCCGGACATGCTTCGATCCCCAATAGCCGCATCCGACGACGGCGACCCTCAGGTCGTAGCTTCGCCCGGAGATGCCCGAGGGGTGATCCGTTCCACCGAGGTATGAGGGCCCCCGATTCATCGGCAAGATCCTCCCTAGATTTCTGGAACTCTGGACCCCGGCCCACGCGCGGGCATACGTCCCCCGTTCGCCGAGTCCGATGTCGACGGCTACATGCGATAAGGCTTCCTGATCGTCTCGCTGCGCTGGTGGCCCCCTGGGATGCCCCCTATCGAAGGGTTATACCCATTTGGATAAGGCCGGATTTCTTATGGTTAATAAATCGTATTTATAGCTGATTTCGCGACAATAGTCCATCGACTCCGAGGCTCGTTTCGCCCGGTCTGCCTGCCGTTCAGGACAAGCGGACCCAATGGGCGACCGACGGAACGCCTGCGGTATCGGTCACGAACAGCATGTACCAGCCGGGCGGAGCCAGATTGGCGTTGCCCGTCACATCCACCCGGATCGCGTTTCCGGTGCGGGACAGGATCGGCAGGTCGACCAGCCTCTGCGTGTTGTTGAACGAGTGGGTCGTGACGCCCGGGCTGATCAGGCTTGCCCATTTGAGATCGCCTGGGCGGTCGACCGGGATTTCCGGATCGGAGCCGTAGGCCCAGTTCTGCGGAATGTCCCCGATCACGGGCCGTGCTCCGCGAAACAGATAGGGCGGGCTGTAGATCTCCAGCCGCAGTTCCTCGTTCGGATCCGGCGGCTCCCATGCGACCTGGTGTCCGCCCTGGGGATTTCCGCCCGCCGCGACGACCCTGCCGTCGGGAAGCAGCAGCGCGACCGAGTGGTATTTGCGCGAGACGGTGGCGGTTGCCGCGATGCGCCACTCGCCGCTTGCCGGATCATAGATCTCGGCCTGCAGTCGCGCCCGGATCTCGCTTTCGCGCTGAAGTGAGCCGCCGCTGACGAAGACCGTACGATCGGGCAGCAGAACCGCGTTCGAATGCATCCGCGGCAATCCCATGGGCTTTGCCGGTTGAAAGGCCGGATGCTCGGCCGACAGGTCGACGATATCGACGAGATCGATGGCATCGGTCTGGTCCAGCGGCCCTCCCCCCAGGATCATGACCTTCTGGTCCTGGGCCGGCGGCAAGAGGACGCTTGCGGCCTGGTTCCGCGTCCCCGGGCTGCGGAGGCCGCCCACCGCCGTCACGTGAACGGGATCGGCCGCAAGGTCGATGAGGCAGGGGCTGACCGGGCTTGGGTCGTCGGTCCGCCCGCCGGTGAAGAAGAGCCGCCCGTCCGCCAGCAGGAAAAGATGCGCATAGAGGGGCAGCCCGGCAAATGCATCATGAGGCGGCACGGGTAGCGGCTGCCAAGTCTCCGCCGCCGGATCGAAGATCTCGATCCCGGTATTCAGCCCCCCATCCTCCGCAAGGCCGCTTGCCGCAAGCACCCGGCCGTCGGCCAGGGTGATCAGCGTCGGATACCAGCGCCCGCCGGACATCGGCGCCGTGAAGCGCCATGCGCCCGTTTCCGGGTCGAAGACGGCTACGTCCCTCAGGCCCTGGAACCCCTGCCCGTCACCGGGATAGTCCGCTGTTCCCCCGGCCGAGAGCATCGAGCCGTCGGGCAGAAAGGCGTCGCCGCCGCAGAAGAAGTCGAAGGGGCGACCGTTCCCGTCGCGCAGCGTGGCCGGGTGCTGGAAATTGTCCCGCGTACCGGGCGTCGGCATGGCCGCCGGATCCCATACCACGCTGCACCAGAACTTGAGGTCCGTGTTGCCGAAATCGGGATCGGCGAAACGGACCTTGCTGCTGCCGGACCCGGCGAAGAAAAGCACTTTCCCGGTCCGAAGCAGGGCCGCATGGACCGCCAGAACCTCGGAATGGTAGGGCAGCAGTTCCCAGGAGCCCCGTTCGGCGGGATCGTCGACGATGTCGAAGACACGGTAGAAACCGGCGTTCTGTCCGGGCGGGTTGTCCACCATCAGGGTCACGAGCTGAGAGTGGCCGCTCCCGCGGATATCCGCCAGCGCGATCGCGGCGCCCTGATTGTCCCAGGCGAACCAGTCCGGCACCCCGTTCCAGGGTTCCCAGCCGCCATGGACCTGACCGTCCACGCGGAAATCCCTGCCGATGCGGAAGAAGCCCATATTCTGCTGGGGCGGCGCATCCACCTGGAAGACGACGAGGTCCTTCCGGCCGTCTTCGGCATGCCCGATGACGATGCCGGCCCCCTGGTTCTCCCACGGAAACCAGTCGGGGACATCGACCCAGTCGCTCCATCCGTCGGTGACGTCGCCCTCCCGGTCCAGGGCCCGCCCGACCCGGACCAGGCCACGGTTCTGTCCCGGCGGATTGTCCACCATGAAGACGACAAGCTCCTTCCGGCCGTCGCCGTCCAGATCGGCGACGGCGATGCCGCCATGCTGGTTTTCCCATGAGAACCAGTCGGGGATCTCGCGCCACGGGGTCCAGCCGGCGGTGACCGCCCCGGCGGCATCGAGCCCCTTTCCGATGCGGTAATACCCCTGGTTCCTGCCGGGAGGATTGTCGATGATGAAGACGACGAGGTCCGGGCGCCCGCCGCCGAGATCCGCGACGGCAAGGCCGGCACCCTGGTTCTCCCAAGAGAACCAGTCCGGGATCTCGAGCCATTCGCCCCACCCGGCGGTCACGTTGCCTTCGGGGTCGAGCCCCTTCCCGATGCGGTAAAGTCCGCGATTAGGCCCATCCGCACCATCGACCATGAAGACCAGGAGATCCTGGCCGCCGTCCGGGCCAAGCTCCGCAACGGCGATGCCCACACCCTGGTTTTCCCAGGAAAACCAGTCCCGCACCGGGATGAAGCCATGGCCGGCCCCCGGCGCCTCGGGAGGATGGACATGCCCATGGACATGCCCGATGTCGACGCCTCCGGAGCCATGCTCATGACCGGCATGATCGTGGGGAGGCGTCGCTGGCGTCATGGGTGCCCTCCGCTAGAGGTCAGGATGCCGCACCGAACGATCTTGCTGTCGATTACTAGAACCGGGGCGGTGCGGCCTTCCGAATGGCACGTCACCGAACGCGGCCCGCATCGCTCCCTCCGGATCCAAACCGCACACCCGAGAATGATCCTTGGAGGATACGGCAATCCGGCTCCGGCTCCAACTCTGATCACTCGGCGGGCGGAGGAAAGCCGCGTTTCGGGCGGGAAACCCGCAACCCCGCCTACCTCAGAGCTGTCCTGGTGAAGGCTTTTGTCCGGCCAGCAATTCCATCACTTCCAGCGTGGAGGCGAGAAGCATCTGGGCGCCGGCCGCCGAATGCTCCGGCTCCACATGCTCGCGCTCGTTGTGGCTGAGACCGTCCCGGCACGGGACGAAGATCATGGCCGCAGGCGCCACGCGGCTGACGAAAAGGGCGTCGTGGAAAGCCCCGGAGAGCATTCGCTTCCAGGGAAAGTCCAGGCGTTCCGCGGCCTTCTCCAGGCCGCCGAGCAGCGATTCCGGGAAGGCGACAGGAGGCATGTCGAAGAATCGCCGCACCTTGACATCGCATCGAGCCTCGTCCGCCGTCTTCTTGCAGATCCTCCCGATCATGGCCTCGAGTTCGTCCAGGGTTGCCGCATCGGGGTGCCTGAGATCGATCGTGAATTCGACCGACTCCGGGATGGCGTTGACCGAGCCCGGCTTCGCCTCGATCCGCCCTACGGTCAGCCGCGCCCTCTCGTCGGACGGCATGACCGTCCGGAACAGCCGGTCAAGGGCGGCGGCCGTCGCGATCATCGGATCGCGGCGATAGGAAAGCGCCGTCGTTCCCGCGTGCGCCGCCTGTCCCGAGACGGCCACCTCCAGCCAGCGCGTGCCCTGGATCCCATGGACGATTCCGACCGGCAGCTTTTCCCGTTCGAGGGACGGGCCCTGTTCGATATGGAGTTCCAGATATCCTGAGATCGGAAAGCCCAGAGGCCGGCTTTCCGCTTGGGGCAGAGACGCGAGCGTTGCCTTCAGTTCGTCCATCAGTCGCGCCCCGTTCCGGTCGCGGACATCTTCCCACTCCTCCGGGACGGTGCCGAGAGCGAACGCCTGGGAGCCCATGGTGCCCGGCGCGAAGCGGCTGCCCTCCTCGTTCGTCCAGGCCACGACCTCCAGGGGCAGCACTGTCTCGATGCCCCGATCCTCGAGCGTTTCGAGAACCTCGAAGGCCGCAAGGGTGCCGAGCGCCCCATCGAAGCGTCCGCCGGTCGGCTGGCTGTCGAGATGGCTTCCGATGACAAGCGGCGGCGCCGAATTCCTGCCCTCCCTGCGGATGAACAGGTTTGCCATCGGATCCTGGAAAACCCTGAAGCCCCGGGCCTGGGCAAGTCGGCAGAGCTCCCGCCGGGCCTGCCGGTCCTCCTCCGACAAAGCCTGCCGGTTCACGCCTCCGGCGGGGGTGGCGCCGATCGCGGCGAAATCGTCGAGCCGCTTGAGGAAACGCTGACGGTCAATCGCAGGATAGGTCGTCATGAGCTTTCTCCCGGGCCCTCCGGTTCAGCCATAAGCCGCTTCGTGAAAATCGATCTCGAGCCGCTGTGCGCGGTCGAAGACCGCGGACAGCCGCGCTCTTTCCGCGGCGCTCAGGCCTTCCCCCGCCTCGTCCAGCTGCTGCCTGAGCCATAGGGCCTGCGCGGCGAAGCCTTCATCGGCGTGCAGGTCGACCCATTGCTTCAGGAACGGATCGCTGATCGGGCACGCGGCAGCGGCGCTGCACCAGGTCCAGTACATCCATTCGGCAGCGAACATCGCGGCGACGATGTCGAGAAACGTTCCGTCCCGGGCGATCTCCAGCATTCCATGCCGGAACGCCCGGACGCCGGGTACATCCAGGTCGAACCGCCCGCTTTCGATGCCAAGGGCTTCGAACGTCCGTTCGAAATAGGCGACCTGCTCGTTCGCCAGGGCGTCCAGAACGGAAATAAGCCGGCGCTTCTGGGAGATCGTTCCGGCCTTGGCCGTGGCCAGGGCGAAGATGTCGATCGCGGTATCGACGAATGAGGCCTCGTAGACGAGATAGCGTTCGAAGACCGCCTTCGGCAGGCGGTCGGCCTTGATGTCCCGGACGAACCGGTGACCGACCATCCGGTCGAGCACCTCGCGGTTCTCGCGCAGGATCTGGTCCGACAGGGGTTCGACGCCCGGCACGGGATCAGCCCTCCAAAGCCGGGGCTGCGGCGGACCGGAAAGCGCGCACCCGCTCGATGTCGACGGGGTTCCACCAGACGCCGCCCTCCTTCAGCGACGACGCGACGATCACGCCATTCGTCCGCTTCAGGATCTCGACGACATTGTCCTTGGTGACGCCCGAGCCGACCAGGAGCGGCAGATGGGTCGCCGATCCGATTTCCTCGATCTCCTCGATCGTTGCGGCATCGCCGGTCCGCTGACCCGTCGCGATCACGACATCGGCGTCGAAGAAGGCAAGATCCCGAGTCAGCTCCTGAATGGATCGGTCCGCGACGATCGCGTGGCTACCGTGCTTCACGTGGCTGTCGGCGAAGATCCGGACATGATCGGCGCGCAGGAGCGAGCGGTAGCGCATCGCCTCCGCCGCGGGGCCTTCGATGATGCCCTCATTGGCCACATAGGCGTTGGCCCACTGGTTCACCCGGATGAAGCTGGCCGCGCCCGCCACGGCGACGGCCAGTGCCGGGATGGCCGCGTTGGCCAGCACGTTCACGCCCAGCGGCACACCGGTCGCGCGCGCGATCCGGTCCGTGACCACGGCCATGAAGGCGGCGGTTTCGGGGCCGATATCCTCCGGTTTGGAAAAGGGAATGTCGCCGTGGTTCTCGACGATCAGCCCGTGCATTCCCCCCTCGATCAAGGCTTCCGCGTCGCGCATGCACGCATCATAGATGGCGTCCATCGACGAGCCGCGATAGCGGGGCGCTCCGGGGAAGGCCGGGCAGTGGATCATCCCGATCAGCACCTTGTCAGTGCCGAAGATGTCCCTTATAGCGCCCGTGGGTTTGTCTGAGATCTTCTGCATCTTTTCTCGTCGGCGGGTTTAAATGGAAGTCTATGTGATCGGCAATGTGACGATGGACGAAACCATTGCCGTCGCTGATCTGCCCGAAATCGGCGCGTCCATTCACGGAAGCCACCGATGGGTCGATCTCGGCGGAAAAGGCGCCAACCAAGCCATCGTCCTGGCCCGTTGCGGTGTGACGACCACGCTTGTCGCCCCCATCGGCGACGATGCCAGGGCCGAGTTCATCCGCCGGGAACTGGTCCTGGAGCCGGTCTTGGCCCGGCTGATCACGATCGCGGGCCGCGCCAGCGACCTCTCGATCGTACTGACCAGGCCCGATGGCGAGAACGCCATCATCACCACGGCGGATTCCGCGCAGAACCTTTCGGCCGAGGACGCCGTCGCGGCCCTGGGCCGGGCCCGAGAAGGCGATCTGGTCGTCCTCCAGGGCAACCTGTCCGAGGCGACCACCCGCGGCCTGCTCGAGGCTGCGCGCGGCCGGGGAATGCGTACGGCGCTCAACCCCTCGCCTCTGCAACCGTATTTCGCCGGACTCTGGCATCTCGTCGACATCGCGGTACTCAACCAGGGTGAGCTTGCGGCCTTGACCGGAGCGCCCGGAGAGGACGCAACGCGGCAACTCCGCCAGCGGGGCGTGCAGGAGGTGATCGTCACGCTGGGCTCCTCCGGAGCGATGCTGGCATCCTCCGAGCAGACGCTCACCGTTCCGGCCGTCCCCTGCCCCGTCGTCGACACGACCGGCGCCGGCGACACCTTCATGGCCGTCGCCCTGGCGTCGGCCTGCCTGCGCCGGACCCGCCTCGACCGTACGGCGATCGAGCACGCCGCGCGCGCCGCCGCCCTCACGGTCGGGCGGGTCGGGACGCGTTCGGCGTTCCCGACCGCGCAGGAGCTGTCGGCCATTCTTGGGAACGCCTGACCGCTCTCCTCAGCCCTTGCCGGCGGTCAGCCAGCCCAGGATATTCTTCCAAAGCCGGCCGTAGCCTTCCCACTCGCAGAACGCCGGCGACAGCCAGTGCGGTCCGATATCGGAGGTCCAAGCGGCGGTCCGGCCCTTGCCATAGCTGCCGACGACGAGGAGGGGATGTCCCCCATGCTCCTCGGGAAGGCGGGCGACCACCTCGACGTCCGGCCGGTCGCGCAATTCGACCTCATTGACGCCGAGCACGAACGGCCATTCGCCGGCGAGGCCCGCGACCGTCGGATGATCGGCCTTCAGCAGGTCCGCCCTGGCTCCCTCGGGGATCTCGACCCGGTCGTCGTAGGGCAGGCAGGTGACCGGCAGGACGTCCTCGACCGGCGTCCGCCGCCAGCGCGCCTTGCCGTCGATGCCTTGGAAGGAGAAGTAACCGCCGACCATCAGCAGGCCGCCCCCCTTCTCCACCCATGCCTTGATGAGCTTCAGGCGGTTCGGCACCGTGCAGGATTGAAGCCACACCGCCGGCGGCAGCAGAAGCGTGTTCGAGCCGACATCCGACAGGATGATGGCGTCGTAGGCATCGAGCCCCTCCATGTCGAAGGGGAACTTCTCCGCAGCCTCATGCGCGGGCATATAGGTCAGGCGATACTCGCTGCCCTCCAGGGCCTTCACCAACGGTTCGGCACCCAGATGGAAAGTCACGCTGCCGAACTGGTCAAAACCCTTGTAGTGCGTCGCCGAGCTGATCCAGCTTTCGCCGACGAGAAGAACGTTCCTGGTCATAGTCCGTCCGCTTCTTACCTCAAACTGCAGGTTGCGGCCTAGGCGGCCGCGTCGAAGACCGATCGTGGGTTATCGCGCATCATGCGGGCGACAACGTCGTCGGCCAGGCCATGGCGCTTCAGCCGCGGCAGGAAATGGCGCAGCACGAAGGCGTAGCCATTCCCGCCGTACCGGGTGAGCATCATCTTCAGGAAGACGTCGTGGGAGAGCAGGATCCGGTCGCCGTGGCCCGCGTCCACCAGCTTCACGATGGCCCGGGCACATTCCTCGTCACTCGGGCACTGCACCTGCTGATCGGCATAGAAGAAGTCCATTCCGATCATGTCGTATTCGATGAAGGCGCCGCGGGAGGCCAGTTCGCTCTGATAGGCAAAATCGTCGTGAGAGGGGTTCATGTGGCAAAGGACGGTGTGGCGGAGATCGCCTCCCTCCTCGGCGACGATGTCGAGAACCTTGTGCCCCAGCCGGAACCAGCCCGGCAGGTGCACCATCAAGGGCAGCCCGGTCCGACGCTGAGCCTGGGCCGCACCCCGCAGCGACTTCTCCTCCTCGGGCGTGAAATCGCTGGAGACGCCGATCTCGCCGATCAGCCCGATGCGGACATCGGTGCCGTCGACGCCTTGCGTCGCCTCCCGGACGATTTCGTCGGCGATCTCGCCGACCGTCATGCCGGCGACCTTCTGCGGGTGGGAAGAGGCAAGGTAGAATCCCGCGCCCATTACGATGTTGAGGCCGGTCGCCTCCGAAATCCGCCGCAGCGCACGAGGATCGCGGCCGATGCCCTGGCAGGTCGGATCGACGACGGTGTTGCCGCCCTCCGCCGCGAAGATCTTCAGTTCCTCGATCGCCAGCGGCTCGTCGTCGAGCGCGATGTTGTGCTTGTTGACGAACGGGTCCTGACGCAACTCGCCCAGGATCTCGATCGATACCGGTCGCTCGGCCAGATACTGGCGCTCCGGCGTCTTCGGCGGATGCCACCAGCAACGGCAGTCGTTCAGGATGTGCTCATGCATGAGCGTAATGCCCAGATCCGCGGAAGCGATCGGCCCCCGGACGGTCATCACCTTGCCTGAGCGGACATGGGCTTCGGAAAGCTCGGACGTCATTTTGTCCTCCGCCTTGCGGACCCGCCGAAGCGGAAATTGGCCGTGAAGATGCGCGTGTTGAGCCAGATCGCGGCCAGGATGATCGCCCCGGTCACGATCTGCGTGAAGAAGGGCGAGATATGCATCAGGATGAGGCCATTGCCGATGACGGCAATGGTAAGCGTTCCCAGAATCGTGCCGAGAATCGTGCCGCGTCCGCCCATCAGCGAGGTTCCGCCCAGGACGACGGCGGCGATGACCTGCAGTTCGAAGCCGACCGCCGCGTTGGAAGAACCCGACCCGAGGCGCGCCGCGATCAGCAGCCCGGCCAGCGCCGACGCCACGCCGGCGACCAGGTAGACCGACGCGATCACCCATTTGGCCGGCATGCCCACGCGACGCGCCGCTTCGGCGTTGGACCCGACGGCGACCACCTGCCGCCCGTAACGGGTCCTGGCGATCACGACCACGCCCAGGATGGCGACGGCGACCGCGATCAGCGCCGGGACCGGCACGCCGAGAAGCTGGCCGCGTCCGATCCAGAAGAATCCCGGCACATCGCGGATCGGGATCGAGTAACCCTGGGTGAGATAAAGGGCGATGCCGCGCAGGATGGAGAGGCCCGCCAGCGTCACGATGAAGGCCGGAATGCCCTGGTACGAGATGAACCAGCCCTGGGCATAGCCCACCGCCGCTCCCAGCAGCAACATGGCGACGGTGACGACCGGCCAGTCCCAGCCAGCGGCGATCGCAATCGCGGCCACGGCATTGATCAGCGCGACCTGTGAACCGACCGAAAGGTCGATGCCGCCGGTCGTGATGACAAATGTCATGGCGACGGCAACGACCAGGATCGGCGCCGCCTGCCGCACGACGTTGAGGATGTTGCCGGCGGTCAGGAAGGTATCGGTTCCGACCGAGAAGAAAACGACGCAAATCAGCAGGAACAGCGCGATCGACAGCACCTGCGCATGCTCGGTCAGGAAATCCACCAGCGGGTAGCCCTCGGCCCGCCTGGTATAAGCGGTCATTGTTCAGCTCCCTGGCCGACGATCAGCCTCACGAGGTCTTCCAGGTCCGTGTTCGCGATCTGGCGTTCCGCCACCTTCGTTCCCTCGTACATGACGGCGATCCGGTCGCAGACGCGGAACAGATCCTGCAGCCGGTGCGTGATCAGGATCACCGAGACGCCCGAAGCCTTCACTCGATTGATCAGGGAAAGCACAGCCTCGACCTCGGCTACGGCGAGCGCCGAGGTCGGTTCGTCCATGATGAGGACCTTCGGGTTGAAAGAGGCGGCGCGCGCGATCGCGATTGCCTGACGTTGCCCGCCGGACAGTTGGGCCACCTTGCTGGTCAGCCGGGGGATGCGGATCTCGAGCGCATCCAGCATCTCGCGCGCCTGCGCCAGCATTGTCTTCCTGTCGAGGAACGGCCCGCGGGTCACCTCGCGTCCCAGGAAGAGGTTGCCGACCACGTCGATGTGGTCGCACAGGCTCAGGTCCTGGAAAACCATCTCGATGTTGCGGCGGCGCGCGTCGGCCGGCCCCGAGAAGCGGACGGTTTCGCCCTCGACCGTGATCGTTCCGTCGTCGGGGATGTAGGTCCCGGAGATGATCTTGGTCAGCGTGGATTTCCCGGCTGCGTTGTCGCCGACGAGGCCAAGGCATTCGCCGGGATAGATGTCGAGATCGACGCCCCGCAACGCCTGGTGGGATCCGAAGTTCTTCCGGATCCCCCTCAGGGAAACGCGCGGCACCCTGCCCTGCGCATCCCGGGGGAGATGAGCATCTCCCCCGGTCCGCCGGACGGCCGCTGTGTGCTGGCCGCCCGCCATCACTCGAAGATCGCCCGATAGGGGTCGACGTTGTCCTGGGTGACGATCGTGACCGGCACCGAGATGACGGCGTCGACCTCACCACCGTCGGTGATGGTGTTGAGCGCCTCGATCGCCGCCGCACCCATGGCCGCCGGATCCTGCTGGATCACGCCGACAACGTAGCCGGCGTCGATGCCGTCGATCGCCTGGGCGGTCAGATCCCATCCGAAAATCTTCACGCTGTCCTGACGTCCCTGGCTTTCCACCGCCGCGATGGCGCCCATGAGGGCGGGCTCGCCCGTGGCGTAGATCGCGGTCATGTCAGGATTGGCGGTGATCAGGTTCTCCGCCGCGGCAAGCGCCACGTCCTGGATGTTCTGCCCGTCGACCACGCCGGCGCTTTCGATCCCGGGGACCCCGGCGATCGTCTTTTCGAACCCTTCCTGACGGATATTCTGGATGAAGGAGTTGAGCGCGCCGATGATGCCGATCTTGGCCTGTCCATCCATGTTCGCCTTGACATAATCAAGGAAGAACTGGCCCATCATCGCACCGGCCTCGGCATTGTCGACGCCGATCTGTGCCTTCTGCGGCCCCTCCGGCAGGATGGCGTCGATGGCGACGACCGGAATGCCGGCGTCGGCCGCCTGGTTCACCGCCGGCATGATACCGTTGACGTCGATCGCCACGACGGCGATGCCGTCCACGCCCTGCTGGATGTAGGTCTCGATCGCGCTGTTCTGCGCTGCCGGGTCGTTGTTGGCGTTGAAGATGACCAGATTGACCCCGGCCTCGTCGGCGGCCTTCTGGGCACCCTCGTTCATCTGGTTGAAGAACAGCGCCTGTTGATTGATCTGAACAAGCGCGAAGGTCTTGCCGTCCTGAGCCTGTGCCTGGCCGCCGTGCCAGAACGCGCCGGCAGCGACACAGCCCAGGAAGGCGGTCACAATTCTGCGAGTGATCGTATTGGTCATCTCCCTCTCCCTAATGTTCTCTCCGGACCTCACGTTGCAATTCACGTCTTCCCGTGCGGCGCAACGGAACTCCGCACGACGATCTCGACGGGCAGTCTCTCCTCGACCGGCTCGAACTTCCGTTCCTGCCAGTTCGTCTCGACAAGAAGCGCCAGGGCGCGGCGCCCCATCATCCGCACCGGCTGGCGGACGGCCGTAAGCGGTGGCGAGAACAGGTGCAACGGCCCGACATCGTCGAATCCCACGATGGAGACCTCGTCCGGAATGGACATTCCGCTATCCCGCAGCACCTCGATCAGGCCGATCGCGATCTCGTCGGAACTGGCGAAGATCGCGGTGGCCGGTCGCCCCTCGACCAGGAAACGCCGCGCCGCCTCCCGGCCGAACTCCGCCGTGTAATGTCCCTCGAACTTGAGGACCCTTGCCTCGTTCGCGAATGCCTCGCGGATTCCCCTCTCGAAGCCGCTGAACCGCCGGCGGGTGCTGATCATCTCCGCCGGCCCGCCGACAAACAGCACCCGCCGATGTCCGTTCTCCGCCAGGTGACGGCCGGCTAGAAGGCCACCTAGTTCATTATCGCAGAAGAGCTTCGGCACCCGTGCGGCCGGCACGTCCTCGTCCACGACCACGACCTTGCCCGTTCGGTTGATCAGATCGGCAAGCCGTCCGTCATCCGGGTGATTGGTGATGAAGATGAGGCCGTCGACGTGGTGGCGTTCAATCATCTCCAGATAGGTGACCTCGCGCCCGGCCCGGTTCAGCGTGGCGTGAAGCGATACCGCAAGGCCGCGGCGGTCGGCCTCCTCCTCCACCGCCGCGACCAGCGCCGCGAAGAACGGGTTGGCGATGTCGGGCACGACCAGGCCGACCGTGTCGGAGCGCCCCCGGCTGAGCCGGCGGGCATGGGGATTGGGGTGGTAGTTGAGCGCCCTGATCGCATTCTCGATGCGCTTGCGCGTCGATGGCGGCAAGTCGAGCGTCTTGTTCAGGAAGCGTGAAACCGTGGTCACCGAGACCCCGGCCGCCCTGGCCACATCCTGAAGTCGTGTCGGCTTCGCTTTGTCCATCAGCCCTGAGGAATGGCCAGTAAACCGCTTCAGTAAAGCGGTTTACATAGTCGTATCGGAGCCTTTCTGCCGTCAAGGCATTTCTGCCGATCGGGAACCGCTCCTGAGATCAGGAGGTAACGAGTTCGGTCAGCCCGTCCCGCTCATTAGCGGTCGGCCCTCGCCGTCCGGATGCCTCGACACTGCGACGGATCCCGGCTGCCGGCCGCCACTCCGGCCGGTCCCTTCCGCCGGAGACGCTCCTCCGCCGGCGCTGAGGGTCAGGCGGGCGGACGATGCGCTTCTCTTGCAAGCTCGGCCTTTCTCCGGGCGGTCTCCAGCCCGAGCGAGATGAAGTCCCTGGCATGCCGGGCAAGGTCGACATTGTCCGACCACAGATTGCGCCAGATCGCCGTCTTCAGGGAAAGGTTCTCGTCGACGATTTCGGACGAAAAGGATTCGAAGGTGACGAAATCGTCGTAGCCGATCGCGACCAGCGCATCGAACACGGATCCGAAGTCGACGCTGCCGGTTCCCAGATAGCCCCGATGGCTATCGCCGATATGGACGTAGCCGATCCGGCCGGCCGCCGTTCGGAGGGCAAGGCCGAGATCCGGTTCCTCGATGTGCATGTGAAAGGTGTCGAGGTGCAGGAACACGTTCGGGGCACCGAGATCGTCGAGATAGGCGAGCCCCTGGGCCGCGGTATTGAGCAGGTTGCTTTCGAAGCGGTTGACGATTTCCAGATTGAGCGTCACGCCGGCCGCCCGTGCCCGGTCTGCCACGCGCGAGAGGTTGGAAACGCTCCGCTCCCACGCGGCCTTCGTAGGCGGCTGCCGGGCCAGGCCGTGCGCCGAGGTGAGGATGCCGCCGAGCTTGGTTCCCCCCAGATCACGCGTCAGCGCAACCGCGGTTTCGAGGATCGCGACCCCGTTCCTCGAAACTGCCTCGTCCGCGCTGGAGATATCCCCGTCCGCCGGCAGCCCCATGCTGATCACGACGTCGAGCCCGAGTTCCTCGAGCCGGCGGGCGAGCCAAGCGACGTCGAGATTCCGGGGATCGGGATAGGAGAGTTCGACGACGTCGTAACCGAGTTCCTTCGTCTTCGTGAGCGTCGTCTCGATATCCTGCCGCGACGAGCCGGCGGTCCAGACAAAGGAATGAATGCCGAGCTTGCACATCGGGTCACCTCCCTGGAAAGGGCGCGGCCGGCCGTTCCCGGCCGCGCCGGCACGGATGATCAGCGCGGCGACGTCCAGCCCTTGTACTCGCTGACGTTCTCCGCGGTGATGAGCTGCGGGTCGAGGAGTACCGTATCCTCTTCCGGCCGCTCGCCGCGGAACACGGCATAGCCCATGTCGAACGCCTGCCCGGCCATGACATAGGGGTCCTGGGACGCGGACGCCTTGATCAGCGAATTGCCGGTCTTGAGCGCCTGTTCGATGTCCGGGGCACCATCGACCGCGGTGATGAAGAAATCCGTGCGGTTGAACTGGCGCGCCGCGAGTTCCGCACCGATCGCCGTCGGGTCGTTGATGGCGAAGACCGCGTCGATGTCGTCGAAGCGGGTGAGAAGCCCCTCCATGACCTCGAGCCCGCCTTCGCGCGAGCCCTGCCCGTTCTGGTCATCCGACAGGATCGTGATCCCGGGATGCTGCTCGAACACGCTCCGGCACCCGTTCACGCGATCGATGATTGACGAGGACTGCGGGCCGTTGATGATGATGACGTTGCCCTCCCCGCCGAGCTGGTCGACGATGTACTGGCAGGCGATCTCCCCCGCCTTCACGTTGTTGGTCATTACCGTGACGTCGGCGCCCGGGGCGGAGACGTCGAAGGCGGCGACGACGACTCCGGCATCCTTGGCCTTCTGGACCGCGGGGGCGATGGCGCTCGCGTCCACCGCGTTCAGCATGATGATGTCGACGCCCGCGGCGATGAAACTGTCGATCTGCGACACCTGCTTGTTGAGGTCGTAGTCGGCGGAAACCGAGGTGATGTTCACCGCCGGGTTGACCTCACGGGCACGATCCTCGATCCCCTTGATCGTGGCGACGAAGAACGGATTGCCCAGGAGGCCGACCGAGATGCCGACGCTCTGCAGCTCTTGGGCGGCAGCGGGACCGGCCATCCCGGCCGCAAGGACGGCCCCGCACAGCAGGGTACTGATGGTACGCATGGACTGCATGTCGTTCCCTCCCCAATCATGATTGCGCATGAAGGCACTTGGCACCCCGTAGCCGGAGGCGGTTGACGCCCCCGGCAGCGGTCAGGTTCGGCTGCCGCCCTGGAGCCGGTACCGGTCCAGCGCGACGGCCGCGATGATTACCAATCCCTTGATGATGTACTGCCAGATGTCGGAGACCCCGACGAGGATCAGGCCATTGGACAGCACGGCGATGATCAGGGCCCCGATCAGGGTGCCCCAGATCGAGCCCACGCCGCCGACGAAGCTCGTCCCTCCCAGGATGACGGCCGCGATCGCGTCGAGTTCATAGGCCTGCCCCAGCTGCAGCCCGTTGGCCGCGTAGAGCCGGGCGGCCGACATGACGCCGCCGAGCCCGGCGAGCAGCCCGGAGATCGCATAGACGAACAGCAGGACCACCGGAACCTTGATCCCGGTCAGGCGCGCCGCGTCCATGTTGCCGCCGACGGCGTAGATCCACGTGCCGAGCACCGTCCGGCGCAGGATGAACCACGAGAGCAGCACGACCGTCATGGCGATGATAGCCAGCCACGGCACGCCGAGAACGGTTCCGTTGCCGATGAAGCTGAAGGGCAGAGCCGGGTTGAAGACGGTCGTGTCGTCGCCGAGCAGCCGGGCGAGCCCGCGCACTGCCGTCAGCGATCCCAGGGTCACGATGAAAGGCGGCAGCTTCAGATAGGCGACGAGCACGCCATTGGCGAGCCCGCAGGCCAGCCCCATTGCCAGGGCGGCGGCGATGCCGAGCATGCCGAAATCCGGCACCAGCGACACGACTACCGCGATCATGGCCGAGGCTGCCAGGATGGAACCGACGGAGAGGTCGATGCCGCCCGTCAGGATGACGAAGGTCATGCCGGCCGCGAGCACGATGTTGATCGAGGCCTGTTGCATCACGATCGAGAGATTGTTGAGCGTCAGGAACCTGCCGCTCAGAAGCTCGAACCCGATCGCGAGCAGCACCAGTACCGGCAGCATGCCCAGCGCCGTGATCATGACGCGGAGCTTCACCTGGCGGTCCCTTACGGTCTGGGCGACGGCATCGGTCATGGGTCTGCTCAGTCCCTGGTTCATGGTTCAGGCGGCGGGGGCGGCCGCTTGGGCCGAGACCGCCCCTGTCGACAGCGCCATCACCGCCTCCTGATCGATCGGCCGCTCCGCGCTGGCCGTCACTTCGCCGGCGATCCGCCCCTCGCGCATGACGAGCGCCCGGTCCGCCACGCCCACGATCTCCGGCAGCTCGCTCGATATGATGACGACGGCGATGTCCCGCTTCGCCAGCTCGTCGATCAGCCGGTAGATCTCCGACTTGGCGCCCACGTCCACGCCGCGGGTCGGCTCGTCCAGGATGACGACCTTCGGCGCGGTCTCCAGAAGGCGGGCCAGCAGCACCTTCTGCTGGTTGCCCCCGGAAAGGGAGCCCGCATTGATCGACAGGCTCTGGGTGCGGATCGCGAGCCTCTCGGCGGCTTTAGCCGCCCGACGCGCCGCCGCCCTGAAATCGCGGATGCCGCCCGTCTTCGCATCCTGTTCGATCACGCTCATGTTGATGTTCTCGGCGACGGACATGTCGAGGAAGAGGCCGAGCGCCTTCCGGTCCTCCGTCAGATAGGCGATCCCCTGGGCCAGCGCATCACGCGGAGAAGCGACCGGGATCTCCCGGCCATTGAGCGCGATCGTGCCCGTCATGCGGCGATCGGCGCCGTATATGAGCCGGGCGAGTTCCGTCCGCCCGGAGCCGACGAGGCCCGCTATTCCCAGGACCTCGCCCCGGTAGACGTCGAACGAGCAGTCGTGCACGCGGACGCCGTCGCCCAGGTTCCGGACCGACAGGATGACCTCGCCCCGCTTCGGCGTGTAGTGTTCCTTCCGGTAGAAGGAGGAAAGGTCCCGCCCCACCATCATCGAGACGAGCCGGGCCGCCGAAAGCTCGCTCCGCTCCAGGGTGCCGACATAGCCGCCGTCGCGCAGCACGCTGCACCGGTCGGCCAGCCGGTAGACCTCTTCCATGCGGTGGCTGATGTAGATGACGGCGATCCTCTCACGCTTCAGGCCGTCGATCACCTCGAACAGCTTTTCCGTCTCGCGCGTGGTCAGCGACGTCGTCGGCTCGTCCATCACGATGATCCGGGCATCGGCGCTGAGCGCACGAGCGATCTCGACCAGCTGACGTTCGCCGAGAGAAAGATCGCCCACCCGGGTCGCGGCCGAGAAACCGACGCCCAGCTTCTCCAGCACCGGCCTCGCGGCCTTCATCATCGCGCCGTGGTCGACGAAGCCGAAGCGCGACGGCTCACGGCCCAGGAACATGTTCTGGGCCACGGTGAGATTGGGCGAAAGCGACAATTCCTGGTAGATGATGGCGATGCCGTTGGTCCGCGCGACCTTCGGGTCGCCGGGCGTCATCGGCCTGCCGGCAAGCAGGATCTCGCCTCCCGGATCGGGCATATATGCGCCGGACAGTATCTTCATGAGGGTCGACTTCCCGGCCCCGTTCTCTCCCATCAGCGCATGCAGCTCCCCGGCCTCCACGGTCAGCGAGACATTCTTGAGCGCCTGCACCGCCCCGAAGGACTTGCTGATGTTCCGCATTTCCAGGACCGGTGCGGCCCCGGCATCCTGTCGGGCGGCGGGTGTCATGGCGCGCCTGCCCCCCCCGGATGCCGCGACGCGGCGGACGGCTCCCTTTCCCGGCGCCTCTCGACCAATTCGCGCCAGGCCGTCCGGTATTCCGTGAGGTCCGGAAGCATGAGAGGCGCCACCTCGGCACAGGCGACCGGCCTCACCGCGACGCCCTTCGCCTCGTAGGCAAGAGCGGCGGCCCCGGTCGCCGAGCCTTCCGGCTGGTCGCTCGACAGGACCCGCTGCCCCGGCCGGAGCCGGGCCAGCGCCTCGGCATAGAAGCCCGTCCGGACCAGCCCGCCATCGACGATGATCGTGTTCGCCGATCCGATGAGGTCGAGGCAGTAATCCGTCATCAGGACGACATAGAGCAGGGCCAGGGCGGCACGCTCGGCCTCCGTGCCGACCTGCCCGACGATCTCGCCCGCCGTCTCCGGCAACGGTCCGCCGACGGCGAAGCTGGGCAGGGCGAAGACCTTCCGGGTGATGACCGTCTTCAGTGCTTCGCCCGTGATTTCGGGAGGAGCGCCGTTCCGGATCACGTCGAATTCGCGCCCGCCCATGAACCGGATCGTCGGCGTCGGCGCCCCGTCGACCGTCACGTTCGTCAGCATGTCGCGCTTTTCGTCCAGGGCGTTGAGCGGGCAGTCGGTGTTGAAGATGATGACCCAGGTCCCGGTCGAGACGAGCGTGAAGGACCGGTGCCCCGCGGCCAGGTAGCGGTAGAACGCCGAGCTGGAGTCATGGACGCCATTGTGCACCGCGACCGCCCGCCGCCCGCCGGACGGAAGGACGATTTCGGCCTGCCCGAGTTCCGCCCCGGCCCGCGCGAAGGCCGGCATCTTCTCCCGCCAGCCCCGGACGTCGACGAGCGAGGAGAAATCGCGTCGGAGAGGTGCCCACAGATGGGAATGGCACCCGAGATAGGAGATCTCCGAGACGGCCACGCCACAGAAGCGCCAGGACCAGAACTGCGGATAGCCCAGTATGTGCCGGGTCCCGGCCAGCGCCCCGGGAGCCGCCCGTTCGACCCAAAGAAGATGCCGCGCGAGATTGAGCCCGAGCGGAAGCCGCGGCGAATAGGTTTCGGCAAAGTCCGGCAGAAGCGCGGCAATTTCCTGCGCGATCCCGTCCGGGACCTCCTGCTCGTAATCCAGGATCGGGTGGGCCAGCCCCTTCCCGTCGACCAGGGCGAAGGTGCAGCCGTGGGCCGAGAACATCACCCCTTCGACGCCATGCCGGTCCACCGCATCGGCAAGGGATGCGTTCATCCAGGCAAGCAGCCGGCCGTCATCCAGGACCCGCATGCCGTCCTGGTGGCGCCATTGCGGCGCCGTTCTTGCCTCGGTGAGGATCTCGCCGGCGGGCGAGAACACGAACAGCTTGGAGTTCGTCTTTCCGAGGTCGAAGACGGCGAGCGGCGCAGTCATCCGGGGATTTCCTCCCTTCGTGCGATCAGGAGCGTGATGCCGGCCTCCTCGATCATGCGCGCGCTTTTGTCGGAAAGCCCGTCATCCGTGACCAGCGTACTGATCCGGGAAAGCGGCAGCACCACGTTGCGGGGACGCAAGGCGAACTTCCGGCTGTCGGCGAGGATGACGATCTCGTCTGCGCATTCGCTGAGCCCCCTGATCACCTGGACCAGAAGCGGATGGGATTCGAGGATCCCCTCCTCGCTGATCCCCTGCGCCCCCAGGAAGAACTTCGACGCATAGAAGGCAGGAGGCGGCGCCCCCACCGCATGGATGATGCCCGGTTCGCGGTGAAGCTCCCCGCCCGCGACGACCAGCTGGCCGGTGCCGTGCTCGCCCAGATGGGCGGCAAGGGGCATGGAGTTGGTGTAGATCTTCAGGTTCCGCCGCGCCAGTCGGGTCCCGAGATAATAGCAGGTCGAGCCGGCATGGACGATGACGGAGTCACCGTCGCGGACCAACGTCTCGGCGGTCCGGGCGATGGCCTGCTTGGCCTCCACCGCCAGGTCGCGGTTCTCGTCATAAGGGCGCGCCCAGGCACGCCCCGCGGAACCGAAACCGTCCTTGGCCGAGATGCCGCCATAGACTTTCCGCGCGATCCCGGTTCCGTGCAGCTTGTCGATGTCGCGGCGGACCGTCGCTGCCGAAACGCCCAGGACCTTCTGCAGATCGCGCACCGAGGCAAAGGGGCGCTCCTTCAGCAAGTCCCTGATGATCATGTGACGATCGACCTCGCTCAAGTCCGCGCGGCCCTCCCCGGCGCCCGTCATTTTGATCGAATTCAATCAAGCTATGGACATTTTTGCAAGAAAATCGCTCTCACATGAAGCGATATGGCCATACAATGCTCAAGTTCTTTCATGCCCGGACGGCGGCGAGCCGGCCGTGGTCCTGTCAGACGGCTGATGGGGAGGAATGCGAGTGGTCCAGCATCAGGCTTCGGCGCCGGCGGCGCTCAAGGAACTTTCGGCACGACTGGGAACCGATATCACGCGCACCCAGGGAGCCGGGGGCAACACGTCGTGCAAGGTCGACGGGACGATGTGGGTCAAGGCTTCCGGCACCTGGCTCGCCCAGGCGCTGGACCGGGAAATCTTCGTACCCGTCGAGGTGGCGGCGCTGACCGCCGCCCTGGCGGCTGGCGACCCTCGCGCCGACAAGGCCACCGATTTCGTGGTTCACGAGATGAACCCGCACGGCCTCAGACCCTCCATCGAGACCAGCGTCCATGCCGTGCTGCCCCAGCCTGTCGTCGCCCATTTCCACTGCGTGAACACGATTGCGCATGCGGTCCGGGGCGACGCCGACCGGGAGGTCGCCCGGCGGATGAGCGGCCTCCCCCGCCTCAAGTGGGAGATGATCCCCTATCGAAGACCGGGCCTGCCGCTGGCGCTGGAGATCGCACGCGTCGCACCCGAACGACCCGACGTCCTGATCCTGCGCAATCACGGCATCGTCGTCAGCGGAGACAGCGTCGAGGAGGTGGACCAGAGGATCGAGGCCGTCACGGCCGCCCTGGCCGTCGAGCCACGCGGAACGGGAGAGCCCGACCTCGAAGGCCTCTCGACCCTGGCCCGCGGTTCCGCCTACCGGCCGCCCGACGATCCGGCATCCCACGCGGTGGCGCTGGATGAGGCCGCGCTGCGCATCGCGCTCGCCGGCCCGCTCTACCCCGACCACGTCATCTTTCTGGGAGGCCGGCTGGGATTGCTGGACGAAGGGGCGGACCTGGACCGTTCCATCCGGTCCGCCATGGAAGGCGGCCATCCGCCGCCGGGAATGATCCTGGTCCCGGGGCGCGGGGTCCTGGTCTCGAACACGCTGACCGAGGGCGGCCTGGCGATGGCGCGGTGCCTCGCCGAGGTCGCGCTGCGGGTCGATCCGACTGCGCCGATCGACTATCTGGACGCCGCGCAGGTCTATGAACTGACCCATTGGGAGGCCGAACAATACCGCCGGGAGCTGGATCGGCCTTCCGGGGCCTGAACCGGGCCCTGCGGAACGCCCCTTCCGGCAAGATCCCGAGTTTCCTTTCCGGCTAATCGCAAGCCGAACCGGCTTGCGGGCGGATCCCGCAGCCGAGAGCTTATCGGTCCGGCCGACGGCCGGCTGTCGCCTCGTGCATCACCCCCGGTCCTGCCCGATCGTGATCGCCTGGCCTTCCAAGGCCACTACCGAGTCCCGATACTTTTCCGCTATGCGGAACGGCATTCTGCAATTTGGCTTGACGGTCTTCGGCTCCGGAAGCTTTGTTCTTAAGCACAAGGTGGCTTGGCAGGGTCGTCCCGATCGACCTGCAGAAAGCCTCAGAAAACAAGCTTGCCGAGGAGGAATGCCAGGATGTCTCGCCGTCTAGCCCTTGCCGCCGTCGCCGCGGTCGCGATCGCGACCGGCGCCGATGCCCGTGCCGAGCAGATATCGATGCTGTCGAGCTGGGACGAAAGCTACAACGCGGTTCCGGTCTTCGCACAGGGTTTCATCGAGAAGGTCGCAGAGAGGTCCGGCGGCGAGATCACGATCGATCTGCGCGGCCCGGAAACCGTCCCGCCCTTCGAGCAGCTGCAGCCGGTTGCGGCCGGGCTTTTCGACATGCTGTTCACCCACGGCGCGTACCACCTCGGCGAAACCGGCATGGCGTTCGGAATGGATGCCATCGTCGACGATCCCGCGATCCGTCGCGAAAGCGGCGTCTACGAGCTCATCGACGCTCATTACCAGAAGCACAACCTCAAGCTGATCGGCATCTTCTCGGCCGCATCCGGCTACCACGTGCTGCTGCGCGATCCGATCGGCGAGGACGGCCGGCTGCAGGGGCGGAAGATCCGTGCGTCCGGCACCTATCACGACTTCGTCACGGCGCTGGGCGGCTCTGTCGTCACCTTGCCGACCAACGAGATCTACACGGCGCTGGAGCGCGGGCTTGTGGACGGCGCGGCGTGGCCGGTTTTCGGGGCGCTCGACTATAAATGGTACGAAGTCTCGAACTACATGACGCGCCCGACCTTCGGCGTCACCAATCTCTCGCTGTTCATGAACCTGGACAAATGGAATGCGCTTCCGGCGGAAACCCAGGAACTGCTTCTTGACGTCGCGCAGGAGTTGGAGGTCGAGGGTCGCAAGCATTTCGAGAAGCTGTGGGCCGAAGAAGAGGCAGCGCTGATCGAGCGCGGCCTGGAGATCACCAATTTCGGTCCCGACGTCAATCCCGACGCGGTTTTTGCCGCCGGCGTCTGGAAACAGGTCAAGGACAAGACCGGTGCGGACGGCGAGGATTTCTACATCTTCGCCCGCGAAAAGGGACTGACCCCCGAGTGACCGCGACGGCGGATCACGGTCAGCGGGAGATCCTGATGCTGAGGTCCCTTCTCAATCTCCATGATGCCCTGACCCGCCTGACCTTCTGGCTGGCCGTGGCGGCGGTGTTCTATCTCACCGCCGTCACGGGCTTCGAGGTCGTGGGACGATACGTCTTCAGGACGCCGACGGACTGGGCGCCCGACAGCAGCGCGGTCGCCTTCGCCTACATCACCTTCCTTGCCGCCCCGATGCTCACCTGGAGATCCGGACATGCGGCAATGACGGTCGTGACCGACACCGCTCCGCCCTCCGTGGCGCTGTGGCTCACCCGGATATCGCTGATCGTCGCCGCCCTTACCTGCGGGCTGTGCGGCTATTACGGCGCCGTCGAGACGGCCCGGCAGATCAAGCAGGGCGTCACCATGATCACCGTGACGCCGATCCCGAAATGGACGGTCACCGGGGTCATTGTCTACGGCCTCGTCAGCATGGCGCTGTACTTCCTGCGCCAGTTCGCCGCGACCTTCGCGCGCAATCCCATCCCGAACGACGGAGACGCGGCGTGGAATGGTACGTTCTCCTGATCGGCGCCTTCGTTCTGCTGATCGCGCTGTTTGCGACCGGGCTGCCGATCTTCCTCTCCTTCCTGTCGCTGAACATACTCGGTCTCTACCTACTGTCCGGCAACTTCAACGGCGTGACGCTGATCATCAACTCGATGTTCAGCAACGCGACCAGCGTCTCGCTTGCGGCCATCACGCTGTTCGTGCTGCTGGGTGAGCTTCTGTTCCGGTCAGGGTCGGTGAAGATCCTGTTCAATGCCGTGGATGCCCTGATCGGAAACGTCCGGGCACGCCTCTACGTCATCAGCGTCGTGCTCTCGACCGTGTTCGGCGCCCTTTCCGGGTCGGCCATGGCGGTGGCGGCGATGATGGGATCCTCCCTGCTGCCCGAGATGCGGTCGCGGTCCTACGACCGGAATCTCTCCATGGGGACGATCCTCGCGGGATCGAGCCTCGCCCCGATCATTCCGCCGAGCGTCATGGCGATCGTGCTCGGGATGCTGTCGAAGGAATCGATCGCCGCCCTGCTGATCGCCGGCATCGTGCCCGGACTGATCCTGTCGGCGGTATTCCTCATTTACGTCGTCGTCCGCAGCATGCTGGACCCGTCGCTTGCCCCCGTGATTGGCCAGGAAGGTCGGCCCTGGAGTGAGAGACTGGGCATTGCCCTCAGGGCCTCGCCCTTTCTGCTGATCATCGTCACGATCATCGGGCTGATCCTCGCCGGGATCGCCACGCCGACCGAGGCGGCGGCCATGGGCTGCTTCACCGCGGCCATCATCTGCGCCTTCTACGGCAACCTGAACTGGCAGACGATTTCGGAATCGCTGAAGTCGACCGCATCGACCACGGCCATGATCATGATCATCATGGTCTGCTCGGTCTCGTTCAGCCAGCTTCTGAACATGAGCGGGGCAACGTTCAAGCTGGTGGCCTGGGCGACCGAGCTGGCACTCCCGCTCGTCGTCATGTTCGTCGTCCTGCAGGCGCTTCCCTTCGTACTGTGCATGTTCATCGACCAGATCGCGCTGATGATCATGCTGGTGCCGCTCTACACGCCGCTGCTCGACGCCCTGGGGTTCGATCCCCTTTGGTTCTGGACGATCTTCCTGATCAACATGTCCGTCGGCGGCATCACGCCGCCCTTCGGCTACACCCTGTTCGCGCTGAAGAGCGTCGTCCCGGACGCGTCGATCCAGGACGTCTATCGGGCGGCAGTGCCCTTTATCGGGCTGTTCATGCTGGTGATGGCGTTCCTGGCCCTATTCCCCGGCATCATCCTGTTCGTGCCGTCCTTCCTGTAGACGACTGCCATCCACGGAAAGTCAGGTTATGGATCTCGGAATCTCAGGTCTAAACGCCCTCGTCCTCGGCGGCAGCCAGGGGCTAGGCTTCGCATGCGCCAAGGCGCTGTCCGAGGAGGGCGTCCGGGTAGCCATCAACGGCCGCGACCCGGAACGCGGGGCGGAAGCAGCCCGTGCGCTCGGCGGCAGCGCCGTCTTCATCGCCGGCGACGTTTCCGATCCGGCATCGCGGGAAAGGATCGTGCGGGACGCAAGAGCGGCCCTCGGCCCGGTCTCGATCCTCGTGACCAATGCCGGCGGCCCGCCTCCGGGTCCGCTCGACACGCACGAGCACGAGACCTGGCTGAAGGCCCTCGAGACCAACATGCTCTCGGCCATCCATCTCACGCGCCTCATTTTGCCGGACATGCTGGAGGCCGGATTCGGACGCATCGTCAACGTGACCTCGTTTACGGTGCGCGAACCCTATCCCAACATGGGGCTCGCAACCGGCGTGCGTGCCGGCCTGACGGGCGCCATGTCCGCGCTTGCCCGCGAGGTTGCCGACAAGGGGATCACCGTGAACAACCTTCTGCCGGGCCTCATGGACACCGGGGCTCTTAGGCGGGTCTACGCGGCGCAGGCGCGGCAGCAGGGAATTACGGAAGATGAGGCCAAGACCCGCATGGCCGCATCCGTGCCCATGCGCCGGCTGGGCCTGGCAGAGGATTTCGGGCCCGCATGCGCTTTCCTTTGTTCGCGCCATGCCGGGTACATCACCGCCCAGAATCTGACGGTCGACGGCGGTCTCGTCCGCTCGCTGCTCTGACCCCAGCACCAAGTTTTCGGGAGCTTTCGATGAAGGATATCAACGCGCCGGAGCTGTCGCTCGGCGTCGTCGGCGCCGGCGCCATGGGCTCGGGAATTGCCCATGTCGCCGCCCTGGCGAACATTACCGTTCATCTCTTCGACAACCGGGACGGCGCCGCGGCAAAGGCCCGGGACGGCATCGCCGCCCGGCTCATCAAACGCGCGGAGGAAGGAAAGACGTCGCGGGAAACGGCGGCGCTCGCGGTCGCCTGCCTGCGGGTGGCGGACTCGCTGGAGCAGCTTGCCGATTGCGACGTGGTGATCGAAGCCATCGTCGAGGATCTGGAGCTGAAGCGCGAGGTCTTCCGGCGGCTGGAAAGCATCGTGCCAGCACGGACGATTCTCGCGTCCAACACGTCGTCGCTGCCGATCGGCGCGATCGCTGCCGGTCTGGCGCATCCCGAGCGCGTCGCCGGCATGCATTTCTTCAATCCGGTGCCCGTGATGCGGCTGGTCGAGGTGATCAGCGGACCGGACACGACAGAGGAGGTCCTGGCCGCGCTGACCGCGCTCGGCCGCCGACTCGGACGGGAACCGGTCGCGGTCAAGGACACCCCGGGCTTCCTCGTGAATTTCGGCGGCCGGGCCTACACCACCGAGGCGCTGGCCCTCGTCCATGAGAATGTGGCGACGCCCGCGCAGATCGACGCGGTGATGCGGGACTGCTGCGGCTTTCGGATGGGACCGTTCGAACTCATGGACCTGACGGGCGTCGACGTCAATTTCCCGGTCACCCGTTTCGTCCATGAGAGCTTCTTCGGCGACCCGCGCCTTCGGTCCACTCCCTTCCACCGCTACAAGCTCGAGACCGGCCAGCTGGGGCGCAAGACCCAGCGCGGATTCTTCGACTACCGCGAGGGCGCCGTGCGTCCGTCTCCCGATGCGGAGGTTTCCACCCCGCCGGCGCGGAGCGTCGTCCTGGCAGAGCCCGACGCGGCGCTGGCCGCCCTTGCCCGCGACTGCGGGGCGGCCGTGCTGGCGACCGACGATGGGACCTCCCCCATCCTGGCGGCCCCGGTCGGCGAGGACTGCGCGGCCTTCGCCTGTCGCACCGGCATCGACCACCGCCGCCTAGTTGCCGTCGATCTGGCGGCCGATACCTCCAAGCGCATCACGGTCATGACCGCACCCGGCGCGGATCCGACCGTACGCGGGGCCGCGATCGCCCTGCTGGCGACCGCCAAGGCGGTAACGGCAATCGCCGACTCGCCCGGCTTCATCGCCCAGCGCATCTGCGCGATGGTCGCCAATCTGGGCTGCGAAATGGCCCAGATGGGCCTCGCACAGCCAAACGACATCGATACGGCCATGCGGCTCGGGCTCAACTATCCTAAGGGCCCGCTGGAACTGGCCGATGCGATGGGGGTGGGGACGGTGTTCCGGATCCTGTCCGAAGCCCAGCGCCTCACGGGCGACGACCGCTACCGCCCGAGCCAGTGGTTGCGGCGCCGTGCACAGCTCGGCCTGGGAGCGCGGGTAGTCTAGGCCTCGATCGCCCGCGCAGGTCCCAGCACCTCCGCCGTTTCGCGAAGGACAGCAGCCAGGGAACCGCGCATGGCCGCTTCGGTGATGCTGCCCGTCGCCACCGGAACGGTCAGCGCGGCGACGTCCCCGTCCCCCAGGACCGGCACGGCAATGCCGCCGATACCCGGCCGCCACGCATCACGGATGATCGCGATCCCCTGCTGACAGGCCGACGCCAGGTGACGGTTGAAGATGTCGGGATTGCCGCCGCGTCTCGTAATGTCCGCGCGCACCCGGGCCGCGACCGTGCGCCTCTCGCGGTCCGGCAGCGCGGAAAGGATGGCGATGCCGGCTGCCGACACCGCGATCGGCAGCCGCCCCCCGGTCGCAAGGCGCACGGCCACCATGTTCGATCCCTGGATCACCTCGACGAAGGTCACGTGGATTCCGTCGCGGATCGCCAATGCCGCGGTTTCACCGGTCTTCTCGGACAGCTGCTTCAGGCGCGGACGCGCCCGCTCCAACAGGCTCATGCCGGCAAGGACCGGGTAGCCCAGGGTCAGGTTCTTGGGCGTCAGCTCATAGGTCCGGGAGGTCTGGCTCAGCCGAACGTAGCCGAGGATCGACAGCGTATGCGTCAGCCTGCTGACGGTTGACGGCGCAAGCGAGGTCGCCCGCGCCAGTTCTCCGTTGGAAAGGGGTTTCTGAGCACGCGACAACGCCTCGAGAATGGCCAGTCCGCGCGCCAAAGCATCCACGAATTGCCTGTCTTCCTGTGCCATCAAGCCCCCATATCTTTCCGCAGTGCGGAATTACTTTCCGCAATTTGTCATTGCGAATAGCACCTCTATCGAAGAAAGTCGACGCACAAAGGCGCAGCAAGCGCCCCACTCGATCCAATGGGAGGAATGAAGATGCTGACCGGCGACATGCTGCGCCGCTCGGCCGAGCGTTTCCCGCGCAAGGCGGCGATCCTCTGGCAGGGCACCGAGCTCAGCTACCGGGATCTCGACCTCGCCGCCAACAAGTTGGCGAACACGCTTCTGGACCTCGGCCTGAGCAAGGGTGCAAAGGTCGGCATCCTGAGCCGCAACCGGACCGAATACGGGATCGCCTTCTTCGGCGTTGCCCGCACCGGAGGCGTTCTCGTCAACGTCTCGGTCCTGTACGCGCCGGAGGAACTGCAGTTCGTCCTGAACAAGGCGGATGTCGAGATCCTGATCTACGAGGACGTGTTCGAGGAGAAGGTCGCCGCGGTCCTGCCGAACCTGCCGAAGATCACCCGACGGGTGCGGATCGGCTCCGCCGCCGGAGACGTTCCGGAATTCTACCGGTTCATCGAGGGCGCGTCCGCCGACTATCCGAAGGTCGAGATCCACGAGGACGACCCCTTCTGCATGACCTACACGGGCGGCACCACGGGCCGTCCGAAGGGCGTGCTGACGAGCCACCGCAACCGGGCGGTGACAGCCCACACCGTAATGGTGGAAGAGGCCATCGACGAACGCGACGTGGTCGGCATCGTGACGCCGATGTTCCACGTAGCGGCGCTGAACATCATGTTCCAGCCCGCCGTACTTGCCGGGGCGACGACGACGCTGCTGTCGAAATGGAATGTCGCCGACTTCGCCCGGATGGCCCGGGAAACGAAGCTCACCGCGGCCTTCATGGTGCCGACCCAGGTGTCGATGGTGGTCAGCGACCCCGAATTCGACGCGTCGAACTTCGTCACCTGGCGCAAGCTCTCCTTCGCCGGCGCGCCCATGCCGGACTGGGTTCAGAAGGAGATGATGGCGAAGCTGCCCGAGGTGAAGCTCACCCAGATCTACGGCCAGTCCGAGATGGGGGTGCTGACCTCGCTCCGGCACTGGTACCTGCCTGAGAAGCTGGGGTCCATCGGCCGGCAGGCCTACAATGTCGATGTTGCCGTCGTCGACCCCGAAGGCCGCCCGGTGAAGCCGGGAGAGATCGGCGAGATCGTCTCCCGCGGCCACAACGTCATGCTTGAGTACTACAACGAACCCGAACAGACGCGCGCCTTCTTCCGTCACGGCTGGGCATGGACCGGGGATGTGGGGACGATCGACGAGGACGGTTTCATCACCCTCGTCGACCGGTCGAAGGACATGATCATTTCCGGCGGAGAGAACGTCTATCCGAAGGAGATCGAGAACGTTCTCTACGAGCATCCGGGCGTCGCCGAATGCGCGGTGTTCGGGATCCCGGACGACAAGTGGGGCGAGATCCCCGCGGCCTTCGTCCAGGTCAAGGCTGGCGTCCCGGTCACCGAGGAGGAGCTGGTCGAGCACTGCGCCCAGCGGCTCGCCCGCTTCAAGCGCCCGCGGCTCGTGCGATTCGTCGAGCAGTTCCCGAAGACGCCGATAGGCAAGATCCAGAAGAACATCCTGCGCGAGCCGTTCTGGAAGGACAGGGAAAAGAAGATATGACCGACCGCTACAGCGACTACCGGCGGCTGAAGTTCGACTGGCCGGCGGACCGGATCCTGCGCATCACGATGGACAATCCCGGTCGGCTGAATTCGGCCGACGAGATCATGCATGGGGAGCTCGTCCGGGTCTGGCGCGACATCGATGCCGATTCCACGGTCGGAGCGGTGATCATCCGCGGTGCGGGCGAAGCCTTCTCCTCGGGTGGCGATCTCGACCTCGTGAAGGAGATGACCGAGGATTTCGGCACCCTCACCCGCGTCTGGAAGGAGGCCCGGGATCTCGTCTACAACCTGGTGAACTGCTCAAAGCCGATCGTCTCGGCGATGCAGGGACCGGCGGTCGGAGCGGGGCTTGTGGCCGGTCTCCTGGCGGACGTCTCGATCGCCTCCAGGACGGCCAGGATCATCGACGGCCACACCCGGCTCGGCGTCGCCGCGGGCGATCATGCCGCGATCGTCTGGCCGCTTCTCTGCGGCCTGGCCAAGGCGAAATACTACCTACTCCTCTGCGAAGCGGTCAGTGGCGAGGAGGCGGAACGGATCGGTCTCGTCTCCCTGTGCGTGGAAGACGACGTCCTGCACGACAAGGCGCTGGAAATCGCGAAGAGACTGGCGGCCGGATCGCCGACCGCGATCCGCTGGACGAAATATGCCCTCAACAACTGGCTGCGCATGGCCGGCCCTACCTTCGACACCTCGCTGGCCCTGGAGTTCATGGGCTTCAGGGGCCCCGACGTGAAGGAAGGGCTGGCCTCGCTCCGCGAAAAGCGGCGGCCGAATTTCGATCCCGATTGCCCCTTGTGAGCCTGCCATCGTGAGCAAGAGAGAAGCTTTCATCTGCGACGGCGTCCGGACGCCGATCGGCCGCTACGCCGGCGCCCTCGCCCATGTCCGTCCCGACGACATGGCGGGCCTCGTTCTCCGCGAACTGATGGCGCGGTCCCCCTCCCTGCCCCCGGATGCCGTCGAAGACGTGATCATGGGGTGCGCCAACCAGGCCGGAGAGGACAACCGCAACGTCGCGCGGATGGCGGTCCTTCTCGGTGGCCTGCCGGGCTCGGTTCCGGGCGTCACCGTCAACCGGCTCTGCGGCTCGGGGCTCGACGCGGTCGGCCAGGCGGCCCGCGCCATCCTGACCGGCGATGCGGATGTGATCGTGGCCGGGGGTGTGGAGTCGATGACCCGCGCGCCCTTCGTGATGGGCAAGGCCGAAACGGGCTTCTCCAGATCGGCCGAAATCCATGACACGACGATCGGCTGGCGCTTCGTCAATCCGGTCATCAAGAAGCAGTACGGCATCGATTCCATGCCGGAAACGGCCGAGAACGTGGCGGCCGAATTCGGGATCGAGCGCGCCGACCAGGACGCCTTCGCCCTGCGCAGCCAGACGCGCGCATTGCGCGCCCAGGCCTCCGGCCGGTTCGAGCGCGAGATCGTTCCCGTGGTCGTCCCGCAGCGCAAGGGCGACCCCGTCATCGTCGACCGGGACGAGCATCCGCGGGAAACGACGCTCGAGAAGCTGGCGAAGCTTCCGACCCCGTTCCGCGAAGGCGGCTGCATCACCGCCGGCAATTCCTCGGGCGTCAACGACGGCGCCGCGGCGCTTCTGGTCGCGTCTGGCGAAGCGGTAGAACGCTACGGACTTCGGCCATTGGCCCGGGTCCGAGGCATGGCAACCGCCGGCGTTCCGCCGCGCATCATGGGGATCGGTCCCGTCCCGGCCACGCGGAAGCTGCTCGACCGGCTCGGCCTCGGTTTGCCGGACGTCGACCTGATCGAGCTGAACGAGGCCTTCGCGGCCCAGGCACTCGCCGTCATGCGCCAGCTCGGCCTCCCCGACGACGCCGAGCATGTCAACCCCAACGGCGGCGCGATCGCGCTCGGCCACCCGCTCGGCATGTCGGGGGCCCGGCTTGCACTGACCGCAGCGCTGGAGCTCAAGGAACGCGATCAGCGTTACGCGCTCTGCACAATGTGCGTCGGTGTCGGACAGGGTATCGCGCTGATGCTGGAGAATGTCCGATGAGCGCAGAAACGGAAGCGCAAGTCCTTCTCGAGCGGCGGGGACCCGAGATCGCGATCGTCCGCATCAACCGCCCGGAGGTCCGCAATGCGCTGAACCTCACGGTGCGGCGTCAGATGGCGGAGATCTTCCGGGGCTTCGCGGATGAAGAGGCGCTGCGCTGCGTGATCCTGACCGGTGACGAGCGCAGCTTCGCAGCGGGCGCCGACATTGCGGACATGTCCCGGATCGACGCCGTCGAAATGTACCATCGGCATACCGAACGCCTCTGGGGCGCGGTCGCCGACTGCCCGGTGCCCGTGATCGCTGCCGTGAACGGCTTCGCATTGGGCGGCGGCCTCGAACTCGCCATGCATGCCGACATCATCATTGCCGGGCGAGGCGCGAAGCTCGGCCAGCCGGAAGTGAAGGTCGGCATCATGCCGGGCGCCGGCGGTACCCAGCGCCTGACGCGGGCGGTCGGCAAGTTCCGGGCGATGAGACTGTGCCTGACGGGTGAGATCATCGGCGCGCAGGAAGCCTACGAGATGGGGCTCGTCAGCAAGCTCGTCGAGGACGACCAGGTCATGCAGACCGCGATCGACATGGCGGAAGAGCTGGCAAGGCTGCCGCCGATCGCCCTGGCGCAGATCAAGGAAGTGATCCTGCACGGCCAGGACGCCCCGCTCGGGGCCGCCCTCGCCCTGGAACGGAAAGCCGTCCAGATCCTGTTCGCCACCCGCGACAAGCAGGAAGGCATGAGCGCGTTCCTCGAGAAGCGCCAGCCGCGATACACCGGATCGTGAGCGCCTACGAGACGATCCGCTTCCAGGCCGCAGACGGGATAACCCGCATCACGCTCGACCGGCCGGAGAAGCTCAACAGCTTCACGGCCGTGATGCGGGCCGAGCTGATCGACGCCCTGTCCCGGGTGGCCGATGACCCGACCGTCCGCTGTCTTCTCCTCGACGGGGCGGGCCGCGCCTTCTCTGCCGGCCAGGACCTGGACGAGCGCGAGCCCGTGGTCAGGGGCGAACGGATCGATCTCGGCGACCAGCTCGAGACCGGGTTCAACCGGATCGTCCGGTCGATCAGAAGCTTGCCGGTGCCGGTCGTCTGCGCGGTGCGTGGGGCTGCGGCAGGAGCCGGCGCGAACCTGGCCCTGGCGTGCGACATCGTGCTGGCGGCCCGCTCCGCCCGCTTCATCCAGACCTTCAGCCATATCGGGCTCATTCCCGACGGGGGAGGCTCCTGGGTCCTGCCGCGACTGGCCGGCATGGCCAAGGCGAAGGGGTTGGCGTTGCTGGGCGAGCCTGTCGACGGCGAGGAAGCGGAGCGGCTCGGGCTCGTCTGGAAATGCGTCGACGACGATGCGCTGGACGACGTGGCCATGGAGATCGCGCGATCGCTCGCCAAACGTTCGCCGCATGCGCTCAGCATGACAAAGCATGCTCTCCAGGCGGCGATGAGCAACGATCTCGACACCCAGCTTGATCTGGAGCGCGACCTGCAGCGCCAGGCAGGCTTCACGCCGGAGTACCGGCAGGCGGTCACGGATTTCCTCGCCCGGCGCAGGAAATCCTGACCTGCAATCAGGACCGGACCCAACGGGACCGGTATCCTTTCGGATCCCAAAGCCGGCCGCTTAGCGTTTCCAATCGGAAACAGCGCGTTGCCGACCCGGGCATAGTTTCCGCTGCGTAGACGACCTAGATATCGGACGGCCGGGTGCCCGCCCAGCCGTTCGCGCGCGGCCGTTGCCGTTTACGGGGCCAGGGCCGTTTCAGTCCCGTGCGCCAGGCCGCACCCGGACCAGGGGCGAGAGCCGATATCCGCTCGTCCCGTTGATGGATCGGAAACGTCGAGCAGCAGGGCAGCGCGCCAACCGGGAGACAGTCCATGACCAGCGGCATTCATCACGTCACGGCGATCGCCGGGCCCGCCCGCCGGACCCTCGACTTCTACACGCGCACGCTCGGGCTTCGCCTCGTCAAGAAGACGGTGAACTTCGACGATCCGACGACCTATCACTTCTATTTCGGAGACGAGGCGGGCCGGCCCGGCACGCTGCTGACCTTCTTTCCGTGGGCGCATGCCGCCCGCGGGCGGTTAGGAGTCGGGGAATCCCAGGAAATCGCGTTCCAGGTACCCGAAGGCGCCATCGGCTATTGGATGCACCGCTTCGTCGAGAGAAGCGTCCCTCACGAACCGTTGGGCAAGCGCTTCGGAGAGACGGTCCTGACCTTCGCCGACCCGGATGGCATGCGCCTGACCCTGGTCGCGGTCCCGGGCGCCGAGCGGGAGCCGGCCTGGAGCGACGGGCAGATCCCAGCCGAGCATGCGATCCGCGGCCTTCACGGCGTCACGCTACTTGTCGCCGATGCCGTTCCGACCGGCACGATCCTGACCGACGTGCTGGGCTTCACCGAAACGGGCCGGGAAGGCCCGACCGTCCGCTACAGAGCGGAGGCGGAGGTCGGCGGTATCATCGATGTCCGGGCCGTCGGCGATTTTCCGCGCGGCCGGCCGGGCGCGGGCTCGATCCATCACGTGGCTTTCCGCGCGACGGACGATGCGGCCGAACGGGCCATGGCCAATGTGCTCACCGCCAAGCATGGCTTGCATGTGACCGGCCAGAAGGACCGAAACTATTTCCGGTCGGTCTATTTCCGCGAGCCTGGTGGCATCCTCTTCGAGATCGCGACCGACGATCCGGGCTTCGCCATCGACGAGCCGGCCACCCTCCTCGGCCGGGAACTCAAGCTGCCCCGGTTCCTGGAAGCCCGCCGCCAGGAAATCGAAGCCGTGCTGCCGGAGCTGGGATAAGGTCGACCGGCCGCCTCCCGCTCCGATCTCACCGGGCAAGATACGACTTCTGGGGTCCCAACATGGCAACGCAGTCCCTGTCCTTCACGCACCGCTTCGAACCCGCGGCCGCACCCGGCGCGCCGGCGCTCCTGCTTCTGCACGGGACCGGCGGCGACGAGGACGATCTTCTGCCACTCGGGGCGGCAGTGGCGCCGGGCGCGGCGCTCCTGTCGCCGCGCGGAAAGGTGCTGGAGAACGGCATGCCGCGCTTCTTCCGCCGTCTGGCGGAAGGAGTCTTCGACGAGGAGGATGTGCGACATCGCGCCGGAGAGCTTGCCGACTTCGTTAGGGAGGCCCGCCAGGCCTATGCCCTGCCCGCCCCCCTCGCCCTCGGCTTCTCGAACGGGGCCAACATCGCCGCGGCCATGATGCTGCTGCACCCGGACGTGCTGTCCGGCGCGGTGCTGCTGCGCGCCATGGCTCCGCTTTCCGATCCCCCTGCACCGGACCTTGCCGGCCGGCCCGTGCTGATCCTCTCCGGCACCGACGATCCCCTCGTTCCCGCCGACAACGCGAAGCGCCTGGCGGCGCTCCTGGAAAACGCCGGCGCCGCGATCCGGCACCGCACTCTTCCGGCCGGGCACGGTCTCACCCAGGCCGACGTCGCCCTCACCAAGGACTGGATCGACCAGCTTCGGCCCCCTGCCCCGAAAGGACCGTGACATGCAGCTTACCGGATTTCATCATCTGACCGCCGTGACGGCGGATGTCCGCACGAACCACGCCTTCTTCACGCGGACGCTCGGCATGCGCCTCGTGAAGAAGACGGTGAACCAGGACGACGTGACGGCCTATCACCTGTTCTACGCCGACGGGGTCGGCTCGCCGGGCAGCGACATCACCTTCTTCGACTGGCCGGTGGAGCGGGAGCGGCGCGGCACCCACAGCATCACCCGAACCGGCCTGCGCATCGCCGGGGAACCCGCCCTTCTGTGGTGGAAGGAGCGGCTGGAGGAGCTGGGTGTCGTCCACGGGGAGATCACGGAACGGAACGGCCGCCTCACGCTCGACCTCGAGGACACCGAGGGCCAGCGCCTGAGCCTCGTGGACGATGGCGGCGCCGGCGTGTCCCATCCCTGGGATCGAAGCCCGGTTCCGGCCGAGTTCCAGATCCGGGGGCTGGGCCCGATAACCATCAGCGTCCCGGACCTGCGGCCGACCGACATCGTGTTGACCCATGTGATGGGGATGGAACGCGTGGGCGAGTTCCCGACGCCCGATCATCCGGGATCGACGACCCATGTCTACCGGATGGGCGCCGGCGGCGCGGCGGCGGAGCTGCATGTCGCGGTCGAACCGGATCTTCCGGTCGTGACGCCCGGCGCCGGCGGCGTCCATCACGTCGCGTTCCGCATCCCGGATGAGGATTACGTCGCCTGGAACGAACGCCTGCAGCAGGTCCGGCTGCCTTCCAGCGGTCCGGTCGACCGGTTCTACTTCCGCAGCCTCTATTTCCGGGAGCCGAACGGCATCCTGTTCGAGATTGCAACCGACGGGCCGGGCTTCGCCACCGACGAACCGGTGGAGACGCTGGGGGAAAGTCTGTCCCTGCCCCCGTTCCTGGCCGACCGGCGCGCCTCGATTGAAGCGAACCTGAAGCCGCTGTGACCAGCCGGGCGGCGGCGGTCGCCGCCGAGACCGTCGCCGCCCCTCCCCCAGGCCCTTATTCCGATCCTCGCCCCTTGCGACAGAGGATCATTCCTGCGTGGTGCAGCACGCCGTCGATGAAATCGCCGTCGGCGGTGAAGCTGGTATCGTCCCGGTATTCGATATGGCCGCTGCGCAAAGGACGTGCGACAGCGGCGGCCGGATCACAGCGCGGCACTAGCGGTCGGCCGCACGACGATTTCGCTCGTGTCCACGTCTTCCGGCTGCTCGATGACGTGGCGGATGGCACGGGCGATGGCATCGGGTTTGAGCGCGATCCGCCGATAGGCGACCATTGCCTCGGCAGCGACGGGATCGGTGATGGTCGACGCCAGCTCCGATTCCACCACACCCGGATAGACGCAGGTTACGCGAAGCCTGCTGTTCTCCTGCCGCAGTCCGTCCGACAGGGCGCGCACCGCGAACTTGGTCGCGCAATAGACGGCGGCCGTCGGCGACACCTGGAGCCCACCGATCGAGGAGACATTGATGATCTGCCCCCTGCCCTGACGGTTCATGATGGGGAGCACCGCTGCGATGCCGTACAGCACGCCTTTGATGTTCACGTCGATCATCCGGTCCCATTCCTCGACCTTCAGGGAGGACATGAGCGACAGCGGCATGATCCCGGCATTGTTGACGATCACGTCGATCTGTCCGAACCGGGCCATTGCGGCATCGGCAAAGGCCTCCATGTCCGGACGGCTCGTCACGTCGAGAGTGCGGTAGGCTGCAGTCCCTCCAGATGTCCGGATTTCCGCTGCGAGGGTCTCCAGGCGGTCCGTGCGACGCGCGCCGATCATCAGCTTCGCGCCGGCGGCGCCGAGTTCGCGCGCAACGGCGGCACCGATGCCGCTGCTGGCGCCGGTGATCATGACAACCTTGTTCTCGATTCCGGTCATTCCCGTTTCCTCGCCGTTCCGATGGGGTGCAGAAGCCGCGCGACGCCCCTATCAATGGCCGCAGGCGGCGGCCGGGCGGTAGAACAGTCCGCCGGATTTCTTGCACGATCCTCCGAAGATGGAACGAAGCCGATTGGCACCGGGCGGCGAAAGGGCGAACATGCTCCCATGAACGGGCTTTCGGATCTGGCGGCGCTGATCGCCCGCCACGCCCCCTCGGACGGTGAGCATCGAACCGTGCTGGAGAGGGTCGCCCTGATACGATCCTCCGCACGGACGGAACCGCTTCATACGCTTTACGAGCCGTCCTGCTGCATCGTGGCCCAGGGGTGCAAGCGTGCCGCCATCGGCGACGTCATGCATGTCTATGACGCTTCTCGGTACCTGATCGTCGGGGTCGAACTGCCGACGGTCGGCGCGGTCGTTGAGGCAAGCCCCGATGCGCCCTATCTCTGTCTCCGGCTGCAGCTCGATCGCGCGGTGCTCGCGGACATGATGATGGACCCTGCGCCGCAGCGCGGCGATGCCCGCGGATCCGGTGTGGCCACCGCCACGCCTGAGCTGATCGATGCTGCCGTGCGGCTGCTGAAGTTTCTGGATTCGCCGGAAGACGCCGCCACGCTCGCCCCCCTCTACGAGCGCGAGATCCTGCACCGGCTGCTGAGCGGCCCTTCCGGCGAGATCCTTCGGCAGATCGCCAATGGGGGAAGCCATCTGAACCAGATCCGGCGGGTGGTGGCATTCATGCGGCGCAACTACGGAACCCCCTTTGCGGTGGAAGATCTCGCCGCCATGGCGGGGATGAGCCAGTCCTCCTTCTTCGAGCATTTCCGCGCGGTCACGGCGATGAGCCCGTTGCAGTTCCGCAACCGCATCCGCCTCCAGGAGGCCCGCCGGCTCATGGTCGTGGAGGGAGTGACGGCGGCAGAGGCTGGCTTCCGCGTCGGCTACGAAAGTCCTTCCCAGTTCAGCCGCGCCTATGCCCGGGTCTATTCGGCACCGCCGCGCAGCGACGTTACACGCATGACGGCCCGGCGCTCCGCCTAAGGGGGCCCGGGGCAGATTGCGCCGACGAGGCGTCGGCCCGGGAAGGCGGTCCGGCGCGGGCGATCCCTAAGGCATCCGTGGTTCGGGCCGGCGGGCTCTCGCCGATGCCCGTCTGCGGTCGTCGGAGGGCGATATGCCGAACGCCTTCCGATAGGAACGGGAGAAGTGCTCGTAACTCCCGAAGCCGCAGGCGAAGGCGATTTCGGTCAGCGGGTCGTCCGAATATTCGATAAGGGACTGGGCCTGCGCCAAGCGGCGCTCCCGCTCGAAGGTCTTCGGCGAGGTGCCGAGCCCGGCAGCGAAGATGCGGTTGAGCTGCCGCGGCGACAGATCCAGCTCTCTCGCAATCGCGGCAATGGAACGGGGGGCCGGGGCCCCGTCCTCGATCATCGCGATGGCACGGTTGAGGCGGGGATCATGGGTGCCGTAGCGTGCGGGCACCGACAGCCGCTGGGCATCCAGCGCCCGCCGGCGGTTCGTGTAGATGAACTGTTCCGAAACCGCCGCCGACAGGTTGCCGCCATGGTCGGTCCGGATCATTTCCAGCATCATGTCGAGCGCGGCCGTTCCGCCGGCGCAGGTAATGCGCCGCCGATCGATCTCGTAGAGGCAGGAGCGGGTCTCCACCGCCGGGAAGATCTCGGTGAAGCCGCCCAGCGCCTCCCAGTGGACCGTCGCCCGGAAGCCGTCCAGAAGACCCGCAGCCGCCAGAAGGAAGGCGCCGGTATCGATGCCGCCCAGTACCCTTCCCTGCCGGTCGAGCCGACGGAACCACCGCGCCAGCCGTTCCGAATAGGCCGACAGCGGGTCGAACCCCGCACAGACGATCATCGCCGACAGATCGTCCGATTCCGGGGCCGGCCGCGCCGTCTGCAGGAGAAGCCCGTTGCTTGCCGGGACGGCATCGGCGTCGAGGCTCAGGAGCTGCCAGGCGTAAAGAGGTCGCCCCGCCATCCGGTTGGCCACGCGCAGGGGCTCCAGCGCCGAGGCGAAGGCGATCATCGAGAATCCGGGCACGAGCAGAAATCCGATCCGCCGCGGCGGGTCGGCCGGATGGCTGCTCATGCTATTCACGGCGTCATCGGCCCGGGTCATGTCCTCTTGTCCGTGACCGTCAACAATCCGACCGATTAGATCAAGGCCCCATCCCGGAAAGCAATATCATTCCCGAACCATGGCCTTGGCCCGAATGACGGATAGGGAAGCCGGTTCATGTCGACTGTGGTCCCCGACATCAATCGAGAAGTTGTCATCACCTGCGCCCTGACCGGGGCCGCGGACACGGTCGGCCGCCATCCGGCCATTCCGGTGACGCCGGAGCAGATCGCCGCCGCGGCGGTGGAGGCGGCCGGCGCCGGCGCCGCGGTCGTTCACATCCATGTCCGGGACCCGGCGACCGGAGGCCCGTCCCGGGACCCCGCCCTTTACCGGGAGGTGGTCGACCGCATCCGATCCGCTTCCGTCGACGTGGTCATCAACCTGACCGCCGGGATGGGCGGGGACCTGATGATCGGGCCCGAAGACGATCCGCTGCGCTTCGGGCCGGGGACCGACCTGGTCGGGGCGGAGGAACGCCTGAAGCATGTCGCCGAACTCCTGCCGGAGATCTGCACCCTGGACTGCGGTTCTCTGAATTTCGGGGATGGGTCGCTGGTCTATGTCTCGACGCCGGATCAGCTCCGTATCGGCGCGCGGCGGATCCAGGAGCTCGGGGTCAGGCCCGAGCTCGAGATCTTCGATACCGGCAATCTGTGGTTCGCCAAGACCCTCATCGACCAGGGGCTGATCGATCATCCGCCGCTCATCCAGCTTTGCCACGGCATACCGTACGGCATGCCCGCCGATCCGCGGCTCCTGGCCGTCGTCCGCGACATGCTGCCCGAGGGGGCGCACTGGGCGGCCTTCGCGATCGGACGGATGCAGATGCCGTTCGTGGCCCAGGCCGTTCTTCTGGGCGGTCATGTCCGCGTCGGCCTGGAAGACAATCTTTATCTCGATCGCGGCATCTTCGCCTCGAACGGGGCCCTGGTCGAACGCGCAGTCTCGATCGTCGAGAAGCTGGGCGCACGCGTGCTCACCGCCGCGGAAGCCCGGGAAAAGCTGAAGCTCTGTCGGCGCCGCTGACCTCAAGCACGAGGACCGAACCGGAATGAGAACGGCAGTCATCGGAACCGGAGTGATCGGCAGCGGCTGGGCGGCGCGCTTGCTGGCCAAGGGCCACCACGTCGCCGCCTGGGATCCCTCGCCGGAGGGCGAGGCGCAATTGCGAAGGGCGATCGAAAATGCCTGGCCGGCCCTGGTGCGTATCGGCCCCGTCGCGGACAATTGGCCGGAGCGGCTGTCGTTCCCCCCGACCCTCGAAGAGGCGGTCGCCGGGGCCGAATTCGTCCAGGAAAGCGCGCCCGAGGTCGAAGAACTGAAGCGCGAGCTGCTCGGCCGCATCGATCGCGCCTGCCCGGCCGAGGCCGTGATCGCCTCCAGCTCTTCCGGACTCCTGCCCTCGCGGATCCAGGCAGGCTGCGTCAGGCCAGGCCGGGTCCTGGTCGGGCACCCGTTCAACCCGGTCTATCTCCTTCCCCTCGTCGAGATCGTTCCCGGGGAGAGGACGGAGGAGACGACCGTGGCCCGAACCATGGCGTTCTACCGTTCGCTCGGCATGCGTCCGCTCCACGTTCGGAACGAAATCGAAGGCTACATATCCGACCGGCTGCAGGAGGCGCTTTGGCGCGAGGCGCTTCACCTGGTCGCCGACGGGATCGCGACCACGGCCGAAATCGACGACGCGATCGTCTACGGGCCCGGCCTCCGCTGGGCGTTCATGGGCACCTGTCTCACCTTCCACCTGGCCGGGGGCGAAGGCGGCATGGCCCATATGCTGGACCAGTTCGGCCCCGCCCTGAAGCTTCCCTGGACGAAGCTGACCGCGCCCGAGCTGACGCCGGAGCTTCGCAACCGCATGGTGGAGCAGACGAGAGCCCAGGCGGACGGCCGGTCCGTGCGCGCCCTTGAGCGATGGCGGGACGACCGCCTGGTCCGCATCCTCGCCGCCCTGGAACAGGCCGAGGCGGCCGAAGGGAGCATGGGATGAGCGCGACCGGGCCCGAGCCACTGCGCCTCCACCGCGACCGGATCGGCGCGGACTGGGTGGACTACAACGGCCACATGAACGAGGCGTACTATGTCCTGATCTTCAGCCGGGCGACTGACGCCTTCATGGACAGGATCGGCCTCGGCCCCGCCGGGCGGGCCCGGTCCGGCTTCACCCTTTTCACCGGCGAGGCCCGGATCCGCTATCTCCATGAGGCCCTGGAGGGCGAGGAGGTCGCGATCGAAAGCCTCATCCGCGCCTGGGACGAGAAACGCCTCGTCCTGCATCACAGGATGCTGAACGCGCGGACCCGCAGTCTCCTGGCCGAGACCGAGATGCTTCTGCTTTCGGTCGACCAGCGGAGTCGCCGGGTCGCGCCCTTCCCGCCGGCGGTCGCGGAAAAGCTGGCCGCCCTCACCGCTGCACATGGGGACCCGGCAGGCACGCGCAGCCCAGAGTGGAGCCTGCCGGACGCGATCGACAAGAGGACCGCAACTCCCCGGCGCGGCCGAGAAACCAAGGATGGAGGCTTCCGATGAAGACAGCTACTGCAGTTGCGCTTGCGGCCTCGCTGCTGGCCATCTCCGCGGCCGGAGATGCGACGGCGGCCGACGAACCGGCCTGCCGGCAGGTCCGTTTCGCCGACCCGGGGTGGACCGACATTACCGCGACCACGGCGACGGCGGGACTTGTTCTCCAGTCGCTGGGCTACGAACCGGAAGTCCAGATCCTGTCCGTGGCGGTCACGTTCAGAAGCCTGCAGAACGGCGACATCGACGTGTTCCTGGGCAACTGGATGCCGACCCAGAGCGAAATGGTCGAGCCCTATCTGGAAAGCGGGATCGAGGTGGTCGCGACGAATCTCGAAGGCGCGAAGGTGACCCTGGCGGTCAACCGGGAAGCGGCGGACGAGGGCGTCAAGGCCTTCGCCGATCTCGACCGGTTCGCCGATCGCTTCGGGCGGAAGATCTATTCGATCGAGCCCGGGTCTTCGGCGAACAAGAATCTTGCCGCCATCATCGAGGCGGACGAATACGGGCTTGGCGACTGGGAGGTGACCGAGGCCAGCGAGCAGGCGATGCTGGCCCAGGTCGATCGGGCCACCCGGCGCGGCGAGTGGGTCGTGTTCCTGGGCTGGGAGCCGCATCCCATGAACCTGAAATACGAGATCGCGTATCTCGCCGGGGCGGAGGAGTATTTCGGCCCGGATTACGGCGGGGCCACGGTCCGGACGCTGGCGCGGACGGAGTTCCTGGACCGGTGCCCGAATCTGCGGACCTTCTTCAGCCAGCTCGTGTTCTCGCTAGATCTCGAGAACCGGATGATGCAGGCGATCACGGACGAGGGACAGGCCCCCGAGGCCGCGGCAAGGGCGTGGCTTTCGGCAAATCCCGATACCCTGGACCGCTGGCTTGCGGGTGTGACGACAATCGACGGCGCGCCGGCGATCGAAGCCGCGAGGGCGGCGCTCGGGAGCTGACGGCCGAAAATCCGGGCAGCACTGCCGGGCCTACCCTTCCCTGTCGCGAGAGACGCGCCTGGAGCAGGCCGTCCCGCGGGACGAAACCCGGCGGGGCGGCCTTGCGCTGCCTCTCGCGATCGCTGATCAGGAAGGAACGGCCTCCGGGACAGTCTCGAGGCAAAGCCACCGGTGCTTCCTGTGCGGCCAATGAAGCACCTCCGGCGGCGGGAACTCTTGGTCGTCCAGGCATCCGACGGATACGGAGAGCGCGTTCTTCAAGCCTTCCGCCCGCATGAAGACGACCGAACCGCAAGTCGTGCAGAAGGTCTGTTCCAGCCACTGCCCCGATGTGCCGATCCGGCGCCAGCTACGGGTCGCGCCCGTCATGCTGAGAACGGCCGAATCCGCATAGATCGCCCGGTAGGCGAAGGCCGAACCGGTGCAGCGCTGGCATTCGCTGCAGCTGCAGGCATAGACGCGCCTAGGTTTGCCGGCGAGAACCAGTTCCACGCCGCGGCAGGAGCAGGCGGCCGTTCTTGTCTTGACCTCCCCGGTCATTCGCCGGCCTCGTCGTGGCGTCGATAACCCCGGCTCAACAACGCCCAAACGACGGACGAGCCCATTTGCCCTGCGCCGGACACGCAGACTTCTGATGTCATCGAGTTTCTCCGATGGCTTGAGGACTCTTCGGCCGAAGCGGTACCTGTTGGGCGGGCCCGCTCCGAAGATATGGATTCCGCCGGCGTGAGGAAGTACGCACCTTGAGGTAAGCTGACGAAACCATGCCGAGCATCAGATGAGATGAGGCACAAGGAACCGGATAGCTGCGGTTTCGGCGCGGCCCTGCTGGCCATCGGCGGCAAGTGGAAGGTCTCGCTTCTGTGGGAACTTCACCTGCGTCCGCATCGCTTCGCCGAGCTGCGTCGGCTGTTGCCCGGCATCAGCGAAAAGGTGCTGACCCAGCAATTGCGGCAGATGGAGGCGGACGGGCTGATCGCGCGCCATGCCTATGACGAGGTCCCGCCGCGCGTCGAATATTCGATCACGCCCCTGGGCCTGAGCCTCAACGACGCGGTGACCGCGATGGCGGATTGGGGACAGCAGCATGAAGCCTGGAAGGCCCGCCGTAAGACGGCACCGGCACACGGACATGACGTCGCTGCCCGATAGGTTTCGCCGCCGGGCGAAGCGGCGCGCGATGGCGCGGTGGAGGAGGATCGCGCCGGCGCGGCAGCGCCCTGAGATCCGGGCCCCGAGAGCCGGTGTCCGGCAAGTTCACGCCGACGAGGCCTGACGCCGATGCCGGCCGGTCTGTCGGCACGACTTCTTGCCATCGCAGACGCCCTGCCGCTGCGCGCCGGCATGCGCGTCCTGGAGATCGGATGCGGGCCAGGCAGTCTGGCACGCGAGATCGCGCGTCGGATCGGCGACGGTCATGTCCTGGCCATCGACCGGTCGGCCAAGGCAATCGCCCAGGCGCGCCACCTGTCGCAGGCGGAAATCGCGTCGGGCAGGTTGAGCTTCCGCCAGGTCGCCGCGGAGGAATTCGAGCTCGAACCCGGGGAAGCCCGCTACGACATCGCCGTCGCCGTTCGGCTCGGCGCCCTGGACGGGCGGCATCCTGAGGCCGGGCGGCGGGCACGCCAGCGCATCGCCGACGCGCTGGCAGCTCACAGGCGCCTTTTCGTCGATGGAGGCGCCCCTCTGCGCGAGGTTCCCCTCAGGGACTGATCGTCGGCGAACGGAGCAGCGGTCGCAAGGCAGCGCCCACCCGTCATGATGACCGGTTCTGTGACGGAATCCCATTGGAATCCAGGAGAAAACAGGCCCGTTTGCGAGGAAACTCGGAACCTCGCCCGCGCCGAGGACGGCGCCGCCTACCGGAAATCGTAGGCGGCGACTTCGCCTTCGGAGTCCCTGAAATGCCCGTCCGGAACCGCCATCGCTGCCGGCCCCGGCAAGGCGTCAGGCAACGCGCCTTTCCCTTGACCGCAGCATTGAATAGACGAGCCAGAGGATCAGCGCGCCGCAGCAGGCAAAGAGTATCCCGGCGATGGGGCGTTGGATCAGCGCGAGATAGTCGCCGCCCGTCAGAATGAGAGCGCGCCGGAACTGCGCCTCGATCATCGGGCCCAGAATGAACCCGATCAGGAGTGGTGCGGGTTCCAGGTCGAGCAGCTTCATCCCGTATCCGATGAGCCCGAAAACGATGACCAGCCACACGTCGAACACGCTATTGGACAGCGAATAGACGCCGATGCAGATCATGCCAAGGATGATGGGGTAGAGAAGCCTGTACGGAATCTGCAGAAGCTTTACCCACAGCCCGATCAACGGGATGTTGAGGATTAGGAGCAACACGTTCCCGATCCAGAAACTGGCGACCAGACCCCAGAACAATTCGGGATGCTGACCGATCAACCGTGGTCCCGGCTGAATGCCGTGTATCAGAAGCGCCCCGAGCAAGATGGCCATCGTGGCCGACCCGGGGATGCCCAGCGCAAGGGTCGGCACGAAGGAAGTCTGTGCGGCGGCATTGTTCGCCGATTCCGGCCCGGCAACGCCTTCGATCGCCCCCTTGCCGAATTTTTCCGGATTGGACGAAACCCGCTTTTCGACGGCATAGGCCATGAAGCTCGAAATCGTCGGTCCCGTACCCGGAAGCGGGCCGAAGAAACTTCCGATGCCGAACCCGCGCAGGATCGGCATGACGGAATCCTTGAGTTCCTGACGGCTCGGGATCATCGAGCGCAGGGTGATGCGGCGGGCCTCGGCCACGAACTTGATGGTGCCGATCGACGCGATCACTTCGGCCATGCCGAAAAGCCCCATGGCGATGACGACCAGCGGAATACCGTCGAACAGGTCGAAGAAGCCGAAGGTGAAACGGCGCGTGCCGGAATTGACATCGATTCCGACGAGCCCCAGGCAGACGCCGACGAGTACCATCGCCACCGACTTTATCGGCCGACCCCGACCGATCGTCCCCGCCGCGATCAGGCCAAGCAGGAGGGCAGCCAGATATTCCGCCGCCCCGAATGACAGCGCCAGGCTGACCAGCGCGGGAGCGAGGGCGATGAGAACGATGATCCCCAGCGTTCCCCCGATGAAAGAGCCGATCGCGGTAATGAACAGGGCCGGACCGGCGCGCCCCTGCCGCGTCAGGGGGTAACCGTCGATGCAAGTCACCGCGTTGGAGGCCGTGCCCGGCAGATTGAGAAGGATCGATGCGGTCGATCCCCCGTACTCGGCCCCGTAATAGATGCCCGCCAGGAAAATCAGCGCGGTGATGGGGTCGAGATAGAAGGACAGCGGCAACAGCAGCGATACCGCGGTTAGCCCGCCTATGCCAGGGAGGACGCCCACGAAGGTCCCCAGAAACACCCCGGCAAAGCAGTAGAACAGATTGTCGAGCGTGAGGGCGGTCGGGAAACCGACGGTGAAGAGATCCATCAGAAATCCAGTGCGAAAGCAGGCAAGGGAATGCGCAGGCCGTAGACGAACACGACCCACATGCCGACCGACACGCTTACGGCCAGGACAAGAGTGGATACCGGCCTGGCGTCGCGGTCGCCGAGCGCCGACAGCCCTATCAGAAGCAGGACGGCGGGGATCAGCCCCAGATGCCCCAGCAGGGCAGCAAAGGCGCTCATGCCTGCGGTCACCGCGATCAGCGGGCGCCAGGCGATCCGGGGCAAGGGATCCTGGTAGCGGGCCGAACCGACCGCCATGGCGATTCCGAGGACGATCATGCCCGCCGCGACGATGGCGAGCATGTATCCCGGCCCCATGCGGGAGGCATCGCCGATTCCCAGCCCGACAGCGGAATACCCGACAAATCCGCCCAGCAAGGTAATAAGGACGCCGCCGACGAGGTCCTTGTGGTTAAGCTGAAGCATGGCCCCTAGCTCCCGTGGATGAAGGCCCGGGCAAGGAATACCCGGGCCGTTCCGAACGTCACGGGTTGGCTTCCGCGACCTCCATGAGATGGAGCCACATCTCGATGTCGCGGTTCACCCAGTCACGATACTCGTCGGGCAGCATGGGAGCCGGCGCCGCGCCCTGAGCGGCAAGCGCCTCGATCACAGCGGGATCGGCCATGGCTGCACGAACATCGGCGTTGATCTTCTCGAGCACGGCGGGGTCGAGACCCTTGGGCGCGTAGAGTCCGAACCAGCCGATGGCCGCAAAGTTTTCGACGCCGCCCTCGGCCACGGTCGGAAGTTCGGGATGCAGAGGCGAGCGTTCCGGGCTCGTCACCGCAAGTGCCCGGAGCGCGCCCTCTTCGGCATGAGGCAGAACCGAGGACGGCGGGGCGAACATCAGCTTGATGTCGCCGCCCAGGAGCGCCGGCACGGCTTCACCGGTGCCCGAATAGGGGACGTGACGCAGCTTGACGCCGGCCAGCAGTTCGAAAAGCACCCCGGTGAGATGCGAGGCCGAGCCGACGCCCGAGGACCCGTAGGGAATGGACCCGGGATTGGCCGCGGCCATGGCCACAAGTTCTTCGATGCTCTCGACGCCCAGGGAGGGATGCACGGCGACCACGTAGGGGTCCGCAGACATCTGGGTGACCGGCGTCAGAACGTCCTCGATGCGGAATTCTCCGCTCTCCATCCCCATCCCCTCGTTGGCCAACGAAAGGATCGAGCCGGTGGAGCCCATGATGAGCGTGTAGCCGTCCGGCGCTTCGCGCATGGCCGCGATCGTCCCCACGAGTCCCGATGCGCCCGGCTGGTTGCGGATGACGACCGGTTCGCTCCAGCCTTCGCCCACCTTGTTGAAGACGATACGGCCGATCGTGTCCGTCCCCCCGCCCGGAGGGAAGGGAATGACGACCTCGACAGGCTTGGTCGGGTAGTCCTGGGCGAACAGGACCCCGGCGGGGGCAATGCCGGCGCCGGTCACGATCGCCGCGCCGAGCAGGATAGCTTTGGTGTTCATTGGGGACTTTTCCTCCGATCCGTATCTTGTTTGCCGGGATTGCTCAAATGACGTGCGTGCGAAGCGTCATGAAGCCTTCAAGCGTAACGTCCACCACGTCGCCGGGCCTGAGAAACAGCTCAGCGGCATTGGGCCGGCCGAAGGCCGTCCCCTCCTGGCATCCCGTCGCCATCACGTCGCCCGGCTCGAGCGGGATGTAGCGCGAGAAATGCTCGATGATCTGCGGAATCTTGAAAATCTGATCGCAGGTCGAGAAGCGCAGGCGCTGCTCGCCATTGACCGAGCAGGAAAGCCAGAGCTCGTTCAGATCCTCCACCTCGTCCAGGGTGACGACATAGGGGCCGAGCGGACCGAACCCGGGCATGTTCTTGGCCGTCCAGAACCTGGTGCCCGACTCGACTTCCCGCTTCTGGATCTCGCGCGCCGTGAGGTCATTGAAGGCGGTAATGCCCAGGACATGATCAAGGGCGTTTTCCGCCTTGACCCCGGTGGCGCGCGTACCAATCACGAAGGCAAGTTCGGGTTCGTAGTCGAAGGTCGTGATCCCCTCTGGCCTGCGAACCATCCCGCCATGGCCGTTCAGCGACGCGTTGAGCTTGATGAAGCCGGTGGGTTCGTTGGGAATTTCCTTGATGAGCCCGTTTCGCTGGAGTTCGGATAGATGCGCCCGGTAGTTCTTGCCGACCGCGAGAAATTTCGACGGATTGGGCACGGGCGGGAAGAACACCGCCTCGGCTTCCGGGATCGTGACGACTGAAATCTCATGGCCGGCGGCGCTGATCGCCAGAACCGCCTCGACGATCGACCGCACCCGGGCCAGCGCATCCTTGCCGCCTTCGGCGAGCGCCTTGATCGACGCCGGCGGGTTCAGGCCCAGGTTGTACCGGCGGTCCGCGGCTCCAAGGTCGAGCAATCGCCCGTCATCGAGACGCACGACCAGCACGGGCTCGAGTCCGTGCGCACGTCCAACCAGACCCAACTTCATCTTTCCCTCCAATTGGGCGCCCATTTGCCCCGCGCACGCACTCGACATGCGCAGAAATCCTGAAAGTCACGGCGATGATGCACAAATTGGGCGTCCTTTCAACCCAATTCTAGGCATATTGGGCGCCCATTCTATGTCGGCGGCTTGCACCGCAGGAGAGAAGGCTCCAAATTGGCCGGCAATCGGCCCATCTCTCCCAAGACGCAGCGGCCAAGGCAGGTACGGGCTTACGAAAGTGCTGAGAGCTGAAGACGCCGTAAGGACCTACATTCTCGACGCGATCAATCGGGGCGAGTTCTCCTCGGATGCGCGATTGCCGCCCGAGCGTGCCCTCGCGGAACGGTTCGGCGTTTCCCGTGCGGCGGTTCGCCAAGCCCTCACCGTGCTGGAAGCGGAGAACCGGGTTTATCGACATGTCGGCCGGGGCACTTTCGTCGCCAATGGTGCCGCATCCGCCGAAATCCCTGCGACCCGCCGCACGATCGACACCAGCCCCTCCAAGCTGCTGGAAGCCCGTGGCGTTCTGGAAGTCCGGCTTGCCGAACTGGTCGTGCTCAACGCCACCGACAAGGATCTGCGCAGGATCCGCGCCGCCGCCGATGCCATGAACGGGATATCCGACGCCATGGAGTTCGAACGCGCGGATGCGGCCTTCCACCGTGAGATCGCCCTCGCCTGCCATAACGATCTGCTGATCGGCGCATACAACCTCATCGAAACGGCGCGACAGGACCCGGACTGGATCAAGCTCAAGGTTTCCAAGAACCAGCACGCCGAGGCCCGCAAGGCCAAGGTGCGGGCAGAGCATGCCAGGATCGTCGATGCCCTGGAGGCACGCGACCCCGATGAGGCCGCGGCCGCGATGCAGGCCCATCTGCAGGCCGTTCGCGTCAATCTGCTGGGCTTCTAGCGACAAAGAGGCACGTCGGGCCGGAGCCCATCCCGAAGCTATCGTGCAATAAGGCTTGCAGAGAATATTATATTTGCAAGATACCAGGCATCGGGTTATGGAGAAGCCATGACCATCCTCGAACGCGTCCAGTCCGTGGCCGACAGCCTGACCAGAGCCGAGCAGCGGCTGGTGCGGGAGATCATCGCCAAGCCGCGGGACGTGGCCCTGGGGACGGCGTCCAGCCTGGCAAAGCGGATCGGCGTGCACGAAGCCACGGCGTCGCGGCTGGCGAAGAAGTTGGGCTTCGAAAGCTATGCCGGCTTTCGGGACGCAATCCGCGAAGAATTCATCGTCAGGACCGACCCGGCGCTGCGGATACGAAACACTCTGGAGGCGGCGCAAGGGGGCGATCTTCTCTCCGAGCTCATCGCGCGGGAGATCGAGGCGCTGAGCGCCCTGCCCCGTTATGTGGATGCGGCACGGATCAGCCAGGCGGCGCAGGCCCTGATCGATGCACGTCACGTCTTCATCTTTGCGCGCGGCAACGCCGTGACCCTTTCGGTCATGATGCAGAAGCGTCTGCAGCGCATGGGCCGGGGCGCGGAGATCCTGGCCGGTGACAGCCGCGATCTTGCGGAACAGGCGCTTCGGATGGGGGCCGAGGACGTGCTGGTCGCCTTCGCGTTCCGGCGCCAGCCGCGCCTTTACGGGGCGCTGGTCGACCGGGCGCGCGCCGTCGGGGCCCACTCGATCGCGATTTCGGGTTCGCTCGGCCCCGCTCTGACGCCGGCACCGGACATGCTGCTGTCGGCTCCGCGGTCGGGTTCGAACGACAGCTTCCAGACATTGACCGTGCCCATGGCCATCACCAACGCCCTGATCCTCACCATGGCGCAGATGGATCAGGCGAATGCCCTAGCCCGCCTCGAAACACTAGGCGAGTTGATCAGCGAGTTCGAGTCCCGCTAGGGCAGATCGGCGGAAGGAGGCCGCCGGACTTTTGCGCGCCCAACAAATGCAAGAACACTTGCGAATTATTGATTCATTGCAACAACATCTGCAAATAAGGGCTCCAGCGTGGCTGGCCTACCCGAATGGGAGAACGTCGACATGACCCTGAAGCGCCTTCTGGCAACGACAGCTCTGACCGGCATCTTCGCAATGCCTGCCCTTGCCCAGGATTTCGAGTCCATGACGGTGGAAGAGCTTCTGCCGCTCGCCCGCGAGGAGGGAACGGTCACGGTCTACTCCTTCACCAGCCGTATCGCGGCGGTGGAGGCGGCCTTCGAGGCCGCCTATCCAGGCATCGACCTCATCGGATATGACGCAAGCTCAACCGAGCAGATCGCCCGCCTGAAGGCCGAAGCCGAGGCGGGGATCGCTGCGGCGGACGTCATCTACATCTCCGACGCGCCGGTCGTCCTCACCGAACTGCTCGACGCCGGGCTGATCGAGCGCTACGTGCCCCCGCGGGTCGCGGACCGGCTGCCCGAGGAGTTCAAGAACCCGCTTCTCTCCCAACGCCTGTCCACGAAGGTCCTGATGTACAACGAGGAAGCCCATCCGGACGGGGCCCCCGTCGACAATCTGTGGGATCTGACGCGGGAGGAATGGAACGGCCGGGTGATCATGGTCGATCCGCTCCAGCGCGGCGACTATCTCGACCTGATGGTCGAGTTCGTGCTGCGGGCGGACGAAATGGCCGCAGCCTACGAGGCGGAGTTCGGCACCCCGATCGAACTGGATTCCGGCATCGAGAATGCGGGAATGCAGTTCATCGCCGATCTGTTTGCCAATGACCTCGTGCTCGTGTCGTCGACCGACGACGTCAACGCCGCGATCGGCGCGGTCGGCCAGGCGAACCCGCCGATCGGCTTCACCTCCTATTCCGACCGGCGCGACAACGAGGAGGAAGGCTGGGCACTGCAGGTGGCCAATGATGTCGCGCCCTCGAACGGCATCATCTTCCCCGCACTGCTGGCGCTTTCCGCCAACACCAAACATCCGGCAGCCGCGCGCCTCGCCATCGACTTCCTGATGGGCGACGACAGCGAGACGGGCGGCGACGGCTTCGCCCCGTTCTACGTGCCGGGCGACTATGCCACCCGCACGGACATCGCAAGCCATCCCGATGCGGTGCCGCTGGAAGAGTTCATCGCCTGGCGGATCGATCCGGCCGCAACGGCAAGGATCCGTCGGCAGGTCGCCGACATGATCCTCACCCTGCAGTAAATCCGACCTGTCCCTTCCCCGGCGGCCCTGCCGCCGGGGAACACCGACGAGACCCCTCATCATGGCCGGCACCCCTTCCCTTGCCAGCAGCTCCCGGTTCGCATCGTCCCCGGGGCTGGCGCTCAAGATCGGCGTCCTTGCCGTCATCGGCCTCCTGATCGCCGGGCCGCTGCTGCGCATCCTCTTCGAAACGCTGATGCCCGACGCGATCGCCGCCTGGAGCGACGTCGTCGCCAGCCCGCTGTCGCGCAATCTTCTGTGGGTGCCGCTTCGCAACACCTTGATCCTAGGCTTCGGCGTGGCGGCCGGATGCGTGCTGATCGGCGGCTTTCTCGCCTGGCTCGTGGTGATGACCGACGTGCCCTTCCGACGCACGATCGGGCTTCTGGCCACCCTCCCCTTCATGATCCCGAGCTTCGCCACCGCTCTGGCCTGGGGATCCCTGTTCCGCAACGGCCGCGTGGGCGGGCAGACCGGCTTCCTGGAAGGGCTCGGGCTTTCGATCCCGGACTGGCTGAGCTGGGGCATGGTTCCGACGCTCATCGTCCTCATCGCCCACTACTACTCGCTGGCCTTCACGGTCATCGCGGCGGCGCTCGCCACCGTCAATTCCGACATCGTGGAGGCCGCGCAGATGTCGGGGGCGAGGCGTGGCCGGATCTTCCTCGGCATCATCCTGCCGGTCTCCATGCCAGCGATCGTCTCGGCGGCTTCGCTCACCTTCGCCGGCGCCGTCTCCAATTTCGCCGCGCCCGCGCTGCTTGGCCTGCCCGTCCGCATGCAGACCATGGCGACTAGGCTTTTCGGCATGATCGAGATCGGCCAGACCGCGAGAGGCTATGTGATCGCGATCCTTCTGATCGCCGTCTCCGCTTTCTTCCTGTGGTTCGGCAACAAGGTGATTTCCGGCCGGCGCTCCTTCGCCACGATCACGGGCAAGGGCGGCCGCACCAAGCGGTTCGAGCTGGGCGGCGCCAGATATCCGCTGTTCGCCGCCGCTGCGCTGATCTGCCTCGTCACGACCGTCGTGCCGATCGTCATCCTGATCGCCTCGTCGCTCGCGCCGAGCTCGTCGGCCCTGTTCTCGGACTGGACGCTCCATTACTGGACCGGAGCTTCCACCCCTTCGATCGCGCAAGGCCAGGCGGGCGTGTTCTACAACCCGTTCATCGTTTCGGCGACCACGACCACGGTCGCGCTGGGCCTCACGGTCGCGGTCGCCGGCTCGATCCTGGGGCTGATGGTCGCCTTCACGCTCGCAACCCACCGCACGGGCATGCTGTCGGCCGCGATCAACCAGATTTCCTTCCTGCCCCTCCTCGTTCCGGGCATCGCCTTCGGCGCAGCCTATATCGCGCTGTTCGGCGCGCCGATCGGGCCCTTCCCGGCGCTTTACGGCAGCTTCACCCTCCTGGTGATCGCGGGCACTGCCTATCTCGTGCCGTTCTCGGTGCAGACGGGGCGGGCAGTGATACAGCAGGTCTCGGGCGATCTCGACGAAAGCGCCCGGTTGACCGGCGCCGGCTTCCTCCGCCGCGTGGGCGCAATCACGGTGCCGCTGGCAAGCCGCGGGCTGGCGGCGGGTGCGTTGATCATCTTCGTCAAGATCATGCGCGATCTCTCGCTGGTCGTCCTGCTTTTCACGCCGACGACCCCGGTGCTGTCGGTGCTGGCCTATCGCTACGCCTCGGAAGGCTTCACCCAGTTCGCCAACGCGATCACCGTCGTCATCCTCGTCGTTTCCATCGCCGCGACGCTGCTGGCCAACCGGCTGCAGGCCAAATCGCAGCCCTGGCTCAAGAACTAGGCGCAAACGCCATGATCACGATTTCCAATCTCTCAAAGTCCTTCGCCGGCTTCGACGCGGTCAGGTCGGTCAGCCTCGAGGTTCCCGAAGGCGCCTTCCTCGTGCTGGTCGGCCCCTCGGGCTGCGGGAAGTCGACCATGCTGCGCATGCTTGCGGGCCTCGAGAAGCCCACCGCCGGCACGATCGCCTTCGGGGGCAAGACCGTTTCCGACGGGGATCGCGGCTGGATGATCGAACCTGCCCGGCGCGACGCGGGGCTCGTGTTCCAGTCCTACGCGCTCTGGCCGCACATGACGGTGGCGGGCAATGTCGAATGGCCGCTCGAGGTGGCGCGCATGCCCCCGGCCGAACGCAAGGCGCGGGTCGCGGAGGTCCTGAGGCTGCTGGGCATAGAGCAGCTGGCCGGCCGCTATCCCAACGAGATCTCCGGCGGCCAGCAGCAGCGCGTCGCCATCGCCCGGATGATCGCGCCGAAGCCCCGCATCCTCCTGTTCGACGAACCGCTCTCGAACCTCGACGCCAAGCTCCGCGTCGAAATGCGGACCGAGCTTCTGCGCATCCACCGCGCGACGGGTGCGACCTCGATCTATGTCACCCACGACCAGGTGGAGGCAATGACCATGGCAACACATGTCGCGGTGTTGAGGAATGGGGGGGTCGAGCAGTTCGGCACGCCCGAGGAACTGCTCGCGACGCCCAGGACGGCTTTCGTCGCGACTTTCGTCGGCACGCCCCCCGCCAATCTGATCCCCGTCGGACCCGCCGATGGCGGCGTCGCCTTCGCCGGGCAGCCTCTTGCCGCCGATTTCGCGCTCGCCGGACCGGCGCAGGCCATGTACCGGCCGGAATCGCTGGCGGTGGCCGCGGAGCCGGGCCCGCGCAGCCTGGCGCTCGATTTCGCCGAAGCGACGCCCGTCGCCGGCCGCATCATGGTCACCGGAATCAAGGGGGCGCTGCGCCTCACGGCCGTCGTCGACAGGGCACCGAAATTCGCGCCCGGCGACACGGTTCACTTCGTCATTCCCGCCAAGCCAGACGCCCTCTTCACCCCGGAAGGGGAGATCATGGCATGAAGCGGCTGATGATCGTGAGGCACGGGGAATCGGAATGGAATGCCGGCCGTCTGCTGCAGGGACAGGCCGACATCGACCTGTCGGCCAGGGGCCGGGACCAGGCTCGGGCGCTGAGGCCCATAATCGAGGGCCTGGCCCCGGACCGGACCGTATGCTCCGATCTCAGGCGCGCGCACGATACGGCGCACCTTCTCGGCATCGCGAAGCCTGAGTGCCGGGCCGAGCTCCGGGAAATCGACGTCGGGGACTGGACCGGCCGGTCCATCGACGAGATCCGAACCCGGGACCCGGATGCCTATCGCGGATGGCGCGCCGGCACCCACACGCCGCCGGGCGGAGAGATCTGGAGCGACTTCGTCGCCCGTACGACACGATGCGTCAGGACCGCGCTTGCGGAAAGCGAGCGGCTGCTGGTCGTCTGCCATGGAGGGGTGATCCGGGCGCTTCTCGAAAGCCTGATCGGCCTGCCGCCACGGCGGATCATCCCGGTCGGCCCGGCCAGCCTCACCATCCTCGCCGAATGTCCGGCCGAAGCGGGGAGCATGCGGCTCGAGCTCTTCAACTATTCGCCCATCGGTCCCGTGCTCGACGCGCCGGACTAGGGCGCGGCCTCCGCTGCCGGTTCGATCGGGAATATCTCGAACCGGCTCTCGACATCGCCGAAAGCGGCCAACGGGCGTCCCTGCCGGCGCCCGCCGCAACGCGTTCATCCGCCGTTACGTCGACGGCTACCCGACCGCACGAGCGGCGGATCGACGGCAGGCGCGAAAGGGGGCGACCGCTCCCTCGCGACTTTCGAGAAAGCCCCTCCGATAACGTCGCGCCGGCATCGATCAGGTACCACCAGCTCTTTCCAAGGGTTGAACCGGCAGGACGCGCTTCGAGAGCGCGAGATCGACCCTCGTTGACTCATCGCCGCAGAGACTGCATCATGTTCAATATAATAAAATAGTTCAAAATATTGAACTAACGGAGCGTGCCGTGAGCGGGCGAGGAGCAGAGCGGATTCTGGATGCGATCGAGTGGTTCGCCGCATCGACGACGCCCGTGCTCTATTCCGACTTCGTCAAGGCCCTCAATCTCCCCAAGAGCAGCGCTCTCCTCCTGCTCCGGCTGCTGGTCGAGCGCGGCTACATCGAAAGGCTGCCGGACAACCGCTACCGGCTGGTGCGGCTGCCGGGCGAGCGCGCGGACGGGGGCGAAACCTGGGGTACCATTCTCCGCCTGGCCGACGGGCCGCTGCGCGAGGCGGTGGCCCATGCCGAGGAATCCGGCTTCGTCGCCGTCCTCGAGAACGGCCGGGTGCGCTACCTGAACAAGGTTCTTCCCACCCGGGAGATCCGCTACGACCGCGACATCACCAGCACCCGCATCCCCCATCAGGTGGCGAGCGGCATCGTTCTGCTTTCCGGCTTCTCCGATGAAGCGCTTGCCGCCTATTTCGCCGCCGCGGGCGTCTCGCCCGCCGAGGAGAAGGCGATTTCCGAGAACATCGCCAAGGCGCGTCGCGACGGTGTCTTCACCAATCTCAACGGCGTCGTCGAAGGCGCCGCCGGCGTTTCGGCGCCGATCAGGGACAGCCAGGGGCGCATACCGGCCGCGATCAACATTTCCGGCCCGAAGGAGCGCTTCATCGCCAATCTCGACCGCGTCACGGAAGCGGTCGTGAGAGCCGCGCAGGCCGTTTCGGCCGAGATCGCGCGGCGCAAACCAAGACCGATGTCATCCTAGGGAGGGTATCCGTATGTCCAATTTCCTGACCAGTGCCGCGATCGCCGCTGGGATTCTGTCCCTGTCGGCAACGGCCGGCTTTGCCCAGAGCGTCGAGCTGCCCGACTATTACCCCGACAATTACGACGAGATCATCGAGGCGTCGCGGTCCGAGGACGGTCTCGTCATCTATTCCAACATGGCCGACAACAACTGGCAGCCGGTCATCGAAGGCTTCCGGGAACGCTATCCCTGGATCAATGTCGAAACCCTGGACCTGGGTTCGGGAACGGTCCATTCCCGATGGGAGGCGGAAGCCGGCAGCGGCTCGCGTAGCGCGGACATACTGGTCTCGGGCGCCAATGACCGGTGGGCGAGCTACGGGCTCGAAGGCGGCCGGATGATGAACTACGCAAGCCCCGAGATCGAGCATCTTCCAGAGTTCGCCAATCCCTACCCTGGCGTCCTGGTGCTGTCGGCGGACCCGCTCGTCATCACCTACAACGCGGCACTGCTGGCGGAAGACGCGCGGCCGACCGGGCTTGCCTCCCTGGCAGAGGCCGCGGCCGCCGATCCGGGCACCTTCAACGGCCGCATCACCACCTATGACGCCGCGCGCAATTCCTTCGGACTTGCCGCCTGGTGGAACTATCTCGACGTCAAGGGCGAGGAAGGCTGGAACCATCTGCGCCAGATCGGCCCGATGATCCGGGGCGAGACCTCGGGCGGCCCGATGAACGAGAAGATCGCCACCGGCGAGTATGTGATCGGCGTCGCCGTCTCCGGCATCACCATCTTCCCGCGGCTCGAGCAGCCGGGCGGCGAGATCCTGGGCTTCGCCTTCCCCGATGACGGCACGATCGTCATGCTGCGCGGCATGGGCATTCCGGAGAATGCCGCCAACCCCAACTCGGCCAAGCTGTTCGTCGACTTCGCGCTGAGCCATGCCGGGCAGACGCTGATCGGCAAGGGCGGTCTCGTGCCCCTGCGCGAGGACGTGGACGAGAACGAGGTTCGCTACACCTATCAGGGCATCGCGGAGACGATCGGCGAGGAAAACATGATCATCGCCGGCTTCGACGAGGGGCTGATCACCGACGCCCCCGATTTCGTCAACAAGTGGAACGCGGCGCTTCAGGGCAAGTAACCGCCATTCCGGCGCGGGGCGGGCGTTCCGCCGGCCCCGCGCACCGACATTGGAACGACGACCATGACAGACCTCTCGGTCCAAAGGGAGGGCATGCCGGTCATCGACCGCTCCCGCCTCATCTTCTGGGGCGTGGCGATCCTGACGGCCGTGCTGGTGATCAGCCCCCTCGCCCCGATCATCGTCCAGGCCTTCCTCGACCGCCCGCTCTACATGAGCGACGCCGGGCTCACCCTCGACAACTTCGCCCGTCTGTTCCGGGAAGCGGGCATGCTGGGGATCTTCCTCAACACGCTCTATTTCGCGGTCCTGACCATGGCGGTCGCGCAGGTGTTCGGCGCGGTGATGGCGGTGATCATCGGGCGCACCAATCTTCCCGGACGCCAGTGGATCGGCGAGATCTTCGTCTGGCCGCTGTTCGTCAGCAACCTGGTCATCGCCTTCGGCTGGTTCACGATGTACGGCCCGTCCGGGTTCATCACCCTCGCCGTCCGCTCCTGGATCGGCGTCGAGCCGTGGAACCTCTATTCGCTGACCGGCATGGGGGTCGTCGCCGGGCTCAGCCAGGCGCCGCTCGCCTATCTCATGTGCCTCGGCGCCGTCACCAAGGCGGATGCCCAGCTCGAAAGCGCCGCGCGCTCCGTCGGCGCGGGGCCGTTCCGCGCCCTCTGGTCCGTGACCGTGCCCATGATGCGCCCGGCGCTCATCTATTCGGCGGTGCTCAACTTCGTCATCGGCATCGAGATGCTCGCCATCCCGCTCCTGTTCGGCGGGCCGAGCGGCATCCAGACCGTGACGACCTTTCTCTACGACCAGGGCATCAACGCGGCGGTGCGCCCGGAATACGGAATCGTCGGCGCCGCGGCGATCATCCTACTGATGCTGGTCGCGTTTCTCGTCTGGCTGCAGGGCTTCCTGATGAAGGGAAGCGGCCGCTTCGTGACGGTGCGCGGCAAGGCCAGCCGTCCGTCGGTGCTCGATCTCGGACGCTGGCGCTGGGCGCTCTTCGCCCTGGTCTTCGCCTTCGTCTTCCTGACCATCATCGCCATCTTCGCCGGCATTTTCCTGCGTTCGGCCGTGACCTTCCTCACGCCGCTCGTTCCCTTCTGGAAACTGCTGACGACGGCCAATTTCGAGATGATCTTCTCGTCGGCCAACTATGTGCGCTCGATCGTCAATTCGGTGGTCATCGCCCTGGTGGGCGGGCTGATCGGCACGGCCTTCGTCGCCCTGATCGCGCTCGTTGCGCGGCGGTCCGAATTCCGCTTCGCCCGCCCGCTCGAATACCTGGCGCTGTTTCCGCGCGCCCTGCCGGGCATCATCGCCGGGCTCGGCTTCTTCTATGCGGTCGTCTGGGTTCCCGGGCTCGACCTGATCCGGGGGACGATCTGGATCCTGATGCTCGCCTTCATCCTGCGCTACATCCCGATCGGCTTCGGCGCCATCGCGCCAGCCCTTTCCCAGGTGGGAGACGAGCTCGACAAGGGGGCGCGCATCGCCGGCGCGGACTGGCTGACCACCGTGAGCCGGATCGTCCTGCCGATCCTCAAGCCCGCGCTGTTCTCGTGCTTCGCGTTGCTCTTCATCCACTTCTTCAAGGAGTACGTGACCGCCGCGTTCCTGTTCCAGCCCGGGTCGGAAATCATCGGCACGACCATGCTGCAACTCGTGGCACAGGGCGACAACGGTCCCGTCTCCGCCCTCGCCACCATCCAAGTCATCATCACGGCGGTATTCGTCTTCCTGGCCCGCCGCCTGCTGGGAGCCCGGATCTATGGCTGATCTCGTCCTCGACCATCTCACCATCCAGTACGGAGACGTAAAGGCCGTCGACGACGTCTCCATCTCCGTCGCATCGGGGGAATTCCTGACGCTGCTCGGCCCGTCCGGCTGCGGCAAGTCCACCACGCTGTTCTCCATCGCCGGCCTGAACAAGGCGACGTCGGGGAGCATCAGGATGGGCGACAAGGTGCTGTTCGACGGCGCCACCAACACCTTCGTCCCGCCTGAGCATCGCAATATCGGCCTCGTCTTCCAGAGCTACGCGCTTTGGCCGCACATGACGGTCGCCGAGAATCTCGCCTTCCCCCTGAAGCTTCGCCGGCTGGGCAAGACCGAGCGGGACGAGCGCATCGCCGAGGCGCTCAAGCTCGTCGAAATGACGCGCTATGCCGACCGCTATCCTTACGAGCTTTCCGGCGGCCAGCAGCAGCGCGTCGCGCTTGCCCGTGCGCTTGTGTACCGCCCGAGCCTGCTGCTGCTGGACGAGCCGCTGTCCAATCTGGACGCCAAGCTGCGCGAGCGGGCGCGGGTCTGGCTGCGCGAGCTTCAGGAACGCCTCAACGTCACCACCATCTACGTGACCCACGACCAGGCGGAAGCGCTCGCGGTCTCTGACCGAATCGCGGTGATGAGCATGGGGCATTTGCGGCAACTCGGCACGCCGAAGGAAATCTACGAACGTCCCGCGGACTCCTTCGTCGCCGACTTCATCGGGTCCTCGAACTTCCTGGCCGGGCGGATGGTCCAACAGGAGGCATCCCACGCCGTGGTCGAGCTGAAGAACGGTACCCGCCTCCGCACCGCCCCCGGGCAGGCCCGGAGCGACGGCTCCCTCGTGGTCGCCATCCGCCCGGAGCGCATCGAGATCGTGCCCGAGCTGTGCGAGAACAGCTTCCTCGCCGAGATCGGCACCGGCACCTATCTCGGATCGATCTACCAGTACCACGTGACCATCGCCGATACCGAGCTGCGGATCCAGACCGCGCGGGAGCTGCCGCCGGGCCCCGTGCATCTGCGGATTCCCCCGGAGGCGACCGCCGTCTATGCCGAAGCGCCCGGCGAATATTGAGGCGGAAGAAGGAACCATGCAGAAGAATCAGACGATCCGCTTCGATCCCGGCAGCACGGGGCCGCTCGCCGGCGTGCGCGTGCTCGACCTCTCCCGGCTAGTCGCCGGCAACATGCTATCGTTGCAGCTCGGCGATTTCGGCGCCGACGTGATCAAGATCGAGCCCCCCTCCGGCGACCCCTTGCGCGACTGGAAGGACGAAGGGCAATCGCTGCACTGGAAGACCTACGGGCGGAACAAGCGCTCGGTCATGCTCAACCTGCGGGAGCCCGGCGCCATGGCGGCGCTGAAGGCCCTCGTGCCGGGCGCCGACGTCTTCATCGAGAACTACCGGCCCGGCACCCTGGAAAAGATGGGGCTGGGGCCGGAGGTGTTGCACGCGATCAATCCGCGGCTCATCATCGTTCGCATATCGGGCTTCGGCCAGACGGGGCCCTATGCGCAGCACCCGGGATTCGGGACGCTGGTCGAGGCCATGAGCGGCTTTGCCGCCCGCACCGGCTTCCCCGACCGCGAACCGGTGCTGCCGCCGCTGGCACTGGCAGACATGATTTCCGGCATCTTCGGGGCGCAGGCCGTCACCATGGCCCTGCTCGCCCGCGAGAAGGGCCATGCCGGCGGGCAGGTCATCGATCTTTCGCTGCTTGAGCCGATGTTCTCGGTTCTGGGCCCGGAAGCGGCGATCTACAAGCTCACCGGAAAGGTCAAGGAACGCGTGGGCAGCGCATCCAATACGACCGCGCCACGCAACGTCTACCGCTGTCGCGACGGCAAATACATCGCGCTGTCGGGTTCCACCCAGACCGTTGCCATGCGCATCTTCGATGCGATCGGTCGGCCGGACATGAAGGACGACCCTCGCTTCCGCACCAATGCCGACCGGCTGCGGCATCGGGCGGAGGTGGATGCGGCGCTCGGCGCCTGGTTCGCCGAGCGCACCCGCGACGAGGCGCTTGCGTCGATGCGAGCGGCGGGCGCCACGGTCGGGCCGGTCTACGACATCGCCGACATCGTATCCGACCCGCATTTCAACGAGCGCGGGATCATCGTCGACGTGGAGGACGCCGACAACGGCACGCTTCCCATGCACAACATCCTGCCCCGCCTGTCGCAAACCCCCGGCGTATGGCGACGTCCGGCGCCGCGCCTGGGCGAGCACACACGGGAAGTCCTCGTCGAGGCCGGCCTTCCGGAGGAAGAGATCGCGGCCCTGACCGGGGAGGAACAGGGCACATGATCATCCGCTCCCTCCTCTACGTGCCCGGCAGCAACGAGCGCTTCGTCGAGAAGGCCTACAGCCGGGGCGCCGACGCCATCATCATCGACCTCGAGGATGCCGTCGCGCCGTCGATGAAAACGGCGGCGCGGGAAGCCCTCGGCAGGAGCGTTCCCCTTGCCGCACAGGGGGGCGCGCCGGTCTTCGTCCGCATCAACGCCACGCCCGACCGCCTGCGGGAGGATGCGGAGGCCGCATGCCGCGCCGGGGCGTTCGGCCTGTACATCCCCAAGGTATCGAGCCCGCGAGAGCTGGAGGAGATCGCCGATTTCCTCGAGCCCCTCGAACGCTCGCTCAAGCGCGATCCCCTCCGTTTCGTGCCGCTGATCGAGACGCCGGGCGGCGTGCTCGAGGCGGCCGCCATCGCGCGGGCCCCCCGGGTCCTGGCCGTGAGCGGGGGTGGGGAGGATCTCGCCACCTCCATGGGCGCCCAGCCGGCGCCGCAGGTCCTGAGCCTGCCCAAGCAGCTGATCCACCTCGCGGCGAAGGCCGCGGGCGTCCTCTCCTTCGGGCTGCTGCGCACGGTGGCCGACTACAAGGACATCGACGGCATGCGCGCGGCGGCGCAGGAAGCGCGGATGTTCGGCTTCGACGGGGCGAGCTGCATTCATCCCTCGATCGTGCCGATCCTGAACGCCGCCTTCTCCCCGTCCGACAGCGAGATCGCCTGGGCGCAGCGCGTGATCGCGGCCGATGAGCAGGCGACCCGGGAAGGGCGCGGGGCCTATCTGGTCGACGGGCAGTTCGTCGACGCCCCCATCGTCGCCCGCGCGCGTGCCGTGCTCGCGCTGGCGCAGGACAAGCCGACGCCGAAAACCGACACGGAATAAGCCATGCCGACACAGACTGCCGCAGCAGGCCATGAGAGCCGCGGCCGCCGGGTTCTCGTCACGCACAACACGATCGCCCGAAGCGCCATCGAGCTCCTCAACGCCCACGGTATCGAGGTCTTCTTCTCTCCCCCCTACGATCCTTCCGCGCGCGTCGCCGAACGATGCGCGGCCCTGGAAGTCGACGCCATCATGGTGCGGCAGGGGCGCATCGACGCCGAGGTGATCGGCGCGTCACCGAGGCTAAAAGTCATCGTCAAGCATGGCGTGGGCGTCGACAACATCGACATCGCCGCGGCGGAAGCCCGCGGCATTCCCGTCCTGCGCTCCATGGGATCGAATGCCCGCGCCGTCGCCGAGCACGCGATCGCCATGGCGCTCGCGCTCCTGAAACACCTCGCTCCCCTCGACCGCGCGGTGAAGGGCGGCGCCTGGCCCAAGCCCAGCTTCATCGGCCGCGACATCGCCGGATCGGTGATCGGTCTTGTCGGCTTCGGTGCCATAGGCCGGGAAACGGCTCGCCTGGCCTCGGCGCTCGGCATGGACGTGCTGGTCCACGATCCGCAGGCCGCAGACGAGGTCGCTCGCTCCGGTTTTGCGGCCGCGCCCAGCCTCGACGCCCTTCTCGCCGCCGCGGACATTGTCAGCCTCCACTGCCCGCTGACCAAGGACACCCGACACCTCATCAACGCCGAGCGGCTCGCCGCGATGAAGCGGGACGCGTTCCTGATCAATACCGCGCGCGGCGGCATCATCGACGAGGATGCCCTATTCCAGGCCCTGCGCCAGGGCACAATCGCGGGCGCGGCTCTCGACAGCTTCGCCACGGAACCGCCGCCCGCCGACAGTCCCCTCTGGACGCTCGACAACCTGATCGTGACGCCGCACATCGCCGGCGTGACGGCGGGTTCGGCCCGCGCTATGGCCGAGATCGCGGCGCGGCACATCATCTCCGTCCTGGACGGCAATCCGCCCGACAGCCGAAGCCTCGCGCGGGCGACCGACCTCGCCGTCTAGCCCCTGCCCTTCTTCGTTTCTTCCCGGCATTCACTTCAAGAAGGATCTCAAGAGATGCCCGTGGGATTTCGCATCCGAACCGGCTGGGACCGTGTGCCGTCGAGCTATGTCGAGAGCTTCCGGCAGCTTCCGGTCGCGAATGTCAGCGATTCCATGTCGCGCCTCGCCGCAGGCGGCCCGAAGCTGCGCCCGATGCATGCCAAGGGCGTGCTGGCCGGGCCGGCGCTGACGGTCCGGACGCGGCCGGGCGACAACCTGATGCTGCACAAGGCGATCGAAATGGCCGAGCCCGGCGACGTCATCGTCGTCGATGGCGGGGGCGACCTGACCAACTCCCTGATGGGCGAGTTGATGCTGGCCCGGGCGATCAGGCGCGGCGTTGCCGGTTTCGTGATCTATGGGGCAATCCGCGATGCCGAAGCGTTCATCGAACGCAACCTGCCGACCTATGCGCTGGGCGTCACCCACCGCGGCCCCTACCGGGACGGGCCCGGAGAAATCGGCGTGACGATCGCCATCGAGGGGATGGTGGTCGAACCCGGCGCCCTCATGCTCGGAGACATGGACGGGGTCCTGACGGTTCCGACGCCGGACCTCGACACCGTCCTTGCCGCCGCACAGGCCAAGCATGCCGCCGAAGCGAGGCAGATGGCGGAGACGGAGGACGGCACCGTCGACAAGTCCTGGATCGACAAGGTGCTTGCCCAGAAGGGATGCACCTTCGAATGAGGCGAAGCTGCGTGAGGGCGCTCAGACCGACCGGGTGAGGCCGCCGTCGACGCGGATGTTCTGTCCGGTGATGTAGCCTGCCCCGTCCGATGCCAGGAAGGCGATGGTCGCGGCGATTTCCTCGGTTCTGCCGTAGCGCTTCATCGGCACGCTCTCGCGGCGCTCCTCGGTGGCGGGGAGACTGTCGATCCAGCCCGGAAGAACGTTGTTCATCCGGATGTTGTCGGCCGCATACGTGTCGGCGAAGATCTTCGTGAAGGACGCAAGGCCGGCGCGGAACACGGCGGATGTCGGGAACATCGCGCTGGGCTCGAACGCCCATGCGGTCGAGATGTTGATGATGACGCCCGACTTCTGCTTCTGCATGACGGGCGTCACGAGCCGCGTCGGGCGAATGACGTTCATCAGGTAGGTATCGAGGCCCTTGTGCCAGTCTTCGTCCCCGATCTGGAGGAGCGGTCCGCGCGGGCCGTGTCCTGCGCTGTTGACCAGGACGTCGATCCGGCCCCATGCGGAAAGGGCGAGGTCCACCAGCCGGCGGAGATCGTCGTTCGACTGGTTCGATCCCGTCACACCGACGCCGCCGAGCTTGCGTGCCAGTTCCTCTCCCTTGCCCGAGGACGACAGGACCGCGACCTTGAAACCCTCTCCGGCCAGCCTTGTGGCGGCAGCCGCCCCCATTCCGCTTCCGCCGGCCGTGACCACCGCAACCTTTCCTGCCGCCATCGCCATCTCCTGTCCGATGAAACCGAGACCTTTTGAAGCCCCGTCGGGCTGAACCCTACCAGCAGCGATGTCATCATGGCAGCCCGGAGGCGAACGGGCTTCTCCATCGCCTCCGGCGAGCCTGCCGGACGGCAGGGAGCATCGTCCGCTGGCCTCGAGGAAACGGCCTTCCCGGCGGTCCCGCCCCGGATGGGCATTCGACCCGGCAGACATCGCCCGGCGCTTCCAGGGTCAGGTCTCCACGACCGCAGAGGACATGGCGCCGTCGGATGGAAAACAGGCTCTTTCGAGGCCTGAATCGGCCCATTCGCCGCCTTGCGTCGTTTTCGCTTGGGGCAGCCTTGGTCTGCAGGAGGGAGCACAGCAGCCGATGGACGACAGCAAGGGGGTCTTCCTCAAGCGACAGCGGGCGCTCGCCGATTTCGGCGATTTCGCGCTTCAGTCCGAGGATCTGGACGAGGTGCTGACCGAAGCCTGCCGCCTGGTGGGCGAGGCGATGGCGACCGGCCGCGCCAAGGTCCTGGAAATCGAAGAGGGAGGCCGATCCCTGCTGGTGCGCGCAGGTGTCGGCTGGAAACGGGGCATCATCGGCAAGCTGCGCCTGCCCGCGGACGAGAACTCGCCCGAGACCTACTCGATCAGGGCAAGGCGACCCGTCATCACCCAGGACGTCAGCAAGGAGGATCGCTTCGAGATCCGCGGCTTCATGAAGAAGGCGGGCGTCGTGGCGCTCGCCAATGTGCCGGTCCTGCTGCCCGGGGGCCGCGCCTACGGCCTGCTTCAGGTCGACGACACCAAGCCGCGCGACTTCGGGCAGGAGGACACGGAGTTCCTGCGCACCTACGCCTCCATTCTCGGTCCCGTCATCGACCGGCTTTTCAAGCTGCGCGATCTGCGTTCGTCCGAGGAACGCTTCCGTCTCATCGTCGAGGAGGCAACGGACTATGCCATCCTCGTCACCGATCGGGACGACCGCATCACCGACTGGCTGCCCGGAGCGGCCGCCGTCTTCGGCTGGAACTCGGAAGAGGTCATCGGCAAGCCCGGCGCGCTGACTTTCACGCCCGAGGACCGCGCCGCGAGCCAGGCCCGGAAGGAGATCGAGACTGCCCGCGAGCGGGGCGTGGCGCCCGATGTGCGGTGGCATCAGCGCAATGACGGCTCGCGTGTGTTCATCGAGGGTTCCGTCCGTGCGCTGCGGGACCGGCATGGCTCGGTCACCGGCTTTCTCAAGATCGGCCAGGACGTGACGGCGCGGCGCGAATGGCAAGATCAGCAGCAGGTGCTCCTGGCCGAGCTTCAGCACCGTACGCGCAATCTCATGGGAGTGGTGCGGCGGATTGCCGATCAGACGCTTCGCTCCAGCCGAAACCTGGAAGATTTCGGCTCGAAGTTCCGCGATCGCCTTTCGGCCCTTCTTCGTGCGCAGGGAATGCTGTCCCGCCTGAGCGAAGGCGAACGTGTCACCTTCGACGAACTGATCGGAAGCGAGCTGTCGGCTCTTGGCGATTACGACAAGACCGGTGGCCGGGCGACACTCGAAGGGCCGAAAGGTGTGGCGCTACGGTCCAGCACGCTGCAAACCTTGGCTCTCGCCCTTCACGAGCTTTGCACGAACGCCCTGAAATACGGGGCATTGCACCAGCCGAACGGGCATCTCTCGATACGCTGGCGCATCACGCGGGAGAATGGCCGGCGTTGGCTTCATGTGGATTGGCGCGAAAGCGGGGTCGCCGTGCCGACGACGCCCGATACCGCCCCGCGTGAAGGGGGCGCAGGCCGTGAGCTGATCGAGCGCGCCCTGCCCTACCAGCTCGGCGCGAAGACGAGCTATGTCATCGGGGCGGACGGTGTCCATTGCACGATCGCCCTGCCCGTATCCGAGACGGCGAGATGAGGGAGAGGGCCGATGGCCGCCTGCCGCATGCAGAACCGCCGAATCCTGATCGTCGAAGACGAATATCTGCTGGCAAGCGAGCTTGCCGAGATCCTGAGCGAAGCGGGCGCGGTCGTGATCGGGCCGGCAGCTACGGTCAGGGATGCGCTTGCACTGATCGCGCAGGCAGATTCCCTTGACGCGGCCATGCTCGACGTCAACCTGGGCGGCGAACTGGTCTTCCCCGTGGCCGACGCGCTGACGGCCCGGCAGGTTCCATTCGTATTGACGACGGGCTATCCGAGGCGGGACTTGCCCGCGGGCTACGAGCACGTGCAGCGAATCGAGAAGCCGCTGGAGCCGGACGTCGTTGCGGACGCGATCATGCAAATGCTGATGGCGAAGTAGTCCGGCGTTCAGCCTGTCCTGAACGCGCGAAGCCCGGTCAGGGGTGATGTCCTGTCCGGGCTTGATGTTTGGTTGCGGGGGCACGCAACCACCTTAACCTGCTCTTCGATGCGCCCGGGATCGGGCGCTGAAGGCAGTTGCGCTGCCACACTCATGACAGCCCTTCTTACCGGGCGGTGAAACTGGTCACCTTGCGCACCTGCGCCAATTCAATCTGCCAGAGCGTGGCCTGAATGCCGCGGTCGCCGAACGGCCCCCAATATTCGGGATCGCCGCGGTCAAGCTCGAAGATCCGTTCCCAGCTCCTTTCAATGCGCAATTTCCGGTCGCCAGACATTCTTGTAGCAGCCGCATCATCCTCTTCGGCATTGTCGGACAGGAATTGTCGGTTCAACACCACATGCCAGCGCGTAAAGTCGGACAGCAGGACGCAGTCGGGGGGCGCCTCGAATTCGATCCGCACGCCCGCCGTGCCGGAAGGCAGATGTGCTCTGCTGCGCAAATCGGGCTTTGGCGTCCGCCTGCTCCAGACCTTCCATGCCCACAGGGGCGCACGGGACCGGCCCGGCGGCTTGCCGATCCTCAAGACCATCTGCTTAGCCATTCAGGCGTAGGCATCGCGAAAGCTGGTATCGGCATGCCGTCCGTCGCCGCGCAGGACGCCCCGGCGCTCGAATGCGCTGAATGCTTGCTTGGTCTGGACCGTCCAAAGGCGCATCGGCGGTTCGTACCCTGGCTTGCCGACCGCGCTCCCTTGCCGTGCTGGGGGTTACTGGGCCGGCTCCTGCTCCGATACAATGAGGTTAGCCTCAAACGCGCGTCCCTCGCGATAGGCGCCTGAGCGGCGACGTGGCCCGGAAGGAGCACTGCCATGGCCGAGATCCCCTATGCGTACAAGATCGACCATGAAAATGGTGTCGTCGACGGCCGCGACCTCGCCCCTCAAGTGCATGATGTATGCCTATCAGCTGCTTGGCGCGTATGCCGGCGACGACCCTGAGACCTACCGCAAGCTCATTCACATCACTTCGCACATGGCTCATCTGGAACTGCACATGCACAATGATCCAGATGAGGATGGAGAGGTTCCGAAGCTTTCGGTGGTTCTGGATACAAAGGACCCGGACGAGGCAGAAAGAAGGCTTCAAAAGCACCTTGCTGATACCGCCGACAGAACCAGAAATCTTATCAGCATGGCAGAGGGCAGAGGCGCGTAACCGCGACTATCGCTGGCTCTCCGGACGACCGGCTACGACTCGCTTCGAGAACTGTAACCCTTGCCCCGCCGGGGACGGCGGCCCCGCCGCAGATTTTCGGAGCGTTTCTTCCAGCTCGGCGCACGCTGCTCATCCTCATCTGAGCGTCCGGCCCCTTCCACGAACTCGCCGGAGTCATTGAAGGCGACGCTCAGATCCCCTTCATCCATGTCGGTCGCCTTGCGCACGACCGGATCGCGGGCCGCCTCATGGAAGTCCTGCCGCGCCTTGCCCTCCATGGCGCGGACCAGCCGGGCGGAGCGCTCCAGTGCCTTTTCGAGTGACCGGCTCTCTCGCTTCTCCAGACGTAAGAGCATGCGCTGCTGGCGCTCGATGTCTCCTCGCTCGCGGCCATGACGGCGCGCAAGCGCCCACCGCTCCAGGCTGTGGCGCTCGCGCGGATCGAGCTTTGTCATTTTCTGGAGCGGCCCCAGCACCGAGCGCAAGGCGGGTGTGCGCCCGATCAGGTCGGCAACAGCGCTGCGCATGCGGAACAGCAGCCCGCTGCTCTCGCTCATCTGCGCCGCGTCCAGCGCAAGCTTTTCCGCCTGCTGCCGGGTCAGCAGCTCCTGTTCGGCCTGCAGGAGAGCTGCCCGCCGCTCGGCATGACGGCTGGCAAGCGCCTCGCGCTCTTTCCGGGCGCGCTCTTCACGGCGCTGGCGCTTCGCTTCTTCCTTCGCCGCGAGGTCGGCTGCAAGCACGCCCTTCTCCTCCCGCCGCTTGCGGGCGCGCTCGCGCCGCCGGACGATTTCTTTCGCCTGCGCCACATCCGGCAGGTCGGCAGGATCAAGCCCCGCGAGCTTGCCCTTGATTGCCGCCGCCTTGTGGCCTTTGACGTAACGCGTGAGGCTGTGCGGGTTGCCGAAGCGGTCGACGACGACAAAGCCGCGCCGGTCGCCTCTGGCCAGCACGTATCCCTTCTGCGCAAGCGCTGCCCGGAACGCGGCGGCGCTGTCGGACTGCTCGTAGCAGGCGGTGATTTCCGCGCGCCGCTGCTCGGGCGTAATGCCGGTCGCCGCCGCCTGCGCGTTTTCCGCAAGAGTGGGGGAAAGCGCCTCTTTTTCGAACTTCTGCTTCGCTTCCCAGGCTTTGAGGCCGGGCGGCAGTTCAAGGCCGAATTTGCGCGCAAGCTCGCAGGAAATGTCCATCAGCCGGCGCCGGTCGTGCGCCATGTGGACGGCTTTCATGCTCTCGGCATTGATGCGCGACCAGACGACATGGCAGTGCTCGCGCCCGTCCTTGACGTGGAACACGACGGCCCGCGGCTGGCCGGAGAGCCCAAGGCGGCGCTCGATCTCGCCGATCGCCTCCTGATACTGCGCGCGCGTGAGCGGCGCGGACGGGTTGATGGACAGGCTATAGAGGTAATCGCGCGCCCTGGTGCCGAGCGCGATCGACTCGAACTCGGCGAACGCGCCGAACAGATCGTCCGCAACCGCGCCGTAAACTTCGGCGATCTCGACGTGCTCATTGTCAAAGCCGTTCATCAGGTGGATGGCGAGATCGGCCCCGTTCGCGCGCTGGCTGCCTTTCAGGATCATGGCTGCCTCCCGAGCGCTTCAAAGAGCGCCGCGCGCATGTCGGCGAGGTCGCGCTGCGCAGCTTCGGTGAGGGCGGCATGGACGGCGCCATTATCCGCCTCGGTCGCCTGGCGCAGTGCGGTTGCGCACTGCCCCAGCTGCGCCAGAAGCCGGGCCGCCATTTCGTGGTTGACGGTCGGCCGGCGCGACGCGCGCAGCGGCGTCTGGTCGAGAACGGCAAAGCGGATCAGGGAGGCGACAGACACGCCGGCACGCTCAGCCTGCTCTCTGATGAGAGCGGCTTCCTCGTCGTTGAAGCGCGCCTTCAGGGTGATTTCGCGCTGCCGTTTTTCGCTGCCGCTGCGTCCCATGTCCTTTCTTCCAGTTGCGCATCCAAGGCCGCCTGCCTTGGTCGCGGTCCAGCACCGAAATGCTGGTCGTGGTCCGGGGCGCGAAAGCCCCGGTCGATGGGGTTCCAAGGGGAGAGCCGAAGTCTCCCTTTGGTCGAAGCCGGTGCCGAAACACCGGTCGATGGTCCAGGAGAGCCGAAATCTCCTGGCCGTAGGTTCGAAGGGGCGCGGAATGCCCCTCGTCAGGTTTCCAAAGGGCACGAAGGCTCTTTGGCGGCCCTGTGAAGCTCTTGCGTAGCAGGGTCGTGTGCAGCGGGCGGCGCGTCCACGTCATGGATTGGTCATGACGAAACGGTGCGGCTTGGGCGCTGCACCTGGCCGAAGCGGGCTCGATGCCCGTGTTCGGCCGGCGGCCGGGGGATGCAACGGGGGGCGGCCTTAAGCCCCCCTTACCAAGGTGGCGGGGGTCCCCGCGCACACCTTGGGGGTATCAGCCGAAAACGACCTGTTCTGTCTATTGTCCGGTATCAGTGTTAGGAAAGTATTAACCTTCCAGATCCACCGAAATTGAGGCGGGAAAGCTCTTTTATATCAGCACGTATTGCTGTTGGTCAAATTCTGGTCACGCGCGTTCAACACAACCGGATACCCGTATTATCGTCGCGGGGATTGACGCTTCAGGAATTCCAACTCCTGCGCCACGATGTAATCGGACAGCTCATCATCTACCTGGCATTCAGCAGCGAGCAGGCTTGGCGCGGGCTGCTCGGGCTGCGCTGCTTTCCGTGCTTCAAGCTGCGCCCGGCGGGCCTGCAGTAGGGCGCGCCAGCCATAGGCACGTCCCCTGATGATGATCGTCTCGGGTTTGCGCATCAGGCTGCCTCCCCCTGCTCTGCCGCGGGACGCTGCAAGTTACCGAGATAATCGGCTGCCCGCTGCGCATGGCTCGCGGCGGTGAAGATGGCCCGCTTGTCGTCCTTCAGGACCTTCAGCCAGTTACCGATATAGGCGGCGTGATCTGCCCGCGGCTCCAATGAGAGATCCAGATCCGCGGAAATGAAGGCGCTGCCCAGTTCGGCGACCAGCTCTTCCATCGCGTAGCCTTCATCGCCCCACCTTTTCCGGCCAAAGTCCCGCTCCAGCCGCGAAGGGTGCCGCGTCCAATGCGTGCATTCGTGGGCAAGCGTCGCGTAGTAGGACTCGGCATCGCGGAACGTCTCAAACGGCGGCATCTGCACGTAATCGTGCGTGACGGCGTAGTAGGCCTGATTGCCGCCATGGCGGATATCCGCGCCGGTTGCGGCAAAGAAGGCCTCGGCATGCTCGATGCGCTGCACGGGATCAAGGCGCGGCGCGGCGGGGGCATAGAAGTGCGCCGGCAAGCCTTCGATCTGCTCCACGTTGAAAACCGTGTAGCCTTTCATGAAGGGGATTTCGCGCTCCTGCTCGTCGCCCGTCTCTTCGTCGCGCTCGGTCCTGCGGATGCGGTCGGCATAGACGACAAGCTGGCCCTTCTCGCCCTTGCGCACGTGGGCGCCTAATTCCTGCGCCTGCTTGAACGTCATCCAGATCGGCGCCGCGTATCCGCTGGCCACCGCTGCCGACCAGAGCATGACGGTATTGATACCCTGATAGGGAATCCCGTTCGCCCGTAGCGGCCTTGTAATGCGGCCTGCCGCATGCTCCGCGTTCCACGGCTTTAGCCATGGCCGCACGCCCTGTTCCAGCTCGGCGACAATGCGGTCTGTGATGCGCTGATAAACGTCTAACTTCTCCTGCTTCATTGATCTTTCTCCTAGTTTTCCGGTTGCGCGCAGCGCTGCTGCTGCTGCAACCGGGCTAGGCCCGCGCCAATGAGCGGGGGTTTGGCCGTCAAGGCCGGACGCGGGGAAAGGGGGATCACCCGGCCTGCACAAGAACTGACCGCAGGGAGGGGCGCGGAAGGCCGAGGAATGCCCCGCGTCCGCCCCTGAAGGGGCTTGGCCTTGACGGCCCCGGGGCCGCAGGCCCCCAACAGCCGGACACGAGTCCGGCGAGAAACGACTTGGCCGCCTTGTCCGCCGTAGCCGAACGGCGAAGGAGGAAGGCCGCAAAGAAGAGGAAGACTTCGCGGCGCTGCGCGCCGCGACCGCTATCGACGGCGGCTACCCGCCGTCCATGCGCGAGGGATCGAAGCCCCCTGCCTTTGCAGGGGCAGGCTTAGGGCCGAAACCCGCCACCGGCGGGGTTCGGTATACGAGAGCCCGGTCCCGCGTAGCGGAAGCGGAGCGGGACGCGCCCTCCCCCGAACCTGTGGATGAAACATGCCGGGCGGTTGGCAGCGCACCGGACGGCAGGCATGCTTGTGCCAATAAGAAGGGGGGGGGAGCCGTGAACAGAATCTATTCGAACGGGCCGGCCAAGGATTTTGTGATCAACCCGTTCACACAGCTGATCGCCACCTCACAGCGGCTTTATCTCGCGGCGCCTTATTTCACCGAAGGCGAGACGGTGCGCGAGGCGGCAAAAGGCGGGCGCCAGGTCCAGCTGATCGTCGGCCTCAATGAAGCGACAAGCCCGCAGGCCCTTAGCCTCGTCCATGGCGTACCGAACATCGCCATCCGTTTCCTGACCCGGCGCTTTCACGCGAAGATCTACATCTTCGATGACGCCGCCCTGCTCGGCTCATCGAACCTGACCGATGGCGGCCTGCGCGCAAACCGCGAGGCGATGATCTGCCTCGATCAGGATCACGACCGCGCCGCCGTCGAAGAGCTGCGCGCGCTCTTCCTTGAGCTGTGGGAGTCGGCTGACGTGCTCACGAGCGAAAAGCTTCAAGCCTTCACACGAGCCCACAAGGAAACCCGCCGCCCCGGTCCCGATCCCGAGACGATTATCGAGAAGGCGGTGGGCCGCGCGGAGCCCGCCAACATCCATGTCGACAGCATGAAGAAGAACCCCGAGCGCCTCTTTGCGGAGCAGCTCCGCCGCCAGGTCTATGAGCAGTACCGCCCGGCCTTTGCCGAAGTGAGCGCCCTCCTCACCGAGCACGATTTCCGACGCCCGGAGCTCGAAGGCGTCGGCACGGCCAACGAAACCAACCGCTTCCTGAACTGGGTGCGCCTGACCTTCGCCATCGGTGATGACGCCTGGCAGACCGCGCCGCTGCGCACGCAAGCTGAACGCCGCGCCCTGATCACCGCCCTCGGCCGGCAATGGGTGGCTGCCGCCGATCACAAAATCCCGGACACCTACATCGCCTGGCTCAAGACCGTCGCCTGGATATTCGGCTCGTCCGCCGCGACCGAACGCGCCACACGGGATGATCTCACCGAAGGCCTGATGTCCCTGCACGCCTTCACTGAGCAATCACGCTTCGTCAAAGGCGGCGCAAGGAACCTGCCCGCCACCTTCTGGAAGCAGAATGCGGACGACCTCACCAAGGTCAAGGCGAGCCTGACGCACCTGCTCCACGGCCCCGGTGACTTCATCGAGCGGCTGCACGACATGGTCTACGACCCCGCCGTCAAGCTCCGGCAGTTTGGCCTGTTCTGCGCGCTCGAACTCTACGGCACCGTCAAACCCGAAGAATGCCCGCCGATGAACAGCCGCATGGCCAAAGCCCTGCGCTACCTGGGGTTTGACGTGAGGACGGGATAGGCACCGAATCGGTATTCACACTAAAACGGTTGACAGGAACATTTTTCGCGCGTTAGGATCATTTTTCATGCACTGGCATGGAACAAAACATTTTCGCGTGTAAGGTTCGATTTTCATGGCACAAGCGCCGCCAAAACAGTTTTCAGGGCCAGTGGCCGTTTTTCAGGAAAGACGCCTTCCCGAGACCGCCACACCTGCCGGCTATAGCGCCCTGATCGAGGCCTACGGCCTCCAGGTGCCGCTACCGCGCACCCTTTCCGCGATCGGCGGGCGTCACCGCCTCATTGAGGAAGGCGGTTGGCGCATCATGACGCCGCGCCATGCCCCCCACCCCACGCTCGAAGGCCACCTCACCTTCGCCCTTAAGTATGAAGGACTCGACCTCGCCACGCTCAAGCGGCTCTTTCTCGCCACCGGCGCGGAGGCCATCGAAGCCCTGGTGCGCGCAAAGCCGACCGGCAGCTATGCCCGCCGGATCTGGTTCCTCTATGAATGGCTGACCGGCACGCGGCTCGACCTGCCCGACGCCACGGGGGGCCGCTACGTGCCTGTGGTCGATCCGGAGCTGCAGTGGGGCGTCGCCGGCGAGAACGCGCCGCGCTACCGCGTCCGCAACAACCTGCCGGGCACCCCTGAGTTCTGCCCGATGGTGTTCCGCACGGACGCGCTCAGCCGCTTCATCGCTCTCGACCTGCCAAGGCGCGCCCAGGAAGCCGTCGCCGACGTGCCGCGCGACCTGCTCGCCCGCACGGCGGCCTTCCTGCTGCTCAAAGACTCGCGCTCAAGCTATGCGATCGAAGGCGAGCACCCGCCGCAGGACCGCATCCAGCGCTGGGGCCGGGCGATCGGCGAAGCCGGCCGCCAGCCTCTTGACACCGAAGAGCTGCTGCGCCTGCAGCGCATCGTTATCGGCGATGCCCGCTTTGTCAGGCTCGGCTTCCGAAAGGAAGGCGGGTTCGTCGGCGAGCACGACCGCGAAACCCGCATGCCGCTGCCTGATCATATCAGCGCGAGGCCGGAAGACCTGCCCGCGCTCACGAGCGGCCTGATCGCCTTCGATCAGGGCCCCGCGCAGACGCTCGATCCTGTCATCGCCGCCGCCATCCTCGCCTTCGGGTTTGTCTACATCCACCCGTTCGAAGACGGCAACGGTCGTATCCACCGCTATCTGATCCACCACGTGCTGGCCCAGCGCGGCTTCAATCCGCCCGGCGTCGTCTTCCCGGTCTCCGCCGCGATTCTTGACCAGATCGAGCGCTACCGCGAAATCCTCGAAAGCTACTCGCGGCGCCTGCTGCCCCTGATCGCCTGGGAGCCGACCCCGGCATTCAATGTCAGGGTGTTGAACGACACCGCCGATTTCTACCGCTTCTTCGATGCGACCCCTCACGCCGAATTCCTCTACGCCTGCGTCCAGAGGACGATCGAACAGGACCTGCCCGCCGAAACCGACTTCCTGCGCCGCTACGATGAATTCAGGCAGAGGATCGAAACCTTCCTCGACATGCCCGAGCGCATGCTCGACCTGCTCTTCCGCTTCCTCAGCCAGAACGACGGTCGCCTCTCGCAGCGCGCCCGCGAGAAGGAATTCGCCGCGCTCACCGATGAGGAGGCCGCGCAGATCGAAGACATCTATCGGGATATCTTCTCCAACAGCGTTCCTTAGCGTTCAGTGCGGAATAGCCGCTCACCCCTTGGCCTGACGTCGGTTGATTTCTGACGGTCTAATTCTGCTTCTGTCATGATTGTGACCAGAACTGACTGATATAGATTCCAAATAAAGGATTTGAGGAGCATCAGCAGGAAAACGAGCCAAGCCGTCATCACGGCGAACATGAAACTCGCAGCGATAATGATTACGACCTGATAAGCCTCAGCCAGCCAGCGCAAGGCCGCGGAAAGGGGACCGCCGCTATACAGCGTAATCTTGACGATCAGGCACAGGGCAAGAAATGCCAGGAAGTGAATGAATACCAGAAGGAAATTGAAGAAAATAAACTGAAGCCGGGAGATGCCTTCCTTTTTGTGGTCCAGCTTGGCGAGGAGAATGAAAACGGCCGGCTTGGTGATACTGGCGAAGATCGCGAAGCCAGCGATCAGAAAGCCGAGAATCGCCGTCGTGAAGGCCAATCCCGCGTCCGCGACCTCGCGTATGCCAACAATGAGCGCCGCATAGGGGGCGACAGGCGAATCGAAATAGGCGTTGGCGGCCAGCGCGAGCGCCATGACAACGAAAACACCCCACGCGAGCCGCGCGTTAATGGGCGCGAATGCGACCTTCCGCGCCTTCCGGTACACGGTAAGAAGGCTCTTCTCGCTGATGAGGCGATCCTGCCAATCCATTTACAGCAGCCTTACAAGCTGTCTGATTTTTTCGGCGGTGCGGTCCATTGCCGGGGCGCGGATGGCGCCGGTCTGCATCATGGTTTCGTAGATCTCATAGAGCCGCTGTGTCAGACCAGTGCGCGTCGGCGGAATGTTGCGAACCCGCTGGCGCTTGAACTCCGTATCTATGGCGGACCAGTTTCTGAATGCCTTTTTGAGAAGTGCCTGATACTCCGGCGACTCGACACGTTCCCGCACCTCTTCTTCGTGCATGTCGAGCCGCGCTACGATCTCGGCAATCGTTCTGCCCTTCTCGCGCAGCTCGTCCTCCAGCATCTGAAGCCATTGCCGCAGAACGTTGGTAACTTGCTCCTGCTCTCTCTCGGACCAGTAGCTTGCGCCAGCCGATAACAGCCCGCCTAGACCGGGAACTGCACCGGAGAGGGCATTCATCGCGGCCCGCACGGCCCGCTTCCGCCCGTCAGGCTCTAGCGGGCCCTTGTCAATATCGTCGCTGCTCATCCCCTAGGATCACCCCCGATCATACCCCCCTCTCATCAGAGCTGTACGGTACACGGAGCATCAGCGGCAGGACAAGCGCACCGCCCGCCGCACCCATGGCCGTCCTGGGCAGGCGCGGCCCTCGGGCCGCGCTAGGGCAGGTTCATCGACCCCGAGCCAAATCGCCAATGATGCCGAGGAAATCCGGCTTGGTGTAGGCTAGCAGGAGGGCGGCCAAAATGAGGAAGATGGTGTAGAAGAAGTTTGCCGACATGGAAGAGCCAACGCTGCGCCAAAAGTTCCCCTTTAGCGCGTCCCTCAACATCTGTGGCTCTTGCGCTCTCACAACGTAGTCGGCGAACTCGGCTAGGATACCGGCTGCTTCCGTTTTCAAACCTTCCAAACGCGACGGCGTCCAAGTCCTAATGTAGTCAGAAAGCTGTCCTTCAGTGGGCTTTGCTCCTGTCCTACTCTAAAGGTCCTTCGCCCACTCGCGCTTTGCCTTCTTGTAGAGGGTATAAGCCACAATGCCGACCAACTCGTTCTGCTGGTCGGCATTGCCGTCCACCAGCTCTTCAAAGATCGAATTGTAGTCAGGCTCGTTTGCAGCCTGATCCGCGCCCTCCTGGCCGGTCATGCTGAAGCTTTTTTGCCCTTGATTGAATGAATTCTAAAGCTTTCGCGAACCTTCTTGTCCGCGTTACTCAAGGCTTGCCGGAACACCTTCTCGCTCATGACACGTGTCGTGCTACCGCCCGGCATCTTCACGTCTCAAAAGACGCCGTCCTTGGCGTTTCGTCCGATGGAGAACTAGGTCTTTCTTCCCATGGCCTTCGGCATTGCCTATCCTTCCTTCAACGGGCTGGCGGTTCCTCATGTCGGGAACGGCACACCCAGTTCAATAATGATAGTGCATCTCAAGTTCCGATGCTAGCGCGCGAGGTCTTGCCCGTTGACCGATCAGCGCGGCCGAGCCGCACCGCGATCCGAGGCGAAGTTATCCCCAAGCCGACCTTCTTGATCATGGTGGCGCACAGGTGGCGCACAGCTGGCGCACAAAGGCCAAACGCAAGAAAGCCCGGCCTAAGCCGGGACTTCTAACTTGCTGATTTTCTTAGCTATGTTTGGTTGCGGGGGCAGGATTTGAACCTGCGACCTTCAGGTTATGAGCCTGACGAGCTACCGGGCTGCTCCACCCCGCGGTGGTGAGGGGTTTTGGCTGGTGAAGAGGGGTGCTGTTGCGCTTGGAAGACCTGGCGGCGACCTACTCTCCCACGTCTTGAGACGCAGTACCATTGGCGCAGAGGGCTTTCACGGCCGAGTTCGGGATGGGATCGGGTGCTGGGACCCTCGCCATGACCACCAGGTCATCGAAGCGCAACAGGGGAAGTGCTGATGAAGATGGGGTGCCTTTTGGGTTCCGTTTTCGGAGGCGTTGCCTCTGAGCGCGGGACGCCGGGCCTCTTTGGGAGGCGGGGCTTTGGTTGAGATCAAGCCGATCGAGCGATTAGTACCGGTTAGCTGCACGCATTGCTGCGCTTCCACACCCGGCCTATCGACGTGGTGGTCTGCCACGGCTCTGATAGGGAATGCTGGTTTTGAGGGGGGCTTCCCGCTTAGATGCTTTCAGCGGTTATCCCTTCCGCACTTAGCTACCCGGCGATGCGACTGGCGTCACAACCGGTACACCAGAGGTGCGTCCATCCCGGTCCTCTCGTACTAGGGACAGCTCCTCTCAACATTCCGACACCCACGGTAGATAGGGACCGAACTGTCTCACGACGTTCTAAACCCAGCTCACGTACCACTTTAATCGGCGAACAGCCGAACCCTTGGGACCTGCTCCAGCCCCAGGATGTGATGAGCCGACATCGAGGTGCCAAACACCCCCGTCGATGTGGACTCTTGGGGGGTATCAGCCTGTTATCCCCGGCGTACCTTTTATCCGTTGAGCGATGGCCCTTCCACGCGGGACCACCGGATCACTATGGCCGACTTTCGTCTCTGCTCGAACCGTCGCTCTCGCAGTCAGGCAGGCTTATGCCATTGCACTCAACAGCTGATTTCCGACCAGCTTGAGCCTACCATCGCGCGCCTCCGTTACTCTTTGGGAGGCGACCGCCCCAGTCAAACTACCCGCCATGCAGGGTCCCGTTCCCGGCTTACGGGAAGCGGTTAGACATCAGAGATTGCAAGGGCGGTATTTCAAGGGTGGCTCCACGAGAGCTGGCGCCCTCGCTTCAAAGCCTCCCGCCTATCCTACACATGCCATCCCTAATGCCACTGCAAAGCTGTAGTAAAGGTGCACGGGGTCTTTCCGTCTAGCCGCGGGTACTCCGCATCTTCACGGAGAGTTCAATTTCGCTGAGTCGATGTTGGAGACAGCGGGGAAGTCGTTACGCCATTCGTGCAGGTCGGAACTTACCCGACAAGGAATTTCGCTACCTTAGGACCGTTATAGTTACGGCCGCCGTTTACCGGGGCTTCAGTTCGGAGCTTGCACCCCTCCCTTTAACCTTCCGGCACCGGGCAGGCGTCAGACCCTATACGTCGTCTTGGATGACTTCGCAGAGCCCTGTGTTTTTAGTAAACAGTCGCCACCCCCTGGTCTGTGCCCCCCGCCCCTGGTTGCCCAGGAACGGGGCCCTCTTCTCCCGAAGTTACGAGGGCAATTTGCCGAGTTCCTTCAACATCGTTCTCTCAAGCGCCTTGGTATACTCTACCAGTCCACCTGTGTCGGTTTCGGGTACGGTCTATACGGCGGGGCTATTTCCCGGAAGTCCTTGGCTGCACCCCCAATCCGTTAAGGGGATACAACGTCCAGCCTTCGTCACCTCCGCCAGGCCCTGGAATATTAACCAGAGTTCCCATCGACTACGCCTTTCGGCCTCGCCTTAGGGGCCGGCTCACCCTGCGTGGATTAACCTTGCGCAGGAACCCTTGGACTTTCGGCGACAGTGTTTCTCACACTGTTTGTCGCTACTCATGTCAGCATTCGCACTTCCGATACCTCCAGCAGCCCTCACGAGCCACCTTCGCAGGCTTACGGAACGCTCCGCTACCGCGTGCCTTGCGGCACACCCGCAGCTTCGGTACATGGCTTGAGCCCCGGTACATCTTCGGCGCAGGACGGCTTGACCAGTGAGCTATTACGCTTTCTTTAAAGGATGGCTGCTTCTAAGCCAACCTCCTGGTTGTCTGGGCTATCCCACATCCTTTCCCACTTAGCCATGATTTGGGGACCTTAGCTGGCGGTCTGGGTTGTTTCCCTCTCGACTATGGACGTTAGCACCCACAGTCTGTCTGCCGGACTGTGCTCCCGGGTATTCGGAGTTTGGTTAGGTTTGGTAAGCCTCGCGGCCCCCTAGCCCATCCAGTGCTCTACCCCCCGGGGCAATCATCCGACGCGCTACCTCAATAGCTTTCGCGGAGAACCAGCTATTTCCGAGTTTGATTGGCCTTTCACCCCTAGCCACAGCTCATCCCCGTCTTTTTCAACAGACGTGGGTTCGGTCCTCCAGTGAGTTTTACCTCACCTTCAACCTGGCCATGGCTAGATCACCCGGTTTCGGGTCTCATGCATGCAACTCGATCGCCCTATTCAGACTCGCTTTCGCTACGCCTTCACCTACCGGCTTAAGCTTGCTGCATACACGAAGTCGCTGACCCATTATACAAAAGGTACGCCGTCAGGGGTCATGCCCCCTCCGACTGCTTGTAGGCATCCGGTTTCAGGATCTCTTTCACTCCCCTCATCGGGGTGCTTTTCACCTTTCCCTCACGGTACTGGTGCACTATCGGTCACTGAGGAGTACTTAGGCTTGGAGGGTGGTCCCCCCATGTTCAGACAGGGTTTCACGTGCCCCGCCCTACTCGAGGACCATGTCTCTTTCTACCCGTACGGGGCTATCACCCGCTATGGCCCGACTTTCCAGACGGTTCCGGTTCTTAAGACATGGCCACTGGCCTGGTCCGCGTTCGCTCGCCACTACTAGCGGAGTCTCGGTTGATGTCCTTTCCTCCGGGTACTTAGATGTTTCAGTTCCCCGGGTTCGCCTCGCAACCCTATGAATTCAGATTGCGATACCCTCGCAAGGGTGGGTTTCCCCATTCGGATATCTTCGGATCAAAGTCTGCTCGCGACTCCCCGAAGCTTTTCGCAGCGTGCCACGTCCTTCATCGCCTCTCAGTGCCAAGGCATCCACCAGATGCCCTTAGACGCTTGATCTCAGCTTAGAGCCTTTCCGACGCCCGCGCCCAGAGGCAATGCCTCCGGCCGGGGACGCCCTGAAAGGCACCCATCGGCATCTTCATCCCGAAGTTCCCTGGCCGCGGGCCATAACGGTCGCAGTCCCGAGCCCGGACGGAACCTTCCGCCCAGCCAAACCCTCTCGGGCCCGACCCTCGCTCGTCGCCGCAACCGACCCTCCACCGGAGAACCTCGGTCACTTTCCTCTTCACCATGTCCAACAACCGCCGGAAGCCTCTTCGCGGGCTCGAAAGCCCGGCTCC
>Ga0310834_100089_pt1 | contig 172230 bp, 156 predicted proteins | sample SM_ome_2_FD_201314 | JGI IMG/M metagenome (GOLD analysis project Ga0310834, IMG submission 201314) | Sorghum-adapted microbial communities enriched on stacked mutant (SM) sorghum from Joint BioEnergy Institute, Emeryville, California... ... | reverse complement strand
CGTGAGAACGACTCCGGCTCCGCCCCTCCGGGGCTTCGCCTGCGTCGCTCTCACGCGCGTCCGTGCGCGCTACCGACCTGGGGAATTCCGGTGATCAGAGGTGGGGAGAATTCCGTGATCGCGCCCAAGAGGATCCCGGACGAGCCCGCCAACGACCGCACGAGCGACCTCCTCCGCGTCGAACCGCGTTCCGCCGGCGGACTGCACCGCGCCGTCGACCTCAGGGGCATGCTTGACGGACGCGGTCAGCTTGACGTAACCGAGCGGCGCGCGGGCCACCCAGACGCCGCGCTCCCACGCGCGCGCCCGCGCGACCGCCCACTCGTACCGCGCGTTCTCGCGCTGATACTGCGCAAGGGACTGCAGCTGCGTGAACAGCAGCCGGCCCGTCGGCGTGCGGAAGTCGACGTTGCCTTGAGCGGCGAACGGCCGGCCGATCCCGCCTGCCCCGTCGCGGCCCTCGATCAGCTCGATGACTTCCCACGACAACGAGACCGAACGCATGAAGCGGTCGTAGGCACGCACGACTACACCGTCGGTGTCGCCTGCACGCATTCGTTCGATCACTGCCTGCAGTCCCGGTCTCCGTGTCAGCAGCGCGCCGCCGGAGACGTTCTCCTCGTGGAAGTGCTCGCCCTCGATGTGGCCCTGCGCGGCGATCCAGTTCCGGCAGTCCTTGAGCTGGACCTCCGGCGAGCCGTAGGAGTCGCCTTCGCGACCCATGGTCCGTGAGACACGCGTGAGGATGTCGAGGCGGAGCGGGCTGAGTGGCTGCACTACTCCATACGGCGCTGATTCGACGACCCTCCGGCGCATGAGTAGCGACAGGAGACCATCTCGGGACGAGAAGATCGGCGGCACCGTGCACCTCGCGCTCGGCCGCTCGTACCCCGAGACCGGCGGCCGGAACGACAGCGCCGTGCACTGGGACCTCATCTGCGACCTGCGCAAGGGCGGCCGGCTGACCGCCGACGGCGAACCGCTCCAGGTCGACGGCCGGTTCGTCCGCTGAACCGCGCGAGACGGCGCGGGCGCGCTCTGGCATTCCCGACCGGTGCTCGGGTAGTGTCGCCGGGTGCCGTACCGACAGCAGCTTCGCGGGGTCGCCAAGACGGTCTTCACCGCGACGGTGCCACCCAGGCTGAGGCCGCACGTCGTCGGCGCCTACCGGCCTCTCCTGCATCGCGGCGACCGCTACGAGTGCCCGCTCTGCGGTGGGCGGTTCGGCTCGCTGGAGAGCTACGAGGGCGTCCCGGACGTCCGCTGTCCGCGGTGCGCGTCGATGGAGCGCCACCGGCTGCTGTGGCGGTGGATCAGCCGCAGCACCGACCTGCTCTCCCGGCCCCAGCGGGTGCTCCACCTGGCACCCGAGTGGTCGCTGCAGCGGCGGCTGCGGCGCATGGAGCACCTGGACTACACGAGCGCCGACCTCGACTCCCCGCTCGCCGACGAGCACTTCGACGTCACCGCGATCCCGCACCCGGACGCGAGCTTCGACGTCGTCCTCTGCAACCACGTCCTCGAGCACGTCGACGACGACCGCGCGGCGCTGCGTGAGCTGCGGCGGGTCCTGCGCCCCGGCCGGTGGGCCGTGCTGATGGTGCCGATCGGGATCGGCCGTGACGACACGCTCGAGGACCCGGCCGTCACGACGCCCGAGCAGCGGACCGCGGTGTACGGCCAGTTCGACCACGTGCGCCTGTACGGCCGCCGGGACTACCTGGAGCGGCTGCGCGAGGCGGGGTTCGACGCGGAGGAGATCGACGAGCTGGCGGTGACGCCCGAGGAGGAGATCGAGCGCCGGCAGCTCCGCCGCAAGGACGGGGTGTTCGAGCCCGACACGATCTTCGTCGGGCGGTAGCGGGCCGCTCCCCGCGGTCAGTCCCCGCAGCGCCCGCAGGCGCCGTGCAGGACGACGTCGTGGCCGGAGACCGCGAAGTCGACGCTGTCGGCGACGCGGTCGATCGCGCGCTCGAGCGCGGCGTCGGCGAACGGGACGACGTCGCCGCAGCGGTCGCAGACGAGGTGGTGGTGGTGCTCGGCGCCGGTGCGGACGGGCTCGTAGCGCGTCCCGGCGCGGCCGAGGTCGAGGCGCTCGACGAGGCCGAGCTCGAGCAGGCGCTCGAGGACCCGGTAGACCGTCGCCCGGCCGACGGGATGGCCGGCGGCGCGCAGCTCGGCGTCGAGGTCGGCGGCGCTGACCGCGCACGTCTGCTCGCCGAGCTTCTCGACGACCGCGCGGCGCACGGCGCTGCGCTTGCCGCCGCTCTCGAGCCGGGCGACGGCGTGCGCGCTCCAGTCCTGACCTGCCGTCACGTCTCGATCGTACCCCCGCGTCACCGGCCCGCCCCCAGGTCGCAGCGGGCGCCGAAGCTCTCGGCCACGAGCGTCGCGTCGTGGCGCAGCGCCTCGAGGTAGGTGACCTCGCGGTCGCCGGCGCCGAGCGTGTCGGCGTACAGCGGCTCGCCGACCTCCGCCCCGGCGTCGCGCGCGACCGCCCGCTCCAGCCGGGTGTCGAGCGCGCTCTCGGGGAAGATCGTCGTGACGCCCTCGCGCCGGATCGCCTCGACGAGGCGGCGCACGTCGGCCGCCGACGGCTGGGCGGACGTCGACAGCGACGGGAGGATCGAGCCGAGCAGCTCGAGGTCGTAGCGGTGCGCGAAGTAGCCGAACGCGTCGTGGCCGGTGACGAGCGTCCGGCGCTCGGCGGGCACCCGGCGCATGCAGCGCTCGATCGCGCGGTCCAGGCGCTCGACCTGCGACGCGTACCGCCGCGCGTTCGCCGCGTACGTGGCGGCGCCGTCGGGGTCGGCGGCCGCGAACGCCTCGCGGAGGCGCTCGACGGCCCGGACGACGTTGCGCGGGTCCTGCCACCAGTGCGGGTCGGCCGCCTCGTCCTCGCCGGCCTCGTGCGCCTCGCCCGCCTCGTGGTCGTGCCCGCCGGGGATCGTCTCGACGGCGTCCATGAGCACGACCCGCTCGGCGTCGCCGCCGGCGTTGTCGAGCAGCGCGCCGAGCCAGGCGTCGAGGTCGCCGCCGGAGCGGACCACGATGTCGGCCTCGGCGACCGCGCGCGCGTCGCTGGGGCGCGGCTCGAAGTCGTGCGGGTCGGCGTTGGCGGGCAGGATCGCCTCGACCGCGACCCGGTCGCCGCCGACCGCGCGGGCGAAGTCGGCCGTGTGGGCGGTCGTCGCGACGACGCGCAGCGCGGCGTCACCGGCGCCCGCCGGCTCGTCGCGGCCGCAGGCGGCGAGGGCGAGCACGCCCGCGAGGACGACGAGGGTCGTGGTGAGGCGGAGCACGCGCGGGCAAGATATCGAAAACGAGAATCGTTCTCAGAAATGGTCCCGGACCGGCCGGCTCCCGCCGTGCCCCCGCCCGGCCGCGACCCGTCAGGCCGCCGACGCGAGCGCCGCCGGCAGGTCGCGCCGCGACGAGATGCCGAGCTTCGCGTACGCCCGCCCGAGCTGGTTCTCGACCGTCTTCGGCGTGACGAACAGCGCCTCGGCGATCTCGCGGTTCGTCATGCCGCGCGCCGCCATCTCGGCCACGCGCCGCTCGGACGCGGTGAGCTCGTCGAACATCAGCCGCCGCGGCCTGGCGCCGGCGACTTCGAGCTCCTCCTCCGCCCGCCGTGCCGTCGCGCGGGCGCCCGCGGCGCGGGCGAGCTCCAGCCCGCGCTCGAGCTCGGCGCGCCCGTCGCTCCGCCGCCCCGCCCGCAGCAGGGCGATCCCCAGGTCGGTCCTCACCGCCGCCTCCTCGTGCCGTGCCGCCGAGCCGGCGAGCACCGACGCGGCCTCGTGCAGCGCGGCGGCCCGCGCGCCCGCGTCGCCGGCCGGCGCCGCCGCCGCCAGCGCGAGCCCCAGCGCCGCCGGCCGGCCCCACGCGCGCGCCCACGCCAGCTGCTCGGCCGCGAGCGCCGCGGCGCGCTCCTCGTCGCCCAGCGCCCGCCACGCCTCTGCGGCGCCGATCCGCCACGGCAGCGCGCGCCACGCCTGCCCGGCCTCCTCGTCCTCGCGCAGCACGTCCAGGTCGGCGAGCGCCTCCTCCGGCCGGCCCTGCGCCAGCCGCAGCCGCGCCCGCGCCCACGCCAGCCAGCGCAGCACGCTCGGCCCGGCCGGCGCCGTCTCCAGACCCGCCGCGCGCAGCACCTCGCCGGCGGCATCGACCTCGCCCTGGGCGAGCAGCGCCAGCACCGTGTACGCGTGGCCGACCGGGCGCATCGCGTCCGGGCACGTCTCGCCGGCGGCCGCGCGCGCGTCGGCCTCGGCCTCGCGCAGGCGCCCGCGCGCGAGCTCGAGCACCGCCCGCGTCCCCATCGCCCCGGCGAACGCGAACGCCGCGCCCCGGCGCCGCGCGTCGGCGACCGCGGCCTCGATCGCCTCCGCGGCCTCCTCGAGCGCCTCGCAGCTGAGCAGCGTGTAGACGGCGAGGAACCAGCTCCGCGCCTCGCCGGTGTCCTCGCGCAGCAGCCGCCCGCCGCCGAGCGCGCGCAGGGCGAGCGCGACCGCCGCACCGGGATCCTCGCCGCGCTGGGTCTCGCGCTGGCTCAGCAGCGCCAGCAGCGTCCGCTCGGCAGCCGTCTCGCCCGCGACGTCGCGCCGGCGCTCGAGCCGGTCGAGCACCGGGTGGGGCGCGCCGGTCATCCACGTCAGCAGCGCCAGCTCGGCCTCGAGGCCGAGTGCCAGGTCGGGCTCGGCGCCGTCGAGCGCGCCGACGGCCTCCTCCACGACCCGCGCGGCCGCGCCGAGCCCGTCGGTCACGAGCGCCCCATACGCCCGGTCGAGCGCGAGCCGCGCCCGCGCGGTCGCGCCGGGAGCGCGCGTCGCCGCGCGCTCGAGGTCCGCCCGGCCGCCCGCGAAGTCGCCGGCGCGCAGCCGCGCCACCCCCAGCGCGGCGAGGACGTCCGGGACCTCCCGCTCGTCCGGCGGCTCGTCGAGTGCGCGCGCCAGGTACCGCGCCGCCGCGTCCGGCGCCCCGCCGGCCTGCGCCCGCGCGGCCGCCTCGCGCAGCAGGCCGACGACGAACGGATCGCCCGCCGGCGCGCACGCCAGCGCGTGCGGCAGGAGCGCGTCCTCGGCGGCGCCGGCCGCGCGCAGCACCTCGAGCGCGCGGCGGTGCTCGGCCGCGCGGGCGCCCGGCGGCAGGTCGTCCCCGATCGCCGCGCGGACGAGCGGGTGGACGAAGCGCAGCGTCCGCCGCACATCGAGGATCCCCGCGGCGACGAGCACGTCGGCGGCCGCGCGCGCCTCGTCCTCGTCCAGCTCCGCCATCCGCGCGGCGACGCGCGGGTCGGCGTCGCCGCCGAGGACCGCGACCGCCCGCGCGAGCGCCTGCGCGGGCTGCGGCAGGCGCCCGAGCCGCAGCAGCGTCGAGCGCCGCACCGCCACCGGCCCGGCCTCCTCGACCGACGCGGGCGCGACGTCGCCGGGGGCGTCGTGGGTCGCGGCGAGGTCCTTGGCCAGCTCGCCGAGCAGGAACGGGTTGCCGAGCGTCGCGGCGTGGCAGGCGCGGACGAGCGGCTCGGGCGCGGGCCGGCCGCCGAACGCGGCCGCGACGATCTCCGCCGCCGCGCCCTCGGAGAGCGGGGCGGGGCGCAGGTGGCGCCAGGGCTCGGCGCTCGCGACGAGGTCGACGAGCAACGACAGCTCCGGCGAGGGCTCGTCGTCGCGCGTGCCGAGCACGATCGCCACCGGCAGGCCCTCCAGGCGGCGCGAGACGTAGTTGCCCACGCGCAGCGACGACGCGTCGCCCCAGTGGCCGTCGTCGACCGACACGAGCAGCGGTGCGCGCGAGGCCAGGTGGAGCAGCACCCAGTGCAGCGCCTGCAGGATCTGCGGCGCCGGGTCGTCGAGCGCGGCGCCCGCCGGCGGCGCCGCGAGGCCGAGCACGGCGGCCGCGGGCGCGGCCGGCCCGGACAACAGCCGGTCGCGCTCGGCGGGCGAGGCGAGCGCGATGGGGCGCTCGATGAGCTGGCGCACCAGGCCGAACTGCACGTCGCGCTCCAGCGGGCTGCCCCGGCCCTGCAGCACCTCGAAGCCGCGCGCGCGGGCACGCTCGCGGGCGGCGGCGAGCAGCCGCGTCTTCCCGATGCCCGCCGGCCCCTCGACGACGACGAGCGACCCGTGCCCCGCCGCGGCGGCGTCGAGCTGCTCGTCGAGGACCGCGAGCTCGGCGTCACGCTCGAGCAACCGCCCCCGCTCCATAGGGCGAGCGACCTTATGGGAGCGTCCAGAGATCGTCCAGACCCCGGCGCCGCCGCTCAAGCCGCGCACACGGCTGCCGATGACCGGGGTGCCTGTACTCCTCCTTCTCGTTCAGGCGACCGCTGCACGTGCGCCCCGGAAGACCGCCAAGGTCCTCCGGGGCGCAAGTGCTTAACCGGTACGGCGCGCGCGCCGGGACCGCTCGCGCCGCGATGAAGCCGCCGCGGCCAGTACCTTCTCGCGCGTGCGCCGCACGAAGATCGTCGCCACCATCGGTCCGGCCTCCCGCGACCGGGAGGTCCTCGTGGAGATGGTCCGCGCCGGCATGGACGTCGCGCGGCTGAACTTCAGCCACGGCTCCCACGAGCAGCACGCCGAGACCGCCGAGTGGGTCCGCGAGGCCGCGAGCCGCGCGGGCCGGCCCGTCGCGATCCTCCAGGACCTGCCCGGCCCGAAGCTCCGCATCGGCAGGCTCGTCGACGACCTCGCCGAGCTCAAGCCCGGTGACGTCGTCACGTTCGTCTGCGGCCCGGACGACCAGCCCGGCGACGCGCGCCGGATGACGATCTCCTGGGCCGGGCTGCCCGAGGCGATCGAGCCCGGCGAGGTGCTCTACCTCGCCGACGGGTCGGTCCGCCTGCGCGCCCAGGCCGTCCGCGCGGACGAGCACGAGATCGACGCGCGCGTGGAGATCGGCGGCGCGGTCGCGTCGCGCCAGGGCGTCAACGTGCCGGGCGAGACCGCCGCGCTCCCGTCGCTCCCCGAGGAGGACATCGCACACGCGCAGGCCGGCGTGCAGATGGGCGTCGACATGGTCGCGATCTCGTTCGTGCGCCGCCCCGAGGACGTCACCCACCTGCGCGAGTACACGCGCGCGCCGCTCATCGCGAAGTTCGAGAAGCCGCAGGCCGTCCAGCGGGCGGAGGAGATCCTGCGCGTGTCGGACTGCATCATGGTCGCGCGCGGCGACCTGGGGATCGAGCTGCCGATCGAGGAGGTGCCGGTCGTGCAGAAGCGGCTGCTCGAGCTCGCCGGCCAGCACGCGCGCCCGTCGATCACCGCGACGCAGATGCTCGACTCGATGGTGACCTCGTCGCGCCCGACGCGCGCGGAGGTCGCCGACGTCGCCAACGCGATCCTCGACGGCAGCGACGCGGTGATGCTCTCGCAGGAGACCGCGATCGGCGCGTACCCGGTCGGCGCGGTGGCGATGATGGCGTCGATCGCCAAGCAGACCGAGAAGATCCTGCCGATCGAACACTGGAACGAGCACCGCGTCCGCCGCGGCCAGCGCGACCCGAGCTACACCGTCGCCTACAACGCCTGCCGCGCCGCGACCGAGCTCGGCCTCGCCGCGCTCGTCGTCCCGACGCTGTCGGGCCGCTCGGCGCGGCTGGTCTCCGCGCACCGCCCGCAGGTGCCGATCTACGTGCTCTCCCCCGGCCGCGAGACCGTGCGCCGCTGCCAGCTCATGTGGGGCGTGCGCGCGTCGTCGATCCGCCGGCACGACGTGACCGAGACGCTCATCGCCGAGTCCGCCCGGCGCGTGCTCGAGCTCGGCTGGGTCAAGCCCGGCGACCGGATCGGCATCACCGCCGGCCTGCCGAGCGGCAAGCCGGGGACGACGTCGCTCCTGCAGATCCAGCAGCTCTAGCGCTCGCGCGTCCAGCGGCTCTCGCCGCGCGACGCGTAGAACTCGGCCTCGAGCCGGCCGAGCTCGGTCGCCGGCTCGTCGCCGTATGCCCACTCGCGCCAGATGCGATGCCAGTTGCCGGCCGCGCGGAGCTGGCTGAGGACCGCGAGCGTCAGCGTCTCCATCCGCCCGCCGAACAGGTAGTCGGCGGGCACGCTCTCGTGGCGCATGTGGCCGTACCACTGCGAGCGCGGGTCGCTCATGTCGATGAGGACCTGCGTCGCGACCTCCGGCGCGAGCGGGATGACCTCGTCGGTCGTGTACCACCACGTCAGGCCCGCGAACTGCTCGAGCAGCGCGTCGGGATCCAGGCGGTCGGCGTTGGAGATGAACCCCGCCGCGATCAGCTCCCGCCGCAGCCGCTCGCCGTCGCCCTCGACGCCCGCGCGCCCGATCCGGAGCTGCGTCTCGGCGACCTCGCGCGAGATGCGCTTGAACAGCCCGAAGTCCAGGAACGCCATCCGGCCGTCGTCGAGGAGCATCGAGTTCCCGGGGTGCGGGTCGCCGGAGAACTGGTGATGGCGGTACATCGAGCCGAAGTAGAAGCGGTAGATGATCTCGCCGATCCGGTTGCGCTCGTCCTGCGGGAGCTGCTTGATCTCCTCGAACCCGCGCCCGGAGACGAACTCGGTCACGACGACCTTCTCGCGCGACAGCGACGTGACGACGTCGGGGATGACGATGAACGGGTGGCCGCGGTAGATGCGCGCGAGCGCCTTCTGGTTCTGCGCCTCGAGCTCGTAGTCGAGCTCCTCGTAGATGCGCTCGCGGATCTCCTGCGTCATCGCGCTCACGTCGAGGCCGGGGAACACCGACTTGAGCAGGCGCATGATGACCCCGAGGTTCTGCATGTCGGCGCGGACCGCCGACGCGACGCCCGGGTACTGGACCTTCACCGCGACGTCGCGGCCGTCGTGGAGCTTGGCCTTGTAGACCTGCCCGATCGACGCCGCCGCGATCGGCACGGGGTCGAACGTCTCGAAGACCTCGTCGAGCTTCTCGCCGTACTCGCTCTCGAGGACCTTGCGCATGTCCTTGAACGAGACCTTCGGCGCGGCGTCGCGCAGCTCGGCGAGCTTGCGCTGGAACTCCTCCTGGTACTCCTCGGGCACCAGGCCGACGTCGAGGAACGACAGGACCTGGCCGAGCTTCATCGCAGCGCCCTTCATCGTCCCGAGCACCGCGACGATCTGCTCGGCCGCCTCGATCTGGCGCTTCTCGAGCGCGGCGCGGCTGCGCTCGTCGTCACGGGTGAGGTTGGCGGCGCGCGTGCCGAGCTGGCGCGCGGCCTGGCCGGCCGCGAGCGTGCCGACCCGCGAGAGCCGGCGGATGCGGGAGGTCGGGATCGGATCCTTCTCGCGCGCCATCGCGGGGCGAGGCTACCCGGCTCGGGCGGCCGTACGCTTCAGGTCATGGAGCTGATCCACACCTGCTACAGGATCGGGGACATCGACCGGTCGGTCGCGTTCTACGAGAAGCTCGGTTTCGAGGAGCGTCGGCGCATACCGATCCGCGACGAGGCGATCAACGTGTTCATGGGCCTGCCCGGGGACGGCGACCGCCTGGAGCTGACGTACAACCACGGGGTCTCCGAGTACGACCTCGGCACGGGCTACAACCACATCGCGATCACCGTCGACGACCTCGACGCCAAGCTCGCCGAGCTGGCGGAGGCGGGGATCGAGCCCGAGAAGCCGCCGTACCGGGTGCGCGAGGGCGGCTCGCGGATCTGCTTCGTCCGCGACCCCGACGGCTACCGCATCGAGCTCATCGAACGGCGCATGTGACCCGGTCGCCCACCGGGCCGCGGCCGGGCGCTCCTACAGTCGAGGGCATGGTGCTCGACTGGACACAGGCCTCCCGGTGGCTCGATCTCGACGGCGCGGTGAACGCGCGCGACGCCGGCGGGCTGCGCCTGGCCGGCGGCGGGACCGTGGCGCCGGGGCGGCTGCTGCGCGCCGACAACCTGCAGGACCTGTCCGCGCGTGACGTCGCGCTGCTCGTGGAGGAGCTGCGCCTGCGGACGGTCGTCGACCTGCGCACCCACGCCGAGCGCGCGCTCGAGGGCCCCGGCCCGCTGGAGGCGGTGGACGACGTCGCGATCCTGCCGCTGTCGCTCTACCCCGAGACCGGCGGGCAGACCGACCTCGACGCCGAGACGATCAAGCCGTGGGAGCGCGGCGCCCGGCATCCGGAGGACGCCGGCGAGATGCCCGCGGTCCGCGCGTACATGGGCTACCTGCGCCACCGCCCGGACTCGATCGTCGCGGCGGTCCGCGCGATCGCGCGCCCGCCGGAGGACGGCGCGGTGCTCGTCCACTGCGCGGCGGGCAAGGACCGGACCGGCGTCGTCGTCGCGCTCGCGCTCGAGGCCGCGGGCGTCGCGCGCGAGGACATCGTCGCCGACTACCTGCTGACCGGCGAGCGCATCGAGGCGATCGTCGCCCGGCTGGCCGCCTCGCCGACGTACCGCGACGAGATGGTGGCCTCCGATCCGCGGGCGCACGCGCCGCGGGTCGGCGCGATGGACCGCGTGCTCGAGCTCATCGACCAGCGCCACGGCGGCGCGGTGTCGTGGCTCACCGCGAACGGGCTGCGCGCCGACGAGCTCGCCGCCCTGCGCGCAACCCTCCGCGGCTGACCTACGCGTCCTGGCCGGCCGCGGGCTCGTCGCCCGCGAGCAGCCGGTACAGCGACCGGCGCGCGTCGTCGAGCACCTTGCGGGCGGCCTCGACGAGCTCGGGGTCGCCGGTCTGCGCGACCTGCATGCTCGCCATCGCGAGCTGGCCGGCCGCCTTGTTGAGGTCGCCGAGGCCGGGCGGCATGCCCTGCGTCGCGGCCTCCCACGGGATGCCGAAGTGCTCGCGGTGCTCCTCGAGGTAGGCGCGGCCCTGCTCGGTGAGCCGGAACGCCTTGCCCTGGTCGCCGCCGACGGGCTCGATGAGCCCCTCGTCCTCCAGGAGCCCGAGCGCCGGGTAGATCGAGCCCGGGCTGGGACGCCAGGCGCCCGCGCTGCGGTGCTCGACCTCCTGGATGAGCGCGTAGCCGTTGCGCGGCTGCTCCTCGAGCAGGAGCAGGATCGCCGCGCGCACGTCGCCGCGGCTGCGGCGGCCGCGGCGCATCCCGCCGCGGAAGCCCGGGCCGGGGCCCGGACCGAAGCCCCAGCCGAACGGCCCGTGGTGGTGGTGATGGCGCCTGCGCCCGTATCTGATGTGCGGTGCCTCTCGCATGAGGTGGCCCTTCCGTCGTTTCGACTGTCGTTCGAGCCATCGCGATATATCGCTTACTGTCGTTCGTCAAGCGCCGCCCGGGTTGCCGCGTCCGCGCACGGCGTTCCGTAGCCTGGGAGCGGTGAGCGAGCGGCACGCCGTCATCGACCTCGGGTCGAACTCGTTCCGGCTCGTCGTGTTCACGTCGGGTGACGGCTGGTGGAAGCGCACCGACGAGATCTACGAGGCGGTGCGCGTCGGCGAGGGCCAGGAGGTCGCCGGCCCGCTGCAGCCCGAGCCGATGCGGCGCGCGCTGGCGACGCTCGAGCTGTTCGCGCACTTCACCCGCGCGCTCGGGCTCGGCGACGAGGACGTCGACGCGGTCGCGACGAGCGCGATCCGCTCCGCCGCCAACCGCGACGAGTTCCTCGCCGAGGCCGCCGAGCGCACCGGCCTGGCCATCCGCGTGCTCGCCGAGGAGGAGGAGGCGCGCTACGGCTACCTGGCGGCGGTGAACTCGACGACGCTGACCGACGGCGCGGTGCTCGACCTCGGCGGCGGGTCGCTGCAGCTCGTGAAGGTCAAGGGGCGCCGGGCGAAGGACCTGCGCTCGTGGCCGCTCGGCGCGGTCCGCATGACCGAGCGGTTCCTCGCGGACGACGCACCCGCGTCGAAGAAGCAGCTCAAGGCGCTGCGCCGCCACGTCGCCGAGCAGATCGCCGACGCGCCGTGGGTGCGCAAGCAGGACCGGCTCGTCGGGATCGGCGGCACGCTGCGCAACCTCGCGGTCGCCGCCCAGCACGCCGCGGGCCTGCCGACGTTCGGCGTGCAGGGCTTCACGCTGACACGCGCGGCGCTCGACGACCTCGTCGCGCAGCTCGCGGAGCTGCCGCCGTCCGAGCGCGCGAAGGTCCCCGGCATCAAGGCCGGCCGCGCCGACGTGATCCTCGCGGGCGCCGCGACGATCCAGGCGGTCGTCGAGGCCGGCGGCCTCGAGGGCGTCGAGGTGACCGAGGCCGGCCTGCGCGAGGGCGTGTTCTTCGAGCGCTACCGCGCGCCGACCGGGCTGCTCGAGGACGTCCGCCGCGACAGCGTCGTCAACCTCCATCGCCAGTACGACGCCGACGCGCCGCCCGCGCACGTCGAGCACGTCGCGGCGCTCGCGCTCGGGCTGTTCGACGACCTCGCCGCCGCGGGCCTGCACGCCGGCGACCCGGACGAGCGCGAGCTGCTGTGGGCGGCGGCGATGCTCCACGACATCGGCGTGAGCGTCGACTACGACGACCACCACAAGCACTCGCGCTACCTCATCCTCAACGCCGGCCTGCCCGGCTGGACGCAGCGCGAGATCGCGCTCGTCGCCCAGATCGCGCGCTACCACCGCAAGGGCTCGCCCGGCCTGGACGACCTCGCGCCGCTGGCGGTCAAGGGCGACCGCGAGCGCGTCCAGCGGTGCGCCGCGATCCTCCGCCTGGCCGAGCAGCTCGAGCGCTCGCGCGACCAGCTCGTCAAGGAGGCCCACGTCGAGGTCACCGACGGCAAGGTCTCGCTGCGCCTGGAGGGCGGAGGCGAGGACATCACGCTCGCCCGCTGGGCCGCGCAGCGCGAGACGCCGCTCTTCGAGAAGACCTTCTCGAAGTCGCTCGAGGTGGTCTGACGCACGAGCCGGACGAGACGCCGCCCGGGGGCGCACTCCATCCGGCTCGCCCGCGGGACACGCGCCGCCGGCCGGGTGTGTCGACTCGTCACGGCTATGTCGAAAGGAATCGACACACCCACCTCACCCCGACCGGGTGTGTCGACTCCTCACGGTCATGCCGGAACGAACCGACACACCCCGCCCGTAGACCGCGAGCGCGACCCGCACCGCAGACGCCTACGCATACCGGTGCGTCATGAGCCCCTTCGCCACGACCGCCCCGCCCTCGTCCACGACCGTCACGTCACAGAAGCACGTGCGCCCGCCGCGCCGGTAGGCGACCGCCGTCGCGGTCAGATCGGTCCTCGCCGCCGGCGCGGCGAAGTCGACGTTCAGGCTGATCGTGCCGCCGCCGCTGCCCGGCGGGTCGTCGTTGCACCACGCCGCCGCCATGCCCGCGGTGTCGATGAGCGCGCTGATCGCGCCCCCGTGGACGACGTCGCCGATCGTGACGTTCTGCTCGGCGAACGGGAGGACGAGCACCGCGCGGTCGTCGCCCAGCTCGGCGACGCGGATGCCGAGATGGGCGACGAGCGGTGAGTTCGGGATGAACTGCGCGACGACGTCGCGACGGGTCGGGTGGCTCATGGCCGCGACGCTAGCCGCGGCCATGCAGCCTTTCCATGACCTACGGGGTAACCGCGCTCAGATCTCGCGCGGACCGGCGCCCTGGTTCCCGACCGGCTGACCGATCGACTGGGTCGCGTAGGCCTCCACGATCTCCTCGACCTCCTCCTCGTCCTCGGTGTGCTGGCCGTCGCACAGGACGCGGAAGTTGCCGGACACGCCGCCGTCGGCGTGGATCGTGATGCCGGGGAGGACCTCCTCGCCCTCCTCGAAGCCGAGACGCTCCATGTCGAAGTGGGCCAGGCCGATCCCGTACGCCGTGTGGTCCGGGTTCTCGCGATCGTGCGCGTTGAGCGCGATCTGGAAGGCCTTGAGGTTCTTCGCGATCTTCGACGTATCGGACATCGCTCCGGTCAGCGTACCCGCTCGGCCGCCGCCTGCACCAGTCCCTCGACGGCCGGCGCACGGAGCCCGTGGCGCGCCGCCGCTCGCAGCACCGCGCCGCCGATCGCGTCGAGCTCGTTCGGCCCGCCGGCGTCGACGTCGCGCGCCAGCGAACTGCGCTGGCCGGGCGGGATCGCCACGAGCTCCTCGAGCACCGCGCCCGGGTCGGCGGGCGCGCCCTCGGCGCCGGCGACCGCCGCGGTCTCGTCGATCGCCTCGGTCAGCCGCAGCCGCCAGCGCGGATGGGCGAGCACCTGCCCGATCGTCAGCCCCGACGCCGCGGTCGTCAGCGCCAGCGGGCAGAGCCGGACGAGCTTGCTCCACAGGACCTCGGCCTCGCTGTCGAGCACCGTCGCCGGGACCTCGGCCGCCCGCAGGACGTGGCAGAGCGCCTCGACCGCCGGCCACGCGGGCGCGAGCTCGACGCGCGAGAACGGGCTGGTGTGGACGATCCGCCCCGGCGCGACCCGCTCGGCCCCGATCCGGATCGACCCGGCCGCGACGCGCCGCTCGCCGAGCCGCGCGCGCAGCCACGCCAGGTGCTCGAACCCGTTGAGCAGCGGCACGACGAGCAGCGGCGGCGTCCGGATCCGCCCGAGCGCCGCCTCCAGGCCCGGCGCCTTCGTCGCGACGACCAGCACGTCGGCGACCTCGTCGAGGACGGGCACGGCGCGCACCTCGACCTCGAACCGCCCGAGCCGCACGCTCTCCACCTCCAGGCCGTCGCGCGCGATCGCCGCGGCGGTCTCCTCGCGCGCGACGACCGTGACCTCCTCGCCCGCGCGCGCGAGCGCCCCGGCGAGGAACCCGCCGACGCCGCCCGGGCCGAGGACCGCGATCCTCACCGCGCGCGCACCGTCGTGGTGATCCGGGACACGTTGCCGGCGAGGTCCTCGGCGCGCACCTGCACCCGGTAGACGCCGCGCCGCGGCGGCACCCACGCGAGCGACCGCGCCCCGCGGCCCAGCACCCGGGTCACGGTCGCCACCCGGGCCCCGCCCCGGGTGACCGTCAGCGTCACGCATCCGACCTTCGTCACGTAGAACCGCGCGGCGGCGGCCCGCCGGGCGCGGACCGCGCCCGACGGCAGGAACCGCAGGCCCGGCCGCTCGCGCAGGTAGCGCTGGAAGCGCTCGCCGGTCCGGCAGTACACGCGGACCTTCGTCCGCTCGCACATCGACCGCAGGAAGTCGCGCACGAGGCGGTGGTAGCCGAGGTCGGACTCCGCGCCGCCGGCGCTGTAGCGCGACCACGCGCCGGTGTCGCTGCCCGGCACCTCGCGCCGCGCACGCCGCTCGCCGGACCGGAACAGCCGCCGCGCCGCGTCGTCGTCGGCGATCTCCGCGTAGTCGTACAGGCCGACGAGCGCCTGCAGGAACCCGTTGAGCACCCGCAGGCCGGGGTTGAACGAGTAGATGAGGAAGTGCGAGCCGCCCGGCGCGGAGACGCGGACCCCGGCGGGCGGGCGGCGGCGGAAGACGCCGAGCCCCTCGCGCGCGGCCTGCAGGTAGCGCGGGTCGCCGAGCACCTGCGAGCCGCGGGCGAGCGCCTGCATCGCCGTGCCCTGCGCCAGCCCGCTCACCCACGGCGGGCGCCCGCCGCCGAACGCGAAGTAGTACTCCCAGCCGCGGTAGCCGCCGCGGTCGACCCCGAGCATGACCAGGCCGTCCATCGCGGTCCGCACCCGCTCGCGGTCGCAGGCCAGCTGCGGGTTGTGCTCCATGCACGCCTTGACGAGCGCGTTGGCCCGCCCCGCCGTCGCGAGCTGCTGGACCTGCAGGCCCTGGCCCGAGTACCACTGGAAGACGATCTCGTCGCGCACGACCCGCGCGCCGCCCTGGCCGGTGCCGCCCGCGCACGGCCGCGAGCTCGGCCTCGGCGGCGCCGGGGGCGAGTTGCGCGACCACCAACGCGTGTTCTCCTCGAGCTGGCGGAAGAGCACCGGCATCCGCGCGACGGTCAGCGTCCGCTGCCGGGCGAACGTCTCGAGCTGCCGGATCACGCCGGCCATCTCGCGCCGGCGCGTGCCGCCCAGCCGCCCCCGCGCCCGCAGCGCGGCCTCGTACGCCGCCTCGTAGCGTTCGGCGTCCTCGGCGGAGATCGCGCCCTTGCGCGCCGCGGCGCGGACGACGCCGCGCACGGTCGGCCCCGAGCCGGCGGCGCGGGCGGGCGGGGCCGCGGCCCGGGGCGCGGCGAGGCACTCGGCCTCGGCGACGGCGCCGCCGAGCTGCGGCAGCTCGTCCGCGGCCGCGCCGGACGCGGCCGGCGCGGCGAGGCCGAGGCCGAGCACGGCCAGGCAGGCGACGACGCTCGCTCTCACGCTCATCCCGAACACGCGCACGTGCGCGAAGTGTCGCCGCCGCTACGGATCGACCAGCACGCCCGGGTTCAGCATCCCCGCCGGGTCGACCGCCGCCTTCGCCGCGCGCAGCGCCGCCGCGAACGGATCCGGGCGCTGGCGGTCGTACCACGGCCGGTGGTCGCGCCCGACCGCGTGGTGGTGGGTGATCGTCCCGCCCGCGGCGATGAGCGCGTCCGACGCGGCGGCCTTGATCTCCGCCCACTGCTCGACCTCCTCGCCGCGCCGCGCGTTCGCCAGCACCGTGTAGTACGGCGCCGGCCCGTCCGGGTACACGTGCGTGAACCGGCACGAGACGAGCGCGCCCGGCCCCGCCGCCTCGCGCACCGCGCCGGTGACCTCCTCGTGGAACGACGGGAAGCGCTCCCACGTGATCGCGGTCTCGAACGTCTCCGACAGCACGCCCATCGCGACGAACGTGTCGCGTAGGTAGGGCGCGCGCAGGAACGCCGACCGCCACGCGCCCTCGGCGCTCGACTCGCGGTCCTCGCGCTCCTCGACCTCGCCGCCGAACGACCGGCACAGCGCGGCCGCCTGCTCGTACAGGGGCGACACGTCGAAGCCCGCCGACTCGAAGCCGAGCACGAGCACCGCCACCGTCCCGTCGCCCGTGCCGGTGTACTGCGCCTCGAGCGGGTCGATGAGCCGGCAGTTGCTCGGCCGCAGCCCCGACTGGGCGATGGCCCGCACCGCCTCGGCCCCCTGCATGAACGTCGCGAACCGGACGGCGGCCGAGCGGCGCGACGTCGGCCGCGGGCGGATCCGCACCCATGCCTCGGTGATGACGCCGAGCGTCCCCTCGGAGCCGAGCAGGAGCCGGTCCGGCGACGGCCCCGCGCCCGACCCCGGCAGCCGGCGCGACGCCCACACGCCGGACGGCGTCACCGCGCGGATGCTCTCGACGAGGTCGTCGATGTGGGTCTCGACCGTCGCGAAGTGCCCGCCGGCGCGGGTCGCGATCCACCCGCCGAGCGTCGACAGCTCGAATGACTGCGGGAAGTGGCGCAGGGTCATGCCGCGCCCGGCGAGCCCGGCCTCGAGCGCCGGCCCGAGCGCGCCGGCCTGGATCCGCGCCGCGCGGGACACCTCGTCGACCTCGAGCACCCGGTCCAGCCGTCCCAGGTCGAGCGAGATGGACGGACGTCCGACCGCCGGGGTGACGCCGCCGACCACCGACGTCCCGCCGCCGTAGGGGATCACCGCGGGCGCCGCCGGATCGGACGCCGCCCACTCGAGGACCTGCTCGACCTCGCGCTCGGAGCCGGGCCGCGCGACGACGTCCGGCGGATGGTCGAAGCGGCCGCGGAACGCGCGGACCACGTCGCTGTACGACGCGCCCTGCGCGTGCGACGCGCGCGCGTGCACGCCGGTGTCGCAGATCGCGGCCAGCTCGCGCGGCGGCGCGATGCGCGGCGCGGGCAGCTCGACCGCCTCGAGCGGCACGGGCTCCTCGACGTCCTGCGAGCCGAGCCCGAGGACGTCGGCGATCCCGCCGGCCATCGCGCGGACCTCCTCGATGCCGGGCTGCTCGTCGGCGTAGCCCCAGCCCCAGTGCTTGCGAACCCGTCCGGTCATATGGCTCGTAGCCTGTCAGGCGGATGGCCGACACGCCTGTGCTGCTCGCCCGTGGGCCGTGGTGCCTCGACCACGTCGTCGCGACGTGGCGCGAGGACACGTACGAGCCGCCCGAGGCGCTCGCCGCCGCGGCCGACGAGCGGATCGCCGCGCTGCGCGACCGCGGCTCGCCCAGCCACGACGGGGTCGCCGCGCGGCTGGCGTCGTGGTCCGAGGAGAACGGCATCCTGCGCCTCGAGCTGCAGCCGTGCCGGTGGGCGCTGCGCCTCGTCCCCGGCGACGCGAGCGAGACCGTGTCGGCCCTGTGCGTGATCCGCGACGACGCCGGCCGCTGGCTGGCCGGGCGGCGCTCGGCCTGGCTCGCCTCGTGGGCCGGGCGCTGGGCGCTCGGCGCGGGCGGCGCGGTCGACCTCGGCGAGAACCCCGCCGCCACCCTCGTGCGCGAGCTGCGCGAGGAGTGGTCGGTCGAGCCCGAGCGCTGCGTCGCCGAGGCGCTCGTCCGGCTCCCGCACCAGATGGTGATGTTCATCGGCCAGGCGTGGCTGCCGCCCGGCGCCGAGGTCGTGCCCGACGACGAGCACGACGCGTTCGCGTGGTGGCCGGCCGATCCGGACGACTGGCCCGAGGAGGCCGACGAGCCGCTCCGGCGGATCGCCAGGCTGCTCGCATGAGCCCCGCGTTCACCGCGCTGAAGTACGGCTCGTTCACGCACTCGGCGGTCTACACCGCGTTGCTGGCGACCTCGATCAGCGGCGGCGACACGCTCGTGCTCGGGTGGGTCCACGGCATCGGATGGATCCTCATGAGCATCGCCTGCCTGCTCGCCGTCGGCCGGCGCGTCATCCCGCTGCGGGTCGCCGTCGCGGTGGTCGTCCTGGGCGGCGTCGGTCCTTTCTTCGGGTCGATCATGTTCATCCGTGAGCAGCGGTCACGAGAGTGGGTAGGCTGAGGCGTCGAGACTTCATGGCGACCGGCACGACGATTCAGGTCACGCTGCCACCGATGGGCGAGTCGGTGACCGAGGGCACCGTCCTCGAGTGGCACAAGCAGGAAGGCGACCAGATCGCCGCCGACGAGACACTCGTCGAGATCTCCACAGACAAGGTCGACGCCGAGGTGCCGTCTCCGGCCTCGGGGACGGTCGTGAAGCTGCACGCCGCCGAGGGCGACACGGTCAGCGTCGGCGCCGTCCTCGCCGAGATCGCGACCGACGACGGCGGCGGCGCGGGCGCGACGACCGACGGGCAGCCCGAGGCCGGCGCCCCGGTCGAGGTCGAGGAGGGCGACGCCGGGGAGAACGGCGCCGGTCAGATCATCGACATCGTCACGCCGCAGGCCGGTGAGTCGGTCGCCGAGGGCACGATCCTCGAGTGGGTCAAGAAGGTCGGCGACACCGTCGAGGCCGACGAGACCGTGGTGGAGATCTCCACCGACAAGGTCGACATGGAGCTTCCCGCGCCCGCGTCGGGGACGATCACCGAGATCCTCGCCGAGGAGGGCGACACGGTGACCGTCGGCCAGACGATCGCGCGGATGCAGGCCGGCCCCGGCGCCGCTCGGCGCGCCGCCGCCGAGCAGCCCGCCGCCACCAACGGCGCGGGCGCCGCCGCCCCGGCCGAGCCGCCGCCGGTGTCGAAGGACGTGAAGGCCTCGCCGGTCGCCCAGCGCGTCGCGGCGGTCGAGGGCATCGACCTCAGCCGCGTGCAGGGCACGGGCCCGGGCGGGCGCATCACCAAGGAGGACGTCCTCAAGGCCGGCGCCGACGGCGCCGCCGCGCCCAAGGGCGAGGCGAAGCTCATCAAGGGCGGCGCGGCGATGCTCGCCCGGTACATGGAGGAGAGCCGGTCGATCCCGACCGCGACCTCCTTCCGGACGATCACCGTCACGGCGATGGACGGGCGCCGCAAGGAGCTCAAGAACGCCGGCCAGAAGGTCTCGTTCACCCACCTCATCGCGTACGCGATCGCGCTCGCCGTCCAGCGCGACATGCCGGTGATGGCGCACGCCTACGAGGAGCGCGACGGCAAGCCGTACCGGATCGACGCCGGCGCCGTGAACCTCGGCATCGCGGTCGACGTCACGAACAAGAAGGGCGAGCGCACGCTCATGGTCCCGGTGATCCGGGACGCGGGCCGGATGACGTTCACCGAGTTCAAGGCGGCGTTCGACGAGCTCATCGCCAAGGCGCGCGAGAACAAGCTCACCGCCGACGACCTGACCGGCGCGAACATCACGCTCACCAACCCGGGCGGCATCGGCACCGTCGCCTCGGTGCCGCGGCTCATGACCGGCCAGGGCACGATCGTCGCGACCGGCTCGATCGCCTACCCGGTCGGGCTCGGGAACGTCGGCCAGATGATCGGCGCCGAGAAGGTCATGACGATGACCTCGACGTACGACCACCGGATCATCCAGGGCGCCGAGTCCGGGCAGTTCCTCCAGCGCGTCGAGGAGTACCTGCAGGGCGAGCACGGCTTCTACGAGGAGGTCTTCTCCGCCCTCGGCGTCGAGCTCGGCCCGCCGCCGTCCCCGCCCGCGCCCGCCGCCGCCGCGGCCGCCGCGCGCGAGGCGCCGGACGCGACCCGCGCCGGCGAGGTCGACGAGCAGCTGCTGCAGGCCGTCCAGGCCGCGACGTCGCTCGTCAAGGCCCACCGCACCCACGGCCACCTGGCCGCCCGGCTCGACCCGCTCGGCTCCGAGCCCGAGGGCGACCCCGCGCTCGATCCCGCCGACCTCGGGCTCACCCCCGAGCTCATGGCGCGGATCCCGGCGAAGATCCTGCGCGTCTACGTGCCGGGGGCGACGCTCGCCGACGCGCTGCCGCACCTGCGCGAGACGTACTGCGGCACGATCGCCTACGAGATCGAGCACATCTCCTCGCACCGCCAGCGCGTGTGGCTGCGGGAGAACATCGAGTCCGGCACGTTCCGCAAGCCGCTGACGACCGACGAGCAGCGGTGGCTGCTCGGCCGCCTCATCAAGGTCGACGCGTTCGAGCGCTTCATCCACAAGGCGTACCTCGGGCAGAAGCAGTTCTCGATCGAGGGCCTGGACATGACCGTGCCGATGCTCGACGAGCTCATCCAGCTCTCGGCCGCGCACGGCGCGCGCGAGGTCGTCATGGGCATGGCCCACCGCGGCCGGCTGAACGTCCTCGCCCACAACCTCGGCCGCCCGTACGACACGATCTTCGCCGAGTTCGAGGGCGCCTCGACGCTCGAGGCGGTCACGACGATCCCGCAGGGCGGCACCGGCGACGTCAAGTACCACCACGGCGCGCAGGGCAGCTACCAGCTCCGCAGCGGCGAGTCGATCCTCGTCAACCTCGAGTCGAACCCGTCGCACCTGGAGTTCGTCGACCCGGTCGTCGCCGGCGCCACGCGCGCCGCGCAGACGACGCGCCAGGGCCCGCACGCCCACCAGGACACCTCGGCCGCGGTGCCGATCCTGCTGCACGGCGACGCGGCGTTCCCCGGCCAGGGCGTCGTCGCCGAGACGTTCAACCTGCAGGCGCTCGACGGCTACCAGGTCGGCGGCACGATCCACCTCATCCAGAACAACCAGGTCGGCTTCACCACCGAGCCCGACGACTCGCGCTCGACGCGGTGGGCGTCGGACCTGGCGAAGGGCTTCGACTGCCCGATCATCCACGTCAACGCCGACGACCCGGCGGCCTGCATCTCCGCGGTGCGCCTCGCGTTCGCGTTCCGCCAGGAGTTCGGCCACGACGTCGTCATCGACCTCATCGGCTACCGGCGCTACGGCCACAACGAGGCCGACGAGCCCGCGTACACGCAGCCCGAGATGTACGCGCAGATCAAGAACCACAAGCGCGTGCCGGACCTGTTCGCCGAGAAGCTCGTCGAGCAGGGGGTGGTGACGCCCGAGGAGGTCGAGCAGCTCAAGGCCGACATCTGGGACGAGCTCACGACGCTGCACCAGCAGCTCAAGCAGGCGATCGCCCAGGCCGAGTCCGAGGGCGGCGGCGTCGACCAGCCGACCGGCGAGTACCAGCTCGACCGCTCCCCGTCGCCGGAGGTCAAGACGGCGGTCGCGGCCGACCGCCTGCGGGCGCTGAACGAGGAGCTGCTGCGCGTCCCCGAGGGCTTCACGGTCCACCCGAAGCTCGTCCGGCAGCTCGAGCGCCGGCGCAACGCGCTCGGCCCCGACGGCGGGATCGACTGGGCGCACGCCGAGGCGCTCGCGTTCGCGTCGCTGCTCACCGAGGGCACGCCGGTGCGCCTGACCGGCCAGGACGTCGAGCGCGGCACGTTCAGCCAGCGCCACATGGTGCTGCACGACGCGAAGACCGGCCAGAGCGTCTGCCCGATCCAGAACCTGCCCGGCGCGCTCGCCCCGTTCGAGCTGCACAACTCGCCGCTGAGCGAGATGGCCTGCCTCGGGTTCGAGTACGGCTACTCGCAGGAGGCGCCGGAGACGCTCGTCCTGTGGGAGGCGCAGTTCGGCGACTTCGTCAACGGCGCGCAGGTCATCATCGACCAGTTCATCGTCTCGGGCCTGGCGAAGTGGGGCCAGACGTCGCGCCTGACGCTGCTGCTGCCGCACGGCTACGAGGGCTCGGGCCCCGAGCACTCGTCGGCGCGCCTGGAGCGCTGGCTGCAGCTCGCCGCCGAGGGCAACATCCGCGTCGCGAACCTCACGACGCCGGCGCAGTACTTCCACCTCCTGCGGCGCCAGGCGCGGATCGCCAAGCAGCGCCCGCTCATCATCGCCACGCCGAAGTCGCTGCTGCGCCTGCCGCAGGCGACGAACCGGATCGAGCACCTGTCGGAGACGAAGTTCTTCCCGGTGCTGGGCGAGCCGCGCGTACCGGTCGAGAAGGTCGAGCGGCTGATCCTCTGCACCGGCAAGATCTACTACGACCTCGTCGGCTCGCCGAACCGGCAGGGCAACGAGAAGATCGCGGTCGGGCGCGTGGAGCTGCTCTACCCGTTCCCGCAGGCCGAGATCCTGGAGCTGCTGGGCACCTACCCGAACCTCAAGGAGGTCGTCTGGGTGCAGGAGGAGCCGCGCAACATGGGCGCCCGCGCGCACATGTTCCCGCGCCTGCTGCAGATCATGCCCGACCACCTGTCGTTCGGGTACATCGGGCGGCCCGAGCGCGCCAGCCCGGGCGAGGGCTACCCGGCCGCGCACGTCCAGGAGCAGTCGCGGATCATCAACACCGCGCTCGACCTCTCGATCCCGGTCTCGCAGTACCCCAAGCGCCTGCCGGGCGACCGCTGAGCGGCCCGGCGCCGGCGCGCCGCCGGGGTCTCAGACCGGGTCGGCGGCCGACTCGATGATGCTCATCGCCTCGCGCGCGTCCGCCGCGTAGCGGACGCGCGGATCCGCGCGCATCGCGTCGGTGACGCCGCGGCCGCCGAGGAGGATCGCGCGGGGCCGGTGGCCGGAGGCCTCGATCGCCGACAGCGCGGCTGAGACCTCGGCCGCGGTGCCGGCCATCGTCACCGAGAGCCCGACGATCTCCGGCGTGTGCTTGGCCACGATGCCGGTCAGCTCGGGGACCGGCACCTGGGCTCCGAGGTAGCGGACGTCGAAGCCGTCGCCCTCGGCGAGGTCGCCGACCATCCGCAGCCCGGTGACGTGCGCCTCGCCGCCGATCGCGCCGAGCAGCACGCGCTCGCGCGAGCGGCGCGGGTAGCGGGTCGCGGTGCGGCTGAGCAGCCGCATGACGTCGTGGGCGATCCCGGTCGCGAGGTGCTCTTCGGCGATCGACATGCGGCGCTGCTCCCAGCGGTGCCCGACCTCGGCCAGCGCGGCGCCGATGACGTCGACGTACAGGTCGGCGACCGGCATGCCCTGGCTGATCGCGTCGAGCGCGACGATCTCGGCGAGGTTCGCGTCCCCCGCCACGAGGGCCGCGACGAACTGCTCCCGGATCGCCGCGGCGTCCGTGCCGGTGGGGATCTCCACGGCCCGGGTTCTAGCAGCTAGAGCAGCTCGCGCACGCGGGCCGCCGCGGGCGCGATGTCCGGCGTCAGGCGCTGGAGGAGCGTCCCGAGCCCGGGGTTGCGCGCGATCGCGCCGCGGACCCGCTCGACGCCCCCGGCCTCGTCGCCGCGCTGGACCGCCGACAGCCCGGCCCAGAACGCGAGCTCGGCGCTCTCCGGGGCCAGCCGGCCGGCCTCCTCGTAGAGCGCCGCGGCGTCGTCGAGCCGGCCCTCGGCCATCGCCTCGTCGGCCGCCTCGGCCGCCGTGTAGGCGCGGCGCAGCACGACGAGCCGGCGCAGCTCCTGCAGCGGCTCGGGGTGGTCCTCGACGCGCAGGTCCATCGAGCCGGCGACGACGAGCGCCGCCGACTGGCGTCCGCGGACGTCCCCGCCCGCGGCCTCGGCCGCGTCGAGCGCGGCGAGCATCCGTTCGGCGAGCGGCCCGCCGGCGGCCACGAACGCCTCGGCCATCGCCGGCCACACCTCGGCGCCGGCCATGATGTTCGCCTGCGCGCTCCACCCGTCGCCGGTCGTGTGGCCGGCGTCGGCCATGCAGCCCCGGCCGGTGTGCGCGGCCGCGCGGCCCTGCGCGTCGACGACGCCGATCTGCCGGTAGTCGGCGGCGTCGTCGCCCTCGAGCACCGCGTCGATCGCCGCGTCGGGCGCCAGCCCCTCCTCGAGCGCCCGGAGGATGTCCAGCCCGTGCGCCGGGTCGGGGACCGACTGCGTCGCGACCGCGCCGACGCCCGCCTTGACCCACGGGACGACCGAGCCGACGCCGAACCAGTGCGACTGGACGGCGACGCCGAGCTCTCCGGTGGCGGGGTCGCGGGCGACGAGGGAGTAGGTCATGCCCGGGCAGGCTAGCTTTGGGGCCATGGACGTCGCCGAGGTCCTCCAGCGGATCCGGTCCGTGCCGACCGGGCGGGTTGCCGCCTACAGCGACATCACGCCGCACGCGCCGCGGATGGCCGGGCAGGTGCTGAGCGCGTCGCTCGAGCCCGACCTGCCGTGGCATCGCATCGTCCGCGCCGACGGGTCGCTCGCCAAGGGCCACCGCCAGAAGGAGCTGCTCGTCGCCGAGGGCGTGCGGTTCGTCGGCGACCGGGTCGACATGGCTAGGTTCCGGGTCACCGATGTGGCTGCAACGTGAGCTGACGCTGCGCGCCCGCCCGCGCGGCTTCCATCTCGTCACCCGCGAGATCGTCGAGGCGCTGCCCGAGCTGGGTGAGCTGCGGACCGGCCTGTGCCATCTGCACATCAAGCACACGAGCGCCGCGCTGACGCTGAACGAGAACGCGTCGCCGGACGTGCGCGCCGACTTCGCGACGTGGTTCGACCGCGCGGTGCCCGACGGGGCGCCGTACTGGACGCACACGCTCGAGGGCGACGACGACATGCCCGCGCACGTGAAGGCCTCGCTGCTCGGGTTCTCGGTGTCGATGCCGGTGTCCGGCGGGCGCCTGGCGCTCGGCACCTGGCAGGGCATCTATCTGTGCGAGCTGCGCGACCGCGGCGGGCCGCGGACGCTCGTCGCGACGCTCCACGGCGAGTGACCCCGTGACGGTCTACGCCGACCTCGTCGCGCGGCACGGGCTCGCCGCCAGCCACGAGCTGCTGCTCGCGGCCGTGCCCGCCGGCGCGCGCGTGCTGGACGTCGGCTGCGCCGAGGGCTACCTGGCGGCGGCGCTCGTCCAGCGCGGCTGCACGGTCGTCGGCGTGGAGGCCGACCCGGTCGCCGCCACGCAGGCCGCCGCCGGCCCGTGCGAGCGCGTCGTGACCGGCGACGTCGAGGACCCCGCGGTGCGCGCCCGCGTCGAGGGCGCGTTCGACCGGATCCTGTTCGGCGACGTGCTCGAGCACCTGCGCGACCCGGAGGCGGTCCTGCGCTGGGCGGCCGGGCGGCTCGCGCACGGCGGGCGGGTCGTCGTCTCGCTGCCGAACATCGCCCACTGGACCGCCCGCCGCGAGCTCCTGCTGGGCCGGTTCCCGCAGGAGGACCACGGCCTGTTCGACCGCACCCACCTGCGCTTCTTCACGCGCGCCACCGCCCGCGAGCTGGTCGAGCGGTGCGGGCTCGTCGTCGAGCGCGAGGCGTTCGCGCCCGCGCCGCTGCCGCTCGAGAGCCGCGTGCCGGCGATCGGCCGCGCCCGCCCGTGGCTCGTCCGGCGCCTGCCGGAGCTGTTCGCGCTGCAGATCGTGCTCGTCGCTCAGCGGCGGCTCGCGCCGTAGCGCAGGCTGCGCAGCTCCATCACCTCGAACGGCGCCGCGGGCATCTCGCGCCGCCGGCCGCGCCGGCCGAGGTACTCGACGGGCAGCTCGTGCTCGCCCTCGCTGTCGACCCGCGACGCGCCCGCGGCCGGGCGCGAGGCGACCGCGCGGACGAGCTCGCCGCCCTCGAACAGCAGGCCGGTGCCGTCGTCCGCGGCGTAGCCCGGCGGCAGCTCGCCGCGCCGGACGGCGTCCTGGTAGACCGGCAGGCGGGCGGGCTCGCCGTCGCGGTGCACGCTGAGCGAGCCCGGCAGGAGCCCCAGGCCGCGGACCGGCGCGGGCCGTCCGGCCGAGGTCGAGACGCCGCCCTCGAACCAGCACATCGCGCCGGCGCTCAGGCCGGCGAGCACCGTGCCCTGCTCCCATGCCGCGCGCAGGATCGAGTCGAGGCCGTGCTCGCGCCAGATCGCGAGCATGTTGCGCATCGAGCCGCCGCCGACGTAGACGATGTCCTGGCCGAGCAGGCTGGCGTGCAGGTCGACCGGCTCGCGGCCGAGCCGGAACAGCGACAGGTGCGTCGGGTGGCACGGCCGGTCGCCGAACGTCGCGTAGAAGCGGCGCACCTGCTCGTCGGCGTCGCCGCTGGCCGTGGGCAGGAAGCAGATCCGCGGCTCGCGCGTGGCGGCGAGCCCCAGGATGAACTCGTCGAGGGCCGGGTTGTCGGGCTCCATCGTGAACCCGCCGCCGCCCATGGCGAAGATCGTCGGCAACGTCAGGCCGCGACCGCGACGCTTCCGACCTCGCCGAGGTACTCGGCGGCGAGCGCGCGCACGCCGTCCGGCCCGACCGCGTAGGCCTTGGCCTTCGGGCGCGACGTGACGACCCGCTCGAGCTCGGTCCCCACGAAGTGCAGGGCCGCGCCGTCCTCGGCCGCGTAGCCCGGGCACATGCCGTCGGCGACGAGCTCGCGGTACGCGTCCAGACGGCGCGGCTCGGCGTCGACGTGCACGCAGTTCGAGTGCGGCAGCAGCCCGAGGCCCTCGACGGGCGCCGGCGGCTTGCTCGTGTCGTACATCGTCACCGCCGAGCGGAACCAGCACAGCGAGCCGGCGCTCACCCCGCACAGCACGATCCCCCGCCGCCAGCACTCGAGCAGGACCTCGTCGAGCCCGTGGGCCCGCCACACGCCGAGCAGGCTCGTGACGTTCCCGCCGCCCACGTAGATGAGGTCCTGGTCGAGCAGGTGCTCCGCCGGGTCACGCGCCCCCCGGTCCCGGCGGAACAGCGAGACGTGGCTGGGCTCGCACCGCGCGGGCGAGAACGCGCGGTAGAACCGCACGATGTAGTGGTCGGCGTCACCGCTGGCGGTGGGCACGAAGCACACCCGCGGGCGCTCGGCTCCGGGGAGCCCGAGGACGTAGTCGTCCAGCAGCGGGTTCCCGGCCTCCATCGAGAACCCGCCGCCTCCGAAGGCCACGATCTGCACGTGGAGAACGGTGCCCGTCCGCGGGCCGCGTGTGTTCGTCCAGACGGTCCAAACTCGGCCGCCACCGGGTCGAAACCGGCCGCGCACCGGCACGGGCGTCCAGAGGCCGATGCTCCGCTATGCGGCGTGCCGATGCACCGGACCGATGTCCTCCCCCGGCCCCCTCCGTGCCGCCGCCGTGCTGCTCGCGTGCCTGGTCGCGCCGCTCGCCGGCCCGCCCGCCGCCCAGGCCCTGTCCTGGGCCGGCGTCGCGCGGCCCGCCGGCGCGCGGGCCGGGACGGTCCTCGTCGTCCACGGCGGCGCATGGTGGCTCGTCGGGCCGCGCGCGACCGCGTCGACGATGCACGTCGCCGAGCGCTACGCCGCCGCCGGCTGGGAGGGCCACAACGTCGACTACCGCGCGTGGGAGCGGTCGTACCCGGACGTGCGCGCCTACTACGACGCGCTGCGGCGCCGGCGCCCGGACGAGACGATCTGCGCCTACGGCGCGTCGGCGGGCGGGCAGCTGGCGCTCATGCTGGCGGCCGACCGCCCGTCGCTGGACTGCGTCGTCGCCGACAGCGCCCCGACCGACCTCGTCGCCTGGCCGGCCGCCTACGGCGGGGTGCGCGACGCGACGGCCGAGCTGGCCGCCCGACGGGTGTCCCTCCGGCGCTGGAGCCCGGCCCGCCGGGCGGAGGAGATCGGCCGGCCGGTCGTGCTGGTGCACGACCCGGCCGACCCGGTCGTCCCCTACGAGCAGTCGGTGCGCCCGCGGCGGCGGCTGCCCGACGCGCGGCTCGTCACGCTGTGCGCCGGAACGGTCGCCCACGTGCACACGAACGTGGGCGCGGGCTGCGCCGCCCGCGCCCACGCCGCCGAGCTGCGGCTGCTCGGACGCGCCGCCCGGCTCAGGTCCCGGTCCAGACCGGCTCGCGCTTCTCGGCGAACGCGGTCGCGCCCTCCTTCGCGTCGTTGGAGGTGAAGACCGGCTCGACGATCCGGCTCTGCTCCTTCCAGAACGTCGGCTCGTCCCAGTCGCGGACGCGCTGCAGGATCTCCTTCGTCGCTGCGAGCGCGAGCGGCCCGTTCGGCGCGATCCGGGCGGCGATGCCGAGCGCCGTCTCGACCGCCCGGCCGGGCTCGGCGAGGTGGTCGACGAGGCCGATCTCCGCGCCGCGCTCGGCGGTGATCGTGTCGCCGGTCAGCGCGAGCTCCATCGCGACGCCGTGCGAGACGCGCTGCGGCAGGCGCAGCAGCGCGCCGCCTGCGGCGACGAGCGAGCGCTTGACCTCGGGGATGCCGAGCTTCGCGCCTCGCGCCGCGACGATGATGTCGCAGGCGAGCGCGACCTCCAGGCCGCCGGCGACCGCGAAGCCCTCGACCGCGGCGACGAGCGGCTTGCGCGCCGCCCGCTGGACGATCCCGGCGAAGCCGCGGTCGCCGACCCAGGGCCGCTCGCCGGTGACGAACGCCTTGAGGTCCATGCCGGACGAGAAGCCCTTGCCGGCGCCGGTCAGGACGCCGACCGACAGCTCCGCGTCGGCGTCGAGCGTGTCGAGCGCGGACGCGATGCCCTCGGCGACGGCGAGGTTGATCGCGTTGCGGGCGTCGGGGCGGTTGATCGTGATCACGAGGACGCGGTCGCGGCGCTCGGTCAGGACGGCGTGGTCGGTCATGGGCGGCGACGGTATACCGTCCGCGGCATGCGACAGATCGCCGACGACGTCTGGCACATCCCGCTCATGTTCCGCGACGCGGTGAACGCCTACCTGCTGGGCGACGTGCTCGTCGACGCCGGCACGAGGTCGCAGGGACGGAAGCTCGCCCGGCTCCTGCAGGGCCGTGACGTCGTGGCGCACACGCTGACCCACGCGCACCCCGACCATGCGGGCGGCTCGAAGCCGGTCGTCGACGCGCTCGGGATCCCGTTCTGGGTGCCGGACGGCGACGCGCAGGCGATCGAGCAGGGCCACACGGTCGCGGCCGACGGACCGCTGAAGACGCTGATAGAGCGCGGCGGGCGGTTCGGCACGGTGCCGATCGCGCGCCGCCTGCGCGAGGGCGACGAGATCGGCCCCGGCTTCGTCGTGCTCGACACGCCCGGCCACTCGCCGGGCCACATCTCGTTCTGGCGCGAGGCCGACGGCGTGCTGATCTGCGGCGACGTGTGGTTCAACCTCAGCCTGCTGACGCTGCGGCCCGGGCTGCGCCCGCCGCTGCGGCTGCCGACCGTCGACCCCGAGCTGAACGCGCGGTCGCAGCAGCGCCTGGTCGACCTGCAGCCGGACGTCGTCGGCTTCGGCCACGGGCCGGTGCTGACCGGCGCGAAGGGGCGGCTGCGCGCGTTTCCGGCCTGAGCGCGGGCGCGGCGCGGCTCAGGCCGCGAAGAGCGTGAGGTCCGGCTCGCGCTCGCCGCGCAGGACGGCGAGGTCGACCTCGACGCACCGGATGCCGCGGCTCTCGGCGAGCACGCGCGCCTGCGGCTTGAAGACCTGCGCGGCGAGCACGCCGCGGCACTCGGCCATCGCGGGGTCGAGCCGGATCCGCTCGAGGTAGCGGTGCAGCTGCTCGACCGCGTCGATCGTCGCGACGCGCTTGATCTCGACGGCCACCCACCCGTCGTCCTCGTCGCGGCACATGAGATCGACCGGGCCGATGTCGGTCGGCCACTCGCGGCGCACGAGGCGGAAGCCCTCGCCGCACCAGTGCGGCTGGTCGGCGAGCAGCTCCTGCAGGTCGCGCTCGACGCCGTCCTTGACGAGCACCGCGCCGGCCTCCGGCTCGCCCATGTCGTGCGTGACGTCGCTGACGACCTCGTACAGGCGGATGTCGAGCGCGTCGTCGCCCTTGACCTTGCGCACGACGATCCGGCCGGGCTCGTCCTCGACGATCGCCGTCGGCGGCGTCATCCAGTTCAGCGGCTTGTAGCCCCCCGCGTCGGCGTGGACCATGACCGAGCCGTCGGCCTTGATCATGATCAGGCGCAGCGCCTCGGGCAGGTGGGCGCTGAGGCGGCCGGTGTAGTCGACTTCGCAGCGGGCGACGATCAAGCGCATCGCGGCCACGGTAGAGGCGCGTCCAGATGGACGAGGGCCCGGATTCCCGCTCCGTGCGGAAAACGGGGTCAGTCACCTTGAAACGCTGCAGGGCTCCGGGGTGACTGACACCGGGGGTGGCGCGGCGGTCAGGCTGGCCGCCCGATGTCCCGCCTCGCGTGCGCCGTGGTCGCGCGCTTCTGCTCCTCGCCGCCCCGGCCGCCGCCGACGACGTCGTCTCGGCCACGGCGCTCGGCCACCTCTGCCGGCCGTCCGGCGACGTGCGCGTCTGCCCCACCGAGTCGCTCGCGGATCGCGTCCCGAGCTTCGACGGCGTTCCGCTCGACGACCTCACGCGCTGGAAGGAGCTGCTGGACGCCGGGCGCATCGACGGCGCCGAGGCGCAGCGGGTGCTCGACAACGCCTTCCGGCACCACGGCGTCGGCACGCTGCGCGGCCGGCCGGAGCCCCGGCGCGCGGCAGCGTCGTCGCGTACCGGATGACGTGCGGCGCGCCCGCCGCCGCGCACCGCGCCTCGCGCTGGGACCGGCTCGCGCCCGGCCGGCGCCGCCGGATCCGGTTCACGCTCGACGGCAACGGCTGGCGCTTCGCGCGCGGGCACCGGATCGTGCTCGAGCTGCTCGGCGCCGACGCGCCGACCTACGGCGACAGCCCCGAGCCGTTCGCCGCCGAGCTGCGCGACCTGCGCGTGCGGCTCCCGATCCGCTGATCGGCGGGTTCGCGGCCCGAGCCGGCGGAAATCCGCCGATCGGCCGACGCAGAGGCATCGACGAATGTCCGATGTCCTGGGAGACACCAGTTACGACGCCTCCCGAGAAAGGCACCCCCGCCGCGAGGCGGGTCCGCAAAGCCACGGGGCTCTCCGAGCCGGCCGGGCTGCCGAAGGTCCCCGGGTCGGCGTGCACCCGGAGACCCGAAGGAGGAGACCTTGCGTCGTCCAGCTCTCGCCATCATCGCCGCCGCCGCGCTCGTCCCCGCCGTCCCGGCGACCGCACAGGCCGCCTGCACCGCCGCCGACCGGCATCCCGACGAGGCGTCCGTCAAGCAGCTGCGCGCCGCCACGGTCTGCCTGCTGAACGCCGAGCGCCGCAAGGCCGGCCGCAAGCCGCTGAAGGCGAACGGCAGCCTTGCGCTCGCCGGCCAGCGTCACGCCCGCGACATGGTCCGCCGCCGCTACTTCGCCCACGACTCGCTCGGCGGGCGCAGCTTCAAGAGCCGCATCCTGCGCGCCGGCTACGTCCACCGCGGGGCGAGCGCGCTCATCGGCGAGAACCTCGCCTGGGGCGCCGGCCGCGGCGCCACGCCACGCTCGATTGTCCGCGGCTGGATGAAGAGCCCGGGCCACCGCCGCAACGTCCTGAACGCGACGTTCCGCGAGGTCGGCATCGGCGTCGTCCGCGCCGCGCCGCGCGCGCTCGACGGCGCGGCCACCTACGCCGCCGAGTTCGGCCGCACGTACTGAGCTCAGAGCGGCGCGATCGGCTGCCCGCCGCCGCGCAGGCGCGCCAGCAACCCTCGCCGCTCGCCGTCGGCCTCGGCGCGCAGCCGGTCGAGCGCGGCGCGCAGCGCCCGTTCCTCGGCCCGCCCGCCGAGGCGGGCCGCCGACGCGCCCAGGCCCGGGATCGCGGTGACGACCGAGCACGTCAGCTCGGTGCCGCCCCCGCCCGCCGGCGCGAGCGCCCAGGTCACCGTCCGCCGCAGGGCGTCCGCGCCGGCCTCGATCGGCAGCGCTCCGGCCCGCGCGCCGTCGAGCTCCCAGACCCGGACCAGGCGGTCGGCCTCCAGCTCGGCGATCTCGCCCACGAACGTCCAGCCCGCGTACACGCCGCCGGACACGACGACCCGGGTCCGCGCGCCCACCGCGGGCTCGCCGCCGGTGAGCGGCTCGACCCGCTCGACGCCGGGCATCCAGCGCCCGATGAGCTCGGGCCGCACGAGCCACCGCACGACCTCGCCGGCCGGCGCCCGCAGCGCGGCGCGCCCCTCGATCGCGTAGCTGCCGTCCGCGCTCACGCCGCCGGCAGCACGCGCGGCTGCTCGGCGCGCAGGCGGCGCAGCAGGTCCTCGACCTCTTCGCCCGCGCCGAGCTCGAGCGCCCGCTCGGCCGCCTCGATCCCCTCGGTCACACGGTCGGTCCGGGCGAGCGCGTGCGCCCGGCGCGTCCACGCCTCGGTCGAGTCGGGGAAGAGCGTCGTGGCCTGCTCGGTCGCCGACACCTCGCCGCCGACGTCGCCGGCGAGGTGGTAGGCGAGCGCGAGGTCGAGCAGCCCCTCGAGGCTCGGCCCCAGCCGCCGCGCGGTCAGCAGCGCCTCGAGCGCCGCCTCGCGCTGCATGAGCCGCAGCCGCAGCCGCCCGACCCGCTCCCACGCGTCGGCGTCGCCGGGGGCGCGCTCGGCGGCGCGATCGGCCGCCTCGGCCGCCAGGTCGTAGGCCCGCATGTCCTCGTAGATGCGCGACGCGTACCGGTGCGGGGCGGGGCGGTCGCGGTCCACGCGCGCCCAGTCGCGCACCGCGCGGCCGGCGGCGGGCAGGTTGCCCGCCTGCCAGAAGGCGAGCGTCAGCAGCCGCAGCACCGACGTGTCGTCGGGATCGGCGTCGCGCGCGTAGACCAGGCGCTTGGCGGCGATGTCGAAGTCGCCTTCGGCCATCGCGTGCTGGGCCGCGGTGACGAACCGCTGCACGCGCTCGGCGCCGGGGTCGGGCTTGGAGAAGTCGACGAACTGCAGCGACCCGGCCGGGACCGTGCGCACGCCGACCTGGAACCGGGCGCGGGCCCACTGCTGGACGTCGTCGCCCTCGCCGGTGAAGTAGATGCCCTCGACGGTCCCGACGCCCCACTCGGGATACGACAGGCAGCGCGCGTACTTGTGGACGACCGAGTGGTCGGGGACGCGCGAGCCGAACGGGTCGTGCTTGGCCTGCTCGGCGGCGGCCTGGCGCGCGCGCTGCTCGGCCTCGTAGGCGCGCCGGCCCTCCTCGGCCCGGCGGGCGCGCGCGGCGGCCGCGCTGGCCTTCACCGCGTTCTTGGAGACCCTGCCCCCGCGCGAGTTCTCGGCGAGCGACTCGAGCTGGTCGGCGGCCTCGTTGATCGCCTTCAGATGACGCTCGTGCTCGTGCTGGCGACCGGGCGGCGCGATGTCGGGGTGCCACCGCTTGGCCATCTTGCGGCGGGCGATCTGGACGGCGCGCTTGTCGAACGGCGGCTCGAGCTCGAGAAGGAGCAGAGCCTGTTCGAGATCCAGCACCTGAGGCACCCCAGAAGGGTACCGACGGCCGGGGTGCGGCCGGGCGCGCGCGGCGGCGCCGGACGAGGCCAGCCTCCTCCGGGCGGGCGAGGTGGCGGCTCGTCCCTCGGCGGACGGTCGGGGCACCGGGACACCCCTCCTAGACTCGGGGGCGATGTCCTCGCAGTACGTCTTCACGATGCACCGCGTCACCAAGCGGTACCCGCCGGACAAGGTCGTCTTCGACGACCTCACGCTGGCGTTCTACCCGGGCGCCAAGATCGGCGTGCTGGGCTACAACGGCGCGGGCAAGTCGACGCTGCTGCGGATCATGGCCGGCCTCGACGAGGAGTACACCGGCGAGGCCCAGCTCGGCATCAACCGGACCGTCGGGATCCTCGAGCAGGAGCCGCAGCTCGACCCGGGCAAGGACGTCCGCGGCAACGTCGAGGACGGCGTGCGCGAGATCAAGGCGCTCCTCGACCGCTTCAACGAGCTGGCGATGAACTACTCCGAGGAGACCGCCGACGAGATGGCGCGCCTCCAGGACCAGATCGAGGCCGCCGACGCGTGGAACCTCGACACGCAGCTCGAGTACGCGATGGACGCGCTGCGGCTGCCGCCCGGCGACGCGGACGTCACGAAGCTCTCCGGCGGCGAGCGCCGCCGCGTCGCGTTGTGCCGGCTGCTGCTCAGCCAGCCCGACCTCCTGCTCCTCGACGAGCCGACGAACCACCTCGACGCCGAGTCGGTCGCGTGGCTCGAGCGCCACCTCGCCGAGTACCCCGGCGCGGTCGTCGCCGTGACCCACGACCGCTACTTCCTCGACAACGTCGCGGGCTGGATCCTCGAGCTCGACCGCGGCAAGGGCTATCCGTTCGAGGGCAACTACAGCGCGTGGCTGGAGGCCAAGGCCAAGCGGATGGAGCAGGCCGAGCGCCAGGACAAGGCGCGCGCCCGCGTCATCGCCGCCGAGCTCGAGTGGGTGCGCACGAACCCGAAGGGCCGGCGCAAGAAGAACAAGGCCCGCCTGTCGCGCTACGAGGAGCTCGTCGCGCAGGAGGCGCAGGTCAAGCTCGACGACGTCCAGATCTACATCCCGCCGGGCCCGCGCCTGGGCGACACCGTCATCCGCGCCGAGCACCTGCGCAAGGGCTTCGGCGACCGGCTGCTCATCGAGGACCTGACGTTCGACCTGCCGCGCGCGGGCATCGTCGGCGTCATCGGCCCGAACGGCGCCGGCAAGACGACGCTCTTCCGGATGATCACCGGCCAGGAGCAGCCGGACGCCGGCACGATCGAGCTCGGCGAGTCGGTGCAGCTCGCGTACGTCGACCAGACGCGCGACGCGCTCGACCCCGACAAGACCGTGTGGGAGGAGATCTCCGGCGGCTACGACCACATCAAGGTCGGCGACCGCGAGATGAACTCGCGCCAGTACGTCGCCGGCTTCAACTTCCGCGGCTCGGACCAGCAGAAGAAGGTCGGCAAGCTCTCGGGCGGCGAGCGCAACCGCGTGCACCTGGCCAAACTCCTGCGGACCGGCGGCAACGTCCTGCTGCTCGACGAGCCCACGAACGACCTCGACGTCGACACGCTGCGCGCGCTCGAGCAGGCGCTGCTCGACTTCCCGGGCTGCGCGGTGGTCATCTCCCACGACCGGTACTTCCTCGACCGCATCTGCACGCACGTGCTCGCGTTCGAGGGCGACTCGCACGTCGAGTGGTTCGAGGGGAACTTCGAGGCCTACGAGGAGTGGCGGCGCGAGCGCCTGGGCGCGGAGGCCGACCGGCCGCACCGCATCCAGTACAAGAAGCTCACGCGCACCTGAGCGCCGTGGGTGGGTAGGGCCACGCCGTGGCCCTCCCCGACCCCTCACCCGACACCACCGTCCTCATCACCGGCGCGTCCGCCGGCATCGGCGCCGCGCTCGCCCGTGAGCTCGCCGCGCGCGGCCACGGGCTGACGCTCGTCGCGCGCCGGCGCGAGCCGCTCGACGGGCTGGCCGCCGAGCTGCGCGGCGCGCACGGCGTGACCGTCGACGTCCACACCGCCGACGTGGCGAGCGACGCCGACCGGGCGCGGCTGCTGCGCGCGGTGCATAAGGGCCGCGCGGTCGCCGGGGTGTGCAACAACGCGGGGACGGCCGCGTTCGGCCCGGTGGTCGAGCACGACGCGGCGCACGAGGAGCTCATGCTGCGCACGAACGTCGTCGCGCTCTTCGAGCTGACGAACCGGCTCGTGCGCGACATGGTCGCCCGCGGCGCGGGCGCGATCCTGAACCTCGGGTCGATCGTCGCGTTCGCGCCGTTCCCGCAGAACGCGACCTACGCGGCGACGAAGGCGTTCATCGCCTCGTACTCCGAGGCGCTCCACACCGAGCTGCGCGGCACGGGCGTCTCGTGCACGACGCTGAGTCCCGGCCCGACGCGCACGGGCCTGTGGGAGCAGGCCGGCGAGCCGAACGCCCCCGGCTTCGGCGGGCGGCTGGTGTGGCAGGAGGCCGAGGACGTCGCGCGCGAGGCCGTCGAGGGCATGGTCCGCGGCCGGCGCACGGTGACGCCGGGCTGGACGAACAAGCTCGCCGTCCTCGGCTACCGCTACGCGCCGCGGTCGGCACTGCTGCCCGGGGTGCAGCTCGCGCAGGGCACGCGGGTGCGGCGGCTGCTGCTCGGGTGAGGGGCTCGCTCGCCCGCGGCGCCGCGCCGCGGCGCCGAACGCCTACGCGGCCGCCGGCGCCGCCGCGGCATCGGTGAGCTCCTCGCGCGTCGTGAGCTTCACCCGCGGCCGCCCCGCGCCCTCGCCCGCGGCCCGCTCGCGCTCGTCGATCGCGCGCCAGCCCTGGGCGGTGACGAGCGGCCTGCCGTCGAGCACCTCCGTGATGTCCTCGGTGGTGCGGGGCTCGGGCAGCTCGCCCGCCTCCCAGTCGGCGACGAGCGACGCGACGGTCTCGGCGGCGTCACGCTTGTTCGTGCCGAGGATCCCCGTCGGGCCGCGCTTGATCCAGCCGACCGTGTAGACGCCGGGCAGGCGCGCGCCGGTCGAGACGTCGAGGACACGGCCCTGCTCGTTCGGGAGCACCCACCGGCGCTCGTCGAACGGCACGCCCGGCAGCGGCACGCCGCGGTAGCCGACCGAGCGCAGCACGAGGCCCGCCTCGATCGTCTCGTTCGTCCCGTCGATCGAGCGGGCGCGGAGCGCGCCGTCCCCGTCGCGGTACAGCTCGTTGCGCACGATCTCGACCGCCTCGGCGCGGCCGTCGCCGTGGACCGCGACGGGCGAGCGCAGGAAGCGCAGCTCGATCGCCCGCGGCGCACCCGGGTTCGGCGGCTCGGCCGCGAACGCGCGGAGCTGCTCGACGTTGCGCCGCGCGGTGAACGTGCCCTGCTCGTCCAGCCACGCCTTCGAGACCGGGTCGAGCTCGACCTCGTCGGCGCGGACGTCGACGGTCACGCCCGCCATGCGGCCGAGCTCGCGCAGCTCGGCGTTCGTGAACGCGGCCTGCGCGGGCCCGCGGCGGCCGAGGACGACGACGCGCTCCACCCGGCTCTCGCGCAGGACCTCGAGCGCGTGGTCGGCGATGTCGGTCCGCGCCAGCTCGTCGACGCTGCGGGTCAGCACGCGGGTCACGTCGGCCGCGACGTTGCCGTTGCCGATCACGACCGCGGTCGGGTGCGACAGGTCGGGCGCGAGGTCGCGGAAGTCGGGGTGGCCGTTGTACCAGCCGACGAACGCGGTCGCGGGCAGGCTGCCGGGCAGGTCCTCGCCGGGGATGCCGAGCGACTTGTCGGTCTGCGCGCCGACCGCGTAGACGACCGCGTGGTAGCGCTCGGCCAGGTCGGCGTGGGTGATGTCGCGGCCGACCTCGACGCCGCCGAAGAAGCGCGCGCCGCCGTCGAAGACCGCGCGCTCGAAGGTCTCGTCGAGCTGCTTGATCGTGCCGTGGTCGGGCGCGACCCCGGCGCGCAGCAGGCCCCACGGCGTCGGAAGGCGCTCGAAGACGTCGATGTCGAACCGCTCGCCGCGCTCGCGCAGCTTGGCGACGGTGAACGCGCCGGCCGGGCCGGCGCCCACGACGGCGACGCGCAGGCGCGACGGCGTCATGCGGCCACCTCGCGCTCGGCGAAGAACAGCGCGTTGAGGTCGATCGCGTCGCGGTCGCGCTCGGGGACCTCGAAGTCCGCGTAGATCGCCCCGACCGGGCACGCCTCGACACAGGCGTCGCAGTCGATGCAGGTTGCCGGGTCGATGTAGAGCTGTTCCGCCGTCTCGAAGTCGGGGTCGCCCGGCTTGGGGTGGATGCAGTCCGCCGGGCAGACCTCGACGCAGACGTCGTCCTTGATGCAGCTTCCGACGATCACGTAGGTCACGGGCGTAAACCCTAGATGATCGATCCGAATTTGGGGTGTCCGGGTGGCGGACGCGCCCGTGAGCGCCGGTCTCCGGCGGCGGCGCGGCCCCGCACCACGGCCCGGCCGACCGGGGCCGCGCATCCGGTACCTTCGCCGGTCCATGCTCCACGTCGTCGTCCGGTGCGTGCTCGCCGCGGTGCTCGTCGCCGCTGCCGCGGCCAAGCTCGCACGTCCCCGTGAGAGCCGCGACGCGTTGCGCGGGCTCCTCCTGCTGCCCGGGCCTGCGCAGCCCGCGACCTGGCGTCCGTTCGCCGGACAGCCCGTCGCCGGCCCGGCGCCCGCGCCCCGGCCCCCCCGCGACGTCGTCGGCTGGTCGGTCCTCGCGGCGGTCACCGCGGTCGAGCTGGCGCTCGCCGCCGGGGTCGCGGCCGGGCTCGACGCCGCGGCGTTCGCCGCCTCGGTCTTCCTCATGGCGTCGGCGGCCGTGCTCGGGCGCGCGCTCGCCGCCGGCCGCGCGGGCACGCCGTGCGGGTGCTTCGGCGCGCGCTCGAAGGTCGGCCCGCTCGCCGTGCTGCGCGCGCTGGCGCTCGCCGCCGCGTTCCTCGCGCTGCCGTTCGTCCCGCGCGTCGACCCGTCGGCCGAGGCGTGGCTGGCGGCCGGGCTCGGCGTCGCGCTCGTCGCGATCGCCGGCCTCGTCGTGGCCGTGCTCGCGCTCGCCCGCGAGGTCGGGATGCTGCGCTTGGCGATCGGGCCGCAGTCCGCGCTCGAGGTCCCTGACGAGGGCCCGCCGGTCGGCGCCGACACCGGCCTGGCGAGCCACCTGGACCCGCGCAGCGACGCGACCGTGCTCGGCCTGGCGGTGTTCACCTCGGAGGGCTGTCATCTGTGCCGGCAGCTCGAGCCGGCGATCCGCTCGCTCGGCCGCGACCCGCACGTCGACCTGCTCGTCTTCGACGAGGTCGACGACGCCGAGATCTGGGACCGGCTCGACGTCCCGGGCAGCCCGTACGCGGTCGCGCTCGACAGCCGGGGCCGCGTACTCGCCAAGGGCACGTTCAACTCGCTGCCGCAGCTCGAGTCGGTGCTCGCCACCGGCGAGCGGCGCAGGAGGGAGCGCAGCGGTGTCTGACCTGCCCGAGGAGCTCGCCCTCCGCACGTCGCGGCGCGGCCTGCTGTCGCGCGTCGGCGCCGCGCTCCTGGGCGCCACCGCGGGCGGCGCGGTGAAGGCGGTGATCGACCCCGGCGAGGCCGACGGCTACCACTTCTGCGGCCACATCTACACGACCGACTCGTGCCCGCATCCGACCGGCCTGCCGCGGATCGACGTCAAGGGCTACCCGCTGCGCGCGAAGGACGGCAAGCGGATCGACAACCTCGGCCGGCTCATCGACTCGAAGGGGCGGCCGGTCGACGAGAAGGGCCGGCTGTTGCGCGACCCCGACGGGCGGCCGCTGCCCAAGGCGCCGCGGACGAGGATCTGCGACCAGGTGTCCGAGCGCTACGGCTTCCGGACCTGGACCGACGGCGCCTGGTACCGCTGCTGCGGCGGCCGCGTGCGCAAGCTCGTCGACTGCTGCTCGTACCACCGCAACCGGATCAACGGCGACCGCGCGCTGACCGGCTACTGCTACAAGGGCCGCAAGGTCTTCTGCGTCATGTACTACGACACGAAGGTGCCGTGCTGACGCTCGCGCTCGCGCTCGCCCTCGCCGCCTTCGTCGCCGGCCTCACCGGCGCGTGGTCGCCCTGCGGGTTCTCGATGGTCTCGACGCTGGGCGAGCACGCCCGCGGCCGCGCGGCGACGCTCGCCGCGTGCGCGGCGTTCGTGCCCGGCGCGCTCGTCGGCGGGGTCCTGACGTTCGGGCTGCTGGCCGCCGCCGGCGCGCTGCTCGGCGGCGGCGACGTCGCGCTCGTCGCCGCCGCGGTCGTCGCGGGCGCCGCCGCGCTCGCCGAGGCGGCCGGGGTCCGGATCGCCCCGCAGATCCGCCGCCAGGTGCCCGAGCACTGGCGCCGCGTGCTGCCGCTGCCGGTCGCGGCGGCGGGCTACGGCGTGCTGCTCGGGCTCGGGTTCACGACGTTCGTGCTCACGTTCGCGGTGTGGGCGCTCGCCGGCGTGTCGCTCGCGGTCGGCGACGTCGGGACCGGCGTGGCCGTCGGGCTGGCGTTCGCCGCCGGGCGCTCGCTGCCGGTCGTCGTGCTCGCGCCGTTCGCGCAGGCGCCGCTCGGGCTGCGCGCGACCGAGCTCATGGCCGAGCGACCCGCGATCTACCGCGGCTTCCGCCTCGCCGACGCGCTCGCCCTGGCGTTCTGCGCGCTGGCGCTGGGCGCCGAGACCGCGGACGCGCAGACGACGCGGTTCGCGCCGGGTGCGACCGACCCGACGATCGCCGGCGCCGAGATGGCGTGGAAGCTCGCCGACGGGCCGGCCGTCGTCCGCGGACCGGGCGGCGAGATCGCGCTGCCGGCCGAGGACGTCGCGATCGGCGGCTCGAAGATCGCGGTGAAGCTCGGCGAGCAGGTGTACGTCGCCGAGCGCGCGACGAACACGCCGGTCCTCACCGTGCCAGCGCTGCGCGCCGACGCCCTGGCGGTGTCCGACGCGTGGCTCGTCGTCCGGCGCCGCACGCGCTCGGGCGACCGGATGCACGCGTTCGCGCTCGCCGGCGGCCGCCGCCGCACGCTGCCCGCCGGGGGCGAGCTCGGCCGGCCCTACCTCGACGGCCATCGCGTCGTCTTCCACCAGGCCGGCCGGCGGATCAGCCGGATCCTCGAGTTCGACCTGGCGGCCGGCCGGCGGCGGACGCTGCGCAGCGACCGCCGCCGCCAGTTCACCAACCCGGCGCTGCTGGGCGAGCGGCTCCTGTACGTCGAGACGACGCCCTACCGGCAGGCGCTCGTCCTCGGCTCGCGGACCGGCCGCGGCGGCCGGACGCTCATGCGCATCGCGCCGAACGTCCGCGCCGACAAGGGCTACTCGACCGCGCACGGCCCGCACCCGGGCGGCTACCAGCCTCCGCGGCGCGTGCGCCGGACCGAGCCGCGCGGCACGACCGCGACGCTGTGGACGACCGCGCTCGCCGGCGACGCGGCGTTCGTCACGCGGCTGCGCCAGCGCGGCGGCCGCACGACGGCCGAGCTGCTGCGCGTCGGGTTCTGAGCGGCGGGCCCGGTCACGCGATCCGGCCGCCGTCGACCACGATCCCCGCGCCGGAGATGAACCGCCCGCCCTCGCCGGCCAGGTGCGCGACGGTCGCCGCGATGTCGGCCGGGTCGGCGTAGCGGCCGAGCGGCGTCCGGATGCGCTCCTCGTCGGCGTGCGGCGCGTCCGCCGGGTTCATGTCGGTGTCGGTGTTGCCGGGATGGACGACGTTCGCGGTGATGCCACGCGCGCCGAGGTCGTGGGCGAGCCCGCGCGTGAGGCCGGTGAGCGCGGCCTTGCTCATCGTGTAGAGCGTCATGCCCGGCGCCCCGGTGCGCTCGACGAGGTTGCTGCCGATGCTGATGATCCGCCCGCCGTCGGCCATCACCTCGGCGGCGGCCTGGGCGGCGGCGAACGGCGCGTGGACGTGGATCGCGAGCGTCCGCTCGACGTCCCGGCGGCTGAACCGGCCGAGCTCGCCGAGCGCGAAGATCCCCGCGTTGTTGACGAGGACGTCGAGGCGCCCGAGCACCTCCGCCGTGCGCCCCACCGCGTCGGCCACCTGGTCGGGCTCGGCGCTGTCGGCCTGGATCGCCATCCCCCGCCGCCCCTGCGCCTCGATCCGGTCGACGACCTGTGCCGCTCGCTCGGCCGACCGGACGTAGGTGATCGCCACGTCGGCTCCGTCGCGCGCCAGGCGCTCGGCGATCGCCGCGCCGATCCCGCGGCTGCCGCCGGTGACCAGCGCCACACGTCCCTCGAGCCTCTCCGTCATGCCGCTCCTTTCCGTAATGGTCACTACAGAATGCGCGGCAGCGTATCATTTCTGTAGTGACCACTAAAAGCCCGCGCCGCGGCAGACCCCGCTCCTTCGATCGCGACGAGGCGCTGCGCCGCGCGGTCGACGTGTTCTGGCGCCACGGCTACGAGGACGCCTCGATCGCCGACCTGACCGCCGCGATGGGCATCAACCCGCCGAGCCTGTACGCGGCGTTCGGCTCGAAGGAGGAGCTGTTCCGCGAGGCGGCCGAGCTGTACGAGCGGACCGAGGGCGAGGTGAGCGCCCGCGCCCTGCGCGAGCCGGCGACCGCGCGCGAGTCGGTCGAGCGGCTGCTGCGCGACAACGCGCGGCGCTACACGCGGCGCGGCAGGCCGGGCGGGTGCATGATCGTCACGTCGGCTGCCGGCGTGTCGTCGTCGAGCGCCGCGGTCCGCGCCCGGCTGGCCGAGAACCGCCGGCAGATGGAACAGGCGATCGCCACCCGCGTCGAGCAGGGCATCGCCGACGGGGACGTGCGGCCCGACGCCGACGCGCAGGCGATCGGCGTCTTCTACAACACCGTGCTCGAGGGCCTGTCGCACCACGCCCGCTCGGGCGCGCGGCGCGCCAAGCTCGACGCGATCATCGACAGCGCGATGGCGGCGTGGCCGGCGCTGGCCGAGCCGGTCAGAGCAGGCCGGTCAGATCGCGCGCGGAGCTGACGACCGCGTCGGCGTCCTGCAGCGCCGCCGCGTCGTACGGGCCCGTGGTCACCGCGATGCAGCGCACCCCGTCGGCGCGGGCGCACGCGATGTCGAGCGGGGTGTCGCCGATGACGATCGTGTCGGCGCGCGGGTAGGGCCGCCCGGCGCCGCGCCCGGCGCGCGAGCGCGCGATCCCCGGCAGGTCGGTGCGGTCCTCGCTGTCGGACCCGAACCCGCCGTGGCCGTGCTCGAAGTAGCGGCCGATCCCGGCGCGCTCGAGCTTCAGGCGCGCGATCGGCTCGAGGTTGCCGGTCACGAGCGACAGCACGACGTCGTCGCGCTCGGACAGACGGCCGAGCAGCTCCCGCACGCCGTCGGCGACGTGCGCGCTGAGGTCCGAGCGGCAGCGCCGCGCGTACTCCTCCGCCGCGGCGCGCTTGAAGTCGACGAGCCGCTCCTCGAAGCGCTCGGCCGACACGCCGAGCTGCAGCGCGATCTGGCGCGCGATGTTCGGGTCGGTGCGGCCGGCGGGCTCGACGTGCGCGCGCTCGGGCTCGCGCACGCCGTAGACGCGGCGGATCGCGGCGTGGATCGCGTCGCGGTGGTCGTCGGCGGCGCGGATCAGGAGCGTCCCGTCGATGTCGAAGAGCAGGAGCATGGTGTGGCGCGGCCCGGTGTCCGTCGCCCGGGCCGAGGGCTCATATTCTCCCGCGCCGTGCGCTTCGACGACGTCACCTCGCTGAGCCCCGACGGGGACGGCGCCTACACCGGCGCGATCGCCGACGGCTGGAACACGCCCCGCGGGCCGCTCGGCGGCTACGTCATGGCGATCGTGCTGCGCGGCATGCAGGCCGCGGTCGCCGACGACGAGCGCCAGCCGCGCTCCTTCACCGTCCACTTCCTGCGCCCGCCGCACACCGGTCCGATCACCGTCCGGCCGGTCGTCGAGCGGGTCGGGCGCACCCTCACCACCGCCACCGCGCGGCTCGAGCAGGACGGCCGGCTCATCGCGCTCGGGATCGGCGCGTTCAGCACCGCGTGGGAGAGCCCGCACCTGGGCGGGGCGCCGATGCCCGAGGTCGAGACCTACGACCCCGCGCTGCCGCCGGCGCGCACGATCAGCGGCGGCGACCAGGCGCCGCCGTTCACCGACCACCTGACGATGCAGTGGCGCTTCGGCGAGCCGCCGTTCAGCCGCGCCGCCGAGGGCCTGACCGGCGGCTGGCTCGGGCTGCGCGAGGACCGGCCTGTCGACGCCCTCGCCCTGTGCGTGCTCGCCGACGCGTGGTTCCCGGCGCCCTGGCCGCGGCTGTCGGCGCTCGCCCCCGCGCCGACCGTCGACCTCACCGTGCACTTCCGCGTCCCGCTGCCGCTGCCGTCGACGCCGCTGCTCGGCCGCTTCCGCAACCAGGTCGTGCGCGACGGGTTCTTCGACGAGGACGGCGAGCTCTGGGCGCCCGACGGCACGCTGGTCGCGCAGTCGCGGCAGCTCGGGCTGCTCATGGGCGCCCAGGCCTGACCGCCGCGGTCAGCGCACGAACGACGTCTCCGCGCTCAGGCGCTGCGCAAATGCGGCAATGAGCCGCGCGCAGGCCTCGACGTCGGAGAGCTGCACGACCTCGACCGGCGAGTGCATGTACCGCAGCGGGATCGACACGACGCCGCACGGCACGCCCTTGCGACTGAGGTGGAACGCGTCGGCGTCGGTGTAGGTGTGGCGCCCCGCGGCCTCCTCGGCGAACGCGATGCCCTCGGCCTCGGCGGTCTCGCGCAGGAGCCGGACGACGAGCGGATGCGCGACCGACCCGGTGTTGACCACCGGCCCGGCGCCGAGGCCGTGGTCGCCCTCGGTGCGCTTGTCGATCCCCGGCGCGTCGGTCGCGTGGGTGACGTCGACGATGATCGCCACGTCGGGCTCGAGCGTGAACGCGGTCGTCGTCGCGCCGCCGAACGTCGTCTCCTCCTGCGCGACCGCGCACGCGACCACGTCTCCCGGCGCGCCGCCGGCCTCGGCGACCAGCCGCGCGGCCTCGAGCGCGACCCAGCACCCGAGCCGGTTGTCCATCGACCGCGACGCGAACCGGCCCGGCGCGAGCTCGACCGGCTCGCCGGCGATCACCGCCCAGTCGCCGACGCGCACCCGCCCGCGCGCCTCGTCGCCGTCCTTGGCGCCGATGTCGATGTGCAGGTCCTTGAGCTTGGGCGCCTTCTCGCGCTCGTCGCTCTCGAGCAGGTGGATCGGCTTCTTGCCGACGACGCCCGGGACGACATCGCCGCCGGACGTGTGGATCTCGACCCGCTGGCCGACGAGGTTCACCGGGTCCCACCCGCCGACGCCGCCGAACCAGAGGAACCCCTCGTCGTCGACGTGCGTGATCATGAGGCCGATCTCGTCGATGTGGCCGACGACCGCCAGGCGCGGCCCGCGCGGGTCCGCGGTCCCGGGGACGGTCGCGGTGGTCGAGCCGAGGAGGTCCGAGCGGACGTCCTGGCTGAACTGCTCGGCGGCCGCGCGGAAGGCGGCCGCGGCCGAGCTCTCGCGCCCGGACGGGCCGGGCGCGGTGAGCAGGGCTCGAAGCGTGTCGGGAAGGGGCACCCGCGGAACCTACTCCGCGTCGCGCAGGGACCGCAGCACGTACTGCAGGATCCCGCCGTGACGGAAGTACTCGGCCTCCTTCGGCGTGTCGATCCGCACCCGCGCCTTGAACTCCTTGCCGCCGGCCTGGATCGTGACCTCGCTCGGCGTCTCGCCGCGGTTCATCGGCTCGGCCAGGCCGGTGATCGAGATCTCCTCCTCGCCGGTGAGGTCGACGCCGCCCTCGACCTGCAGCGGCAGCACGCCCATCCCGATGAGGTTCGAGCGGTGGATGCGCTCGAACGACTCGGCGATCACCGCCTTGACGCCGAGCAGCTTCGTGCCCTTCGCCGCCCAGTCGCGCGACGAGCCCGAGCCGTACTCCTTGCCCCCGATCACGACGAGCGGCGTGCCCTCCTCGGCGTACTTCATCGCCGCGTCGTAGATCGTCATCTCCTCGCCCTCGGGCAGCTTGCGCGTCACACCGCCCTCGGTCCCCGGCGCGAGCTGGTTGCGCAGGCGGATGTTCGCGAACGTGCCGCGGATCATCACCTCGTGGTTGCCGCGCCGCGAGCCGTAGGAGTTGAACTCGCGCGGCTCGACGCCGTGCTCCTGCAGGTACCGGCCGGCGGGCGAGTCCTTCTTGATCGCGCCGGCGGGCGAGATGTGGTCGGTCGTGACGCTGTCACCGAGCTTGGCGAGCACGCGCGCGCCGGTGATGTCCTGGACCGGCTCGGGCTCGGCGGGCATGCCGTCGAAGTACGGCGCCTTGCGCACGTACGTCGAGTCCTCGGCCCAGGCGAAGCGGTCGCCGGTCGGGACGTCGAGGCTGTTCCAGCGCTCGTCGCCGGCGAACACCTCGGCGTAGCTCTTCGTGAACATCTCCGACTTGACCGAGGTCTCGATGAGCTCGTGGATCTCCTGCTCGGTCGGCCAGATGTCGCGGAGCATCACGTCCGAGCCGGGGAACGGGTCCTTGTACGGATCCCAGTCCATCGTCCCGGCGAGCGCGTACGCGACGACGAGCGGCGGCGACGCGAGGTAGTTCATCTTCACGTCGGGGTTGATGCGCCCCTCGAAGTTGCGGTTGCCCGACAGGACCGAGCAGACCGCCAGGTCGTTGTCGTTGACCGCCTTGGAGATCTCGTCCGGGAGCGGGCCGGAGTTGCCGATGCACGTCGTGCAGCCGTAGCCGACGAGGTTGAAGCCGAGCTGGTCGAGGTACTGCGTCAGCCCCGCCTTCTCGTAGTACTCGGTGACGACCATCGAGCCCGGGGCGAGCGAGGTCTTGACCCACGGCTTGCTCTGCAGGCCCTTCTCGATCGCCTTCTTGGCCAGCAGGCCGGCGCCGAGCATGACCGACGGGTTCGACGTGTTCGTGCAGCTCGTGATCGCGGCGATGACGACGTGGCCGTGGTCGAGCTCGGTCTCCGTGCCGTCGGCGAGCGTGACCTTCACCGACGTCGTCGGGCGCTCGGCGAGCCGGGTGTGGTCGTGGCCCTCGTGGCTGGCGGGCGGGCCGGACGCCGGGTCGTTCGCCGGCACCATCGTCGACGGCGCGTCGCTCGCGGGGAACGAGAACGCCGAGCCGTTCTCACCCTCCGGCGCGCCGTGCGGCGGCACGCCCGGCTCGCGGTCGCCGTCGCCGGCGCCCTCGGGCAGGAACTCCTGGACGGCCTCGCGGAACTCGGCCTGCGCCTCGGCGAGCGGGACGCGGTCCTGCGGGCGGCGCGGGCCGGCGATCGACGGCTCGACGTCGCCGAGGTCGAGCTCGAGGTAGTCGGAGAACGTCGGGTCCTCGGAGTGCTCGTCGTGCCAGAGGCCCTGCTCCTTGGCGTACGCCTCGACGAGCGCGATCTGGTCCTCCGAGCGGCCGGTGAACCGCAGGTAGCGGAGCGTCTCGGCGTCGATCGGGAAGATCGCGCACGTACACCCGAACTCCGGGCTCATGTTGCCGATCGTCGCCCGGTCGGCGAGCGGCAGGTTCGCCAGGCCGTGGCCGTAGAACTCGACGAACTTGCCGACGACGCCCTTCTGGCGGAGCATCTCGGTGACGGTGAGCACGAGGTCGGTGGCCGTCGCGCCCTCGGGCAGCTCGCCGGTGAGCTTGAAGCCGAGCACCTGCGGGATGAGCATCGACATCGGCTGGCCGAGCATCGCCGCCTCGGCCTCGATGCCGCCGACGCCCCAGCCGAGCACGCCGAGCCCGTTGACCATCGTCGTGTGCGAGTCGGTCCCGACGAGCGTGTCGGGGTACGCCTGGCCGGTCTTGTCGTTCGGGAAGACGACGCGCGCCAGGTACTCGATGTTGACCTGGTGGACGATCCCGGTGTCCGGCGGGACGACGCTGAAGTCGCGGAACGCGCCCTGGCCCCAGCGCAGGAACGCGTACCGCTCCTTGTTGCGCTCGAACTCGCGCTCGGCGTTGCGCTCGAACGCGTCGCGCGTGCCGAAGTAGTCGACCTGGACGCTGTGGTCGATGACGAGCTCGGCGGGGACGAGCGGGTTGATCTTGGCCGGGTCTCCGCCGATCTCGTCGGCCATCGCGTCGCGCATCGCCGCGAGGTCGACGATCGCCGGGACGCCCGTGAAGTCCTGCATGAGCACGCGGGCCGGCGAGAAGGCGATCTCCTCGGACGGCTCGGCCTTCGCGTCCCACCGCGCGAGCTTCTCGACGTCCTTCGCCTCGACCGAGCCGTTGCCCTCGGTGCGCAACAGGTTCTCGAGGAGGATCTTCAGCGAGAACGGAAGACGCGCGACGTCGAACTTGGACTGCAGCGCGTCGAGCCGGAAGATCTCGTACGAGCGGTCGCCGACCCGGAGGTCGGCACGGGCGTCGAAGCTGTTCGGATGCGGCATGCGGTTCCTCTGTCGTGGAGCTTCCATCTTCGCACCGGCCGGTCGCCCATGACCCCTGGAAGCCCATCGCCACGGGCGCCGCCGCGCTCACGATGGTCCTGCCCGCTCTGGCGGCGCAGGACGCGCAGGCTCTCACGGTGCGCGTGCCGCTCGATCGGGCGAACCCCTCGGCGGGGCACCTCTCACTGTACGTCCGCCCGGTGTCCGCGCCCCGACCGGGAGCCCGCGCCGCCCGCCGGGCGCGTGAGCGCGCCCGCGCGGTCAGACGCGCCCGTCGAGCAGGTCGCGCCAGAACGCGATCATCGCCCGCTCGTGGCGGATGCCCGCCTCGAGCGCCTGGCGCGGCCCGCGCGAGCCCCCCGGCGGGAGCGCGGCCGCGTCGGCGCGCGCCGCGAGCTCCTCGTACTCGGCGAGCTTGGCCTCGTGCACGGGCAGGTTCCGCCGCGCGAGCTCCTGCGGGTCGGCGCCGAGGAAGAGCGCGAGCAGCGCCGGCGAGCGCAGCTCCCCCATCCCCACGGGCGGGTCGGCGACGTACGCGGCGAGCGCCTCGCGACCCGCGTCGTTGATCGCGTAGACCTTCCGCCGCCGCCCGGTCTCCTCGCGCGTCATCGTCACCAGGCCGCGGGCGAGGAGCCGGTCGGGCTCGGCGTAGAGCTGCGAGTGCGGCAGCGTCCAGAAGTTGCCGATCGAGCCGGCCATGCGGGCCTTGAGCTCGTACGGCGTGCACGGGCCGCCCAGGTCGAGCAGCCCGAGGACGATGTAGGAGGTGGCGGTGAGCGCGGGAGTTGACAACGATCCGAAACGGACGATACGGTGCGGAGTATGGCTGTGGTCCACGATACCGCCCGCTCCGGCGCGGAGCTCGGGTTCACGAACGCCGCCGCCGACGAGGTCGTCCTCGACGACCTCGAGCTCACCGGGACGCTGCCCGAGTGGCTGGCCGGCTCGCTCCTGCGCACCGGCCCGGCGCGCTGGGACCTCGGCGCGCAGACCGTCGAGCACTGGTTCGACGGGCTCGCCCAGCTCCACCGGTTCACGTTCGCGGACGGGCGCGTGAGCTACGGCTCGCGCTTCCTGCGCTCGCGGGCGTTCGAGCACGCCGAGCGGACCGGCCGCCTCGGCTTCCGCGAGTTCGCAACCGACCCCTGCCGGTCGGCGTTCAAGCGGGTCGTCTCGCTCTTCGACCCGGACATCACCGACAACGGCGCGGTGAACGTCACCCGCCTGGGCGAGAAGTACCTCGCGCTGACCGAGACGCCGCTGCCGGTCGCGTTCGACCCGCGGACGCTCGAGGCGCACGGCGTCGAGGGCAGGCCGCCGGTCGACATCGGCAGCGCCCACCCCCACCACGACCCCGAGCGCGGCCTGCTCGTCAGCCACGGCACGTACCTCAAGGGCCGCACCCCGGGCTACGCGCTCTTCACCCAGCGCGACCCGTCGCACCGCGAGGTCTTCGCCCGCTTCCCGGTGCGCCACCCCGCCTACCACCACTCGTTCGGGCTCACCCACGACCACGCGGTGCTCGCCGAGGCGCCGTTCACGCTCACGAGCCCGCTGAAGCTCGCGCTGGGCGGCCGCCCGTTCATCGAGCACTTCACCTGGCACCCCGACCGGCCCGCGCGCTTCCTCGTCGCCGAACGCGAGACCGGCCGCCGCTACGAGCCGTGGACCGCGCCCGCGTTCTTCTGCTTCCACCACGTCAACGCGTTCCGGGACGGGGGCGACCTCGTCGTCGACCTGCTGGCGTTCGAGGACCCGTCGGTCATCGACGCGCTCGCGCTCCACCGCCTGCGCGCCGGCGAGCCCGTCCCGCTCCCGCGCCTGCACCGCTACCGGCTGCCGCTCGACCGGCCCGGGACGCACGTGGAGCCGCGGGTCCTCGGCGACGTGCGCCTCGAGCTGCCGCGGATCGACTACCGCCGCTGCAACGGCCGGCCGTACACGACGGTGTTCGGCGCAGGCGGCGAGGAGTGGTTCGACCGCATCGTCCGCGTCGACGTCACGACCGGCGAGCACACGGCATGGCACGAGCCCGGGACGTTCCCCGGCGAGCCCGTGTTCGTCGGCCGCCCGGACGCGACCGAGGAGGCCGACGGCGTGCTGCTCAGCGTCCTGCTCGAGCCCGAGCGCGGCGCGTCGGCGCTGCTCGTCCTCGACGCCCGGACGCTCACCGAGCTGGCGCGCGCCCGCGTCCCGCACCACATCCCGTTCGGCTTCCACGGCCAGCACTTCCCGGCCGCCTGATCACGGCGGAGGGGCGCGCGCATCCGTAGTCTGCGCGCGCAGTGGCGGAGTCCCGAGTCCCCCAGCAGGCCCGCGGCGAGGAGCGCCGCGAGCGGATCCTGCGCGCGACGCTCACGGTCATCGGCCGTGCCGGCATCGGCGCGGTGACCCACCGGAGCGTCGCCGAGGAGGCCGGCGTGCCGCTCGGCTCGCTCACCTACTGGTTCGGGACGAAGGACGACCTGCTGCGCGAGGCGCTGCGCCGGTTCGTCGCCGACGAGGCCGAGCGGCTGCGCGGCGTGGCCGAGCAGCTCGGCGCCGGAGCCGCGCCCGAGGACATCGCGCACGGCTTCGCCGACGTGCTGAGCGGCAACACCGGCCCCGAGCAGGTCGCCCAGTTCGAGCTGTACCTCGAGGCGGCGCGCAACCCCGCGCTGCGGGCCATCGCCGAGGAGTCGTTCCGCGCCTACGAGGAGGTCGCGGTCGCCGCGCTGCGCGCCGCCGGCATCGACGATCCCGCGCGGATCGCACCGCTGTTCGTCTCGCTCGCCGACGGGATCGGGCTGCGGCGCCTGTCGACCGGCAACCAGCCGCCGCTGCAGGACCTGCTGCTCGAGCTCTTCCGGCGCGTCGGCGAGTCGGCCTAGGTCATCCCGGCCCGCGCCCGAACCGGCGCCGCCGGCGGTCGACCTCGAACCACACGCGCGTGCCGCTCTCGTCGTGGTCGACGCCCCACCGCGAGGCGAGCGTGTCGAGCATCCGCAGCCCGAACCCCCGCGCGCTGTGCCGCACGTCCGGGTCGAAGCCGGGGCCGGGGTCCCGGACCTCGATCCGGGCCCAGTGCTCGGTCAGGCGCGCCGCGAGGACGATCCGCGCGCCGGCGTCCAGGCCGGCGTGCCGGACGGAGTTCGTGACGACCTCCGAGACGAGCAGGCAGACCGTGTGGTCGAGGTCCGGATCCAGCCCCTCGCGGACGAGCAGGCGGCGTGCGGCGCCGGCGGCCTCGGGACGCGCGGGCAGCGCGGCGACGACGTCGTGGTGTGCGGGAGCGAGCGCCACGTTGGCCTGGAGAGTCACCGGTCATGCCGTGATTCATGCGCCGGGTTCAGCGGGAAAGCCGTCGCTGGGGCACCCACGGACGAAAGGCGGCAGACCCATGCTGGAGCGACTGCGGCGAGACCGCGCCCGGGACACCGGGACGGACCGCCCCTCGGACACGACGACGACCACGACCGACCGGCGGGCGGCCGAGCTCGAGGCCGAGGAGCATGCCGCCCGGGAGCGCGCGGACGCGCCGACGCGTGAGCACCGCTTCCACCGCGAGCCGGACGACGCCGGCGACGCCCGCGCCGGCGAGCGGCACGAGGCCCGCCCCGCACGCGGCGCGATCGACGCGGGCGCGATGCAGGCCGCCCGCCGGCGCCAGCGCGAGGAGTACGGCGGCGTCAACTGGGGCGCCGCGTTCTTCGGGTTCCTCGCCGCCGCCGGCCTCGCGGCGATCCTCACCGCGATCATCAGCGCCGCCGGCGCGACGCTGACGCTCGGGTCCGGCGCGACCGTCGGCGAGGCGGCGGAGACGATCGGCCTGGCGGGCGGGATCGCGCTGCTCGTGGCGCTCGTCGTCGCCTACTTCGCGGGCGGCTACGTCGCCGGACGGATGTCGCGCTTCGACGGCGTGCGGCAGGGGCTCGGCGTCTGGCTCGTCGCGCTGGGCGTGACCGTGATCCTCGCCGCGGCCGGCGCGCTGCTGGGCGGCGAGTACAACGTGCTCGAGCAGCTCAACCTGCCGCGTGTCCCGGTCGACGAGGGCACGATCGCCACGGGCGCGGTCATCGCGCTCGCCGCAGCCGTCGTGGGCTCGCTGCTCGCGGCGATGGCGGGCGGCAAGACCGGCGAGCGCTACCACCGCAAGGTCGACCGCCTGGCGATCGACCGCTGACGGGCGGCCCGCGGCGGGTAGGGCCCCTCATGTGACCGCAGAACAGAAGATCGTCCAGAAGGCGGCGGCGCTCGAGCACGCGCTGCTGCAGACCCTGCCCGGCCCGCTCCGGCAGCCGCTCGGCGCCGCGTCGGAGATGGCCCGCGGCGCGCTCGGGCAGGCGGCGCGCGTGCCGCTCGGCCTGCTGCGGCGGGCCGTGGGCGGCGCTCCGCAGCACGAGCCCCCTGACCGCCGCCCGCCGGCTCCCAGCCCCGAGGCCCGCGCGGTCGCCGCCGACGCCCGCCGGACGGTCGAGCGGGTCGGCGCCGCACCGCCCGCCACCGGCGACCCGGTGCTCCCGATCCACGACTACGACCGCCTGCTGGCCCAGGAGGTGCTCCCGAAGCTGCGCCTGCTCACGATGCCCGAGCTCGCGCGCATCGAGGAGCACGAGCGCGCCGGCCGGGCTCGCAAGCAGGTCCTCGCCCGGATCGCGAAGCTGCGGACCACGACGACGACCGCGTCGCAGCCGGCCCCGCGCTGACCTGACCGTCGCGGCCCGGCTCAGCCGTCGAGGCCGGCGACGAGCCGCGCCAGCTCGGTGCGCGAGCGCAGGTCGAGCTTGCGGTAGATCTGGCGCAGGTGCGCCTCGACCGTCCGGGTCGAGACGAACAGCTCGCCCGCGACCTGCCGGTTGGCCAGGCCCCGCCCGACGAGCAGCGCGACGCGCAGCTCCTGGGGCGTGAGCTCCTCGAGCGCCGAGCCGGCGGCCACGAGCCGCAGGGCGTCCTCCTCGGTGCCGGCGCCGGCGAGCTCCAGCTCGTGGCGGACCTGCCAGGCCCACGGCATCGCCCCGACGCGCTCGAACAGCGCGAGCGCCTCCTGCAGCGGCTCGCGCGAGGCCGCCCGCCGGCGCGAGCGCCGCCGCCGCGCGCCCAGCGCCAGCAGCGTCGCGGAGCGCCCGATCGGATCGTCGATGCGGTCGTAGAGCTCGAGCGCGCGGGCGAACCAGTCCTCGTACTCGCCGTCGTCGGCCAGCAGCCCGCGGCACCGCGCGGCGGCGGCCTGCGCGCGCAGCCGGCCGCTCGCCTCCGCCCGCTCCTCGTACTCGGCGAGCAGCCGCTCGGCCTGGCCGGTCTCGCCGACCCGGTGCAGCGCGTCGACGAGCATCGGGCGGACGAAGACGAAGCCCGGGTCGGTGATGCCCATGCGCTCGACGAGCGTGTCCGCGCGCGTGAGGTGCTCGACCGCCGCCTCCATCCGGACGTAGCCGAGCTCGAGCGTCGCCAGCGCGGTGTGCGCGTAGATCTCGAGGATCTCGGCGCGGATCCCGTGCGCCATCTCCAGCGCGCGGCCGGCGTGGGCGCGGGCGTCGGCCTCGCGACCGAGCAGCGCCTCGATCTCGGCCAGGAACGCGAGCACGGTCGCCTGGAGGCTGTGCTGGCCGGTCGACTCCGCCAGCTCGACCGCCTCGTCGGCGGTCGCGAGCGCCTCGACGAGCCGCCCGCGCCGCATCTGCATCCGCGCCCGCACCGCGAGCGGCATCCCGCGCGCGCCGGCCGCACCGGCGCGCAGCGCGCCGGCGTCGAGCCAGTCGAGCACGGGCTCGGCGATGTCGTACCGGTCGCCCCACAGCGCGACGTGCGCGCACTGGGCGACCGCCTCCACCGACGGCGGCGTGCGCCGCAGCCCGGGTGCGGCCGCGGCGGCCTCGAGCATGAGCGCCTCGCCGCCGGCGACGTCGCCGAGCGCGACCCGGACGTGCCCGAGCATGAGCCGCGCGGACGTCGCCGCCACCTCGTCGCGGCCGTCGGCGAGCTCGAGCGCGCGCGCCGAGAGCGCATGGATGCTCTCGAGGTCGCCTGCCATCTGCCGCGCCATGGAGGCCTCGACGAGGATCTCCGACGCGCGCACCGGCTCGGTCGCCGCGACCTCGTCGGCGGCGCGGACGAGCGCGCGGTGCGCCGACTGCGGGTTCTCGCGGCGCAGCGCGAGCCGGCCCTGGAGCACCTCGAGCCTGGCGCGCGAGGCCCCCGGCGGCGCCTCGTCGCGCGCGAGGTCGAGCAGCCGCGCCGCCTCCTCGGCGTCGCCGACGATGATGAGCTCGTTCGCCGCGCTCAGCCGCCGCTCGTAGCGCCGCAGCGCCGACGGCGACACCTCGGCCGCGCGGCGCCAGGCGCGGGCCGCCGCCAGGTGCGCGCCGCGGTCGTGGGCGCGGTCGGCGAGCGCGCCGAGCGCGGAGGCGACGGTCTCGTCGGGGCCGAGCGCGGCGCCCGCCGCGTGCCAGGTCCAGCGGTCGCCGCCCTGGGGCCACGCGGCGGCGAGCGCGGCGTGCGCGGCGCGGCGCTCGGGGCCGCTCGCGGCGTGGTAGATCGCCGACCGCAGCAGCGGGTGGCGGAACGTCACCCCGCCGTCGCCGCGCGTGACGAGCCCGGCGCGCTCGGCCGCGAGGAGCGCGCCCGCGTCGACGCCCGCCCGCGCGAGCGCGACGTCGAGCACCGCGCGCGGGGCCCGCTCGTCGACCGCCGCCACGAGCAGGGCGGTCCGGGTGCGCTCGGGCAGCCGCTCCACCGGCGCCATGAGCGCGCGCTCGATCGTCGTGCCGGCCGGCAGCGGCGCGGTCACGCCCGGCGCGGAGGGGTCCTTCGGCGACGCGTCGCGCAGCAGGTGCGGGATCTCCAGCAGCGCGAGCGGATTGCCGGCGGCGGTCTCGAGCACGCGGCGCTCGACGACCGGCGGCAGCGTGAGCGTGCGGGCGAGCAGCTCGCGGGCGCCCCGCTCGGGCAGCGGCTCGAGCTCCAGGGACGCGATCCCGGACGGCGGCGGCACCTCCGGGCGCGTCGCCATGAGCAGCGCGATGCCCTCGCCGACGAGCCGCCGGCCCGCGATCCGCAGGACCGCGCGCGACGCCTCGTCGACCCAGTGCAGGTCGTCGACGACGACGAGCAGCGGGCGTCCCTCGGCGACGACCGCCAGCAGCGAGAGCACCGCGCCGGCGATCGCGACCCTGTCGTGCTCGCCGGGCGGTCCGAGCGCGAGCGCGCTCTCCAGCGCCTGGCGCTCGCGGGGCGCCAGCTCGATCCGCTCGTCCATGACGCGCAGCAGGAGCTGGGACAGGCCCGCGTAGGGCAGCTGCGACTCGCCCTCGATCCCCCGCGCCCGGAGGACCTCGAACCCGTCGGCCATGCCGGCGGCCGCGTCGAGCAGCGCGGTCTTGGCCATCCCGGCCGGCGCGCAGAGCACGAGCGCGCCGCTCACGCCCTCGCGGGCGCGGGCCAGGAGCTGCTCGAGCCGCGCGAGCTCCTTCTCACGCGCGACCAGGTCGGACGCGGTCACGGTCATCGGAGCTCCACCGTGCCAGCGCCGGCGGCGCTCGACATCGGCGATATCCCCGACGTCCGGGCCGGGGTCGTCCCGACCCTGGCCCGGGGCCCGGCTCACGGGATGTCGACGACCACCTTGCCGGCGGCGCCGGCCTCGACCGCGTCGTGCGCCGCGGCGATGTCCTCGAGCGCGAACCGCTGCAGCGGGAGCGTCGTCAGCGCGCCGTCCTCGACCGCGTGCGCGACGTCCTCGACCGCGTGCGCGATCGCGTCGCGCGGCATCGTGTAGACGAGCACGAAGCGCAGCGTGATGTTCGGGACCATGAGGCGGCGCACGGGGACGGCCGCCTCCGGCCCGCCCTCGTTGGCGTAGGAGCTGATCACCGCGTTCGGCGCGCAGCCGGCGAGGTCGAGCTCGAGGTTGTGGCGCAGCGACAGCTCGACGACGCGGTCGACGCCGTCGGGCGCCGCGGCGCGGAGCTGGTCGGCCGCGTCCTCGTCGCGGTAGAAGACGACCGCGTCGGCGCCGGCGCGCGTCGCCAGCTCGGCCTTCTCCGGGGTGCTGACGGTGGCGACGACGCGCGCGCCCTGCCAGCGGGCGAGCTCGATCGCGGCGTGGCCGACCGCCCCGGCGCCGCCGGCGACGAGGACCGTCCGGCCGGCGATCGGCCCGTCGGCGAACAGGCACCGGTGGGCGGTGAGCGCGGGGATGCCGAGGCTGGCGCCGAGGTCGTCGGACGCGTCGTCGGGCAGCGGGACCGCCTGCGCGGACGGGATCACCGTGTACTGCGCGGCGGTGCCCCACGGGCGCTTCCAGGCGGCGAACCACAGCCAGACGCGCTCGCCGACGCGTGCGGGGTCGACGCCCGGCCCGACGGCCTCGATGACGCCGGCGCCGTCCTGGCCCGGGATCTGGAAGTCGTGCTCGACCGTGCCGGTCGCGCCCGAGCGGGTCTTCCAGTCGGTCGGGTTCACGCCTGAGACCTTCACGCGCACGAGGACCTCGCCCGGCCCCGGCTCGGGACGTTCGATCTCCTCGACGCGCAGGACGTCGGCGGCGGCCCCGGTGCGGTCGTAGCGCGCGGCGAGCATCGGGCCGGAACTCTATCCCGGCCGGAGCGCTGCTCCGCGTCGCCTACGCTCGGTGCGTGCGGTCGCTCGTGCTCGCCTGCGCCCTCGCGCTGACGCTCGTCTGCGCGGCCCCTGCCGCCGCCGGCGGCCCGCGCATCCTCGCGACGGGCGACTCGATGATGAAGCTCACGCCGGGCGGGCTCATCGCGCAGCTCCACCCGTCCGGGCTCGCCGAGATCCGCACCGACATCCGCGTCGCGACCGGGCTCACCAAGCCGTGGATGCTCGTGTGGCGCGAGCACGCCGCGCGGCAGGCCCGGCGGTACCGGCCCGACGTCGTGCTGGCGATCATGGGCGCCAACGACGTGCATCCGATCCGGGGCGTGCGCTGCTGCTCGGCGCGGTGGTCGCGGCGCTACGCGACACGGATCGAGCAGGTCGCGCGGGCGTGGCGGCGGGGCGGGGTCAGGCGCGTGTACTGGCTGACGCTGCCGATCCAGGCGCACGCGCGGCTCGAGCCGGTGTTCAGCGCGGTGAACCGCGCGGTCGAGCGCGCCCGCGGCATCCGCGTCATCGACACACGCCCGGTGGTCACCCCCGGCGGGCGCTACGTGCACGAGCTGGAGGTCGCGCCCGGCGACGTGCGGCAGATCCGCGCGGCCGACGGCGTGCACCTGTGGCACGCGGGCGCGCGGCTGGTGGTCGACGCGATCGTCGCGCGGCTGCGCGCCGACGGCGTGATCAGCGCGGCAGCGCCAGCCGCCGGGTCCTGACCTGGCCGCCCGCGCTGAGGCGGACGACGAGCCGGCCGTGGCGGCGCGCGCGGCGCCAGGTCTGGCGGCGCAGGAGCAGGCGGACGGTGCGCGTCCCGGTCAGCCTGCCGCGGACGAGCGTGGACACGCGCCGGCCGCCGAGCATGACGTAGGCGGTGAAGCGCCCGGCGGTCGCGCGCGGGCCGGGCGCCGCGATCCGCAGGCCGATCCGGCGTCCCCGCGCGCGGAGGCGATCGACCGTCGCCGCGAGCGGCCCGCTCGTGCTGCCGGCGGTCCGGGCGCCCGCGGCCGTGGCCGGCGCGGCGACCTCGAGCGTCCCGAGGTACGCGCCGTCCCACCCGTCGCCGCGCGCGAAGACCTGGAGCCGGACGGCACCCTCGACCGCCGCCGGGACGTCCACGCGCCAGACGTGCTCCTGCTCGCGCACCGCCTGCAGGTCGCGCGTGGTGCCCGAGCCGTCGAGCCGCACCGCGACCTGCGTCGCGACACGGTCGAAGCGCAGGTGGAGCGAGGCCGGCGCGGTGACCCGCACGGGGGCGGTCGCCCGGGGCGCGCCGTCGACGCACGTCGCGGCGGTCGAGCCGTCGGGCAGGACCTCGGTCAGGCAGCCGGAGACGAACTGGAGCGGCGTCTCGGCGCCGCCGAGCGCGAGGTGCGCGCCGTACGGCGCCTGCTGTGCGCCGGCGGCCGGTGCGAGCACGGCGGCGAGCGCGATCACCGCGATCGCGACCGTCACCGCTCTGGCCCTGCGCCCCATACCGCGAAGGAGCGTAGGACCGCCCGCGCCGCGCGAACAGGGGAACATGCGTCCAGGATCTTCTGTCGACCTTCAGGCCGTGGGCGCTCCTCGGCGGCTCGGCGGCGCCGGACCTCGGACGAACCTCGAGGAGGCGCCCGCCGGGGCGCGCTCCTCGGCGTCCACCGCGACGCGTCAGTTGTGGACGACGTAGCGGAAGCGGCGCTTCGGGCTGCCCACCGCGACGAAGCTCCCCTTCCTGATGCGGCTCACCGCGGTCGGCCGCCGGCCCGGCTCACCGACGTACTGCACGATGATCGTGCTCGACGCCCGCACGTTCGGGTCCCTGACCTGCACCCGCCCGGTCCGGCCGAACGACCGCGACCGCTTCGACGCGAACGTCGACACCCCGCTCGACGCGGCCGACCGCCCCGGCTCACCCTGCGGCCCCGCCGGACCGCGCTCACCGGCAGGACCGGGATCACCCTGGTCACCCTTCGGGCCCGGCTCACCGGGCGGGCCCGCCGGCCCGGTCGTGCCGACCCCGAGCGGCTGCCACGTCCCGCCGACGCCGGGTTCCTCGCCTTCGGGCGGATCCGTCGCGATCCACGTCGCCCCGTCGTGCGTGACGACGTCGTGGCGCAGGTAGGGCGTGAACGGCTTCCACTGCCCGGCCCAGCGCATCGTGGCCCAGCCCTCGTCGCCGCACTTCGGGACCGTGTCCTTGGTGATCGTGACGGCGCTGGTCGGCTCCATGGGAGCGCCGAGCAGCCACGAATACGACTCGGTGGCCGGGTCGACCGAGAAGGACGCCCGGAACGCCGCCGGGTGATGTCCCGGCAGGAAGGTCGTGGGCTGACCGCGGTTCGGCACGCCCGGGAAGAAGGCGTTGGAGGGGCCGATCGGGACGGTGATCGGGTTCTTGGTCGTGTTCCGGTACCCGAACACGCCGAGGAGGTTGTCCGTCTCGCCCGGCAGGTACGTCGCACACGTGATCTCCGGGATGAGCGACTGGGCGCCGGCCGGCGGAGCCGGGATGAGCGTCGCCGCGGCCATGGCCGCGGCGACGAGAGCGGGGCGCGCGCACGCGCGCAGTCTCGGTCGACGAGCGGTCATGTGCCGAGTGTCCTGGCGCAGCCGACCTCGATGCAACCGCCCCGCATCGGGCGGCGGGCCTCAGCCGGCCACGACGTCGTGTCCGCGTGTCAGTTGAAGACGACGTACCGGAAGCGGCGCTTCGGGCTGCCCACCGCGACGAAGCTCCCCTTCCTGACGCGGCTGACCGCGGTCGGCCGCCGGCCCGGCTCACCGACGTACTGCACGATGATCGTGCTCGACGCCCGCACGTTCGGGTCGCGGACACGCACCCGGCCCATCCGGCCGAACGACCGCGACCGCTTCGACGCGAACGTCGACACCTCACTCGACGCCCCCGACCTACCCGGCTCACCCTGCGGACCGGCCGGACCGCGCTCACCGGCCGGGCCGCGCTCACCCGCCGGGCCGCGCTCACCCGCCGGCCCGGTCGTCCCGACCCCGAGCGGCCGCCACGCGTCACCGACCCCCGGCTCCTGGGAGCCGGGAAAGTCCGTCGCGATCCACGTCACCCCGTCGTGCTCGACGACGTCATGGAGCCAGTAGCGGGTCTCGTTGTCGCCCGGCGCGCGCCAGTCTCCGGCCCAGTCCATCCCACACTGCGGCAGACCCAGGGCAGGGCCCACGCTCACGGTGTTCGTCATGCCCGGCTCGGGCCCGAGCGTCCAGCTGATCGAGCGGACGAGCGCACTGCGCTGGAACGCCACCCGGAACGCGTACGGGTGAGCCCCGGGGAGGAACGTCGTGGGCTGACCGCGATCGCCGGTCCCCGGGGTGAAGGCGTTGCTGGGCCCGATGGGCGCGTCGATCGGGTTCACGGACTTGTTCGTGTATCCGAGAACCGCGCCGAACTGGTTCTCGGGCAACGGGGTCGCGCAGGTGACCTGGGGCGTGAGCTGGTGGTCGATCCATTGGGCGTGCGCGGACGGCACCGCGGCGGCGAGCGTCGCGGCCAGGGCGGCGACCGACGCGCAGCACGCACGCGACGACAGACGGAGGCTGACGCGACCCGACCTCCAGACCGCGCCGCCGGGAGATCGGCGGTCTCTCATCGACGCATCGTCGCCGCGCTCCGTGTCTCAGCGCAATACCGGACCTGTATCAAGCAGATGATCGCGAGGCGCTGTCGCCGGCCGCGGAGGCGCAGGAACCGGTGCGTGTGCCGGGACTGCCCGGCGCCGTTTCGGACGTCACACCGACGAGGTGGTCCCGGGGCTCGTGCGACGGGAGCGACGGGACTCGAACCCGCGACCTCCGGCGTGACAGGCCGGCGCTCTAACCAACTGAGCTACGCCCCCTCGACGAGCGGGTGGTGAGGATAGCGCGCCCGGACCGAAACTCCTGGGCGCGCTGGACGTTCTGGCTTGCGCGTATGACCCGGAATGCGCTCGTCGTCCTGATCGTGCTCGCCGCCGCCGCGGCGCCGTCCGTCGCCCTGGCCGCCCAGCTCGACGGGACGGACGGGCGCGACCGGATCACCGGGACCGCCGACGTGGACATCATCTTCGCCGGGCCCGGCAACGACGTCGTCCGCGCGCTCGCGGGCAAGGACGTCGTCTACGGCGGGCCCGGGCGCGACTGGCTCTGGGGCGGCAGCGGCGAGGACACGCTCGACGGCGGGCCGGACGACGACCGGATCTTCGGCGGGCCGGGCGGCGACCTCGGGCTGCTCGGCGGCGACGGGGCCGACCGGGTCTCGGGCGGTCCGGGCGCCGACCGGATCGACGGCGGTCCCGGCCCCGACGTGCTCGAAGGCGGCGCGGGCGCGGACACGATCGACGGCGGCGCGGGGCCCGGCAAGGGCCCGGCGGGCGGGATCGTGCGCAAGGTCGTCGGGCGCCGCGCGCTCGTGCTCGCGGCGGCGCGGCCGGCGAGCGCCGACGACCGGCTCCGCGGCGGGGCGGGCGACGACGTGCTCGAGGGCCGCGACGGCGCCGACCGGCTCGAGGGCGGGCTCGGCGACGACCGGCTGCACGGCGGCACGGGCAACGACCGGCTGTTCGGCAACGCGGGGATCGACCAGCTCTTCGGCGGCGACGGCGACGACCACCTGTGGGCGCAGGCTCGCGCCGACGTCACCGCCGGCGAGGCCGCCGACGGGACCACCGGCGACCTCGTGTACGGCGAGGCCGGCAACGACGTCATCCACGCGCGCGACGGCGAGCCCGACCGGATCGCCTGCGGCGACGGCTGGGACCGCGCGATCCTCGACCCGGTCGACGTGATCGTCGACGCGACCCCGCTCGCGCCGAACGGCTCGTGCGAGCGCGTCGAGCGCGCCGCGCCGCGCGCGACGTCCGCCGAGGAGGGCGCCGCGTAGGACGAGCTGCGACCCGGAGCGCACCCACGTCGCCGGAGACCACCGCCGGCGGCACGTCCCCGCCGCGGCCCTTCCCCGCGGCGGGGGTGCTCCCGAGAACGGCCCGCCCGGCCCCGGCCGGCGGGCCGTTCGCCATCGGCGGACAGGACCCCGCCGAACGCTCGACAGCCTGTTTGGCCGCTCAGCCAGTTTCGCCTAGGGTTCGCCCCGATGCCGCTCGCACCGCCGCCTCCCGTCAGCACGAACCCGGTCGGCCGCCTGCTCGGCGACTGGCGCAACGAGCTGCGCGTGGAGGTGCCGTTCCCGCCCGGCGACACCCGCCCGAGCTGGAAGCGGACGGCGGCGTTCTTCGAGAACCCGCTCCCCGTCCTGCTCGACGCCTACGAGCGCTACGGGCCGGTGTTCACCCTGCGGCTGTTCCACGGCAACGTCGTGTGGATGCTCGGGCCCGAGGCCAACCACCACATCCTCGTCTCGAACTTCCACAACTTCCGCTGGCGCGAGGGCTCGTTCGGCGACCTCATCCCGCTCCTCGGCGACGGGCTGCTGACGATCGACGGCGAGTTCCACCGGCGCTCGCGCAAGGCGCTGCTGCCCGCCTTCCACCGCGACCGGATCGCCGCCGCGACGTCGACGATCGTCGACGAGGCGGTCCCGGCGGTGCAGGCGATCGGCCGCGACGGCGGGGCCGACATCTACGCGTGGACGCGCAACCTCGCCCTGCGCATCGCGATGCGCGCGCTGTTCGGCCTGGACCCCGACCGCGCGAACCGCGGCATCGACATGGCGCACGAGTTCGAGGAGGGCCTGCGCTTCTACTCGCGCGAGTACCACCTGCAGACGATGCGCGGGCCGTTCTCGCCGTTCTGGCGGATGCAGCGCGCGCGGCGCAAGCTCGACCGGGTCATCTTCGCCGAGATCGAGCAGCGCCGGCGGACCGACGAGCGCGGCCACGACCTGCTCAGCCTCCTGCTCGACTGCCGCGACGAGGAGGGCAACACGCTCGACGACGTCCACGTCCGCGACGAGGTCATGACGCTCCTGTTCGCCGGCCACGACACGACGACCTCGACGGTCACGTTCCTCATGTACGAGCTGTGCCGGAACCCCGAGGTCCGCGCGTGGGTGCAGGAGGAGGTCGACGACGTGCTGGCCGGCGAGCCGCCGTCCGGCGAGCACCTCACCGGCGCCGCGCTGCCGCGCCTGGAGATGGCGATCGACGAGACGCTGCGCAAGTACCCGCCGGCGTGGGTCGGCCCGCGCCGGTCGGTCGAGCCGTTCACGTTCGCCGGCGTCGAGGTCCCCGGCGACGTGTTCGTCAACTACTCGTCGTGGGCGAGCCACCACATCGCGCACGTGTTCCCCGAGCCCGAGCGGTTCGTGCCCGAGCGCTTCACGCCCGAGGCGAAGGCCGCGCTCCCCAAGGGCGCGTACGTGCCGTTCGGCGGCGGCTCGCGGACGTGCATCGGGATGCGCTTCGGCCAGGTCGAGGTGCGCGCGCTCGCCGCGCTGCTGCTCCAGCGCTGGCAGATGGAGCTCGAGCCCGGCTACGAGCTGCGCATCCGTCAGATGCCGACGATCAGCCCGCGCGACGGCCTGCCGGTGCGCGCGGCGCCGCGGTAGGGATCGCGCCGGCCGAGCAGCCGCCGCACGCCGGGGACGGCGAGCGCCGCGGCCCGGGCACGGTCGCCGGGCGGCGGGGGCTCGAGCCGCGCGGCCTCCTCGTACGCCGCGCGCGCGTTCGCGTGGTCGCCGCGCCGCGTCAGCCCCGCGCCGAGCGCGCGCAGGTCGCGCGCCTCGGCCCGCCGCCGGACGGCCTCGCCGACGACGCGCGCGAACCGGCGGTGCAGCTCGAGCTGGGCGAGCGCGAGCGTCGCGACGTCGCCGCTCATCGCGCCCGGATGGCGGCGGTAGGCGACGAACGCGTCCTGGGCGAGCGTGAGCCTCGCGCCGCTGACGAGCAGCCGCAGCCACAGGTCCCAGTCCTCGGCGGCCGGCATGTCGCGGGCGATCCCGCCTGCGCCCCTGACCGCGTCGCGGCGCAGCAGCGCCCCCGACACGCAGACCGGGTTGCGCTCGTACAGCGCCGGCAGCGTCACCGGCGGGTCGGGCCAGCGCTCGCCGGTCGGCCGGTCGTCCGGGCCGATGATCTCCACACGCGCGAAGCAGCCGTCGGCGCCGGACGCGTCGAGCGCGCGGAGCTGCGCGGCGAGCTTGCCCGGCTGCCACACGTCGTCGGCGTCGCACAGCGCGACGAGCTCGGTGTCGAGCCGCTCGAACCCGGTCCTGCGCGCCGCGGGCAGGCCGCCGCGCTCGGGCCGCCGGACGACGGTGCAGCGGGCCGCGTGGCCGGGGTGCAGCCGGAGCGGCTCGGGCGAGCCGTCGTCGACGACGACGACCTCGTCCGGAGCGGGATCCTGCGCGAGGATCGCGTCGAGCGTCTCGGCCAGGTACGGCGCCCACCCGTGGACGGGGACGATCACGCCAACACGCACTGCGCCGAAGGCTACGCGGCCGCGGGGGCGGGTAACGCCGCCCGCATGACCATCGCCATCGTCGTGGCCGTCTGCATCGTGCTCTTCGTCCTCGCGTTCCTCGCGCCGCGCCTGTCGCGGCACGCCGAGCGCGGCACCAAGGCACCCGCGCACGCCGGCTCCCGCGGCGCCCGAAAGGCGCCCGGCATCGGGCGCTGGCTCGCCAAGCCGTTCGAGTCAGCGTCGAAGTGGATGGGCCGGTCGGCCCGCGGCGGCCGCCGCGGCCGCGCCAAGATGCCCATGTGATCGCAGCTCTCTGCGCCGCCGCCTGCCTGGCGGCAGCGCCGGCGGCGACGCTCGGGAGCCGGGAGCCGGGCGTCGCCGCCGCGCGCGTACCTCGCCGAGCGCCCGGGAGCCGCTCGTTCGCCGTCCGCACCGACGGCCGCTTCCGGGGGCACCGCACGACCGGTGCCGCGAGCGTCGTGAAGGCGACGCTGCGCGGGGTCGCGCGGCGCTGGTGCGGGGCTGGAGCGGGTAGGCGCGGCCCGGGGTCTGGCGCGTGGCTGGTCCGGGCCGTCGGCGGGCGTGGGCGGCGGCCTGCGGCGGGTGGTCCGGGCCGGCGGCGGGCGTGGGCGGTGGCCTGCGGCGGGTGGTCCGGGCCCCGGCCGGTTTGGTCGGGGCGGCTCGCTCCGCGCGGTCTTCGGTGGCGGCGGGCTGCGGGGTGGTCTGAACGGCCGCTGGTCAGGGGGTGAGAGCGCGGCTCGTCTGGCGCTCGCCTTGGTCCGCGTCCTCGCGCGCACTCGCGCCCGCGGGTCGGCCGGGTCCCGCCACGGCCCCGCGGGCCGGCCCCGGCCGGCGACGCGCAACCCGGATCTCGGCGGGTGTGTCGACTCATCCCGGCATGACCGGGATGCGTCGACACACCCGGCCGGGCCCGAGGCGGGTGTGTCGCTTCGTTCCGGCATGACCGGGATGCGTCGACACACCCGGCCGGGCCCGAGGCGGGTGTGTCGCTTCGTCCCGGTATGACCGGCATGAGTCGACACACCCGCCCGGGTTGGCGCGTCCGCGTCCGGCCCGGGCCGGCGCGGATGCCTGCTTCGCCGCGGCCGGCGGCACTCGCGGCGAGCGAGCCGGACGAGACGCGCGCTCGATCGGCCGTTTCGTCCGGGTCGTTCGTCGTCGGCCGGCCCCGTTCGGCGACCCGGACGCGACCCGGACGAGACGCGCGCGCAGGCGGCCGTTTCGTCCGGCCCGCGGCGCGCGGCCCGCGGCGCCCGCGCGCGAGCGGGATCTCTGGCACCCATGGGTCGCCAGGCGCACCACGGACGCCAAAGATCCGCCGGGGGCGCGCCGGCGCCCGGACGAGCTCACCGCGAACCCGCCCCTCGACCTCCTGACCAGCGGCCGTTCGGACCACGCCGGACCCGGCACCACCGAACCAGTGCGGAGCGAGCCGCCCGCCACCACCGAACCAGTGCGGAGCGAGCCGCCCGCCACCACCGAACCAGTGCGGAGCGAGCCGTCCCCGCACCACCGAACCAGTGCGAAGCGAGCCGTCCCCGCACCACCGAACCCGCGCCGGACCACCCGCCGCAGCCCGCCACCGGCGACGACCGCGCCGCACCGACGACGAACCGAGCGAGGGCCTACGCCTTGACCGCCGCCCGCTCCCGCGCGATGACGGTGCGGACGGGCAGCCCGAGCCCCGCCACCTTGCTCGGCAGGTCGAGCTTCAGCCAGCGCGAGACCCGGCTCGGGAGCGTCGAGATGATGATCTCGTCGACGACGCGCGTGTTCACCGCGTCCTCGACGGCCGCAACCGGGTCGGAGACCCCGACCACCCCCTCGACCGGTCGGCCCGCCGCCTCCTCCAGCAGCGGCAGGGCGAGCTCTAGCGTCATGCGCGCCTCCGTGTCGGAGACGTCCTCCGGGTCCGCCAGGCGGTCCAGGCCGTGGACCGGCTTGGGGACCAGGAGCGTGAACTCGGCCGGGCCCTCGGCGGCGCGCTCACGCACCGCCTCGAGGAGGGCCGGCGTCGCCGCGGTGCGGTGCGCGACGACCAGCACCCTCGCGGGATCAGTCATGGCGCATCGACGCTAGCGCGCGGTCGGCGCGTCCGTCAATGCGCCCGGCGACGACGGGCCGGGGGCGGGACGCGGCGTCCCATCCCTCGGCCCGGCCGGAGCGCGGATCGCTGCTTCCGGGGCTACGCGAGGGTGAAGCGGCCGACGAGCGTCTCGAGCTCCTCCGCCGTCTTCGCGAGCTGCTGCGCGCTGGAGGCGATCTCCTGCGTGCTCGCGCTCGTCTGCTGCGTCGAGGCGGAGACCTGCTCGCTCGACGCGCTGGACTGCTCGGCCACCGCGGCGACCTCGGTCATGTCGCTCTGGACCTTCTCGGCGCCCGCGGCGATCTGCTGCACGGCGGCGGCGATCGCCTCGACGCGGCCGGTCATGTCCTCGACCGACGAGCCGATGCGCCCGAACGCCTCACGCGCCTGCTCGACGGTGGCGGCGCCCTCCGCGGTCCGCTCGGCGGTCTCCTCGACCACCGCGACGGCCTGCGCGGTCTCGGCCTGGATCTCCTCGACGAGGTTCGCGATCGTCGCCGCGGCCTCCTGCGACTCCTCGGCGAGCTTGCGGACCTCCTCGGCGACGACCGCGAAGCCGCGGCCCTGCTCGCCCGCGCGGGCGGCCTCGATCGCGGCGTTCAGCGCGAGCAGGTTCGTCTGGCCGGCGATCCCGGTGATCGTCTCGACGATCCCGCCGATCTGCTCGGACTTCTCGCCGAGCTGACGCATCGCGGCCGTGACCGAGCTCGACGACTCGCGCACCTGGCGCATCGCCTCGGTCGCGTGGCTGACGGCCTCCTCGCCCTCCTGGGCGACCTGGCGCGCCTGCTGGGCGGCCTCGGCGGTCTGCTGCGCGGACTCGGCGCTCGTGCGCGTCGCCTCGCCGACCTCCTCGGTCGCCGCCTTGGCCTCCTCGACCGAGCGCACCTGGCGCTCGGCGCCCTGCGCGACGTCGCTGACCGCCTGGGCGATCTCGCCCACGGCGCGGCCGGCCTCCTCGGACGTCGACGCCATCTCCTGCGACGACGCGCTGAGAGTCGACGCCGACTGCGAGACCGCGCCGACGAGCTCGGCGAGGCTGTCCTGCATGTCGCGGAAGGCGACGCCGAGGACGTCCTTGTCGGACTTCGGCTCGACCGGGACGCTGAGGTCGCCCTCGGCGATCCGGTGGGCGTGGTCGGCGGTCTCGCGGACGTAGTCGAGCAGCTCGGCGAACGCGCCGCTCAGCTCACCGAGCTCGTCCTCCGACGTGACCTCGACCTGCTGGTCGATCTCGCCGCGGGCGATGCCCTTGGCGGCGGCGAGGACCGGCGCGAGGCGGCCGACGACGAACCGGGACACGACGAGCGCGACGGCGACGCCGACGGCGAGGGCGGCGAGGCCGAGCAGGCCGAGCCACAACCGCGCCGAGCTCTCGGTCTCCTCGATCGACGTGGCCTCGGCCGCCGAGTGCTTGGCGACGGCGGCGGACCAGTCCGCGAGCTGGAGCGCCATGCCCTCGTACATGTCCGAGTGCTTGGCGAGGAGCCGTTCGGCGCGCCTCAGGTCGCCCTGCTCGTACGCCTGGACGATCTGCTCGCCGGTCGCCTTGAAGTCGGTCCAGCGCTGCTTGGCGTCCTGGAACGCCTTGCGGTCCGCGCTGTCGGAGAGGTAGCGCTTCTCGTACGTCGCGAAGCCGTCGTCGACGCTCTTGGTGAGCGCGACGTTGTACTTCTCGAGCTTCTTCATCTCGTCGGCCGGCGGCTGGGCCAGCATCGAGAGGTGGACGACGCGCAGGTTCGACTGGTCGGTGCGCAGGTTGCCGATGACGGTCGTCGACGGCAGGTCCTCGGTCGCGATCCGGTCGGCCTTGTCGGCGACGGAGCCGATCGACGCGAGCGCGAGGAGGACGATGCCCGCCATGACGGCGAGCACGACGCCGAAGCCCGCGAGGAGCTTGGCACTGAGGTGGGTCTTGAACCAGGTCATATCCGAAGGGGAGGGGAGCGGTCCCCCGGCTCATCGCCTGACACCCTGTCGCGGCTGAGCGACCTGGACGGCTGGTCCATATGTAAGGCGGGACTTGCCTGATCCCGCCTGGAGATCGGGTCTCCGCCGATCCGCGTGACCCGCGACTTACCTGTTCCGGAGGCACGTCCGGCGGCGACGCCCGCGCGCGCCGCCGCCGGACAGGCCGGGCGCCTCAGGCGATGGCCGCGCCCTCCGGCTGGACGTCGCGCGAGTGCCGCGGCTCCTGCTCGGGGACCGGGAGCTCCTCGTCGTCCGGCTCGAAGTGCATCTCCGGCGGCGGGACGCGGAACATCCTCGTCAGGTAGGCGAGCAGCGCCACCCCGATGCCGAGCCAGATCAGCCCGATCGTGACCGCCTTGCTGTCGAGCTTCGTCAGCAGCCAGATGTCGAACGCAGCGCCGGCGGCCGGGACGAGCACGAACGCGAACACCGACGCGCCGCCGCGCCCACGCAGCTCGCGGAAGAACAGCCCGATGACCGAGAGGTTGACGAACGTGAACGCGATGAACGCGCCGAAGTTGATGAACGAGGTCGACGTCGCGACGTCGGACTTCAGCGCGATGAGACCGACGAGGCCCGCGATCCCGATGTTCAGCGCCGGCGTGCGCAGGCGCGGATGCACGTACCCGAAGATCTTGCGCGGCAGAACGCCGTCACGGCCCATCGCGTACATGAGGCGCGAGCCGCTCGCCTGCGCCGCCAGGCCCGAGGCGCCCTGCGCGACGATCAGGCCGGCGACGATGATCGACGACAGCAGGCTGCCGCCCATCGTGCGCGCGATCTCGTAGACCGCCGAGTCGGTGTCCTCGAACGCCCCGCCCGGGTGCACGAGCTGGGTCGTGTACGAGGTCACGACGAAGATCGCGCCGCCGATGAGCGCGACGAGCATGATCGCGCGCGGCATCGTGCGCTTCGGCTCGACGGTCTCCTCGGTGAGCGTCGTGACCGCGTCGAAGCCGAGGAACGAGTAGGCCGCGATCGCCGCGCCGGCCGCAAGCGTCGAGATCGTCGTCCCGTCGGTCCCGAACGGCGTCGAGCTCACCAGCGCGCCGCCGCCGTCGTGGTCGATGACGTAGCCGATCGAGAACGCGACGAACAGGACGAGCACCAGCACCTGGAACGTCATGAGCAACGTGTTGACGTTCGCCGCCACGCGCACGCCCAGCACGTTGAGGACGGTGGTGATGCCGATGAACGAGACGATCCACACCCAGGTCGGCACGCTCGGGAACTCGGCCGACAGGTAGGCGCCCCCGATGAGCCAGATGACCATCGGCAGGAACAGGTAGTCGAGCAGGACCGCCCAGCCGACCAGGAACCCGAGCCGCTGCCCGATCGTGCGGCGCACGTACGTGTACGCCGACCCGGCGACCGGATAGGCAGAAGCCATCCGCCCGTAGCTGTACGCGGTGAAGAGCATCGCGACGAGCGCGAGCAGGTACGCGGACGGCACGGCGCCGTCCGTCTCCGCTGCGAGCACCCCGAACGTCCCCAGCACGATGAGCGGCGTCATGTAGGCGAGGCCGAACAGGACGACCTGCCTGAGGCCGAGCGTCCGCTCGAGCCGTGGTGCGGCGCTCTGAGCGCCTTGCGTAGGGCTGCCTTGCATGATCCCCGTCCCTTCGTGTGGTGGTGGTTTCCGTCCTCAGTCAGATGCCGCCGTCGCCGCGGCAGAGCCGGCCGCGATCGGCGGCCGCCGGCCGGCCCACGGCCGCGCCTGCTCGAGCTGCGCGGCCAGGGCGAACAGCACGCCCTCCTCGCCGGGGCGCGCGGTGAAGTGGCTGCCGATCGGCAGCCCGTCGTCGCTGAAGGCCAGCGGCACCGACATCGCCGGCTGGCCGGTGACGTTCGCGATCCACGTGAACGGCGAGAACCTCGCGTCGAGGTCGAGCGGCGCGAGCGGGTCGAGCGGCGACGGGTCGAAGTGGCCGAGTAGCGCGGGCGGCTCGGCGAGCGTCGGCGTCAGCCACAGGTCGACGTCGTCGAAGAACGAGAGGATCTCGCGGGCCGCGCGCTGCAGGCGTTGGACGCAGAGCACGTGCTCGACCGCCGACCGGCGCTCGCCCGCCTCGCGCACCGCCCAGGTCAGCGGCTCGAGCTCGGACCGCTCGGGCTCGCGCCCCATCCACTCCACCCACTCGGCGATGCGCGCCGCCGCGGCCACCGTGTACAGCGCGAAGAAGTCGTCCTCGAGCGCCTCGCCGTCGACGTCCGGCGCCGCCTCGACGACCTCGTGGCCGAGCTCGGTACACAGCTCGGCGGTGTCCCACACCGCGCGCACGCACGCGGCGTCGACCGGCCCGCCCTGCACCGGGCGGTCGGAGACCGCGATCCGCAGCCGGCCGGGGTCGCGGCGGGCGCTCTCCAGGAACGATCCGTCCGGGGCCGGCAGCGCGTACTGGTCGTGGGGCAGCGCGCCGGCGATCGCGTCGAGGACGGCGGCGCTGTCGCGGACCGAGCGGGTCATGACGTGCTCTGACCACAGGCCGGGCGCGATGTCCCCGCGCGGGGCGGGCGTGACGCGCCCGCGGCTGGGCTTGAGCCCGAACACGCCGCAACAGGAGGCCGGGATGCGCAGGGAGCCGGCCGAATCGTTGCCGTGCGCGATCGGCACGAGCCCCGCGGCGACGGCGGCCGCCGACCCGCCGCTCGAGCCGCCGGGCGAGCGACCGAGCGCCCACGGGTTGAGCGTGGGGCCGTGGAGCACCGGCTCGGTGGTCGACAGCAGCGCCAGCTCGCAGGTGTTCGTCAGCCCGACCGGGACCATCCCCGCGCGCTTGAAGCGCGTGACGAGCTCGCTGTCGCGCGCCGCGACGTGGTTGCGCAGGAACACCGAGCCGCTCGTGTGCCGGGCGCCGGCGTAGGTCGCCAGGTGGTCCTTGAGGAGCATCGGCACGCCCGCGAACGGCGTCTGCGCGAGCTCGTCGTCCTCGGCCGCACGCACCGCCTGGGCGAACAGCCGCGTCACGACCGCGTTGAGCAGGGGGTCGACGCGCTCGATGCGCTCGATCGCGGCCTCCACCAGCTCGCGTGCCGACACGTCGCCGGCACGGACGAGGCCGGCCTGCGTCAGGCCGTCCTCCCACAGCACGTCCTCGAGATCCACCTCTGCTCCTCGCTCCGGGACCCGCGGGTACGTTGTCAGCGCGTTCACCGCGCGTAAACCACCGTGGCGGGGAAAATCGCGGCCGCCGTTGCGTCACCCTGTGACGTACGCGCCCGGTCAGCGCGTCGCGGCGGCGTCCTCGAGGATGCCGAAGCGCAGGAGCTTGATGCTGAGGTCCAGCACGAAGCGGTCGGCCGGCTGGTCGAGCGAGCGCCCGGTGAGCTCCTCGATCCTGCGCAGGCGGTAGGCGAGCGAGCGCCGGTTGAGGAACAGGCGCCGGGCGGCGGCGCTCGTGTTGCCGCTCTCCTGCAGGTAGACGTCGAGCGTCTCGACGAGGTTGCGGCGCTTGGCCCGGTCGTAGGCCAGCAGCGGCTCGACGACGCCGCGGGCGATCGCCAGCGCCTCGGGGTCGTCGGCGAGCTTGGTGAGCATCATGTACGGCGCCAGGTCGGCGGCGTCGCCGACGTTCGCCGGGCCGGTGAGGCTGCGGCCGACCTCGAGCGCCCGCTCGGCCTCGGCGAACGAGGTGTGCAGCTCCTCGAGCGGCCGCGCCCCGGCGGCGATGCCCCAGCAGGCGCGCTCGTCGGGGTCGAGCTGCGCCTGGACGTCGAGGACGAGACGGCGCAGCGCGCCCGTCCGGCCGTCGGGCGCCGCGGCGATCGCGACGAGGGCGTCCTCGCGGACCGCGAGGGTGAGCCGGGAGGCCGAGCGCGCGGCGCGGGCGCGCAGGTCGCGGGCGAGGCGGTCGAGCGTGCCGCGGCCGCCGCCGGCGGGACGCGCGACGGCCAGCTCGTGCGGCGCGAGGCCGTCGAGCCCGAGCAGCGCCGCGCGGGCCTGGATGTGCTCGGCCGGGCCGGCCAGGCCGGCGACGAGCTGCCAGACGAAGTCCTCGCGCGCGCGGTCGTCGGCCGCCGACCGGTGCCGCAGCCGTTCGAGCGCGACCGAGGCCGCGGCCTCCTCGAGCGCCCGCAGCTCGAGCTCGGGCAGCTCGGTCGTGCGGCCGTCGTCGAGGACGTAGATGAAGCCGAGCGTGTCGTGGCGCGCGACGGCCGCGCGCGCGGTGCCCGGACCGAGGCCGAGCGCGTCGATGCCGGGCAGCCGGCTCGGCTGCTCGGCGTCGAACTGCGCGGCGAGCGCGCCGGCCTCGGCCGCCGAGAGCCGGGCGGCCCGCACCTCGAGCTCGCGCAGCCCCGCGGCGCCGAGCGCCGCGTCGGCCCGTGGGCCGTGGCCGGCCAGCTCGAGCCGCGCGTCGAACACGAGCACCGGCCGCTCGAGGGCCGCCTCGAGCGCGGCGGCGATCCCGTCCATGCCGTGGCCGCCGAGCAGCACCTCGGCGAAGCGGGCGTGGATCGCGTCCGGCCCTTCGATGGAGCCGCCGAACCGGCGGCGGATGAGCTCGCCCACCACCCAGCGGCTGACGTCGGCGAACCCCACGTCCCACGGGAGGTCGATCAGCGGCATCCCGAGCTCGTCGGCGAGGCTGATCGACGCCTCGGGCGGGGCGGGGACGGGCCCGGTCGGCGGCAGGCTGACCGCGACAGCCGACGCGTCGGACCTGAGGAGCTGGGCGAGGAAGTCCGTGAGCCGCGGCTCGTCGAGCCCGATGCCGGTCGTGAGGACGAGCTCGCCGGGCCGGATGAAGCCGACCGCCTCCCACTCGATCACCGACGTCCACGACACCTCGCGCCCTGCACCGCGCTCACCGCCGATGAGCCGTGCGCCTCCGAGCACCGGGGCCCCGAGGAGATCTCTGACCGGGATCGCCATGCGTCGCCGGGCGGACCGTACCACCGGGCCACGGCACCCGAGCCACAGATAATTGTCTATGCAACTATATGTCCACAAAAAAGACGAACGGCGCCCGCGTCGATGCGGGCGCCGCTCATCTGAGCGCCGGAGCGGCTCAGCCGTTCGCGCGGGCGCCGAGCCCGTGGCGCGGCGTCACGTCGCCCACCTGGCGGCGTGGCTTCGGGAGCTTCGCCACGACCGTGCGGAACGCATCCGCCGGCGTCCGCGCCGCCACCGCCGTGAAGCGCACCTCGACGACGCCGGCCTCGATCGGTGTCGGCTCCCGCTCGGCGTCGGCGCGCCAGCCGTCCTCCTCACCGCGGACCCGGACGACGAACCGGCGGCCACCCCGGCCGAACCACCACTCGTAGACGGCGGCCCCGTCGCCGTTCACGCGGCAGGTGGTCGACAGCGGCTCGCGCGTGTCGTCGCGCCAGGGCGTGACGACCGACACGGCCACGATCCGTGCCCTGACGACGGGCTCGGCGGTCGTCACGACGACGTCGACGCCGAGCCGGCCGTCGACGGTGGCGACGCGGTGGCTGCCGGCACGGGCCACGCGGCACAGCAGCCGGGCCGGCTGCCGGCCCTCCGCCTGGGCCAGCCAGACCGGCACCACCATCTCGTCCCACTGCGGCGGCTGGGCCGACATCGCGGCATCGGCGACCTCGGCCAGCAGCGTCCTGGCGAACGGCGCCGAGGCGACCTGCCCGGGCGCCAGATAGCGGACCACCTCGACGAGGCGCTCGTCGATCGCCTCGATCCGGACGTGATCTTCCATGTGCTTCCTCCCATCTGATGTCCGGGACGCCCACGGTGAGCGTCCCGGTGGCGTAGGGGGCGGAGGCCCGGGGCCCGTCCCCGGGCCTCCGCCAGGCGTCAGATCCGCCTGAGCGCCGGCCGCAGACCGGCGATCACGGCGACGGCGCAGACGAGGCCGATGGCCACGCCGAGCACGCTGCCGCTCAGGACGCGCTCCAGGCCGCCCGTCAGGAAGGCGAGGAGGATGTTGCCCCCGCCGACCGTCAGGAACCGCTGGGCCAGGCCCACGAGCTGCTCGCGCACGGCCTCGCCGGCGGTCAGCGACAGCTCGGCCTCGAGCACGCCCTGCTGGACGTTCCCGGCGTACTCACCGGCGGTGAAGGCCACGCCGCACAGCCACCACCCCAGCGTCGTGCCGAGGAAGGCCACTGCGCCGACGACCGGCAGGCCCGGCAGCACGGCGACCGCCACGAGCGAGCCGGCCAGCAGCCACGCCGCCTCCCGCCCGACCCGGCGCCGGTTCACGTCGGCTCGCCGGCCCGCCCACAGGGCGAGCATCGCGGCGACGAGCTGGCCGACGATCGCCATCATCACGACCGTCGTCTCCGAGGCGCCGACGAGCGACGGGATCGTGTACAGGGCGACCCAGCCCGTGAAGCTGACCGCGACGCCGCCGATCAGGTGCCGGTGCTCGGCCACGAGGCGCAGGACCTGGCGCGGCGTCTGCCACCGCGCGGGCTGGGCGGCCGGCGCGCCCCGCCACCGCCGGTGGGCGACGGCGAGGGCGATGAGCACCAGGCCGACGGCCGTCAGGCCGAACCGCCAGCCGCCGAGCAGCGGGACGCCGACGAGGGCGACCCCGGCCAGGAGGCAGAACGACAGGATCAGCCCCATGGCCGCGCCGCGGTGGGCCGGGGCGACCGCCGCCAGCACCCGGGTGTGGGACCCGAGCACGGCAAAGGCCGCAAGGCCCCCGAACACCGGGAGGGCGACGAGGGACGCCGGGACGAGCGCGCCCCCGGCGAACGCCGGGACGGCGATCGCCACCCCCGCGACGGCGAGGAGCGCCGGCAGCCGCCGGGGCAGGGCGCCCGAGAGGGCGGCGAGGACGCAGCCGCCGAACGCCCCGAGGTTCGCGGCGTGGTTGAGCGCCACGACCGACCAGACCGGCATGCCGACCTCGGCGGCGATGTCCGGGGCCCCGAAGGACATCATCAGGGCGCCGAACAGGATGGCGATCTGGCCGGCGCCGAGCCAGAAGGCCGAGCCGATGCCGATCGGCTGGACGTCGGCCCGGCGGTAGCCGCGGACCTGGACGCCGAAGACGACGGCTGCCCCCGCGATGGCGAGCAGCCAGAGAAGGATCAGGTTCATCCGTGACCTGCTTTCTGGAAAGGGCGCGGCGGGCGGCCCGGTGACCGGGCCGCCCGCCGCGCAGCGGATGTGGAGCAGAGCGCCCGAGGGCGCTCACCCGGCCCGCCCGCCTAGGCGGGCCGGAGTGCGATCAGCGGTAGACGAGGACGTAGCCGTCCTTGAGCAGGCCCGGGTCGCCGCCGTACAGCGTCCCGCGCTGCTGACGGACCTGGGCCAGGTACTCGGCCGTGCCACGGTCGAGGACCTCGCCGTGCGTCTTGATCGCCAGGCCGGGCGGGTAGGCGCCGAGCGCGTGCGCCAGGCGCCGGCCCACGGCCTGCGTCAGGAGCACCGGCTCCGTGTCGCCCCGGGCCTCGGAGAAGTCGACGTCGGCCGCCGACAGCGCGAGGGTCGGGAGCGTGCCCGGGTCGAGCGCCGGGCGCGCGGGCAGCTCGTCGAGCAGCTCGCGCACCTTCTCGAAGGTGCGCTCGATGACCCAGGGCCGGCCGATGCCGGTGCCCATGAACATGTAGAGGAGGTTGGGCTGGGCGACCTGGAGGCCGCGCTCGAGCAGCATCCGGGCCAGCTCGTACCCGGTGTAGCCCGTCTCCCAGGTCCGGAAGGTCATCCGGTACGGGATCGACGCCGGGGCGATGGTCCGCCCCGAGCGCAGCTCCGCGGCCCAGTCGACGAGCATCCCGTCGGGCACGAGCCGGGCGTACTCCCGGATGGCCTCCCGGTTCTCCACCACGGCGGCGTCGGCGTGCTGGAAGGCCCACCGCCGGCACAGGTCCAGCGCCGCGAGGAAGACGCTGTTCTTCGACGTGGTCTTGTGCCGGAGGCACGCCAGGTTGAACACGGGCAGCGGGATGGCGCTGTCCTTGCCCAGGTACGCGACCGCGTCCTGCCCGGGCGCCTGGAGGGTCTTGTGCCAGCTCCCCACCTCGGCGTCGGCGCCGAGCTGGATCGGGCTCAGCGGCCCGAGCTCCGTCGTGAACGGCAGCTCGGACGCCCAGGACCCGTCGACCACGACCGGGACGCCCGCACGCTTGCAGACCTGGATGGCCTGCTCGGTGCTGCCGAGGACGCCCTCGTAGTTCGGGGTGCTGATCCACACGGCGCCGTAGCCGTGGCGGGCGAGCCGGTCCTCGAGGTCCTGCGGGTCCAGGACCGTCGCCATGCCCAGGATCGGGTGCACCTCGACCGGGAGGAAGGTGACCTGCGCCCCGCGCTCGTACAGGGTGTGGATCACCGAGATGTGGGCGTTGCGGGCCACGAGGATCGGCCGGCCCTTCGCCACGTCCACCAGGGCGCTGGCCAGCGCGGACGCCGCCGCGCTCGCGCCGTTGGTGAAGTAGCTGCAGGCCTGGGCGCCGACGGCCTCGGCGGCCAGGGCCTCCGCCCGGGCCAGCGGGGTGGGCCGGCCGTCGATCGCGACGTCCAGGCCCGGAACGACGCTCACGTCGAAGTGGGCGAAGTTCCGGAAGAGCCGCTCGATCTCCTCCAGGAGCCGCCCGGCGTGGCCGGGGGCCTGCATGCGGATGCGGAGCTTGTCCGCGAGGACGGGGAGGGCCTCCGCGTACGGAGCCTCCTGCTGGGCCTCGATCGAGGCCTGGCTGTGTTCGCGCATCGTGCGCGCCTTCCTGTGCAGGCAGCACGCGTCCGGCGTGCTGCGGAACGGACCGCCTCGGCCGGGATTGGCCGAGACGGGTGCCCCCTGCCGGGGGCGGTGCTCCCTGCCGGGAGCGGGTGCCCCTTGCGGGGCTGACCTCCGGCGCACCGCCCGGGCGGGCCGGGCAGGGACCGGAGGGGACTGTGGGCGCGGCGGCCGGGCGTGCCGGCCGCCGCGCGGGCGGGTCAGGCCTGCGTCACCGGCCCGGCGTTCGCGAGCTGGTGGACCAGGACGCCGTTGTCCGGGGCCACGGACCAGGCCAGCCGGACCGCGGGTCCGGTGCGGCCGTGGAGGCGGACCTGGAACAGGCCGCGCCCGGACTCGCGCTCGACCACCTCGGCGACCACGACCGGGTGGTGGGCGAAGACGTCCGCGGCCGGCTTCGTGAGCCGTCGCAGGATGCCCCGGGCGGCGAGGCCGGTGACCGTCGGCGGGTCGAGCTGGACGTGGAGCCCGGGCCGGCCGGTGGCCTCGAGGACCTCCAGGAGGGCCAGGACGTCCGCGGAGGCGTAGCCGTCTCCGAGGAGCACGTGCAGTCCCCGGCGGTCGGCTCGGTCCTCGTAGGCGAGGAGCGCGACGGGCGCCGCGGCGGGTGAGCCGGGGACGGGCGCCGTGCGCGACCCCTTGCGGACGATGACGTAGAGGACGATCAGCGCCGGGACGACGAGGAAGGCGAATCCTCCCATCAGCCACACGGCGAAGAAGGTGAGGGCGATACCGGCGCACACCAGGGCGGTGGTGCGCTGGGGTCCGGACAGGCCGGAGAGGGTCGACTCGGCCGCGCGCTCCAGGCGGTCGAACACCGACATGACTTCCTCCTCACCCGGGTCTGGTGACCCGAGGCTCAGGGACCGTCGTCAGTGACGGTCAGGCGGTTGGTGTGAGCGGAAACAGAGAGAGAGAAGGGGAAAAGGGAGCGCCGACGATAAGGCCCTTCGCGCGAGCGTGCAAGCCGCGCTTCGCTGGACGAAAACGCCCTGTTCATCGGGGTTTCCGGGTCCGGCGAAGGACCCTTCGGACGGGCGGCGGATCCGGCGAAGGCCCCGTCCGCCGCCCGCCCGGTCCGGCGAAGCGCTCAGTCGCCGCGCAGCAGGCGCGGATCGACGATGTGCACGCGGCGCGGCCGGCAGCGCTCGGGCTCGCCGAGCGCGCGCCGCGCGTCGGGCGGCACCGGCGGCAGCGCCAGCGCGGCCAGCGAGCCCTCGTGCACGTCGCGCTCGAGGGCGAAGAAGATCGCCCGCCGGCCGAGGTACGGCCACTCGCGCTCGTCGCTGCCGGCCTTGGCGATGCGGGTGGTCAGGACGCGGTCGGCGGTCTCGACCAGGCGCAGCCGGGAGCGCTCGTCCTCGCAGACGAAGACGACGAGCGGGGGCGTACCCAGGGACCGGTACCGGCGCAGCATCCGGCCCCACCCGGACACGAGCCCGTCGTAGGCCCGCAGCCGGTCCCGGGCGGCGCCGAGGCCGCGGCTGCGATCGAGCTCGACGAGCAGGTCGACGCGCCGCCGGCGCTCGCCGGAGCCGACCCGGAGCTCGACGGTGGCGTTCGGCATGACCGGCTCGAACCGCTCGCCGGCGTACCCCTGGAGGCGGTGGCTGGAGCCGAGCACGACCTCGGACGGGCGAAGGTCGACCCACTCGCCGTGGGCCTTGCGGCGCGGCGGCTCCAGGCGTCCCTGCCCGGGGCCGAGCCAGCGGCCGATCGCCCGCTCGCCGGCGAGCGCCTCGAGGGCGAGCACCCAGCCGTTGACCTGGAGGTCGCGGAGGATGTGCCGCGGGTCGCCGGTCGGGGGCACGCGCCAGACCTCGTCGTCGCGCACGAACCGGCCCTTGAGCCCGGTGCGGCCCCGGAGCAGCTCGAAGCCGCGCTCGGTGATGCAGTACACCCGCTGCTGGGCGCCGCGCTCGGCGCGCTGGAACTTGAACCTCCGGACCCAGCCCGCTGCGACCATCCGCTGCAGCCCCTGCTGACAGGCCCGCTGCGAGACCCCCGGCCACCACCGGCGCCAGAGCTGGGTGGTGAACAAGAAGCGGCAGCGCCACAGCGCGCCGAGCACCTCGAGGTCGCGCTCGGTGGGCTCGTGGCGGGCGTCCTCGTCGACCTCCGGGTCCGGGTCCCAGACGAGGCCGCGGACATCGTCGAAGTCGAGCTCGGTGTAGGTGTCGGGCGCGCCGACCTTGACTTCGGCACGGGCGGGCGCCGGGGTGGGATCGGCGGGCGGCTCGGGAGCCGGGGCCTCGGGCTCGGGCGCGGGCGGCTCGGGCGCCGCGGGCGCGGGCTCCTCGGAGGCCGCCGGCGCGGGGGCCGTCGCCTCGGCCGCCGGCTCCTCGTCCGACGACAGCTCCTCGGTGACCGGCTCGTCGACCTCGCCGACGACGTCGATCGGCAGCGACCCCTCGGTCCCCTGCCAGTCCAGGTCGGGCAGCGGGTCGGGCAGCCGGTCCGGGACGAACCCGCCGCGCTCGCGCTGGGCCGACAGGTGGTGCGTGACGACGTCGTCGTCGGTGACGAGCGGGATGGTCTGCGCGATGAACGCCTGCTGGCGCGCGCCCCCGCTGATCCACGAGCACACCGCGTGGTGGTTGGGGAGGTTGAAGATCGTGTCGGGCGTGAGCCGCAGCCGGGTCCGCGACGCGGTGTCGTCGCGGATGAGGTCGGTGTAGGCCGCCATCGCCACCCGGCTCATCTCCAGCGCGTCCTGGGACTCGCCCATGGAGAACATGCAGCGCTGGCGCAGGAGGCTCAGCATGCCACCGCGCAGCTTGGGGTCCTCGATCTGCGCCCCGTACTGCCAGGCGGCGACCACCTCGAGCCCGGCCGAGCGGAGCGTCGCGAGCGCGTCCGCGAACGACGGGTTGATGATGAGGTGCGCCTCGTCGACCTTCAGCGCGACCCGCACCCGCTGCTCCTCCGGGAGCTGCTGCCGGCGCTGCAGAGCCCCGTACAGGCAGGTGAGGATGAACTGCATCATCACCCGGCAGTTGTCGGTGCCGAACGTCCCCATCTTCCCGTCGACGATGAGCACCTCGCGGCGCCGGATGACGTCGTCGAGGACGAGCTGGTTGGGGTGGCGCAGGACCTTGTCCAGCGCGTCGACCATGAGCCGCAGCAGCTTGTTGCGCGGGGCGTCGAGCTTGGCGTTCGTCTGGGCCGCGGCGTTGGCCAGGTCGCTGGGCAGGTCGCGGCCGAAGAACGTGGCGGTCTCGGTGAACCGCGGGTCGGCGTAGAGCGCCTCGACGACCTTCTCCCGGAAGCTCACCTCGGGCGGGAGCAGCATCCGGTACATGTGCCAGAGCGTGGGCGGGCCGTCGACGACGCCGTGCCGGCTCGCCCCGATCGCGGCCTGGGCGGCCTGGCGCAGGTACCGGTCCGACGAGCCCTTGATGTCACCCTCGGCGTGGACGTCGCGGAACGCCTCGACGACCTTGTCGGCGATCATCGCCGGCTCGCCCTCGCCGAGCAGCGGGTTGATCCCGAGCTCGGGGTGCTCGAGGTCCAGGTAGTGGACCGTACGTCCCTTCGGGACCATCGACAGCGCCTTGAGCGCGTCGCCGGGCTTGGGCATGAGGACGACGAGCGCGCAGTCCGGGTCGAGCGCGTCGGCCTGGACCGTGCGGCACAGCAGCGAGGTCTTGCCGGTCTTCTGACCGCCGATGAGGCCGAGGCCGTCGGTCTTGTCCTCGGGCCGGATCCCGACCGGGCCGCGCTCGTCGCGGGCGAGGGCGTGACCGGGGTCACGGCTGATCTCGGGCGGGGCGAGCAGCCGGGGGATCGGCGTGCGCGCCACCCGGGCGGTCTTCAGCGCGGGGCTGGGGAGCTGCCAGAGCGACGCCAGCTCGCCGGAGGACATGACCTCGCGGCGCCAGCCGGGGATCGGGTTGCCGACCGCCGCCCCGATGCGGCGCAGGTACAGGTCCCGGCGCACCCGCATATGCCGCTCGACGAGCCGGTTCTCGCCGGCGCTCGCCCCGCGGAGCGTGCCGGCGATCGCACGGCACCCGGCGTAGCTCGCCGCGGCGATGCGGATCTCGGTGAAGTAGAGCGCCCGGTGCTGGACCCGCAGGCCGCCCCGGAGCTCCTGCGAGAGGACCTCGGAGCGCACGCCGGGATGGGACGGGTTGCGCACCTGGGCCGACAGCGCGTCCTGCTCGCGGCGTGAGAACCGCCAGCGCGAGTAACGGTCGAACAGGGCCGGCGTGGGCGTGAGGACGTACTGGACGACCGCGGTCTCGCCGACGCGGTCCATCTGGCCGAGGACGGCGTCGACGACCTTCGCCTCGTCCTCCTCCTCCGGGCCGCGCAGCGCGCGGACGAACGAGTGGCGCTTCTTCATCCGCACGACCTCGCGCACCGGCGGCAGCGCCTGCTCGCCCCGGACGAGCCGGCTGTCGGGGTAGCAGGCGAGCAGGCTGCCCTCGATCGTCTCGGCGAACTCGACGGGGCAGACGACCGCCAGGCGCGCGGTCCGGTCGCCCTCGGCGTCGGGCGCCATGACGAGCTCGAGCGCGATGCTCGGCTGGCCGAACGGGATCCGCCGGTACCACCGTTCCAGGAGCTGCTGGTGCCAGGACTCCAGAAGCCGCAGCACGTCCTCCGGCCGGGCGTCGTCGGCGCGGAACGGCAGCAGCCACAGGCGCACCTGACGGCGGTCCGAGCGGGAGCGGCCCCGGGTCGCGCCGGCCGCGACGAGCCCGAGGAAGCCCGCCAGGAGCGGCAGGCGGACGATCCGCCACGTCGTCCGGAGCGCGTCGGCGACGATGTCCGCGCCGGTCCCGACGACGTCGACGGTCTCGCTCCCGGAGGCCGCCGGCGCGGGCGCCGCCGCAGCGGCGCCCGCCGCGGCGGCGACGAGCGCCGCCGCCAGCAGCCGCCGGGTCATCGCCCCGGTCCCGCAGGCCCGCGGTCGACGACGAAGCGCACCCCGAGAGCGACCGCGTCCTGCTTGGCGAGCGGGATCTCGTTGCCCTCGGCGTCGACGGCCGGGTACGGCCGCAGCTCGACCTCGATCCCCTGCTGCCGGGCCCAGCGCCGGACGTTGTAGCGGAAGGTCTCGGTCGAGCTCGTGTAGTCATCGCCCTTGACGAACTTCCACGCCTGGCCGTCGGCCCACTTGCTGAAGTCGAACCGGGAGCGGGCGGTCCGCTCCGGCAGGCCGTCGGCGAGCAACTCGGGCATGGCGCCTCCTTCTGGTCGTGGTCTTGCCCATGCACCGGTGCCATTGACCGAGGCGCCCCGGGCGCCCCCCGGAGGTTGTCCCGGGCGGTCCCCGGGGGCGCCTCAGGCGCCCGCCGGGACCGCGCGCGCGACGAACGTCTCGCGCCGGGCGCCGCCGGGCGCCCAGCTGCACACCGCGTAGCCGGCGGGCATCGCGAGGATCGCCTCGGGCACCAGCGCGGCGCGCCCGCCCAGCGCGCCGCCCGCCGCCTGCGCGCAGAGCGCGGCGCCGGTCTCCGCGTCGCCGCCGCCGAGCCCGAGCAGGCAGCGGTGGGCGGCGAGCTCCAGGGCCACGGTCCGGCCCTCGGGCGTCGCCAGGAGGCCCGCGTAGCGCCAGCCGGTGACGAGCTCGAGCCCGCCGGCGCGCAGTCCGGCCAGCTCGCGCGCGAGCCGCGCGTCGACGATGGCGTCCGCGCCGCCGAGGACGAGCGTCGCGGCGCCGTCGGCGAGGACGCCCGGCAGCGCGGCGAGCGCCAGCCGCGCGAGCGCGGCGCGGTCGTCGGGGCCGAGCTCGCCGCCGGACGCGTCGAGCACGAGCGCGGCGCGGTGGTCGGCGACCGCGTCGAGCGCGACCTGCGACCGGCAGCCGAGCAGCCGGTCGGCGGCCTGGGCCCGCGTCCCGGCCAGGGCGCGGCGCGCGGCGTCGAGGGCCGCCGCGTCGGGGCCGGCAGGCTCGCGGAGGGTCGCGGCGACCTCGCGCCCGGCGAACGTCGCCAGGCTCGCCGCCCGCGGGCGGGTGTAGAGCGCGCGCGCCAGCCGTTCGCGCAGCGCGCCGCCGGACGGCTCGAGCACGCGCCGGGCCAGCGCGAGCGACGGCTGCTCGCCGAGCACGCCGGCCCGCGCGCCGGCGATCGTCGCCGCGACCGCCTGCCGCGCGGCGCGCGCCGCCGCGTCGTCGAGCGGCTCGGGCAGGCCGCCCGCGATCGCGTCGACGACGGCGGCGGCGAGCGCCTCGGGCTCGCCGCCGGTCGCCAGCGGGTTGAGCCCGGTCGCCGGGCGGTCCAGGCGGACGACGACCGCCTCGCGGTGCGGGGCGATCAGCGCGGCGGCGCGGTCGGTCGCGCCGGCGTCGGCGCACACGACGACGAGCACCCGCCCGGCGTCGGGCGCGTCGCGCGCGATACAGCGCTCGAGGATCGCGCGGGCGCCGGCGCCGAACGCCGCGAGGCCGTCGCGGCGGTCGGCGGCGGCGAGGCCGACCGGCCCGCGCTCGTCGCGAAGCAGCTCGTCCTCCGGGATGCGCGAGACGCGCGCGGGGGCGGGCAGGCGCGGGACCGCCGAGCACGGCACGCGCACCGCGCCGGTCGCGCCGGCCGGGGCGTGCCACACCGCGGCCAGGTCGGCGGCCGAGCGCAGCGGGTGCCGGCGGCCGGCGCCGGGCGCGCCGAGCTCCGAGCGCAGGCGCCGGGTCCGCGGCCCGGCCGTCTCCGCGCCCGGGCGCCCCGCGGCGAGCGCACCCGCGATGGCCGCGCAGGCGCGCGGCGAGCCGGCGGCGACGCGCAGCTCGGTCCGGAAGACGGGCCCCGACGCGGGCGGCTCGGCGCCGTGGACCGGCATGACCCCGAAGTCCGCCGCGGTCGCGGTCGCCGCGTCGGACGCCGTCGGTTCGAACGGCGCGCCGGCGTCGGCCTGCGCGATCGCGATCGGCTCGAACGGCGCGCCGGCGCCGGCCGGGGCGGCCGGGCGCGCCATCACCCGGCCGCGCCGGCGCCGCGGCGCCCGGGCGGGGGTCAGCGCGAGGTGCACGACGGCGGGCTCGCCGGTCGCGGCCATCGCCGCGAGGAGGTCCCGCGCGTGCGGCCGCGCCGGGGCGGCCGCGCCCGCGCCCCACGGCGCGGGCGGCGGCACACGCACCGCGTGTGACGGCGGCGCGGGCCAGCCCGCGGGCAGGAGCCGGACGTCCGGGCAACGCTCGACGAGCGCCGTCTCGAGCACCGGCAGGAGCTGCGCCGGGCAGACGAGCGACAGCGCGGCCTCGGCGCCGCCTTCGCCGTCCGGCGCGGTCGCGAGCTCGAGCCCGATCGCGGGAGCCCCGAGCAGCCGGCCGCGCAGCGGCGCCTCCTGCAGCGCCTCGTGCCAGGCGCAGAGCACCGCCTCGACCTGGTCGGGACCGAGCGGGTCGGCGCGGTGGGGCAGGACGCGCACGCGCACGCGCGGGCGCCGGCGCCGGGCCGTGCGGCGCACGAGCCCGAGCGCGACGAGGACGGCGCCGCCGCCCAGGCCGACGACAGGGGCGTGGCCCCCGCCGCCATCGTCCTCGGGGTCCTCGGCGGCTCGGGCCCGTTCCCGTTCGTGCTTGCGCGTCTCTCGCGCGCGCGTGCGCGCGCGAGCGGCCTCTCGGGCCTGCTCGCCGCCGTCGCGGCCCGCGCGCCGTTCACGGTCCGGCGGCGACTCGAGCATCGAGTTCGAGGTCACGACCCACAGGGCGACGACGGCCCACACGACGAAGCCGAGGAAGGCGAGCGCGACGGTGCGAGGACGGGGGATCATGACGGCGCGAACACCTCCAGCGCGGCCGCGAGGGTGAGCAGGGCGAGCGCGAGCGCGGCGGCGGTCACCGCGGGCCACGGGCGCAGGCGGCGCCGCCGCGCGTCGAGGTACAGGCCCAGCCCCACCGCGAACCCCGCGAGCTCGACCGGCCCGTGCGGCAGGATCGCCGCAACCGTCCGGCCGCCGTAGGCGCCGAGCGCGGCGCCGACGAGGAGCACGTGGACCAGGCAGGAGCCGGCGAGCACCGCGTCGCAGATCGCGACCGGCACGCGGTGCGCGAGCCGCACGAGCCGGCCGGCGCCCTCCGGCGCGCGCACGACGTGGGCGACCGCGGACGCGACGAGCACGACGCCGAGCAGCCGCGCGTTCGCGGCGAGGACGTCCGCGGCGCTGCCGAGCGTGCGCGGCACGCCGGGGAACGTCAGGCCGAGCGCGTCGCGCGCGGCGTCGCGCGCCACGAGCGCGACCACCACCGCGACGAGCGCGACGAGCCCCGCGACCGCGGTCGCGACGAGCGCGGCGGTGCGCAGCGTCCCGGCGGCGTCGCCCGCGCAGCGGCGGGAGGGCCGCGTGGCGCCCGCGGCCGCGCGCACCGTCCCGACGGTCATCGCAGCACCTCGGCGACGATCGCGTCGAGCGCCTCGCCGGCCAGGTCGAGCGCCTTGTCCGGGCTCTCCTCGGCGAGGTCGGGCAGGTGCGGGACCAGCCGGACCGTCGCCCCGCGCTCGGCCGCCAGCGCCTGCAGCTCGCGCTGCGCGACCGGTGCGCCGGCGGCGTCGCGCCGCGCGACGAGCACCTCGCGCCGGCCGGCGTCGGGCGGGAACAGCGGCAGCACCGCGGCCGCCCGGCGGACCCCGCTCGCGGTCGCCGGGAGCACCCAGGCGAGGTGCGACGCCGCTGCGAGGACCTGCGCGGCGACCGCGCCGCCGGGGACGCCGCAGTCGACGACCGTCAGGCGGTGCGCGGCGCGCGCGTCGGCGAGCACGCGCGCGACCGCGGCCGGGTCGGCGTCGACCGGCGGCTCGGGCGCGCCGGCCATCACGCGCAGCCCGTCGCCGGCGTCGGCGAACAGCCCGCCCGCCGGCGGCTCGTGCGCCGCGACCGCCGCGGCGGTGCGCGGCATCGACCGGGTCGCGCCGACGCGCGCGGCCGCGGCCAGCCCGCCGGTCGGCCCCCCGGTGTCGCAGACGAGGACCGGGTGCCCGGCGTCACGCGCGGCGTGGCGGGCGACGAGGAACGCGATCGTGCTCGCCCCCGCGCCGCCGCACAGGCCGCAGACCGCCAGCAGCGGCCCGGCCGTGCGGGGCGGGCGTCCCCCCGGCGCCGGTGTCGCCGCGGGAGCCGCGGGTCCGGTGGGGCGGGCGTGGTCCTGCATCTCGGTGGCGCTCATCGCTGCCGCTCCCACCGCGTCACGATCCAGCCCGCGCCGTGCCGCTCGACGGTCGCGAGCGTCACGACCCAGTCGCGCGTCGAGCCGAGCTCGCCGAGGCCCTCGAGCCGCTCGCGGGTCACGACGATCGCCCTGCGCCTTGCCCCGGTCCCGCGGATCTCGACGACCTCGACCTTCGCCACCGAACGCAGCGGGTCCGGGCTGGAGACCACGCCGTCCTCGAGCTGGCGGCTCTCGGTCTTGAGCCGCTTCGCCGCGGCGCCGGCGGTCGCGGCGATCGCGCTGCGGTGGCGCTCGTGCAGGTTCCTGCTCGTCCAGTTCCCCCACATCTCGGCGACGTGGATCACCGCCGCGCGCGGGGTCGGCGGCGTGACCGGCGAGGCGGGATCGGCCGGCGCGGGCGGCGGCGCCGTCCGCGCGGGCGGCGTCGTCGCGACGGTCGCCCCGCGGTTGTCGTTGTAGGGGTCGTGGATGCCGCAGCCGGCGAGGACGAGCCCGGCCACCGGGACGACCACGAGCGCCCGGCGCAGCCGCGGCCGGCTCATGCGGCCGCCCCCACGCGCACGCCGGCGACGACGACCGACGAGGGCTGGGAGCGGCGATGGACGCCGTGGCTCGTGTTGCCCTCGATCGTCGGCAGGCGGCCGTCCTTGAAGCTGCCGGTCGCGAGCCCCATGTGGTCGGGGTCGCCGGAATCCCACTGGAAGATCACGATGTCCCCCCGCTTGATGTCGTGCTTGTCGATGACGCGCATGCCGGCCTCGCCGGCGCGCGCCCGGGTCAGCGTCTGCGGCACCGAGACGATCCACCACGGCAGGTCGATCCCCGCCTGCAGGAACGCCTCGTGGACGAACACGCCGCACCAGGCGGTGCCGCACGGGGTCCCCGCCCTGCGCTGCCAGCCGTTGATCGGCCCGCCGCAGTCGCTGCCCTTCGGCTGTTCGACGACGCCCTCCTGGCCGAGCGCCCACCGCACCGCCGCCTCGGCGTCGCCGCTCACCGCTCTGCCCGCCTCGACCTCCCACCGGCGCGCGCGCGGCAGCACCTGGCAGTACTGGTTCACCGAGCCGGTGCACACGTCGACCTCGCTGCAGGCGCCGATGTAGCTGCAGACGGCGCGGCGGGTGCCGGCCGAGTCGAGGTCGCGGTCGGCGCCGTCGGCCTTGAGCTTGTGGGCCGCGCCGGCGATCGCGTCGAAGTCGTCGTAGACGCAGCCGTCGTTCTCGGGCACGCCGTCGCAGCTCGGCAGCGAGCGCCGCGCGAGCGGGTACTCGCCGGGCCGGTGCTTCTTGATCGCGCGGAACGCGGTGTGGTGGCTGCGCCACGTGGAGAGCAGGAACTGCATCGGCCCGGCGGCGCCCGCGAAGTTCGTCCCGCTGCGCACGGTCGGGTTCCGGGAGAAGTCCGACTCCTGCTTGTGGATCGAGGCGAGCAGGTACGGGTTGACGCCGTAGTGCTCGGCGGCCGCCTCGTACATCGGCCGGTAGACCGCCGGGATCTCCTCGGACACCGGCCAGCGGGCGGCCCACTGACCGTCCCCGTCGCCGCCCCCGAACGGGTTGAGCGCGTCGATGATCGCGACGATCGTGGCAAGCGCGAAGGCGGCGAGCAGCAGCGGCAGCAGGCCCGTCGCGATGAGCGCTCCGACCGTGGTCGCGGCCGCGCGCTCGGCGTCCTCGGCGTCGGGCAGGACCGGCGGGACCGGGCGGCGCTCCTCGTCGTCCTGCTGCCCGCCGCCGCGCAGCGGCAGGTCGGTGAGCTCCCCGAACGGTGACGAGGTGCCGGCGCCGCCGGCCGTCCCGGCGCCCGCGCCCGCACCGCCGGCGCCCGCGGCCGCGCCGCCGGAAGCGCCCGCGCTCGCGCCTGCGCCTGCGCCGGCGCCGGCGCCGCCGCCGGCCGCACCGGCGGCCTTCGCCCCCTCGAGGAGCGCCGTGGCGGTCGCAGGATCCATGGCCTACGCGGCGACGCGCGCCTCGTCGCCGCTCGTGCTCGTCGACTTCGACAGCTCGACGATCGCCCGCCACACGTCGCCGCCGTGCCGCTGGATCGCCGCGTCGCGCAGCGGGACGTCGCGCAGCGGGTCGGACGTGAAGGCCCAGTACTCGCGCGGCCCGATCCGCAGCGACACGCGCCCCTTGCCGCGCGCGCCGTTCACCCAGAACACCTGGGCGTGCGAGCCCTTGACGGTCTTCAGGCGGCTGATGAGCGCCGCCTCCTCGTCCGACAGCCGCAGCGCGTCCTGGACGAACGGGATCTCGTCCGGGTGCTGCGACAGGAACAGCTGCATCGTCGCGTTGCGGATCAGCGCCAGCCCGTGCTCGGTGGCGAAGTCCGACATGTGCTGCGACATGACGATGAGGAACAGCCCGAGGTGCCGGGCGCGGCGCGCGAGGTCGTTCGCGAACTCGCCGGTCTCGCGGCGCCCCACCAGGTGCCAGGCCTCGTCGATGAGCAGCACGGTGCGGCCGGTGAACATCGGCGCGTCGGGCTGGTGGGCGAGCTCGCGCGACTGGTCGCGGTGGCGTTCGATCGCGCGCGTGACGTACTCGACGAGCGCGAACATCACCGAGCGCAGCACGACCTCCGGGCAGCGCCGGGTGTCGAAGACGACGAGCGGGCTGTCGGCCGGGACCGTCGTCTCGCGGTCGAGCAGGTACGCGTACGAGCCGTCGCCGCAGTACTCGCCGAGACGCTCGGCGAGGTTGCGCAGCACCGCCGCGACGTCCGGCGAGCCCTGCCGCTGCTCGGCGCGGGCGCGCTCGCGCAGCTCGTCGCGCAGCATCGACTCGCGCGGGGTCTCGCCGCTGTGCTCCGCCCGCGCGTACACGCTGCGGATCGCCGCGCCGAGCTGGGCGCGCTCGAGCGTCGTCAGCCCCTCGTCGCCCATCATCACGCCGTGCAGGGAGACGAGGAACGCGATCTTCTCGAGGCTGACGTCGCCCGGGTCCGGGACGTCCCACGGGTTGATCGCGTACGGGCTGTCGTCGGCGCCGATCTCGATCTGCCGCGCGCCGGCGACGAGCGACGTCAGGACGCCGTAGTGACCGGCGCGGTCGATGACGAACGCGCGGGCGCCGTGGGCGATGCAGCGCGAGACGATGATGTTCGCCGCCATCGTCTTGCCCGACCCGCTGCGGCCGTTGACGAGCATCGTGTAGTTCGAGTGCGTCCGGTCGTACGGGTTGAGCAGCTCGAGCGTCCGGCCGGGATCGCTGAACGCGAACGGGATGCCGGTCGGCGAGCCGCAGCTCGTGCCGATCAGCGGGATCGTGTCGCCGACGTTGCGCGTCGCGTACCGGCGCGTGCGGCCGGCGACGTCGCGACCGAGCGGCAGCGTCGACTGCCACAGCTCGAACTGCTGGAACTCGCCGCGGCTGACGCGGCAGTCCGACATCGACTCGATCTGGTCGACGCAGTAGTCGACCGCCTCGTTGAGCGCCGCGACGTCGGGCTCGGGCCCGCGCGCCCGGAGCGACTGGTAGATCGAGACCTTGTAGAGGTTGGCCCGCTCGTGGCCGGCCATCTCCATGAGGAGGTTCTGGGCCTCGTTCTCCTGCGCGTAGCGGTCGAAGTCCGGCACGCGCCCCTTCGCCTCCGCGACGCGGTTGATCGCGAAGATCCGCCGGTAGCTCATCTTCATCCGCCGCCGCTCGCGCCGGCGGTCGAGCGCGGTCGCGAAGACGCTGAGGCTGTACGGCTGGCGCGTCATCATCGCGCCCATCAGCCAGCCCATCGTCGTCGCGTCGGCGGTGGTGGCGGTGTAGATCGTCTGCTCGAGGTCCTGGTCGATCTCCGCGTGGCGCTTGGACGACGAGAAGTCGAGCGTCGAGCGCGCGATCGCGCCGCGCAGCCGCAGCGCCGCGCGCCGCGCCTCGTCGCGGTCGCGGGCGGCGTCGAGCGTGCCGAGCACCTCGGCGCGGATCGGCGCGCGGCGCCGGCGGCCGGTGTCGGCGAGCGTCGGGTTGAAGCGCGACCAGAGCAGCTCGGCGACCTCCTCGCCGTCCAGCAGGCGGTTCGGGAGCGAGAGCGCGTCGAGCTCGGCGCGCACCGCGTCGGTCAGCGCAAGGCTCTCGCGGACCGCGCGGCGGTGGGCGGTCAGCTCGCGGCCGAGCGGCGCGGTCGCGAGCCGCCCGCCGCGCAGGCCCTGCAGCAGCGCGCGCGCCGAGCGCGCGTCCGGCACGTACGGCACGACGACGTACGCGTCGGTGCGCACCGCGGCCTGGTGGTCGGCGTGCAGGCGCAGCGACTCCTCCATCGCCGAGTACAGCCGCCAGCGCGACAACGCCAGGGCGTCGCGCGCCTGCTTGCCGCCGACCGGCGGGTCGCCCGCCCAGGCGGCAACCTCGCGGCGGCTGGCGAGCAGGACCTCGTCGAGGTTCACCGGCCGCGCCTGGACGTAGAACTGCAGGCTCTGCCCCGGCCGCAGGCGGCCGACGATCTGGCAGAACGACGAGGCGAGCCGGCGGCGGTCCTCCGCCGACATGATCAGCGGGTTCGGCGGGATGACGTGCAGGATGCGGACAAGCGCGCCCTCGCTCGTGAGGGCCAGTCCGGTGCGGTCGAGCGCTTCGAGCGGGAGCAGCTCGCCGCTCTCCGGCAGGGCGGTCTCGGGCGCCTTGCGCGCGCCCCGGCGTCGGATCATCGGGCTTCCTCCCAGAGTGCGGAGATGTCGAGGTCGGCGACCGCCGGGCGGGCGGCGCGGGCGGCGGCGGGCGTCGGGTCCTCCTCGAGGACGTAGCCCCGGGCGCCGCTCCCCGGCCCGGGGATGTAGCGCCGCTCGCGGCGGCGCCAGCGCAGGGCCGAGGTGAGGATCAGGAAGAGGTTGAACTCCGAGGCGCTGGCGAGCAGCGCCGCGCCGGCCGGCAGCGCGCCGAGGTACACGGCGGTGACCGCGGTGAGCGTCGTGCCGATCGGCGGCCGGACGTAGAGCGCCCAGGCGCCGGCGATGACGACGCCGAGGCCGACGCCGGCCCACTGGCCGATCGTCAGCTCGCCGATGCGCAGCTTGGAGTCCAGATGCTTGTAGGCGACGTTCATCGCGTCACACCTCGTCGAGTCCGTCGTCGCTGGGGCTCGGGATGTCGCCGTTGCGCGTGCCCGCGGCGGGGAGCGCGAACGGCCCGTCGTCGGGCGGCGGGGTGGCCGGCCCGTCCGACGCGCCGCCGCCGGGCGCGGGCGGGGGCCCGGCCGGCCCGCCGTCTCCGGGCGGGGACGGGGTCGCCGACCCGCCCGGGTCGCCCGAGCCGCCGCCGTCGAGCGGCTCGGTCCGGCTGTCGAGGACCTCGAAGCCGATGTCCTCGGCCCGCACGAAGCTCGCCGGCGTGCCCGGGTCGCCGCCGGCGGTCGAGCCGCCGTACTGCTCGCCCGGCGGTGGCGCGGTCGCGGCGCCGCCGCCGTCGCCCGGCACGCCACCGCCGTCACCGGGCGGCGGGGCGCCGGTCGCCGCGCCCTCCGGCGGAGGCGGCGCCGCGCCGCCCGTCCCGCCCTCGGGCGGGGGCGGCGGGCCGCCGTTCGCGTCCCCCGCGGGCGGCGGACCGGTCGCGCCGGCGTCGCCCGGCTCCTGGGGCCCGGCGGCCTTCGCGGCGTCGGCGGCGAGGACCTCGCTGCGCGTGCCCGCGTCGAGCGCGCCCCACGTGACGAACGCCTCGGCCGTCTCCGGGCTCAGCCCGTCCGCGGTGCTCGCGTCGGCCATCCGCGCGGTGGTCTCCTGCGACGTGTGCGTGCGCGTGTACGCGGCGACCCGGTCCTTGTAGCCCGCCGCGTCGAGGCGGGCGAGCGCCTGCTCGCCGGCCTGGCGCTTGGCCGCGGGATCCATCCCCTCCATCTCGCGGCGGCGCGCGTCGATGTTCTCCATCCCGGTCCCGAACGCGTCCTCGCCGGGCTGGGTCGGCAGCCCGTTGATCGAGTCGAGCACGGTGGCGTACGGGATGCCGCTCGTCTGCCCGCCTCCGGCCGGAGCGGTGGTCGAGCCGCCGCCGTCGCCCTCGCCCTCGCCCCCGCCGGCGGGGGCGGGGCGGCGCCCGCGCTGCTGGCCGGTGCCCTCGCCCGAGGAGGACGAGCCCGAGTCGTCCCCGCGCCACTGGCCGACGACCCGGCCGAACTCGCGGAACGCGAGGTGCTCGCCCACCCGGGCGACCATCCCGGCCCGCCCGTTGCCGGTCGCGCTCGGCACGATCGAGCCGATCGCCGCCACGCGCATGAGCATCCGCGGCAGCGAGAACATGAGCCACATCAGCGCGAGCGCGGTGAGCGGCTTGATGAGCTTGTCGAGGATGCCACCGCCCCCGCTGAGCGTCAGGGCGTCGAACCCGACCGCGAGGAACGTCGCCAGGCACAGCGCCCACACGACCGGGACGAGGAGCACGGCCGCGAGCGTCCGCGTCGCGAGCCGCGGCACCCACGCCAGCGGCTCGATCGGGAGCATGACGAGCGCCAGTGGCATGCCCGCGTAGATGACCGCCAGCGTCGCGCTGATCGCGATCTTCATCGAGACGAGCGCGCAGAGGACGACCACCCCCGCGATCGCGAGCAGGATCCCGAAGATCAGGGCGATGCCCGCGCTGAAGAGCGCGGTCACCGCGAGCGCGCCGAAGATCGCCGCCGCGAGGATGTCGAGGTCGCGGCCGTCGACGAGCACGGCGGTGACCTGGTTGGAGACGGCGACCGCGTTCTCGAAGATCCACGGCCACGCGAGGACGAGCAGCGCGACGCCGACGCCGCGCGTGATGCCGCGCAGCAGCTCGCTGCCGTCGCTGCTGAGGTCGGCGACGCCGGCGAGCCAGTACTGCAGCGCCGAGAACGTCATGACCGCGCCGACGAGCGCGAACGCGATCCCCTGCGAGATGTGGCAGAGCTCCTCGAGCTTGCCGTCGAGCTCGCCGTTGCTCGCGTCGCCGGCGAAGTTCGGCGCGTTCACCAGCCACGTGAAGAACGTCCCGGTGAGGCCGTCGAACCCGACCCCGAAGAACTTGTTGGCGATCGCGTCGATCGCCTTGTTGACGATGTCGTCGACCGACGGGAGCGCGGCGGCCTGGCCGGGCAGCGCGAGCGCGAGCGCGAGCGCCGCGGCGAGGCTCGCCGTGAACGTCCGCCGGCGGCGGCGCGGCGACATGGCGTGCCGGCGCGCCGCGACGCGCGACGCGGGACGTGCCGCGGCCCGGGCGAGGGCCGTCACCCGGCCCGCGGCGTGGTGGCGGAGCGCCGGCACGTCGATCTCCTCAGTACGCGAGCCCCTTGGCGGCGGCGACGACGACGACCGCGCCGATCGCCCCGCCGATGAGCTTCACGCCGCCGCTGCCCTGGCGGCCGCCGCCGCCGATCATGAGCGCGAACGCTCCGGCGACCGCGGCCAGCGGCGCGATCGCGATCGTCGGGATCATCGCGGCGTCGGTGAGGTTGTCGGCCAGGCTGACGAGATCGCTGAAGTCGCTGATCCCGTCCCACGACCCGCCGTCGTCGCCGTTGCCCTCGCCGGTCGCCTTCAGCAGCACCTGCGCGGGCGGGCCGCCGATCGCGAGGACCGCCCCGAGACAGAGCAGCCCGGCGCCGGCTGCGGCGGTGGCGGCCGTGCGGGCCGCCTTGCGCAGAGACGTCCATCGATGCATTGCGTCACTCCTTGCGGTTGGGGTGTTGATGGGGTCGGTCATCGCTCGAAGCTGAACTCGTCGGAGGTGGTGGGAGCGGGCGCGGACGCGGCGGGCGCGGGGCGCGCCTGCGCGGGGGCCGGGCGCGCCTGCGCGGGCGCCCGGGCCGGCGGCGTCGTGACCCGCACCGGCCCCGTCGCCGGGGTCGCCGGCGGTGCGGCGCGCCCGCGGCGTGCGGTGCGCGAGCGCGGGCGCGAGCGGCTCGGGCGCCGGGCGGCGGCGCGGCGCGCCCTGGCCGCCCGTGCCCGTTCGCGTTCACGCGCCCGCGCGCGGCCGAGCCGGGCGCGCTCAGCGCGGGTCCGCATGCGCGCGGCCGCCCGGCGGCGCGACGCGTCCCGCGGCGGCCGCGCCGCGCCGCGCGCGCGGGCCTGGCGCCTGCGCCCGCGCGCGCCGGCGGCGCCCGCCCGTCCGGCGGACGTCCGCGAGGAGGCGCCCCTGCGCGCCTCGACACCGGCTCGCTCGGTGGGCTCTGCCCCCGGCGGCGACGGCTCGGTGGTGGGGCCGTCGGGGCCGCCGGCGCTCGTGACCGCGAGCACCGTGAGCGCGAGTGCCGCGACGAGCGCGAGCGGCGCCCACAGCCGCGCGCGGCCGTGCCGGGACGGCTCGCCTCCGAGCGGCGGCGGCGCGAGCCGCGCCGGGCGCCCGAACCCGGGGACGAGCGCGAGGATCGCGGCGAGCCGGTCGCGCACCGCGCCCGAGGCGGTGGCCGCCGCGTCCCGCGCCCGGGCCGGCAGCGGGCGGCGCACCGGCGGGACCGGCGTCGCGTCGACGGCCGCACCGCTCCACGCGAAGAGGTTGTCCGCCGGGTCGGCAGCGGCGGGCGTGGCGGCGGGGTCGTAGGCGGAGGCGGGCCCGGGCGCGACGGCCGGCTCCTGCGCGACGGCCGGGTCCTGCGCGACGGCCGGGTTGTGCGTGACGGCCGGGTCCTGCGCGGCCTGGTCGGGCGGATCGTCGGGGTGCGGTGCGAAGAGGTTCGGGTCGGTCACGGCGTGCGTCGCTGTCGCTCTGCACCCCCTCCATGGACGCTGCCGCCGGTTCCGCCCCCCTGACTTCTCCGGCGGCCCTCTCGGCGCCGACGAGACCCAGGGGGGCGCCGCGAGCCGGTCGCTCCATGGAGGGGGTGCCATGCCCGTCACCGTCACCTCCTTCGCACCAGCGCAGCGGCGCGCGGCGCCGCCCCCCGCGTGGGCCGGCGTCCAGCACCGCCACCTCGCGTCGCTGTCGGCGATCGCCCGCGAGGGCTCGTTCCGCGGCGCGGCCCGCACGCTCGGCTACTCGCAGTCCGCGCTCTCCCAGCACGTCGCGCACCTCGAGCGCGTCCTCGGCGTCAGCCTGCTCGCCCGTCGCCGGGGGTCGGCCGAGGTCGAGCTCACCGCGGCCGGCGAGCTGCTGCTCGACCACGTCGACGGGATCCTCGCCGTCTACCGCGCCGCCGAGGCCGACCTCGACGCGCTCGCGTCCCGCGCGCGCCGGGTGCGCATCGGCGTCGGCGAGGCGCTCGCGCCGACGCTGCTGCCGCGCGTCCTGCCCGCGTTCGCCGCGGCGCACCCGGACGTCGCGATCGACATCACCCACTTCCGCTGCGGCGCCGACCTGGCTGCCGCCCTCGCCGACGGCCGGCTCGACATCGGGATCGGAGATCCGCCCGAGCGCCGGTCGTCCCTTGCCACGCGTCCGCTGGCGCCCGAGCCCTACGTGCTCGCGGCGCCGGCCGCGTGGCCGGTCGTCCGCGCACCCGGTGTCCGGGCGGCCGACCTGCTCGAGCACCTGCCGCTCGTGCGCGCCGACGACCCGGCGATCGCGCTGGCCGAGCGCGAGCTGCGCGCCCGCGGCCTCCCGCTCCCGGCCGCCGGCAAGGTCGCCCCGCCGTCGGCCGTCCCGCCGCTCGTCGCCTGCGGCGCCGGCGCCGCGATCCTGCCGGCCGGGCTCGTCCCCGCCGGTGAGGAGCGGATCGTCCGCCTGCCGCTCGACGGGCTCGTCAGCCCGCGCGCGGTCGCGGTCGCCTGGCGCGGGGAGCGTCGCGCCGCGGCGCTCGTCACCGACCTCGTCGCGCGCGTGAGCGCCGCCCGCCCGGCGGTCACAGCCCCGCTGCGAGCGGCGGCGTGAGCGCGCCGAGCGCCGCGCCCACGAGGCCCGGCAGCGGCTCGCCGCGCCGGGTCGCGACGGCGATCGCGCGCGGCGCCGGGGCGGGCTCGGGCAGCGGGAGCGCCGTCACGCCGTCGCGGCGCCCGGGCGTGAGCGCGAGCGCCGGGCAGATCGCCGCGCCCAGCCCACCGGCGACGAGCCCCGGCACCGCGACCTCGCTCTCGCAGCGCACGCGGAACCGCGGGACCGCTCCCGCGCGCGCGAACCAGCGCTCGACCGCGCGCTGGACGCCCGACCCGGGGCCGAGGCCGACGAGCGGCAGCCGCGCGGTCTGCGCGGCGGGCGGCGCCGTCGGCGCCCGCGCCAGCAGCCACGCGGCGGGCACGAGCAGGACGAGTGGGTCCTCGGCGACCGCGTGACGGTCCAGGCCAGCGCCGTCGAGCTCGCCGACCGCGACGTCGACCTCGCCCGAGCGCAGGCTGAGCTCGAGCTCGGCGCCGTCGCGCTCGAGCACGGTCAGCGGCGTGCCGCGGCCCGCCGCGGCGGCCAGGGCCGGTACGAGATGTGCGAGCACGCGCGCCGGCGCGGCGACACGCAGGGCCCTGGACATGCACGAATCCTCTCCGCCGGGCCCGCTGACCGCCAATCACGATCCGTGAACAGCGCGACGCCGGACCGCGAACGCACTCGGTGCCGGGGCCGATCACGAATCTCGATTATCCGCCGGGGTCGCGAGCGGGAGACTCCCCTGGGCCGTGTCCGCGACGCTCGACGCGACGACGACCTACGCCGAGCACCGGAGCTACGTCCTGTCCGTGCTCCGGCGCCGGTGCGGGTGGCTGGACGCGATCGACCAGGAGGCGATCCTCCACGACGCGTACACGGTGCTCCTGGAGAAGGAGCGCGAGGGGTCGCTGGACGTCGCCGCGATGCGCCCCCAGCAGATCCGGGCGTACCTCACCCAGACCGCGCTGAACAAGGCGCTGGACGAGGGCAAGCGCGCGGGGCGCCGGCGCTCGGTGGCGCTCGACGAGGGCGGCCTGGAGGTCCCCAGCGCCGAGCCCGAGGCCGGCGAGCTGATCGCCCGCGGGATCGACGCGGCGCGGCTGCGCGAGATCGTCGCCGAGCTGCCCGAGCGCCAGCAGACGATCGTCAAGCTGCGGTTCTTCTACGAGCGCACCCCGGAGGAGGTCCGCGGCTACCTCGGGATCACCGAGCGCGCGTACCGGCGCGACCTCGAGCGCGCGATGCGCACGCTCGCCGACCGCTTCGCGCTCGTGCGCGACGGGACGTTCTGCGAGAGCCGGCGCAGCCTCATCCTCGCGTTCGTCGCCGGCATCGCCGGGCCGAACCGGACGCTCCAGGCGCGCCGGCACCTGGAGTCGTGCGTCGGGTGCGCGCGCTGGGCCGCCGAGCTGCGGGCGACCGCCCAGCAGGCCGGCGCGCTCGTCCCGCTGCCGGTGCTCGACGAGGTCGCCGGCGGGCGCGGCCTGCACGGGATCGGCCGCGCGCTCGAAGGGATGCGCGAGCGGGTCGCCGACCTGCTCGCCGGCGCGCGCGACCAGGCCGCGGGCCTCGTCGCCCGCACCGACCCGTCGTCGGGGTCGATGCTCGCCGGCGTCCGGCCGGGCACCGCGGTCGCGGTCGTCGCCGGCTGCCTGTCGGTGGGCTCGACCGCGACCTACTGCGCGCTGGAGGGCCTGCCCGGTCCGGCGCGCTCGCTGCTGGGCGAGAGCGCCGCGCAGGCCCCGCGCAAGGCCCCGTCCGGCGGCGGCGTGAAGGCGTCCCGCGCCGGCGACCGGACCGCGCGGGTCCGGCGTCCCGCTCCGAAGAAGCCCGCCCCGCGCGCCGAGCGCCGCACCGTGCAGCGCGCGCAGGCGCCGCGCAAGCGTGCACCGGCGACCCGGCAGGAGGTCGCCGTGCAGCGCCAGCAGCCGACCGCGGGCGAGTTCGGCGTCGAGGGCGGCGCCGGCGCGGCGGGCGCGGCTCCCGCGCCCGCCCCGGCCCCAGCCCCGGCGTCCGGCTCGGGCGGCGGATGGGGGTCGGAGTTCGGCCCGTGATCGCCACCGGGATCGCGTCCATGCGTCATCGCCTTCACGAATCCCGATTGGCCCCACGGCGTCCCGGGCGGACAATGCCGCGCATGCCCCACCCTCGACGCACGGCCCGGGTCCTGGTACCTGCCCTCCTCCTCCTCGCGGTCCTCGCGACCTGGGCCGTGCGTCCTTCCCCCGCGCTGGCGGGGACGTACGTCGTGCACGCGTGCAACGACGGGAACGGGAGGCTGCTCGGCACCCACGCCTGGGAGTTCCACCGGATGTACTCGCCGGCGACGTTCGAGAACACGTGCCCGCGCGGGGGCCTGCGGATGATCCTCGACCCGAAGGTCGCGCACGCGCCCGACATGTGGGCGCGGATCATGTTCGAGGCGCCGTCGAGCACCCAGATCGTCGCCTACCGGATCTGGCGCAGCGCGCGGGTGCAGCCGGGCTCGACCGCCGAGTACTGGTTCAGCGGGCGCGAGAAGTCCGCCGGCTCGTGGTACTTCGCGGGCCCGGGCTGCAAGGGCAGCAAGGGCTGCACGCGCGTCGGCGACCCGTCGAAGCCGCTCAGCGACGCGAACCTGTGGCAGGCCACGCCGGCCACGCCGATCAGCGGCGTCGACCTGTACATCTCGTGTGGCCTGCCGAACTCGGGCAGCGAGAGCTGCCCGGCCGCGAGCTTCGCCGCCGAGGCGTGGCTGCACCGCGCCGAGGTGACGCTCGCCGACGACGTCGCGCCGACGTTCGACACGAAGCCGACCGGCACGCTCGCCGACGCGCGCACGCCGGTGTCCGGGACGGTGCCGGTGTCGCTGCAGGCCTCCGACCGCGGCGGCGGCCTCGTGCGCGCGCGCGTGGAGGTCGACGGCCACGTCGTGGCGACCGAGCCGCTCGGCGGCGCGGACGCCTGCTCGCCCCCGTACACGCGGCGCGTGCCGTGCCCGCTGCGCGCCGCGCAGACGATCGCGGTCGACACCACGGCGCTCGCGGACGGCAGCCACACGGTGCGGCTGCTGGTCGACGACGTGGCCGGCAACACGACCGCCACCGACCCGTGGACGATCGTCACCCGCAACACGCCGCCGGACCGCAGCTGCGACGTCCCGCTCACCGCGACCGGCGGCCTGAACATGACGGCGCGGCTGACGATCAAGCAGCGCAAGAAGGTCAGGACGACCACGAAGAGCAAGAAGGGCAAGAAGCGCAAGAAGACCAAGACCGTCATCCGGACGCTGTCGCGCACGCGGATGACGACGCGCTACGCCAGCCGCCGGAAGATCACCCTGCGCGGCCGGCTCACCGGCCCGGACCGCCGGCCGATCGCCGGGGCCCCCGTGTGCGTCGTCGAGCGCACGGACGTCTCGTCCGACAGGCCGAAGGTGCTCGCCCGGCTGACGACCGACGCCGATGGCCGGTTCGCGGTCCGCGTGCGCCGCGGTCCGTCGCGCCAGCTCTGGGCGATCCACAACAGCGCCAACGCGGCGGTCGCCGACCGCGTCACGCTCAATGTCATCCCGCGCGTGACCCTGCGCCCGTCCAAGCGGCGCCTGCGCAACGGGCAGCTCCTCGTCCTGCGCGGCCGCGTCGCGGGCGGGCCGATCCCGAAGCGCGGCGTGCTCGTCCAGGCGATGGCGTGGCGCGGGACGCACTGGCAGCCGTTCGGCCGCGGCCGCGCGCGCGGCAAGAACGGGACGTTCCGGATCCGCTACCGCTTCACCGGCACGCGCGGGCGCCAGCGCTACACGCTGCGGGTGACGGTCGCCGCGCAGGCCGCGTACCCGTACCTGCGCGGGCGCTCGAAGCGCATCCACGTGTGGGTGCGGGGCTGAGCCCGCCACCCCTACCAGGCGCCGAACGCCTCGATCTCGCCCGCGAGCTCCGCCGCGACCTCCCGCGCGACCGCGCGCAGCTCGGCCGCGGCGGGCGCGGGCTCCTCCGACCGCAGCCACGCGATCGCCAGCGTCCGCGCGGGCGCGCCGGCCAGCGGTCGCGCGACCGTGCCCGGGTCGGAGAGGTCGACGGCGAGGAACGGCGCGATCGCCGCGCCCATGTCGGCGGCGACGAGCGCCTGGACCGTCGCGTTGTGGTCGGAGGAGAACACGACGCGCGGCGCGACGCCGAGCGTGGCGAGCCAGTCCAGCGCGCGCTGCTGCCCGCGCCAGTGGCTGAACGCGATGAGCGGCACGTCGTCGAGCTCCGCCGGGTCGACCGGGCCGGAGCCGGAGGCGAGCGGCGAGCCGGCCGGCGCGACGACGAGCAGCGGGTCGGCGAGCAGCTCCTCGTGGTCGAGCTCGTCGTCGTCGAGCGGCAGCTCGCAGAACGCGAGGTCGAGCCCGCCGCTGCGCAGCGCGTCGATGAGCCGGGTGTCGGCGGTGCGCTCGGACGGGACGACGTCGATGCCCGGGCAGCGCTCGGCGAAGCGCGGCAGCACCTGCGGCAGCATCCGCGTCGCGACGCTCTGGAGCATCCCGATGCGCAGCCGGCCGGTGAGGCCCTCCGACAGCGACGCGAGGTGCTCGTGCGCGCGCTCGTAGCGGGCGAGGATCTGCTCGACGTGCTCGAGCAGCAGCTCGCCCGCCGGGGTGAGCGTCACCGGCGTGTTGCCGCGGGCGCGCTCGATGAGCCGCACCCCGACGAGGCGTTCGAGGTGCGCGATCTGCTGGCTGATCGCCGACTGGACGTAGCCGAGCGCGTCGGCGGCCTCGCGGAACGAGCCCTCGTGGGCGATCGCCGCGAGCGCCTGCAGGTGCCGGACCTCGATGCCGAGCCAGCGGTCGCGCGCGCCGCCGTCCGGTTGGCCGGCCGCCTCGCTCACGACGCCGCGCGGGCGGGTGGCGCCGCGAGGTCGTCGAAGGCGGCCGCGAGCGCGTCGGCGAGCTGCTCCACCGGGCGCAGCCGCCGCCGGTGCGCGTGCCAGTACAGCGCGATGCGCCGCGGCGCGAGCAGGTCGCCGAGCCCGACGACCGCCACGTCGCGGTCGCGGTCGTCGACGGCGAGCGCCGGCAGCAGCGCCGCGCCGATCCCGGCGGCGACGAGCGCCTGCACGCTGCCCGACAGCGGCGAGCGGACGGCGAACCGCGGCTCGACGCCCGCGGCGCGCAGCTGCGACTCGACGAGCGCCAGCATCGGCCACGACGTGTCGGCGACGAGCGGCACCGAGGCCAGCTCGTCCAGCCGCCCGAGCTGCGCGCGGGCGGCGAGCGGCCAGGCGCGCGGCACCGCGAGGACGATCGGGTCGTGGAAGAGCTCGACCGAGGCGAACGGCCCGGGCTCGAGCGGCAGATCCTCGAGCGCCGCGTCGAGCACCCCGCGGCGCACGTCGCACGCGCGCACGTGCGGCGGCGCCTGGCTGTCGCGGACGACGAGGCGCACGTCGGGCGCGCGGGCCCCGAGCAGGTCGATCGCCTGCGGCAGGACGCGCATGACCGTCCGGTCGTGCACGCCGAGGCGCAGCTGCGCGGTCCCGCCTGCGGGCATCGCGCGCAGGTCCGCGGCGGCCGCGTCGAGCTGGGCGAGGATGCCCGCCGCGTGCTCGGCGAGCGCCGCGCCGGCCTCGGTCAGCGTCACCGCCGGCTGGCCGGCGGCGCGCTCGATGAGCGGCATCCCGACCGACCGCTCGAGCTGCGCGATCTGCTGGCTGACCGCGGACTGGACGTAGCCGAGGCGCTCCCCGGCGGTCCGGAAGGTGCCGGTCTCGCCGACCGCGACGAGGGCGGCGAGATGGCGCGGCTCGAAGCCGCCCAGCCGGCCGACGACCGGTGCTCCCGCGCTGCGCCCCCCGAGGCCCACCATGGACCAAGGGTAACCCCGAGCGGCACATGCGCCCAGTGCGACGGCGCCGCCTACGAGGACCGGGTGGAGGCTCGCGTTGCGCCGCCCGGCCGTGTCACGTAGGGTCGGGCCGGGACGGATGTCGCTCCACGCCTTCCGCGAACTCGAGCGCAGCAGCGCCTACGCGGCGCAGTGCCGGCATGGCCTCGCGCCCGTGGACGCTGCGCTGCCGCGCGCGCCCGCACGCGGCGCGACCGATCCGCAGCCGCCTGCGCCGGCCGCACGCCGCCGCCGGCGCCTGCGCCTGACGTTCCGCTCGTCGGACTGACGAGCGCCTCGCCGCGCCGCGACGGGCTCCACGTGGCCCCGGGGGTCGCGCGCGCCGTCGTCGTGCGCGGTCCGGTACTGTATCCATTCATTGATCCTTTGGATCCAGGCCGGCGACGATCATCGATGGCAAGGCAGTGGCGGCGCGCGACCGCGAGCAGGTGGCGCGCGACAGGAGGAAGCAGCACATGACCGACCGCACCACCGTCAGCGCGGCGGGAGCGCCGCCCGCGATCGGCCCCTACAGCCACGGCGTGATCTCCGGAGGGCTGCTGTTCTGCTCCGGGCAGATCCCGCTCGACGCCGACGGCCGGCTCGTCGGCACCACCGCCGCCGAACAGGCCCGGCGGTGCCTCGAGAACCTCGCGGCCGTGTGCGCGGCGGCCGGCACCTCCCTCGACCGGGCCGTCCGGCTCACGGTCTACCTCACGGACCTCGGCGAGTTCGAGGCGGTCAACGAGGTGTACGCCCGGTTCTTCCCCGAGGACCCGCCGGCGCGCGTCGCGTTCGGCGTCGCGGCGCTGCCGAAGGGCGCACAGGTCGAGATCGACGCCGTGGTCGCAGTGGGGAGCTGACCCGTTGAGGATCGCGACCGACGTCGGCGGGACGTTCACCGACCTGGTGCTCGACGACGGCGCCGCGCTCACCGCGCACAAGGCACCGACGACCCCCGCCGACCCGGCGGTCGGCGTCCTCGACGCGGTCGCCGTCGCCGCGGACGCCCGCGGCGTCTCGGTCGCCGACCTGCTCGGCGAGACGGAGGTCTTCGTCCACGGCACCACCCGCGCGCTCAACGCGCTCCTCACCGGCCAGGCCGCGCGCACCGCGCTGCTGACCACGCAGGGCCATCCCGACATCCTCCTGTTCCGCGAGGGCGGCCGGCACGCGCCGTTCGACCTCGCCGTCGAGTACCCCGAACCGCTCGTCCCGCGTGCGCTGACGTTCGAGATCCCCGAGCGCATCCTGTCCGACGGGTCGGTCCGTCGCCCGCTGGACGAGGACGCGGTGCTGGCGACGATCGAGCGGCTCCGCGACGCCGAGGTCGAGGCGGTGGCGGTGTGCCTGCTGTGGTCGGTCGTCAACGGCGAGCACGAGCGGCGGATCGGCGCCCTGCTGGACGAGCACCTGCCCGGCGTGCCCTACACGCTCTCGCACGAGCTGAACCCGACCCTGCGCGAGTACCGCCGGGCGTGCTCGACCGCGCTGGACGCGTCGCTGAAGCCGCTCATGACCGCCTATGTCTCGGGGCTCGACGAGCGCCTGAGGCGGGCCGGGCTGACCGGTCGGCTCCTGCTCGTCAGCTCGACCGGCGGCACGCTCGACGCCGACCGGGTTGCGGCGGCGCCGATCCACGCGCTGAAGTCCGGGCCCGCGATGGCGCCCGCGGCCGCGCGGATCGTCCTCGAGGGCGCCGCGCTCCCGAGCACCGGCATCGTCTTCGACAGCGGTGGCACGACGTGCGACGTCAGCGTCGTCCGCGACGGCACGATCGTCACCACGCGCGAGTCGTGGATCGGCCCGATCGGCGCCGGCCACATCACCGGGTTCTCGTCGGTGGACGTCCGCAGCATCGCCGCCGGGGGCGGGTCGATCGCCCACGTCGACGAGGGCGGCCTCCTGCACGTCGGCCCGCAGAGCGCGGGCGCGGACCCCGGCCCGGCGTGCTACGGGAAGGGCGGGACGGAGGCGACGGTCACCGACGCCTGCCTGCTCGCCGGCTACCTCGACCCCGAGCAGTTCCTCGACGGCGCGCTCACCCTCGACGCCGTCGCGGCGGAGGCCGCGGTCGCCTGGCTCGCCGACCGGCTGGGCACGACGGTCGCGGCCACCGCCGACGCGATCATCCGGCTCGCGACCGAGCAGATGGTCGGCGCGATCGAGCAGATCACCCTCGGGCAGGGTGTCGACCCGCGCGCGGCCGTCCTCGTCGGCGGCGGAGGCGCAGCCGGCCTGAACGTCGTCGCGATCGCCCGCCGGCTCGGCTCGCCGGCCGCCGTCGTCCCCGCCTTCGGCGCGACGCTCAGCGCCGCCGGCGCGCTGCTCTCCCCGCTCGTCTCCGAGCACGTACGCACCCTCCCCACGGCGTCGGACGCGTACGACGAGGCCGCGGTCGCGGAGGTCCACGCCGAGCTCACCCGCGCGTGCGAGGCCTTCATCGAGGCCGGTCAGACCGGCGGGGAGAACCGGATCGACTACTCGGTCGAGGCCCGGTACCGCCATCAGGTCTGGGACCTCATCGTCGGCCACGAGGCGCCGCCCCGGCTCGACGACCTGCTCGCGCGCTTCCATGCCGCCCACGAGCAGGCGTACGGCGTCGCGGATCCCGGCGGCGTGGTCGAGCTGCTCACCTGGCACGCGCGGGCCTCGTGCGCGCCGGCCGCCGGCGAGAAGCGCTTCCACGCCCCGCCGTCCGCACGCGGGCGCGCCTCGCGGCGCGCCTCGTTCCCGGGCCACGGCGTGCTCGACACGCCGGTCGTCCCGATCGACGACCTGGTCGAGGCGATCGCCGGCCCGGCGATCGTCGAGGCCCAGGCGACCAGCGTCGTGATCCCGCCGGGCGCGACCGCGCGCCGTACGCCGCTCGGGCACCTGCTCATCGACCCGGGGACGTCGCCGTCCACCCGTCCGTCACGACCGGCCGGCACGGAGGTGCGCTCATGAGCGACGTCGACGGCATCGCCCTGGCGCTCTACGCGAACCGCTTCGAGAACGTGGTGCGCGCGATGGCGAACACCCTGTTCCGATCGGCGCGCTCGGGCATCATCAACACCGCGCACGACTTCTCGTGCGTCGTCGTCAGCCACGACGACGAGCTCATCGCCGCGGCGAACTCGCTGCCGATCCACGTCCTCAGCGGCCCGGAGCTCATCTGCCGCGCGATGAAGCGCCACCACCCCGAGCTGCGCCGCGGCGACGCGTTCCTGCACAACTCGCCGTACGAGGGCAACTCGCACGCCGCCGACCACGTCCTCGTCGCCCCGGTGATCGACGACGCCGGCGTCCACCGGTTCACCGTGCTCGCCAAGGCACACCAGGCCGACTGCGGCAACGCGACGCCGAGCACGTTCGCGCCCCACGCCCGCGACGTGTACGAGGAGGGCGCGCTGATCTTCCCGTGCGTCCGGGCGCAGACCGCCTACGAGGACAACGAGGACCTCATCCGCATGTGCGAGGCGCGCCTGCGCGTCCCCGAGCAGTGGCGCAGCGACTACCGCGCGCTGGTCGGCGCGGTGCGGACCGGAGAGCGCCGGCTGCGCGAGCTGGCCGACGAGGTCGGCTGGGGCGAGCTGGTCCGCTACGGCGCCGCGTGGCGCGACTACAGCGAGCAGCGCGCGATCGCGGCGATCCGGCGCATGCCGGCCGGGCGCGGGACCGCGGTCACCGTCCACGACCCGTTCCCGGGGATCCCGGACGGCATGCCGATCACCGCGCACGTGACGGTCGACCCGGACGAGGCGGTGATCGAGGTCGACCTGCGCGACAACGCCGACTGCGTGCCGGCGGGGCTGAACCTCACCGAGTCGACGTCGCGGACGGCGGCGCTCATCGGGATCTTCAACAGCCTCGACGGCACGGTGCCGATCAACGGCGGCTCGATGCGGCGGATGCGCGTGCACCTGCGCGAGAACTGCTGCGTAGGGATCCCGCGCCACCCGGCGAGCTGCTCGATGGCCACGACGAACCTCGCGACGCGCACGGCGAACGTCGTCGGCCGCGCGCTCGCGGAGGTCGCCGACGGGCTCGGCATGGCCGACGCGGGCCTGATCCTCCCGCCCTCGGCGTCGGTGATCTCCGGCAGCGACCCGCGGCGCGACGGCGCGCCGTTCATCAACATGCTCATCCTCGCCGGCTCGGGCGGGGCGGGCAGCGCGCGGTCGGACGGCTGGCTGACGATGGGGGATGCGGGGACGGCCGGGATGCTGCGCCGCGACTCGGTGGAGATCGACGAGCTCCGCTTCCCGATCGTGGTCGAGACGCAGCGCATCCTCCCCGACACGGAGGGCGCCGGGCGCTTCCGCGGCTCGCCCAGCACGCTGGTCGAGTTCGCGCCGCTCGGCTGCGACATCACCGCGCAGTTCTCCAGCGACGGTCACGTCAACGAGCCGCTGGGCGCGCGCGGCGGGCTGCCGGGAGGACGGGCCGACCAGGCGCGGATCGCGGCCGACGGCAGCCGGCACCGGCTCCCGCCGGCCGGGACGTTCACGATCGCCGACGGCGAGGTGCTCGTCTCGGTGTGCACCGGCGGCGGCGGGTACGGCGACCCGCGCGAGCGCGACGTCCGGCGGGTCGCGGCCGACGTCGCCGAGGGCTGGATCAGCCGCGAGCGCGCACGCGACGTCTACGGCGTGGCGATCAGCGAGGACGGCGCGGTGGACGAGGCGGCCACCGCGGCCCTCCGCGCGGGGGCCGCGCCGTAGACGACGCGACGCGGACCCCCGCTCGAGAGGGCGCTCAGAACAGGTCGAAGTACTCGGCGTGCTCCCAGTCGGTGACCGTGCTGAGGAAGCGCGCGATCTCCGCCTCCTTGATCGCGATCGTGTGCTGGACGAAGTCCGCGCCCAGGTGATCCTGGAACGCGGTGTCCGCACGCAGCGCGGCCACCGCCTCCATGAGCGACTGCGGCAGCCGCGGCGCCACGTCGGCGTACGGCCGGTCGCTCGGCTCGCCCGGGTCGAGGCGATGGTCGATCCCGTCCAGGCCGGAGGCGACCTGCGAGGCGAAGTACAGGTACGGGTTGGCGGCGGGCTCGCCCGAGCGGTTCTCGAACCGGGTCGCGGGGTCGCCCGCGCCGCCGATCACACGCACCATCGCCCCCTTGTTGTCCTCGCCCCACAGCACGCGGTCGGGGGCGAGCGACATCGGGCGGTAGCGCTTGTAGCCGTTGATCGTCGGCGTGGTGAAGACCGACGCGGCGGCCGCGTGGCTGAGCAGGCCGCCGAGATAGCCGCGGGCCAGCTCGCTCATCTGCTCGCCCGTGCCCGCCTCCGCCATGAACCGGTTCTCACCCGTCTCGGCGTCGACGAGGCACTGGTGCAGATGCCACCCGCTCGACGCGACGTCGGGCACGTGCGGGCGCGACATGAACGTCGCGTGGTAGCCGGCGCGCGCGCAGAGCTGCTTGACGGCGCTGCGGCACAGCACCATGTCGTCGGCCGCCCGCAGCGCCGGCTTCGGCGCGAACGTCAGCTCGAGCTGGCTCGTGCCGAACTCCGTCTCGATCGAGCGCAGGCCCAGGTCGAGGGCGTGCAGCCCGTCGCGCAGCACCTGCACGACCGCGTCGACCGCGTCGACCGCCGCCTCCGAGAGGAGCTGCATGCCGGGCGTCAGGCACTCCCTGTCGGGCCCGAAGACGTGGAACTCGACCTCGAGCCCGACGGTCAGCGCCAGGTCGCGCTCGGTGCGCATGCGGTCGAGCACCCGGCGCAGGACGTGGCGGGGCGCGTACGGCACCGGGCTGCCGTCGGGGAGCTGCAGGTCACACAGGATCCACGCGGTGCGCGGCGCCCACGGCAGCACGCGGAACGTGGTCGGCAGCGGGACGAGCACCATGTCCGACGCGTTGGCCATCTTCTCGGCCGGCGTGCCGGCCGCGTCGAAGACCGGGTAGACCGAACGCCCCGAGGTGTCCTTGAGGACGAGCGACGACGGCGCGGTGACGCCGTTGCGCAGCGCCGGCTCGAAGCCCTCGCGGGTCAGCGCCTTGCCGCGCAGCGTCCCGTGGTGGTCGGGGAACACGACGCGGACGAGCTCGATCCCGTGCTCGTCGATGATCCGCAGCGCCTGCGCCGCGGCGGCGTACTCGGCGTCGTCCCAGAGGCCGTGCTCCTCGATGAACCCCGACCGACCGGGACCGGTCCCGAGCAGGTCGACGACCGTGCTCATGCGCGCATCGTGGCCGACGCCCACGGCGAGCGGTCGCGCCGCTCGGCCTCGTACTGGCGCCAGAGCTCCTGCCAGCCCTCGTGCGGCGTGACGAGGTCGACCGCGAGCGGCCCCGTCAGCGCGCGCTTGGACGTCTCGTCGGTCGCCATGCCGGGCGTGCGCTTGCCCGCCTGGTGGTCGGCGATGGCGCGCAGGAGCATCCGGCGGTTCGCGGTGATGGCGCGGTCCGAGACGCCGAGCCGCTCCTTCGTGCGGTCCTGGATCGGCCCCATGCTCTCGACGGCCCACTGGTCGTGGACGTTGATGTCGAGGCCCATGCCGGTGTACGTGAGCTCGGCCTGCTCGCGCGCGTCGAAGCCCCAGTTGTTCGAGCGGTTGCGGATCGAGCGGTAGTCCGGCAGCGTGACGGCCTCGAGGCGCTGCCGCAGGAGGGTCTCCTTGTCGGTCGGCTCCTCGAAGTCGTAGAGGATCATGTACCAGAAGTGGTTGTGGTCGTCGATCGGGACGTGCCACTGGGTGAACACCTTCGTGTTGCCGAACGGCACGACGAAGGCGTTCGGGAACATGAGGTTCGTGATCCGGACGTGCCGCAGCTCCTCGGTGAGCTCGCGGATCGCGAAGACGCGCAGGCCGTAGTCGGTGTTCTCGACCTCGATGTCGGGCCGGTAGTTCTCGCCGACGAGGGTGGAGAGCGTCTTGCCGGTGCCGGCGACCTCCTCGCGGAACTGCTGGCCGTAGACCTCGCGCGGGTCCTCCTTGAGGAAGCGGTGCAGGAACGACACGTGGCTGGGGTCGATGCCGCCCTCGACGCCCTGCAGCCAGTTGCACTCCCACAGGCCCTTGAACGCGAACGTGTACGCGTCGGGCGCCGTGAAGCAGTCGTAGTCCGGGAACGGGGGCGGATCGCCGCCGCCCATGTAGGCGAAGATGATCCCGTTGCGCTCCTCGCACGGGTAGCTGACGTGCTTGATCTTCTCGTGGAAGCGGCTGTGCGCCGGCTCGGCGGGCTGCTCGAGGCACGAGCCGTCCTTGCCGTACAGCCAGCCGTGGTACAGGCAGCGCAGGCCGCCGTTCTCCAGGCGGGCGAAGGCGAGGTCGACGCCGCGGTGCGCGCACCACCGCCCGATGAGGCCGTAGGAGCCGTCCTCGTTGCGGAACAGGACGAGATCCTCGCCGAGGAGGCGCACCGGGACGACGGGACGCTCGTCCGGCAGCTCGCTCACCAGCGCCGCCGGCTGCCAGTACGCGCGCATGAGGCCGCCGCACGGCGTCCCCTGCCCGGTCTGGGTGATCAGATCGTTGTCTTCCTTGGAGAGCATCGCCGATCACCGCAGGGATCCGAAATTGCCGAACATGGATCCAATCCTACAGGAGTGGCGGCCGTCGTCAATGCGACATCGCGGCGGAGGCCGTCTCGGAGACGAGACGGTCCTCGACGAAGCGCTGCAGGCCGAACGGCTTGATGAGGGGATCGACCTGCCCCGTCGCGATGAGCTTCGCCAGCGTCACGCCGACGATCGGGCCCGCCTTGAACCCGTACGTCCCCCACCCCGCGGAGACGACGAAGTTCGACAGCGGCGTCCGGTCGATGATCGGGCTGTAGTCCGGCGTGACGTCGCACAGCCCCGACCACGTCCGCAGGATGCTCACGTCCCGCAGCCCCGGGAACAGCTCCACGAGGTAGCGCGAGATCGACTCGATGAACGTCAGCGTGCTGCGCCCCTGGTACGTCGGGTAGGGCTCGGCCTCCGCGCCGGCGACGAGCTCGCCGCGGGTCGTCTGGTGGACGTACAGCCGCATCTGCGACGACACGACCGTCTCGACCAGCATCGGGCGGATCGGCTCGGTGACGAACGCCTGCAGGACGTAGGTCTTCATCGGCAGGCGCAGCCCGACCATGTCGCAGATCTGACTCGACCAGCCGGCCGTCGCGCTGAGCACCGTGCCTGCCTCGATGTCGCCCCGGGTCGTGCGGATCTTCGTGATGCGCCCGCCGGCCTGCGAGAGGCCGGTGACCTCGGTGAACGGGTGGATCTCGACGCCGCGCCGGTCGGCGCCGCGTGCATACCCCCACACCACCGCGTCGTGCCGCAGGATCGCGCCGCCGGGGTGGAGCATCGCTCCGACGATCGGCCACGTGACGTCCTGCGAGAGGTTGAGCGCCGGGACGCGCCGGGCGATCTCGTCGAGCCCGATGACGCGGCTGTCGATGCCGAGCTGCTGGTTGACCGACGCGCGCTCGGTCGCGGTGGCCAGCGCGCGCTCGGAGTGCGCGAGCGTCAGGACGCCGCGCCTGGTCAGCATGATGTTGAAGCCGAGCTCCTGGCTCAGCCCGTCGTAGAGGTCGAGCGACGCCTGGTAGAACCGAGCACCCTCCGGCGTCCGGTAGTTCGAGCGCACGATCGCGGTGTTGCGCCCGGAGCCGCCCGAGCCGATGTACGACTTCTCCAGCACGGCGACGTCCGTGACGCCGTGCTCCTTGGCCAGGTAGTAGGCGGTCGCCAGGCCCTGGACGCCGCCGCCGATGATGACGACGTCGTACCGGCGCTTGAGCTCCGGACGACGACGCCACATCCGGCGCGGGAAGAGGATCTCCTTCATACGCGCATGCGCTCCCCGTCGGGGTCGTAGAAGGGCGCCAGGTGCACGGACGCGCGCCCGCGGCGCCCCTCGCCCAGGTCCATCTCGAACTCGGCCCCGTCGGCCGCGAGCGACGCCGGCACGTAGGCCAGGCCGATCACGCGGCCCGAGACGGCGCTGCGCCGGGCGCTCGTCACGCGGCCGACGGGCTCTTTCCCGGCGATGACGGCCGTGCCCTCGCGCGGCAGCTCCTCGGCGACGAACCCGACGAGCTGCCGGTCTGCGCCGCGCTCGTTCATCCGCGCGAGCGCGTCGCGGCCCACGAAGTCGCCCTTGTCCCACGCGATCATGCGGGCGATCCCCGACTCGAGCATCGTCGACTCCGAGTCCGTGTCGATCCCGACGATGATGTGGCCCTTCTCGAGCCGCAGCGCCTTCAACGCCTCGACGCCGAGCGGCACGATGTCGTGCTCGGCGCCGGCGGCCATGATCGCGTCCCAGACGTGCTCGGCGGCGATGCTCGGGAAGTGGATCTCGAAGCCGAGCTCGCCGAGGAACCCGATCCGCATGACCAGCGCGGGCACGCCGGCGATCGTGCCCTGCCGGACGCCGAGGTACTCCAGGCCCTCGTTCGTCACGTCGAGGTCGGTGACCCGCCGCAGCACGTCGCGCGCCAGCGGGCCGCTGAGCGCCACCGCCGCGAGCGCACCGCTGACGTTGACGATCTCGACGTCGAGCCCGCGCTCGGCGCTCCAGAGCAGCATCGCCTCGTAGACCTGGTCGACGCCGCCCGAGCTCGTCGTCACCAGGTACTCGTCCTCGGCGAGCCGCACGACCGTGCCGTCGTCGACGATGCGCCCGGACTCCGTGTTGAACACGCCATAGCGCACCCGGTGGACCTTCAGCGTCGCGATCCGGTTGGGGAACACGCCGTCGAGGAACTCGAGCGCGTCGGGGCCCCGGACGAGCAGCTTGCCGAGCGTCCCGACGTCCATGAGGCCGACGCGCTCGTGCACCGCGCGGATCTCGGCCGCCGCGTCGCCGTAGTGGTCGGGCCGGCGCCAGATGCCGGTCCACACGAACTGCGCCCCGGAGCGCTTGTGATGGTCGTGCAGCGTCGTGCGCTTGCCGGGGTTCATGCGCCGCCCGCCGATCGTGCCGAGCGGCGTCGGACGCCACGGCGGGCGTGCGGTCGTGGTGCCGAGCGACGCCTCGCCCACCCCGGTCTCGCGGGCCAGGACGCGGACCGAGTGCAGGTGGCACAGCCGCCCCTGGCACGGGCCCATCGTCACGGTCGTGTAGCGCTTGGCGATCTCGATGTCGTCGAAGCCCTCGCCCACCGCGCGGCGCAGGTCCTTCACGGTGACGTCCTCGCACGAGCACACGAACGCCCGCTTGCCGGCGTCGGTCACCGTCCCGGGCGCGACCACCGATGCGTCCTGGCCGGTGACCGAGCCGACCGCCTCGATCCCGTCGGCGAGCCGGTCGGGCACGAAGATGCCGCGCGCCTCGTCGTACCGGATCGTGCACCCGGCCTGGGCGAGCAGCGAGTACGCGGGCTGGCCGCCCGCCGACGCGACGACGAGGTCGCAGGCGATCCTGCGCCCGTCCACCTGGATCGCGTGGACGACGCCGCGCCGGCCGGCGAGCGCGCGAACGGCGTGGCGGGCGCCGCCGGTCATGTCGACGACCTCGGCCACCTCGGCGCCCACCTCGCGCAGCAGGTCGGCGGCCTCCTGCGCGGCGTCGTCGGCCGCCAGCACGACCGCCCGCGTCCCCGGCCGGACCGACCACAGGCCGATGAGCCTCTTGACCGCGCTCGGCGTCATGACGCCGGGCAGGTCGTTGCCGTCGAAGAGCAGCGGCTGGTCGATCGTGCCGGTGGCGACGACGATCCGCTCGGCGCGGATCCGGTGCAGGACGTCGCCCGCGTCCACCGGGACGAGGTTGCCCTCGTAGATCCCGAGCGCGGTGGCGGGCGCCAGCACCTCCGCGCCCTTGACCTGCAGGCCGGCGTACTCGGCGCGCTCGTCGACGACGACGACCTCGCGGCCCTCGGCGACGTGGCGGACCGCCGCCTCGCGGCCCGCCCGTCCCGCGCCGACGACCAGGACCTCGACCTGGCGGTGCTCGACCTCGGTCGGCGGCCGGCGGTCGTCCTTGCCGCCCGCGCGTCCCAGGCCGGTCATCCGGCGCAGCATCCGCTCGATGTACGGCCACGCGGCCTTGGGGCGGATCCCCATCCGGTAGTAGAAGCCGGCCGGCGTGAACGGCCCGCCGACGCGGTCGATGACACGCAGCGGGTCGCGGTCGAGCGAGCCGGTCAGCGGCTGGGACCGGACAACCTCGCCGCCCTCGACCGGCCGCGTGCAGACGCGCACGCTCGGGCGCCCGTCGACCTCCATGAGGCAGTTCGCGCAGCTCCCGGTCGCGCAGGTCAGGCCGCGCGGCCGGTGGTACTTGAAGCTGCGCGAGAAGATCCGGCGGCCGTCCGCGTAGAGCGCCGACCCGATCGTGTCGCCGGCGTACGCGTCGACCTGCCGGCCGTCGAACGTGAACGTGCGGCGTCGCGAGCGATCGATCTGCTCGCCGTCGCGGGGCGGAAGCCTCACGGGGCGTCAACTCCTTCCCAGGAACCCGACACCGCGTTCGTCCGGGTGTCGCGGCGGATCACGATCCACCGCTCGCAGCCGAAGCGGTGGAACCAGCGCTCGAGCTGCTCGCCCGCCGTGTTGTCGTTGAAGTAGAGGTCCTCGCTGAGCGCGTCGAGCATCGCGGGCTCGCGGTCCTCGCCGAGCGATCCGCCGTAGGCGAACTCGGGCTGCGGCCGGCGCCCGCAGTTGGGGCAGTCGATGAGAAAGCTCACGAGATGCGGAGCAACGGGTCGTCGGTGTGCGTCACGATCGTGTCGACGCCGGCCGGTCCGCCGCCGAGGCCGGCGGCCACGTCGGCGGTCACGTCCCAGACGTGCTGGGCGAACTCGACGGCGACGAGCACCCACAGCGCGTCGCCGCGGCGCGTCACCCGCCCGGGGACGCCGGCGACCGGGCCGGCTCCGGGCACGGCCGCGATCGGCCCGAGCCGGCGCAGCAGCCGGTCGCGCTCAGCGCCCACGACCACGAGCACGCCCCAGGCGCCCGTCATGTCGAGGACGAGGCGGTTCCCGGCGCCGAGGTCCTCCATGACCGCGTCGCGGCGCTCCCACGGCGTGAGGGCGATCCATCGCCCGGGCGCGACGTCGAGCACCTCGAGGTCGAAGTCCGGGGCCGGCCGCTGCGCGCCGCGGATCTCGATCTTCGCGACGTGCGAGCCGTCGCCGAACGCCACGGAGGTGAGCCTGCCGGCGTCCCCGGCGACGGTCGCCGGGATGCGCCAGGCGCCGCGCCGCTCGATCGTGGCGCCGGCGTCGCGGAAGCGGTGCTCGAACGGCGAGCGCAGCGTCACGCCGTCCGCGGGACTCCACGCGGTCAGGGGCGCCGGCGTCATGCCTCCGCCTGCACGCGGGCCGGGATCTGCGACAGCGCATCGACGAGCGCGTCGAAGTCGCTGGGGTCGTTGTAGATGTGCACCGACGCGCGGACGACGGCGTCGAGCTCACGGCGGTCGAGCTCCCAGCGTCCGTGCGAGGCGGGGACCGAGACGACGTGGACGCGGTGCTCGGCGAGATGCTCGACGACCGCCGCGGGGTCCATGCCCTCGACGGTGAACGTCACGATCCCGCCGGCGCGCGCGGGCGGGTCGGCGAGCGTCACGCCGGGCGTCTGCGCCAGGCGCGCGCGCAGCTCGTCGGCGAGCTCCCCGATCCGGGCCGCGATCGCGTCGACGCCCAGGCTCAGCACCTGCTCGATCGCCACGCCGAGGCCGAGCCGCAGCGCCGGCGAGTGCTCGAACGTCTCGAACCGACGTGCGCTGTCGTTCAGCTCGTATCCGCGCTCGGTCGTCCAGGTCGCCCCGCGGACGTCGGGCGCGACCGGCTCGAGGCGATCGAGCAGGGGCCGGCGCACGATGAGGATCCCGGTGCCCCGCGGGCCGCGGAGGAACTTGCGGCCGGTGCTGACGAGCGCGTCGCAGCCGATCGCCTCGACGTCGACGGGGAGCTGACCCAGCGACTGGGTGGCGTCGAGGACGAACGGGACGCCGAAGCGCCGGGCCAGCGCGCCGACCTCGGCGACCGGCTCGACGAGGGCGGAGAACGTCGGGATGTGACCGACCGCCACCATCGCGGCCGGCCCGGCGCTCAGCGCAGCCTCCATCTGTGCGAGGTCGACGGTGCCGTCGGGCAGCGGGTCGATGACCTCGAGGACGATGCCCCGCTCGCGCTCGAGCGCGAGGAGCATCAGCGCGTTGCTGACGTACTCCGTGCGCGTGACGATCACGCGGTCGCCGCGGTCGAGGCGCATCGCGCCGACGACGCTCTGCCACGCGCGCGTCGCGCTCTCGACGATCGCGACCTCGTCGACCGCAGCGCCGGTGAGCGTCGCGATCGCGGCGTAGGTGCGCTCGACGCGCTCCATCGCCTCGCGTGCCGCCTCGTACCCGCCGGTGAACGCCTCGACCCGCAGGTACTCGAGCACGGTCTCGAGGGTGATGCTCGACTGGAGCGCGGCGCCGGCCGCGTTGAGGTGGTGGCCGGTGGCGCACCCCGGCGTGCGCGCCCGCTCCAGGGCGACGTTGATGGGCTCGTCGCTCATGGGAGGATCGTCACGGCCTTGGTCTCGGTGTAGGACAGGAGCGCCTCGTCGCCGAGGTCACGGCCGACGCCCGACTGGCCGTAGCCGCCGAACGGCACCGCCGGGTCGAGGGCGTGGTAGACGTTGACCCAGACGGTCCCGGCACGGAGCCCGTCCGCCATGCGGTGGGCGATCCCGAGGTCCTTCGTCCAGACCGCGGCGGCGAGCCCGTAGGACGTGTCGTTGGCCATCGCCAGGGCCTCGTCCTCCTCGTCGAACCCGAACGCGGCGAGCACCGGCCCGAAGATCTCCTCGCGGGCGATCCGGGCATCCGGCGCCACGCGGTCGAAGATCGTCGGCTCGACGAAGTAGCCCGGGCGGTCGAGCGCGCGGCCGCCGACGATGACCTCGGCGCCCTCGGCGCGGCCGATGTCGATGTAGCCCATGACCCGGTCGCGCTGCTCGGCGGAGACGAGCGGGCCGTTGGTGACGCCGCCTTCGAGGCCGTTGCCGGTCTTCAGCGCGCGGACCGCGGTCACGAGCTTGTCGAGGAACTCCTCGCGGATGCTGTTCTGCACGAGGATGCGGCTGCCGGCCGTGCACATCTGCCCGCTGTGGGCGAAGATCGCACGGATCGCGAACGTGACCGCCTGGTCGAGGTCGGCGTCCGCGAAGACGATGTTCGGGCTCTTGCCGCCGAGCTCGAGCGTCACGCGCTTGACGGTCTCGGCGGCGGCCGCCATCACCTTCCGGCCGACCTCGGTCGACCCGGTGAACGAGATCTTCGCGACGCCCGGATGGTCGACGAGCGCCGCGCCGACCGCACCGTCGCCGGTGACCACGTTGACCACGCCGTCGGGCACCCCGGCCTCCTGGCACAGCCGTGCCACGCGTAGCGCGGTGAGCGGTGTCTGCTCGGCGGGCTTGACGACGACGGTCGCGCCGGCGGCGAGCGCGGGGGCGAGCTTCCACGCGAGCGTGAGGATCGGGAAGTTCCACGGCAGGATCAGCGCGGCCACGCCGACCGGCTCGTGCTTGACGTAGGTGTGCTGGCCGGGCGCGGTCGCGACGACCGAGCCCGTGAGGCGCGTCGGTGCTCCGGCGAAGTGCCGGAACGTCCGCAGCGCGAAGTCGACGTCCCCCCGGGCCCGCTCGATCGGCTTGCCGTTGTCGAGCACCTCCAGGACCGCGAGCTGCTCGAGGTCCCGCTCCATGAGCTGCGCGACGCGCTCGAGGATCCGGCCGCGCTCGATCGGCGGCAGGCCGCTCCAGCGCCGGTCGGCGTGCGCCTCGACGGCGGCGGCGACGGCCGCGTCGACCTCGGACGGCGTCGCCTGCGCCACCGTCGTGAGGACCTCCTCGGTCGCCGGGTTCTCGACCGGGATCCGGTCGCCCGAACCCTCGTCCCAGGCGCCGGCGACCAGCATGGGCTCGCGGGCCGCGATGGGGGGTTTGACGGTGTCGGTTGTCATCGATCAGAGCTCCCGCGAGCAGGATTGGACCCTAACAGCAAGATATTGGATCCACGGTCGGACCCAACTAGAGGACCACCGTCGTCTCGCCGACGCGCAGGACGCGGTCCTCGCAGTGCCAGGCGACAGCGCGCGACAGGACCGTGCGCTCCACGTCGGCGCCGCGCCGCTCGAGATCGGCGACCGTGTCGCGATGACCCACCCGGACGACGCCCTGCTCGATGATCGGACCCTCGTCGAGGTCCTCGGTCACGTAGTGGGCGGTCGCGCCGATGAGCTTGACCCCGCGCCGCTTGGCGCGCTCGTACGGCCCCGCGCCCTTGAACGCCGGGAGGAAGGAGTGGTGGATGTTGATCACGGGGCAGCCGACCTTCTCGAGGAAGTCGCCGGTGAGGATCTGCATGTACCGCGCGAGGACGACGAGGTCGTAGCGTCCGCCGAGCACGCGGAGCTGCTCGGCCTCGGCCTGCGCCTTCGTCTCCTTCGTCACGGGGATGTGCACGTACGGCACGCCGAACGGCTCGACCTGCGGCTCGAGGTCGGGGTGGTTGGAGATCACGACGCCGACGTCGATCGGCAGCTCCCCGCGCCGCGCGCGCCAGAGCAGGTCGAGCAGGCAGTGGTCGTACCTGGACACGAAGATCGCGACGCGCTTCGGCCGGTCGGCGAGCTCGAGCCGCCACTCCATGTCGAACGGGGCCGCGACCTCCTCCGCGAACTCGGCCTCGAACGTCGCGAGCGCGTCCTCGTCGACCGACGGCGCGGTGAACACGATCCGCAGCAGGAACGTGCCGTCCGAGTACTGGCTGGACTCGACGATGTTCGCCCCCCGCTCGAAGAGGAACCGCGAGATCGCCGCGATGATGCCGGGCCGGTCGGGGCAGCGGACGATGAGACGCGCGTTCCCGGCCTTCGTGCCCGCGCGCTCAGGTGCGCTCGGACTCGGCGAGCTCAGGGCGCCGCTCATCGACCTTCCCTCCGATCCCCGCCTTGAACTCGCGGATGCCGCTGCCGAGCGCGCGGCCCGCCGCCGGCAGGCGCTTCGGTCCCAGGACCAGCAGCGCGAGGACCAACAGGATGATGAGCTCCATCGGGCCGATGTTCGGCATCACGTCCTCCTGACCGGAGTTCAAGCTTTGGATCCAAACTATCACATAATGGATCCGATACACAACCGTCAGACGACCGGGTCGCCCGCCACGAACCGCTCGACGACGTTTGCGAGCACGCGCGACACCGCGCCGTCGTAGCCGTCGTGCGACAGGCTCGACGCCCACGCGATCGATCCTGTCGAGAACACCGCGCCGCCGCCGACGCGCGGGACGAGCACCATGTCGCTGCGCACCTTCGGGTTCCGGCTGCCGCCGAGCGCCCGGCTCGTCATGTTGAAGTTCTCGCGCGCCTCGAGCATGTCGTCCGAGTGGCCCACCGACGACGCGAGGACGATCGCGCCGGCCGGCGTGCCGAGCTCGGGGTCGACCGCGTCGACCTCGATGCCCGCCGCGGCGCCCATCACGCCATGCTCGCCGAACGTGGCGCCCTGCTCGACGCCGGCGCCCTCGAACACCCACGCGCCGGGCGCGTCGTCCGCGACCACGCGGACGTACGGCGCGCCGCTGCGCGGGTTGCCGTGGGCGACGAATCCGACGCCCATCGACTTCTGCGGCGCACGCCCGCGCGAGCGCCAGGTGCCGCCGGGCTCGCCGGTGAAGCTCAGGTGCCGCTCCCCCGGAGGTGCCTGCCACGCCTGCGTCCCCTCGGCCCGGCGGATCTCGATGACGTGCGGGTCCTCGGGGTCGTACGCGGTGACCCAGTACATGCCGTTACCGCCCAGGTAGCACAGGCGCCCGCCGTCCGAGACGTACTCCTCGAACGCGTCGAGCATCGGACCCGTCTCGTACTCGGGGTGCGAGCCGGTCAGCACGCACGCGTACCGCGACAGCAGCGGCGCACCCCCGTCGTGGACGTCGCGGTCGGTCACCACGTCGCACGCGATGCCCCGCCGGTCGAGCCAGTCGACGATCTGCATGTCCGCCGGGAACTGCCAGACCGGGCCGTTGTGGTTGTAGGCCTGGGGGCGCATCGTGAGGATCGGCCGGTGCCAGCTCGAGTGGCAGACCCCCGTGCCGTCGAGATGCCACTCGTACAGCGACGGGCCGAGCTCGCGGTGCGCATACCGCATCCGCTCGAACGCGTCGAGCGCCGGGACCGCGCCCATCCAGGCCTGCACCCTCGGGCTGTCGACCGCGACGTGGTCGTTCGCATACGCCAGGTAGGAGTTCGTCGACAGGACGAGCAGGACCGGGGCCGACGGCGTGCGCGGCCGGACGACGAACGGCACGAGGTCCTCGTGCTCGCCCGCGCTGAGGCGGATGGCGTAGACGCCGCTCGGCAGGTCGGGCGCGATCGCGACGTCCTCCTGCGGTGTCCAGCGGCAGTCGGTCATGGCGTCGCGATGGAAGTGCATCGCCGCGTACTGCTCCGGGGCGTACCGGAAGTCCTGGACGTCGCCGTCGAAGTTGTGTCCGGTGACCGCCCGCGTCGGGTGGTTGACCGCGACGCCGTGGTGGCCGTGCGGGCCCGCGTCGTGGACGTGGCTGGGGCGGGCGAACCCGCGCGGCCCGATGCCGTGCGCCAGGTCGAAGGCGGCGATCGTGCGGTGGTCGTCCACCGGCGGCGTGAACGGCAGCGCGCACGCGCTCGCGTCGTCCATCGCGCGCGCGACGATCACCGGCCGGTCCAGGCGCCCGTCGAAGTTCGTGTGCGGCACGACCTCGTGCTCGAGGCCGCCCGCGCCGAGGAGCACCGGCGCCCCGGGCGCGAGCGCCGGCGCGCCGGGCAGCGCGGCGTCGGCCGCCTGCCGGTCGCCGCGCCCCTCGATCACGCGGTTGGAGACCAGGGTCCCGTGCGGGACGGCCGTGACGCGCACCCGGCCCGCGGCCCGGTCGAGCACGCCGGTCACGAGGTACCAGCAGCGACGCACGAGCGGCTGCGCGGTCGCGGCCGTCACCGGGCCGGCGGCCGTGTGGACGGTGAACGCCGCCGCGCCCCGCGCGTCGAGCCCGAGCGCCCAGCCGGCGCCCGGCGCCGTCTGGGCGATGCAGTGCTGCTCGCCCTCGCCCGGCAGCGTCGGGAGCACGAGCGCGGCCACCGTCAGGCCGGCGCCGAGGTCGACCGGCTCGTGCAGGTCGGCACGGACGTACGACCCGACCGGAGTGTGCTGCGGGATCGCCTCGTGGGTGAACCTCGGGCCGCCCTCGACCTCCCGCTCGCGGTGCTCGACGCCCGCGGACGCGATCTCGAGCGCGTACAGGCGGACGAGCCGCCCCGACCAGGTGGGCTCGTCGGTCGCGACGTGCAGCGGCAGCGACTCGCCGGGCGACACCGCGGGCGCCCCGACGTACCCGACCACCCCGAGCGAGCGCGCGCCGGTCATGCGAGCAGCCCGTAGTCACGCAGGCGCCGGAGGAAGACGCCGTGCTCGGCGGCGGCACGATCGGGGAAGCGCTCGGCGTCGGCGGGGAGCGGCGGCGCCTCCCGGTCGGGCGCGCGCATCGCGATGCGGAAGCACGCGCCCTCGTCGAGCACCAGATAGCGCGGCAGCTCGGGGTCCGGGTTGCGCCGCAGGAAGTCCAGCACCCGGGTGAGATCCGGCGAGTGCGGGCCGAACGGGGCCCGCCGATGCTCGGCGATCAGCGCGCGCGTCACCAGCGGCCGGAGCCCGTCGCGGATCGCTGCGTCCTGCAGGCCGAGCGCCATCTCAGCTCTCGTGGACGACCTCGCCACCCACCCCGGTCTGCAGCACCAGCGCGTCGCGGATGTCGTTCGGCGGGACCGTGAGCGGGTCGAGCGACAGCACGACCCAGTCCGCGAGCTGCCCGGGCGCGAGGCGCCCGCGCTCGTGCTCGGCGAAGCACGCGTAGGCCGAGCGCGTCGTCCACAGCTCGAGCGCCTCCGCCGGCGAGATGATCTCGTGCGGCCCGAGCGGCTCGTCGCGCTCACGGACGTGGCGGGTGCACGCCTGCCAGATCCCGAACAGCGGGTCGAGCGGGAAGTCCGGGCCGTCCGAGCCTCCCGCGACGCGGGTGCGCCCGGAGAGCCAGGATCGGACGGGCGTCGCGCGCGCGACCGCCTCCTCGCCGAACATCGCGATGAGCCGCGGCGCGACGCGCCAGTGCAGCGACGGCTGGAGCGCGACGACGACCCCGAGCTTCTCGGCGAGCCTGATGTTCTCCGGCGACGGCCAGAGGTAGGCGTGGATGAGCGTGAAGCGCAGGTCCGCGATCGGATGCTCGGCGTCGGCCTGCGCGAACGCGTCGAGGACCTCGTCGATCGCCGCGCCGCCCACGCAGTGCACGCCCAGCGACCAGCGCTCGCGCGCGCAGAACCGCGCGATGTCGACGAGCTTCTCGTGCGGCATGACGCGCGTCCCGTACGGCGGTCCGTCGCCGTCGCCGCCGTCCGTCGGCCACGGCTCCCGGATCAGCGCCGTGCCGAACGACCCGGTGCCGTCGTAGTAGACCTTCAGGCCGCCGAGGCGCAGGCGGCTGTCGCCGAAGCCCGTGCGCATCCCGACCCCGCTCATGCTCTGGGCCAGCTCCTCGAACGGGACCGCCGGGTCGACGAGCGGCATCGCGGTGGTGCGCACGGTCAGCTCGCCTCCGGCCCAGGCGTCCTGGAAGGCGGCCATCTCCTCGCTCGTCAGCCCCGGCTCCTGGACCGCCGTGATGCCGGCCGCGAGGAACCGCGGCTGGATCTCGCGCAGCGCGCGGCGCATCGCCGCGCGGGTGACGGGCGGGATGTGCCGCCAGACGAGCTCGAACGCGGGCCGCTCGACCAGGCGTCCGGTGGGCTCGCCGTCGGCGTCGCGCTCGATCGTGCCGCCGACCGGATCGGGCGTCGTCCGGTCGATCCCGGCCCGCTCGAGCGCGGCGCTGTTGACGATCGCGTCGTGCGTGCGCTGGTCGATGAACACCGGCACCCGGCCGGCGACCTCGTCGAGCTCGGCCCGGGTCGGCAGCCGCTGCTCGGCGAGGTCCTCGACCTCGAAGTTGCCGACCGCGTAGACCCAGTCGGCGTCCTCGGCGCTCCGCGCCGCGCGCCCGACCGTGTCGAGCACCTCCCCGACACTGCGGGCGCCCGAGAGGTCGGGGCGGCGCAGCTCGAGCCCCGCGTAGAGCATGTGGACGTGCGAGTCGTTGAACCCGGGCACGACGACCCCGTCCCCGGGGACGGTCTGCACCGCTGCTCCGGGACCGGCGGCGGCCAGCGCCTCATCCCGTGTCCCGACCGCGAGGATCCGGCCGCCCCGGACCGCCATCGCCTCGGCGCGCGGGCGCGCCGGGTCCATGGTGAGCAGGTCGCCGACGACGACGCGCGCCGACGTCATCAGTGGCAGGGCGACCCGTCCGGATGGCAGGCCTTCGGCGGCGGCACGTCGAGCGCCGGGCTCCGGTCGAAGAAGCCGTCGGGGTCGATCCGCACGTACGCCCGCTCGACCGGCATGATCGGCCAGTCCTCGGGGCGGACGATGTGGTGGACGCCGACGACCGGCCAGAGCACGAGCTCGGCGCCGTCGATCGAGCGCTGCGCCTGCTGCCACTCGTGGATGCCGCCCTCGCCCGGCTCGGCCTGGTTCGGGTACTCCCCGCCGATGTACCGCTGCTCGGGGTCGTAGGGCGTCGCCCACAGGTGGTGGTTGACGAACGGCGCGCGCTTCGCCGCCACCGACTCGGGGTCGTAGAACGGCCGCGTCGTGTTCTTGATCGCCAGGCGGAACGCGGTCGGCTCGCCGTACCGGTTCCGGCGGGCGGTGCTCTCGATGCGCCAGTGCCGCGCGATCGTCGGGTCGTTGTCGCGCGCGGTCTCGGTGGTCAGCGGGGTGCGGACCGTCTTGACGGCGTTGCCGTACGGGTTCTTCGCCGGGTCGGTCTCGGGCTCGGCGTGGACCTCGACGAGGCGGTTGCGCTCGCCGTCGACCGCGGTGTCGAGCCGGAGCGCGAAGTAGTGCTGATGCGTCGGGGCCTGGACGTTCGGGGCGACCATGCGCCCGTACGGCGGCTCCTCGCCGTCGCCGATGTTCGCGACCGAGAGGATGCCGGTGAGGCGCAGCTCGAGCTCGATGGAACCGTCCTGGTAGAAGTTCCAGTAGAAGCCGTAGTCGTAGTTGGCGACGGTGACGAAGCTCGACACGACGAGCCGTCGCATGCGCCGCACCTCGCCCTCGCCCGTGCGCGAGTTGACGTGCTTGTGGAGGGTCCCGAAGTCCTCCTCGTGCATGCAGATCGCGTTCTTGATGAGGCGCGTGCTGCCGTCGGCGTCGAGGAGCGCCGCGTCGAAGTAGTGGATGAGTCCGAGGCAGTCGCAGCCGAGGGTGAGCGACGTCGTCATCTGGCCGGCGCCGTACTCGCCCCAGTCGAAGAAGTTCTTGCGGAACTGCGTCGGGCTCGTGTCGAAGTACGGCACGTACATCTCGTTCACCGCGGCCCGCTTGAGGACCGAGCGGGTCTCGCCGTCGTCCTCGTAGGCGATGTCGTAGAGCACGAGGCCCTCGCGGTAGGTGAACCCGACGCGGAAGCGCCACTTCTGCCAGCGGACCTCCCAGCCGTCGACCGTGAAGCTCGGGCCCTCGGGCTGGTGGATCTCGAGCGGCTTGAGATCGGTGCGGTCCGGGCCCCAGTCGCCCGAGCGGTGGTTGCCGCCCTCCTGCGGCACCGGCAGGGCGCCGGTGTCCTCGATCTCGAGCACCTCGCCCGTCTCGAGGTCCATGATCGGGACGAGGTTCCCGATCGGCCGCGCGTAGCCGTTGTCGGCCTCGTCGGTCCGGTACCAGACGCTGCCCCACGCGAGGCGCCGCCCGGCGTACTTCTCGGGCACGAACCCGCCGATCGTCTCCGCGTCGATCCAGACGAGGCTCGCGTCGTGGATGCCACGCTTGGCCAGCGCCTCGAGGAACCGCGGGTCCTCGCGGCAGGCGGCCGCCGCCGCGCGCGACTCGGCGGAGGTGATGCCGGGGCGGGTGTGGTCGACCTCGGTCCACTCGATCGCCTCGGCGCTGTCGTCACCGGTCAGGCGCACGGTCACGCGGTAGGCGCGGTGCGCTTCGGGGTCGATCGCGTGGACCTCCACCCGGCGCTCACCGGTGCGGCGTGCGACGTCCTCGTCGAGCGTCGCGCCCCAGAAGCGCGTCAGTCCGCCGAGACGCCCGTCCGCGCGCACCGCCGCGGCGATCGCGTCGATCTCCGCGGGGGACAGGGGATCCAGCGGATGCGCTGCTGTCGTGGGAAAACCGGATCCTGGTGCGAGCGTACTCACCTGCAAACCTCGTTCCTTCGGTTCGCGCCGCAACCGGCGCGAGGGGAGTGATGCGAGAGGCCGCCAGACCCTAGCAGTGTGGATCCAACTCTGGAAATGTAGGATCCCAAACGATGCCGATCCACACTGTTCTCGGTCCGATCGACCCGAGCGAGCTCGGCCCGACGTCGATGCACGAGCACCTGCTCAGCGATATCAGCGTCTGGGCCAAGCCGTCGGCGGAGACGCCCCCGCCGGACAACGACCGCGTGCACCCGGGCAACCTGGGCTACGTCCGGTGGAACGCCCTCTCCATCCCCGCGAACCTCCGGCTGCACGACCCGGAGGTCGCGATCTCCGAGCTGCGCGACGTGCGCGCGGCCGGCGGGTCGGCGGTGGTCGAGCTGACGCTCGAGGGCATGGGGCGCCGACTGACCGAGCTGCCCCGCATCTCGCGCGAGTCGGGCGTCCACATCATCGTGGGCTGCGGCTGGTACGTCGAGGAGTGCCACCCCGAATGGGTCGCGTCGGCGTCGGTCGACGAGCTCACCGAGCGCCTCCTGCGCGACCTGCGCGAGGGGATCGACGACACCGGCATCCTTCCCGCACTCATCGGCGAGATCGGCACGAACCATCCCCCGCGTGAGAGCGAGTGGCGGGTGCTCGCCGCCGCCGGACGCGCGGGCGCGGAGACCGGCGCGGCGGTGAACGTGCACCTCTCCTGGCGCGGCCAGGACGGCCTGGCAGTGGTCGAGGCGCTGCTCGCCGAGGGCATGCCCGCCGACCGGATCATCCTCAGCCACATGGACGAGGTGCTCGACCGCGGGTACCACGAGGCGGTCGCCGAGACCGGCGCGATCCTCGAGTACGACACGTTCGGGTCCGACTTCCTCTACGGCTCGCTCGCCGTCCGGAACCCGAGCGACGCCGAGCGGATCGAGATGGCGACGTGGCTGCTGTCGGAGGGCTACGGCGACCAGCTCGTCATCGCGTGCGACACCTGGGCGCAGGCGAACCTCAAGCACAACGGCGGCTTCGGCTACGAGCACCTGTTCAAGCGGATCGTCCCCGCCCTGCGCGAGATCGCCGGCGCGGACGAGGCGACGATCCAGAAGATCATGGTCGACAACCCCCGGCGACTGCTGAACCGGTGAGCGGCATGCGCATCCACGACATCTCCGTCCCGGTCGGTCCCGGGATGCTCCACTACGGGCGCCGGCCCGAGAAGACGATGGTCGAGTCGATCGCCGCCGGCGACCCCGGCGACGTGTCGCGGTGGCTCATCGGCTCGCACACCGGCACGCACCTCGACGCCCCCGCCCACTTCGTCGCGGGCGGCGAGACGATCGAGCAGATCCCGGTCGAGCGCTTCGTCGGGCCGTGCCGCGTGCTCGACCTCACCGGGGTCACGGGGACCGAGATCTCCGCGCAGGACCTCGTCGACGCCGGGCTCGGGTCCGACGAGCGCGTGCTCCTGAAGACCGCGAACTCCGAGGGGGCGCTGCAGCAGACCGAGAAGGGCACGTGGGTCGGCCTCGACGCCGGCGCGGCCGAACTGCTCGTCGAGCGCGGCGTCCGGCTCGTCGGGATCGACTTCCTCACGATCGACTCGCCCGCCGGCGAGGAGACCTGGCCGGTCCACAACATCCTCTGCCCGGCCGGCGTGATCATCCTCGAGGTCGTCGACCTGCGCGCCGTCGAGGCCGGCGAGTACCTGCTCGCCGCGCTGCCCGTCCCGCTCGTCGGCAGCGAGGCCGCCTTCGGCCGCGCCGTCCTCATCGAGGGGATCCCGGCTTGAGCGCTGCGGCGGCGGCGATCGCGGCGCCCCACCGCGCGGCCCTCGAGGCCGCGCGCGAGGCTGCGCGCGCGGGCGGCAACACCGTCGACATGGCCCTCGCCGCCGCCGTGACGCTCACCGTCGTCTACCCGCACCAGTGCGCGCTGGGCGGTGACCTCGTCGCGCTCGTCCGCGCCCCGGACGGGACGGTCGTCGCGCACCTCTCGGCCGGACGCGCCCCCGCCGCGATCCCGGCCGCCGAGCTCCGCGCGCGCGGCGAGCGCCTGACGGGCGCGCACGCGGTGACGGTCCCCGGCGTGCTCGCCGGGTGGGAGGCGCTCGCGACGGCACACGGCACGATCCCGCTGCGCGACCATCTGCTCCGCGCTGCCGACCTCGCGGCCGGCGGGGTGGAGGTCGTGCCCGGCCTCGCCGCCGCGATCCAGGAGCGCCGCGACGCGATCACCGCCGACCCCGGCCTCAAGGCGCTCCTCATGCCGCGCGGCACGCCGCTCGGCGTCGGCGACACGATGGTCCAGCCCCGCCTGGCGGCGACGCTGCGCACGATCGCCGCCGACGGCATCGGCGCGTTCTACGGCGGCTCGGTCGGCGAGGCGCTCGTCGCGGGCCTGCGCCGGCTCGGCGGCGCCCACACCGCCGACGACCTCGCCGCGCACCGCGCCGAGCAGGCCGCGCCGCTCGCCACCGACGCGCTCGGCGCCACGTGGCACGTCGCGCCGCCCCCGACCCAGGGCGTCACGCTGCTCGCACTGCTCCGCTCCCTCGAGGCCGGCGGCGGCCCGCTCACGCTCGAGGCGGTGCGCGCCGCGACCGCCGCCCGCGACGCGCTGCTCGGGGACCCCGCGCTCGGGCCGATCGATCTCGAGGGGCTCATGACTCCGGAGGCGTGCCCTCCTCCGCTCCCGGCGCAACGTGCCTCCGGGGACACGGTCGCCGTCGCCGCCGCGAGCGGCGACGGCACCGCCGTGTCGCTCATCCAGAGCGTGTTCATGTCCTTCGGCGCCGGGATCCTCGAGCCGGAGACCGGCATCGTCTGCCACAACCGCGGCAGCGCCTTCAGCCTCGTCGACGGGCATCCCGGCGCAGTCGCGCCCCGGGCGCGGCCGCCGCACACGCTCTGCCCGCTCGTCGTGACCGCGCCGGGCGATCTGGTCGTGGCGGCGGGCTGCCAGGGCGGTCGGGCGCAGCCGCAGATCCTCGCCCAGCTCGCCCCGGACCTCGCCGATCCGTCCGCCGAGCTCGCCGCCGCGCTCGCGCGGCCGCGCTGGGTCGTCGGCGTGCGCGACATCGGCTTCAAACAGGAGACCGTGCTGGCCGAGCCGGGCGCGGATGCGCCCACCGGGAGCGCCGAGGCCGGCGGCGTGGCGGTCGCGCGGTCCGACCGCCCGTCGGATCTCGCCGGCCACGCCCAGGTCGTCCGCGCCGGCCCGGACGGCGTGGAGGCCGCCTCCGATCCGCGCGCCGACGGCGACGCACTGTTCGTGTGAGGTCGCGCGGCCGACACCAGGGACGGGGGCGCCGGCGGTGACCCGGCCGATCGACGTCGAGGCGGCCCGCGCCGCGACGCCGGGCGCGAGCACCGCGCACCACTTCAACGCCGCCGGCGCCGCGCTCCCGACGCGGCGCACGCTCGACCGGGTCGTGGCGCACCTCGAGCTCGAGGCGCACATCGGGGCCTACGAGGCGGCGGCGGCCGCGCGGGAGCGGCTCGACGCGGTGTACGCGTCGGCCGCCGCGCTGCTCGGCGCCGACGCCGCCGAGATCGCGCTGACCGATTCGGCCACCGTCGGATGGCGCCGCGCGATCGGCGCCCTGCGGCTCGCCGAGGGCGACCGCGTGCTCCTGTCCCGCTCGGCCTACGTGAGCTGCGCGCTGCACCTGCTCGCGCTCGAGCGCGAGCGCGGGATCGTCGTCGAGGTCCTCCCGAACGGCGGGGACGGCGCCGTCGACCTCGGGGCGCTCGAGGACGCGCTATCCCGGCCCGCCAGGCTGCTCGCCCTGAGCCACGTGCCGACCTCGTCGGGGCTCGTCGAACCGGTCGAGCAGGCGGGCGCGCTCGCGCGCGCCGCGGGGGTGACGTTCGCCCTCGACGCCACCCAGTCGGCCGGCCAGATGCCGGTCGACGTCCAGGCGATCGGCTGCGACATCGCCGTCACGACCGGCCGGAAGTTCCTCCGGGCGCCGCGCGGGACCGGCGTGCTGTACGTCCGCGCGGGGCTCGGGCTCGAGCCCGAGATCCCCGACGTCCGCGGGACCGACTGGTCGGCGGACCGGGCGTGGGAGACGGTCCCCCTGGCCCATCGCTTCGAGACCTGGGAGGCGTCGCACGCCCTGCGGCTCGGCCTCGGCAACGCAATCGACGAGACGCTCGCCCTGGGACCCGCCGCGATCGCCGCCCACCTCATCCCGCTCGCCGCGGAGCTGCGGGACGCCCTCGCGCAGATCCCGGGGGTGGTCGTCACCGACCCGCCCCGGTCGCCGAGCGCGATCGTCACGTTCACCGTCGCCGGCCTGCCGGCGCGCGACGTCGCCGCCGCGCTGGCGGATCGCCGGGTCCACGTCGTCGCGGTCCCGGCCGCGCACGGCCGCTGGGATCTCGGCGGCCGCGGCCTGGAGGGGGTCGTCCGCGCGGCGCCCCACGTCTACACCGACCGGGCCGATCTCGATGCGCTCGTCGACGGGGTGGCAGCGATCGCGAGGAGGAGTGCGGCGTGACGCCGGACGCCCCGCTCTGGGCCTGGCCGGCGCGTGAGCTCGCCGCGGCGATCCGCAGGCGGGACGTCGCCGCGCGCGAGGTCATGCGCGCGCACCTGGACCGGATCGCCGAGACCAACCCGCGCGTCGGGGCGATCGTCGCGATGGTCCCCGAGCGCGAGGCGCTCGCCGCCGCCGACGCGGCCGACCGGGCGGTCGCACGGGGCGAGGCGCTCGGCCCGCTCCACGGGCTTCCGACCGCGGTCAAGGACCTCATGGACGTCGCCGGGCTGCCGACGACGCACGGCTCGCTCGCGCACGCGGACGCGCCGCCGGCGGCCCGCGACAGCGTGCTGGCCGAGCGGCTGCGGCGGGCCGGGGCGATCATCCTCGGCAAGACGAACACGCCGGAGGCGGGCCTCGGCGTCCTGTCGTTCAACGAGGTGTTCGGCGTCACCCGGAACCCGTGGGCGCTCGATCGCCACGCAGGTGGGAGCAGCGGCGGCGCCGCCGCGGCGCTGGCGGCCGGCATGGTGCCGATCGCCGACGGCTCGGACAGCGGCGGGTCGATCCGCTACCCGGCGGCCTTCTGCCGCGTCGTCGGGCTGCGCCCGTCGGCCGGCCGCGTGCCGTCCGGCCGCGCGGGTGACGCGTGGGACCCGCACGCGGTGCTCGGGCCGATGGCGCGCGACAGCCGCGACGCCGCGCTCCTGCTCGAGGGCATCGCCGGCCTCGACGATCGCTGGCCGCTCGGCCTCCGGCCCGAGCGCTACGCAGGGCTCGAGCCACGGCCGCTCACCGGCCTCCGGATCGCCTGGAGCGCGGACCTCGGCGGCCTGCCGATCGATCCCGAGATCCGCCGCGTCCACGCCGAGGCACGCCGGCGTCTCGAGGATCTCGGGTGCGTCGTCACCGACGCCGAGCCGCCGCTCGACGGCGTCGACGAGGCGTGGGAGACGATCGAGCTGTTCAACTTCTTCGCCTACGGCCGGGAGGACGTCGCCCGGCACCGTGACCTGCTGCGCCCCGACTACGTCCGCAACGTCGAGGAGGGCGCGCGGATCACGGCGGACCGCCTGGCCCGCGCGTACGCCCGGCGCACCGAGCTGCACCGGGCCACCGCCGCCCTCCTGCGCGAGCACGACGTCCTGATCACCCCGGCGACGCCGGTCCCCGCGCCCCCGGTGGACGTCGAATGGGTGCGGGAGATCGACGGCGTCGAGTTCGACCGCTACTTCGTCTGGCAGCGGTGCGCGACGCGCGTGACCGCGATGGCCCATCCCGCCCTCGTGACCCCGGCCGGGTTCACCGCGGACGGCCTGCCGGTCGGCCTGCAGCTCGTGGGCCGCCACCGCGAGGACGCGGCGCTCCTGCGCATCGGCGCCGCTGTCGAGGACGGCTTCGGCCACCGGATATTGGATCCATTGAATGACGATCTGGATCCGCTTACACTCGGGCCATGAACGCCCCCGCCCCGTACGCCCTGGTCGTCGTCGACGTGCAGAAGGGCGAGTCCGTCTCCGATACGCCCGGGATTCCCACCACTCCGGGCCGAGCCGAGCGCATCCAGCGGATCGTCGAGCTCGTCGCCTACGCGCGCGAGCAGGGGACGCCGGTGATCTTCATCCAGGAGGTCCACAAGCCGTCGCTCGTCGACATCGGGCGCGAGCTCGACGGCGCCGAGGGCCCGCACTGCATCGAGGGCGACCCGGCGACGGAGCTCGTGGACGGGCTCGATCCGCGCCCGGACGAGTTCGTCATCCGCAAGCGGCGCTACTCGGCCTTCTTCGGCACCGAGCTCGACCTCGTGCTGCGCGCGTACGGCACGAAGACCGTACTGCTGGTCGGCGGCCTGACCGACGTGTGCATCCACTACACCGCGGTCGACGCCCACCAGCACGACTACTTCGTGCGTGTCGCGACCGACGCCGTCGGCGGCTCGTCGGTCGAGGCGCACGAGGCGGCGCTGAAGGCGATCGAGTACCTGCAGCGCGACGCGCTCGTGACCGTCGAGGACTTCAAGCGGGCGATGGCCGAGGCCGCGCCGGCGAGGGCGTGACCGCGGCGCACCTCGCCGGGGTCCCGGTCGAGGAGCTCGCGCCGTTCGCCGTGGCCGGCGGCGCGCTGTGGACGGCGACCGTGGTCGCGATCCGCGCCCGCCTCACCACCAGACGGCCGGGCAGTCGCCGGTCAGCAGCTCGATCCCGTCGTCGGTGACGATCACCGACTCCTCGAACGTCAGGCCGCCGGTCTCCGGCGTACCCATCACGATCTCGACCGACATGACCATCCCGGGCTCGAGCTCCGCGGTCTCCCCTTCGGCGATGAACGGCCCCTCGGTGGTCAGGCCGATCTGGTGGCCGAACGCCGGCCAGAAGCCCTCGAAGTACCCGTGCGGGGGATGGCCGCGCTCGGTGAGGAACGCCACGCCGAGGTCGTGCAGCGCGCCGAGCGTCACCCCGGGCCTCATCGCGTCGAGGATCGTCCGGACGAACGACACGCAGTCCTCGAGGACCTCGCGCTGCGCGTCGGTCGGCTCGGCGTCCACGCAGGCCGATCGCGCCAGGTCGCAGCCGTAGCCCAGCACCGGCCCGAACCCGTCGACGCGGACCACGTCGCCGCGCTCGAACGGACGGCGCGAGTCGAAGCCGGGGATGCCCCGGTCGGCCTGCGGCCGCGACGGGTTGCCCGACCCGCACATGACGTCCATCGGGAAGCCGCCGGCGCCGAGGATGACGGGCAGCCCCGCGGCGACGACGTCGGCCTCGGTCATGCCGGGCGCGATCGACTCCATCATCGCCGCCATCCACGCGGCGCCCACCGCCGAGGCGTAGCGGCACAGTTCGAGCTCGGCCGCGGACTTGACCCGCACCATCGGCTCGACGAGATGGTCGGCGAGCACGAGATCCAGCTCCGTCCCGGCGGCGGCCTCGATCTCGCGCTGCTGGCGCAGGAGCAGTGCCTGCGTCCCGACGACGCCGATCCGCCCGCCGGCGAGCCCCGTGTCGCGGAGCGCCGCTCCGGTCAGCGGCGTGATGGCCTCGGCGGTGCGGGCGTCGTCGACGGCGACGCTGCCGGGCTCGACCCGCTGGTCCATGACGAGCACCGGCTCGCCGTCGACCGGGAGCACGAGCGCGCAGTGCCCCTTGTCGCCGAAGGTCGGCGCGTTGCCCTGGAGCTGGAAGCCGGACGCGTAGCCGGCGAGGTACTGCACCGCCCAGTACGCGGTCCGGCTCGACCAGGCCAGCAGGCCGTCGAGGCCGGCCTCGTCCGCGGCGGCGCGGGCGCGCTCCATCCGCTCGCGGTGCTCGGCGATCGTGATGCGCCCAGGGCGCGGCGGGAGCGTCGTCATGGGCGGTCCAGGAGCCGGGCGGGGTTGCGGACGAGCATCGCGTCGAGGGCGTCGGCCGGCACGCCGCGCTGCTCGAGCGCAGGGACGATCCGCCGCATGAGGTGGTCGTAGCCCATCCCGCCGTAGGCGCGGAGCTGGGTCTTCGTCCACACCGAGCAGCCCAGGACACAGCGGTCGGCGAGCCCGGCCTCGAGCACGGCGACGAGTCCGTCGAGGCGTTCCGCGTCGGTCGGGTCCTTGTAGCCGTCGCGGTAGTAGGCCTCGTTGCCGAAGCACCACTCGAGCGTCGCGCCGGCCTCGGCCAGCCCGCCCAGGTAGTCGAGGTCGATGAACTCGTCGACGTTGCCGAAGATGACCTGCTCGGGCGGGCATCCGGCCTCGCCGAGCACCTCGAGGACCCAGGGGCCCCGCCGCGCCGAGGGGTCGAGGCGCACCGTGACCGCGGCGCCGGTCCGGCCGGCGGCCGCACCGGCGGCGCGCAGGACCCGCAGCTCGCCGGCGGTCACGGGCTCGGAGGTGCCGATGATGCCGAGCAGGCCGGCGCGCACGCCGCTGCCGGGCTCGATCTCGTCCTCCAGGGCGCGGAGGAACGTCTCGGTCAGCTCCGCCTCGTCCTGCGCGGCGATGAAGTCCGGGTGCGGCCGGTCGAGGTAGACGCCGCAGCCGGCGATGACGTGCATCCCCGAGCGGCGGGCGATGTCCGGCAGGCGCCCGGGCGCGGCGCCGAGCCCCCAGCTCGTGAGGTCGACGACCGAGCGCTGGCCCAGCTCGGCGGCGGGCCGCAGCTCGGCGACGGCGAGATCGGGGTCGTCGAGCACCAGGTTGTCGGGCAGGGCGAGCAGGTTCCAGTGCAGGAACCCGAGGTTCTCGATGGTGACCGTGTCGCCGGCGGGCGCGGGCTCGCGCGCGGGCGCGTGCAGCACCCGCGCGTCGCTGATGAGGTGGTCGTGCATCGACGTCGCGCCGAGATCCGCGGCGTCGATGGGCCCCAGGACCGTGTGGATCACGCGAGCTCGGCGACCGCGGGCTGCTGGTCGGGTTCCACGTCGGCGATGACGTGCGCGCCGCCGGCGACGCGGCAGGCCAGCTCGACCTCGACGCCCGGAGCGACCGTCGCAGGCTCGACGTCGGGCGGCACGCTGGCCACCACCGAGCCGAGCGTCGGGTGCTGGGCCTCGATCCGGTAGCGCGTGCCCTGGAAGCTCGAGGCGAGGATCCGCGCGGTGAGCCGGGGCGCATGGTCGGGTGCGCGCGTGGCGAGCAGGACGTCCTCCGGTCGCACGACCGCGGTGCCGTTGCGCGCCGCGACCTCCGCGTCGAGGCCCGCGATCCGGCCGCCCTCGACCGGCCAGAGGTTCGCCTCGCCGAGGAAGCGCGCCGCGAACAGCGTCGCGGGCTTGCGGTACAGGACCTCCGGGGAGTCGATCTGCTCGAGCACCCCGTCGCGCATGATCGCCACGCGGTCCGACATCGTCAGCGCCTCGGTCTGGTCGTGCGTGACCGCCACCGTGGTGACGGCGACCTCTTCCTGGATGCGCTTGATCTCGACCTGCATCGTCTCGCGGAGCTGCTTGTCGAGCGCGGCCATCGGCTCGTCGAGCAGGAGCACGCTGGGGTTCGGGGCGAGCGCGCGCGCGAGCGCGACGCGCTGCTGCTGACCGCCCGACAGCGAGCGGACCTGCCGGCCGCCCATGCCGGCGAGCCGCACGAGCTCCAGCGACCGCTCGACCGCCTTCTTGCGCTCGGCCTTCGGCGTCTTGCGCGTGCCGAGCCCGAACTCGACGTTCTGGCCCACCGTCATGTGCGGGAACAGCGCGTACGACTGGAACACCATCCCGATGTCGCGCCGGTGGGGCGGCACCTTCTCGACGGGCTTGCCGTCGAACAGCACGTGCCCTCGCGTCGTGTCCTCGAGACCGGCGATGACGTTGAGCGTGGTGGTCTTGCCCGAGCCCGATGGCCCGAGGAGGGTGATGAACTCTCCTTCGGCGACGTCGAGGTTGACGCCGTGGAGGATCTCGGTGCCCCCGAGCGTCACGCAGACGTCCCGGAGGCTGAGGCTGACGCTCATGCGCTCGCTTCCTCTTCTGGGGTGGTCTTCACGGCTGAGGCCCGCGCCGCGGCGCGCGCCACGAACAGGCTTCCGATCGTCATCACGATGATGGCCGCGGTGGTGATCACGGTCGAGACGGCCGACAGGGTCGGCTCGGCGGTGTCCTGGGCGGAGCTGAAGAGCTGCTGGGCGAGCGTCGTCTCCGTGACCGGCGCCAGGAACAGGGGGAGCGTCGCCTCGTCGAAGCACAGCGCGAACGCGAAGATCCACCCTCCGAAGATCGCTGCGCGGATGAGCGGGAGCTCGATCTTCCAGACGATCGTCGGCCAGCGCGCACCGAGCGTGGCCGCGGCGCGGCCGAGCCGCGGGTCGATGCCGGCGATCGCCCCCGAGACGACGACGTAGACGAGCGGGAACGAGATCATCGACTGGCTGAGGATCAGCGGATAGCGCGAGTCCAGCAGGTCCACGGCGACGCGATCGAAGATGTTGTAGACGCCGAGCGCGTAGGCGACGTACGGGATGGCCAGCGGGAGGATGAACAGGCTCCGCGCGACCCGCGCGGCCCTGCCGGCGGCCAGGCGGCGCATCCCGAGTGCCGCGGCGGTCCCCATCACGGTGGCGATGAGGCTCGCCCACAGCGAGATCCCGAGCGACGTCTTGATCGCGTCGGTCCAGGCCGGGTCCTGGAACGCCTGCTCGTACCACTGGAGCGAGAAGCCCGGCGGCGGGAACTCCACGAACTGGCTCTCGCTCCACGACGTCGGCACGATGATCAGCAGCGGCAGCAGCAGGAACACCGCGGTGAGGAGGCCGAGGACGATGAACGGCAACCGTCCGAGGCCGAGGCTGGCGCGCAGCTCACGGGTCATCGGGCCGCCCCCCACTGCTCGCTGATGCGGAAGATCCGGTCGGAGACCGCGTAGACGACCGCGATGACGGCGAGCAGGAGCACGCTCATCGCCGCCGCGACCGGGCCGGCGCCGGGCACCTGGAGCTGCCCGCCGATGACCGCCGCGACGGTCGGGTTCGTCGGCCCGCTGAGCAGCACCGGCGTGACGTAGAAGCCGAGCGACATGATGAACACGAGCACGCTCGCGGAGATCACGCCGAGCTTGAGCTGCGGGAGCAGCACCCGGAACAGGATCCGCGGCGGCCGGGCGCCGAGCGTGCGCGCGGCCCGCAGGTGCGTCGGGTCGATCTGCCGCATCGCGGCGTAGACCGGCAGCACGACGTACGGGAGCATGATGTGGACCATCGCCGGGTGGGCGGCCCAGTCGGTCTGGAAGATGCCGAGCGGCTCGTCGCGCAGCCCGAGGTTGTTCAGCGCCCAGTACAGGCCGCCCTGCGGGAGGTACAGGAGCAGCCACCCGTACGTGCGCACGAGCAGCGACATCCAGAAGATCGTGAAGAGGCACAGCGTCATCACGATCGCGATGCCCCGCGGCGCGACCGCCAGGGCGATCGCGTACGCCGTCCCGAGGATCGTCGCGAACAGCGTGACCGTGAACGCCAGGAGGAACGTCCGCGGGATCGAGTCGAGGAACGTCTCGTTGTCGAGCGCTGCGCCGAACCCGCCGTCGAAGCTCAGGACGACGACGTAGCCGAGCGGCACGAGCAGGACCAAGGTGATGAAGGCGAGCGGCGGCGCCAGCAGCCACTTCGCCCCGGTCCCGCCCAGGGCGCCGCGCAGCCGCGACTCGGGTCGCAGGGCCACAGCGGCGCCTCCGGGTCTCGGGGGGCTTGTCGCGGTCATGCGCGAACGCGTCGTGACGGCGGGTCAGCCCTGGGACTTGAAGAGCTTCTCGTGGTCGGCGTACAGCATGTCGTAGTTCTCGGCGTAGTACTCGTCGTTCAGCGGGACGGTGTTCCGGCCCGGCGCGTTCGGCACGTTCTGCTTGACCTTCTCGGGCAGCGCGTCGAGCGCCGCCTGCGTCGACGGGCCGTAGTTGGTCATCTCGCAGAAGACCGCCTGGCGCTTGGGGTCGATGCACCACGCCGCGAGCGCCTTCACGGCGTCCATGTGCGGCGCGTCCGGGATGATCGTCTCGTTGTTCCAGGACGTGACCGCGAGCTCCCAGACGATGTCGACCTCGAAGCCCTTGGCCGGCATCGCCGCGAGGATGCCGCTCGGGCACCAGGCCATGGAGACGGTCTTCGAGGTCAGGAACGTCTGGATCTGCGGGTAGGCCTCGTAGAAGACGAGGTCGTCCCAGATCGACGCGATCTTGGCGTTCGCCCGCTCGATGTCGAGCGGGTACAGCTCGTCCGGCGAGACACCGTCGGCCAGCAGCGCGTACTCCTTGACGCCGTCGATGTAGAACGACGTCGGGAACGCCCGCTTGCCCGGGAACTTCTTGGTGTCGAAGAAGTCGGACGGGTGCCCGGGCGTCGTGTCGAAGGTGCCCTTCAGACCGCCGGTGACGTAGCCGAGCAGGAACGACTGCCACATGTACGGGCGGACGGATTCGGGGACGAGGTCCTCCTGGATCGGGACCTCGGGCAGCGGCTTCTTGCCCTCGTTCTTGCTGTAGAGGGTCTGGAAGGCGGAGTTGTGGTAAGCGTCCCACCGCGCCTTGATCTTGCCCGATAGCTGGTCGTCGCCGAGCGTGCCCGTGACGTCGGGGGTCACGACCTTGCACCCGGTGCGCTTCGTGAACGGGTCCCAGAACGCCTTCTTGCGCGCGGCCTCGGTGGTGCCGCCGTAGGTGGCGACGATGACGGTGTCGGACTCGATGGCGTCGAGCAGCTTGGTGAGCTCGGGATCCTCTCCCGGCTCGCCGCCGCCGCTCGAGGACCCGCCCGTCGCGGACGAGTCGTCGTCACCGCCGCACGCGGCGAAGATGCCGGGCAGGGCCAACATGCCGGCGGCGATGCCCGCGCGCCGGAGCATCCCGCGCCGGGTCATGTCGTCAATGAGATCGCTGCGTTCCATCTAACTCCTCCGTGGAGCGGTGCTCCAGATGTGGCGACCCACCCGGTCCCCTCGACCGGACCGTTGATTTCTATGGATCCACAATACACGCTTCTGGATCCATCAGCGTCGTGACCTTATCCCGCAGGGCGGAAAGGTGTCAAGCCTCGGCCGCGCGCCGCCGCAGGGCCCGGCGGCCGTCGCGCGCCATCCTCAGGCCGATCACGCCGAGGAACGCCGCGAACGCGACCGAGAGCTCCTTCTCGGGGAGCGCCAGCGCGAGCGCGCTGCCTGCCAGCGCGCCCGCGATGCCGACGCCGCCGATGATGAACGACGTCCGCAGGTCGCCGACCCCGCGGCGCCGGAGCGTGACCGTCGCGACGATCGAGGTCGGCAGCACCGCCAGCAGCGAGGTCGCCTGCGCCTCGTGCTGCGTGAGCCCGATCACGAGCACGAGGAACGGCACCATCACGGTCCCGCCGCCGATGCCGAGCAGCCCCGCCCCGGCGCCGGCCAGCAGGCCGAAGGCCACGAGTGCGACGACCTCGACGATGCTCATGAGCGCACGATCATCGTGATCGCGACGAGCACGAGGAACAGGCCGAAGATCACCTGGAGGCGGTCCGGCTCGATGCCCGCCAGGACGATCGCGCCCGCGCGGGCGCCGACCACGGCGCCCGCGGTGAGGGCGAGCGCGGCGAGCACGTCGATCTCACCGGCGATCCCGTAGGAGGCGATGCCCCCGAGCGCGATCGGGATGATCGCGCCGAGCGACAGGGCGTGCGCGGTGCGCTGGTCGTACCCGAGCCAGAGGACCAGCAACGGCACCATGATGACGCCGCCGCCGACTCCGAGCAGCCCGGACAGGACCCCGCCGAGCACCGCCACCGGCACCAGCCTGAGGAGGGCGATCCGCTCCATCGCGGCGGCGCTCGATCCGTCACCCATCCGAAGCCATCCTACCGACCGTTTGGCCGCCGACGACCGTGCGCAGCACGCGCGCGCCCAGCAGCTCGTCCGGCGCGCAGGCCGTCGGATCGACCGACCACACCGCGAGGTCAGCGCGCGAGCCGGCGGCGAGGACGCCGCGCCGGGCGTCGCCGGCAACCGCGGCGCTGCCGCGGGTGTACAGCCCGAGCGCGGCCTGCCCGTCGAGCGCCTGGCCCGGTCCGACGGGGTCGGCGGCGCCGCGCACGCGGCGGGTCCGCGCCTGGTAGAGCCCCAGCCGCGGGTCGAGCGGGAAGTACGGCCCGTCCGAGCCGCCGCCGACGACGACGCCGGCATCGAGCCAGTCTCGCAGCGGCGCCGCGTCACGGGCACGGTCGCCGAGCGCGTCGAGCAGACCTCCGCCGTTCATCCACTGGATCGCGGGCTGGGCCGCGACGGTCACGCCGAGCCGGGCGGCGAGCGCCATGTCCTCCGATGTGGGCTCCAGGTAGGCGTGGATGAGGGTGAACCCGAGCCCTGCGATCGGCGCGGCCGCGTCGACGGCCGCGAAGGCCTCGAGCACCTCACCGATGCCCGCGCCGCCGACGACGTGGACACCGACGCCCCACCTCGCGCGCGCGCAGCGGAGGGCGAGCCGCCGGAAGGTCTCCTGATCGACGAGGCGCACGCCGTGCGTGCCGGAGGCGGGCCAGGGCGCACGCAGGAGCGCCGTGCCCGCGCGACCCTGGCCGTCGTAGTAGATCTTGACCGGCCCGAGGCGCAGCACGTCGTCCCCGAAGCCGGTGCGCAGGCCCAGCGCGTCGAACCGGTGGTCCGCGCCCGGCAGCACGTGCGGCATCGCGACGACGCGGAGGGTGAGCACACCGCGCCGGCGCGCCTCGACGTAGCCGACGAGCTCGGGAGGCGTGACGGCCGGGTCGACGACCCCGGTCAGCCCGAGCGCGAGGGCCAGCTCCTGGCCGCGAGCGATCGCCGCCACCCGCTCGTCGAGCGTCGGCTCGCCGTCCGGCCACACGGCCGCGTCGCCGTCCGCGTCGAGCGCGGCGAGCGCCTCGTCGACGTCGAGCGGGCCGGCGGAGCCGAGGAGGCGCAGGAGCTTCAGGCCCGTCCACTGCAGGTGCAGGTGGCTGTCGACGAGACCCGGCACGACGGTCCCCTCGAGCTCCTCGACGCGGGCGCCCGGGAACGCCTCTGTGAGCGCACCGGCCTCGCCGACCGCGAGGATCGTGTCGTCCGCGACGGCGAGCGCCCCCGCGCGCGGCAGCGCCGGATCCATCGTCACCACGTCGCCCGTGAACACCGTCGGCCTCACCTGCATTGGATCCACGATACCGCTTATGGATCCAATCTGTCATGCTCCGCCGTATGCAAGATCTTCCCCGAGAGGCCGAGGTCGTCGTCGCGGGCGGCGGGACCGCCGGCCCGGTGGTCGCGGCACGGCTCGCCGAGGCGGGCCGCGACGTCCTGCTCCTCGAGGCAGGGCCCGACCCCGGCCCCCTCGGCGATCCGCGCTGGCCGGCGGACCTCCTCGACGCGACGCGGCTCGGGACGTCGTACGACTGGGGCTACGACTCCGGCGACACGTACCCCGGCCGGCGCGTGCGGTTCGAGCGCGCGCGGGTCCTGGGCGGCTGCTCGGCCCACAACGGCGCCGTCCAGACCTGGGGCCACCGGGCCGACTACGACGGGTGGGCCGCGCTCGGCAACCCCGGCTGGTCGGCCGACGAGCTGGCGCCGCTGTTCGCGCGCGCCGACGAGCAGCAGCGGGTGTGGACCTACACGCCCGGCGAGCTCACGCCGTACCAGCGGGCGTGGTACGACGCGGCGCCGGCTGTGGGGCTGCCGCAGCTCCGCCACCTCAACGACCTCGACGAGACCGTCGGCGTCGCCCCGGAGTCGGTGAACATCGTCGACGGCATCCGGTTCAACGCCGCGTTCGCCTACCTCGACCCGCTCCGGTCGCGCGAGAACCTCCGGATCGCCGGCGACGCGCTCGTCGACCGCGTGCTGGTCGCCCGCGGGCGCGTGACCGGCGTCGCCGTCGTCCATCGCGGGCAGGTCACGACGGTCCACGCCCAGACCGTCGTGCTGTGCGGCGGCACGTACGGCAGTCCGGCGATCCTGCTGCGCTCGGGCGTCGGCCCCGCGGACGCGCTGCGCCGGCTCGGGATCGACGTCGTCGCCGACGTCCCCGGCGTCGGCGACAACCTGCACGACCAGCCGTTCGCGCTGCTGACGTGGGAGGGCTCGGAGGCGATCGAGCGCGAGATGGACGCCGCGCAGGCCGCCGGGTGGACCCCCGACGAGCAGGTGATGATGAAGGCGGCGACCGGCGGCGAGGCGATCTTCGATCTCCACCTGCTCCCGTACAGCCCGACGCACCTGCGCGGCGACGGGCGCCGGAGCTGGCATGCGGGCGCGAGCGTCCTGACGCCGCTGTCGCGCGGGCGGCTCGAGCTGACCAGCCGCGCCCCGGAGGCGCCGCCGCGCATCGATCACGGCTTCCTCACCGACCCCGAGGGCCGCGACGTCGCGCGCCTGGCCGAGGGCGTCGAGATCCTCCGTGAGATCGCCGCCCAGCCGTCCATGCGCGCGCTGCTCGGGCGCGAGATCACACCTGGGCCGGACGCCGACCTGCCCGCGCACCTGCGCGCGAACATCGACAACTACTGGCACCCGGTCGGCACGTGCAAGATGGGACCGGCGAGCGATCCGGACGCGGTCGTCGACCACCGCGGCGAGGTCCGCGGCGTCGCCGGGTGCCACGTCGCCGACTGCGCGATCATGCCCAGCGTCCCGCGGGCGACGACCCACACGCCGGCCGTGGTGGTCGGCGAGCGGATCGCCCGGGCGCTGCTCGGCGCCTAGTCAGACCTCGATCAGCGTGCGGGGCAGGCGCGACAGCGGCTCGAGGCCGGCGTCGGTCATCACGACCGTCTCGATGGTGACCGCCGCCCAGCCCTCGCGCTCGTCGTAGAGGCAGTTCTCGAAGTTCGACACGTAGCCGCGCCGCAGCTCGCAGCGCTCGGGCCCGTCGTCGTGCAGGTACGTGTGGCCGACCCAGCTCGGCGGGAAGCCGAGACCGAGCGCGTAGCCGCCGACCCACCAGATCCGCTCGGGGGCGATGCGCTCGCGCACGTAGGCCTCGGCCGCCTCGGCGGCCGGCCGCGGCGAGGCGTCCGGGACGGCGGCGTCGCACAGGACGCGCAGGCTGCCGTCCGCCTGCTCGAGCACCTCGCGCGCCAGGGCGCTCGGGGTGCCCAGGGCGTACGTGCGCGACAGGTTCGCGTGGTAGCGGTCGACGACCCCGCACACGTCGATGCTCACGACGTCGCCGCGCTCGAGCGGGCGCCGCCCCGGGAAGGCGTGGGTGTTGCGCCAGGCGTCCGGCCCGGCCGACACCAGCGGCTGGCTCGCCGCGATCTCGCTGCCCTCCTCGGCGAGCAGGTCGTGCACGCGGGCGGAGACCTGGGCCTCGGACAGCCCGGGGCGCAGCTCGCCGGCGAGCCGCTCGAGCGCACGGTCGGCGATCGCGGCCGCCTGCCGGATGCGCTCGAGCTCGGCGTCGGACTTGTAGAGCCGGACGTTGTCGACGATCCAGCTTCCCGACGTGACCGTCGCGCCACGGGCGACGAGCGCCTCCTCCACCGCGCGGACGATGTCGGCGGTCGGGTTGAGCGCGGCGCCCTCGAGGGCGATCGTGCCGTCGAGCCAGCCACGGTTCGCGAACGCGGCCGCCACGACCTCGGGCGCGTCGCCGTACTCGAAGAACACCGCGTCGTCGCAGAGCACGCCGGTGCGCACGTAGCCCTCGTGGCGGCTCCAGTCGAAGACGGTCGTCGTCTCGTCGCCGGCAAGGATCGCAACGCCGACCGGCAGCCGCGGCGGGTACCAGATCGCCTCGTACCCGGTCAGGTAGAGGAGGTTGGGCGGGCTCGTCACGTACAGGACGTCGATCGAGCGGGCCCGCATCGCCTCGCGCACGCGCGCGCGGCGCGCGAGGTACTCCGCGTCGGAAAAGGGCAGCGTCGCCATCTTGGATGCAACATAACTGATCTTGGATCCCGTACGCTTGGGGCCGATGTCGTCCTGGCTCACTCCCCGCCCGGCCGTGCAGGGCACGCGTCACGCCATCTCGTCCGGGCACTACCTCGCATCGGCCGCCGGCTTCGCCCTGCTCGAGGCCGGCGGCAACGCCGTCGACGCCGGCTGCGCGGCCGGCATCGCCCTCGCCGTCCTCCACGCCGACGAGGTGAACTTCGGCGGCGTCGCCCCGATCATGATCCGCACGGCCGAGGGCCGGGTCGTGACGATCGACGGGCTCGGCACGTGGCCGTCGGGCATCCCGGCGGACCTGTTCATGCGCGAGCACGGCGGGCAGATCCCACGCGGCCTGCTGCGCACGGTCATGCCCGCCGCGCCGGATGCCTGGATCACCGCGCTGCGCGACTTCGGGACGATGACGTTCAGCGACGTCGCCGAGGCGTCGATCCGGCTCTGCCGCGAGGGGTTCGCCGTCTTCCCCCTGCTCGCCGACGGCATCGCCATGCGCGAGCACGGCTACCGCTCGTGGGAGGCCAACCGCGCGATCTACCTGCCCGACGACCGGCCGCCGAAGGTCGGCGAGCGCTTCGTCCAGCGCGACCTCGCCGCGACGCTCGAGCTCATGTGCGACGCGGAGCGAGCCGCCGGCGGCGACCGCGTCGCGGGTCTGGAGGCCGCCCGCGCCGCGTTCTACGAGGGCGAGATCGCCGAGCGCATCGTTCGCTACCACGAGGAGCACGGCGGGTACGTCACCCGCGAGGACCTCGCGTCGTTCCGGTGCCGCTACGAGGAGCCGGTCCACACCCGCTGGCGCGGGTTCGACGTGATCACCTGCGGGCCGTGGTGCCAGGGGCCGCTGCTCGCCCAGGCACTGCTGACGCTCGAGGCCTACGGCCTCGACGGGCTCGACCACAACAGCGCGGACTACGTCCACGTGCTCGTCGAGGCGCTCAAGGGCGTGTTCTCCGACCGCGAGCACCACTACGGCGACCCCGCGTTCGTCGACGTGCCGATCGACCGGCTGCTCTCCGCCGAGCACGCGGCCGCGCGCGCCGGCCTCATCGACCCCGGTCGCGCCGCGCCCGAGCTCCCGCCGCCGCTGTTCGGCGAGGCGCAGCCGCTGCCCGACCCGAACGAGGCGATGGGCACGCCCCGCGTCGGCGAGGGCGGGACGTCGTACGTGTGCTGCGTCGACCGCTGGGGCACCGCGTTCTCGGCGACCCCGTCCGACGGGGCGTCCACCGCGCCGGTGATCCCGGGGACCGGCATCGTGCCGTCGCTGCGCGGGCTGCAGTCGCGGCCGGACCCGTCGCACCCGGCCGGCGTCGCCCCGGGAAAGCGTCCTCGCCTGACGCCGAACCCGGCGATCGCCGTCCGCGACGACGGGTCGGTGCTCCCGTTCGGCTGCCCGGGCGGCGACGCGCAGGTGCAGGCGATGCTGCAGGTCTTCCTCAACGCCTTCCATTTCGGGATGGATCTCCAGGAGGCGGTCAACGCCCCGCGCTTCGCGACCTGGAGCTTCCCGAACTCGTTCGCGCCGTTCGACTACCTGCCGGCGCGGCTGTGCGTCGAGGGGCGGTTCGACCCCGCGGTGATCGCCGAGCTCGAGCGGCGCGGGCACCGGGTCGAGGTCTGGCCGGACTTCACGCGCGACGCGGCCGCGGTCGAGGCGATCCTGCTCGACCGGGGCGACGGCTTCCTGCACGCCGCCGCGGATCCGCGCCAACCGGCCGCCGCGTACGTCAGCTGACCGACCGCGCCGCGAGCTCGACGTCGCGGTGCGGCGCCTTCGCGGCGACGATCGCGCCGGCGACGCCCGCGGCCGCGGCGGCGGCCCAGAACGCCCCGCCGGTCGAGACGAGGCCGGCGACGACGCCGCCCGCGAGCGCGCCGCCGGCGAGGCCGACGTCGACGAACGCGGTGAACGCCCCCATCGCGACCCCCCGGTCGTGCGGCTCGACGCCCGCCGCGACGATGAGCGACAGCGCCGGGTACATGAGCGAGAGCCCGACGCCCATGGCGAATGCAGCCGCGGCCGCGACCGTGAACGAGGCCGTCACGGCGATGCCCGCGACGCCGACGGCGATCGCGCAGGTGCCGATCATCGCGCACACCCGCCCGCCGAGGCGGTCGGGGAGCGATGCGATCAGCGGCCTGCTGACGAGCGCTCCCACCGCCAGCATCGAGTACACGCTCGCGGCGCCGCCGATCCCCGCCCCGGACTCGAGGCCCCGGTCCTCGAGGTGCAGGATCCCGAACGCGACGAGCATGCCCTCGCCGAGCACCGAGAGTCCCATCGCGGCGCCGGGCATCCATACCGCGCGGGGGATGCGGAACTCGATGCGGCCCTCCGGCAGGCGGACATGGCTGTCGGGGACACCCGCCAGCAGGAGCGCGCATGCCAGCGACGCGCCCGCCGCGAACAGCCAGGCCACGTCGAAGCCGCCGATGCTCCGCGCGAGCTCGCCGCACTGCGGCCCGGCCGACAGGCCGAGCCAGACGCTCATCCCGAACCAGCTCATCGCGCGTCCCCGCCGGTGCGGCGGGATCACGTCGACCAGCCAGGCCATGCACGCCGTCGTGAGCAGCGCCTCGCCGAGGCCGACCAGGACACGCGAGGCGCCGCCGACGAACGGCGCGTCGCCCGTCAGGAGGACGAGGGCGCCGGCGAGCGACACGACCGCGCCCGCGACCGCCGCGTTGCGGCGTCCGTACATGTCGCTCAGGCGTCCGAGCGGCGCCCGGGTGAGCACCGCCGCGATCGGCATGACCGCCATGACCGCCCCGACCGTCGCGGCACTCGCACCGCCCGCCTCCAGCCACCGGGGGATCGTCGCCGCGTAGGCCCCGAGCGTCAGGAAGCACAGCGTCGACGCGGCGACGAGGAGCCAGAACCTCCGCCCGAGATCGGGCGGAGCAGGAGATGTCGAGACCGTCGTGACCAGGATCGCGCCGCCGGGCTTTCGGGATGCGATCCGGACGATATTGGATACATGCTGCCGAGGGAGGCCGCCGGTGCGCCTACCCGCGGAAGACGGTCGTCGAGCGCTCCTCGTACCAGCGGGCGAGGTGCTCGCCGGCGTTGAGCACGTGCTTGCGCATCGCGTTGCGCGCGGCCGGGCCGTCACCGGCCTTCAGCGCGGCGATGATCGCGTCGTGCTCGTCGACGTTGACCGCGCGCAGGTCCGGCGAGTCGACGAGCACCTCGGCGAGCACGTGGCGCGGGAAGTTCTGGTTGATCTGCTCGACGACGGCCTTGAGCCGGGCGTTGCCCGCCGCGTCGAGGATGACCGTGTGGAACGTGTCGTTCGCGGTGGTCGTGGTCGCGAGCTTGCCCGGCTGCGGCCTGGGCGCCGACTTGCGTCGCGCGCCCTTGCGCATCGTCTCGTTCGCGGCCTCGAGCTTCGCGAGGTCCCCGGGCGTGATGCGCGCCGCCGCGCGCTCGGCGGCGAGCGCCTCGAGCTCGGCGCGGACCTCGTAGGCCTCGCGCACCTCCCACGGCGAGGGGACGCGGACGACGGCGCCCCGGTTCGGGACGACGGTGATGAGCCCCCCGGACTGGAGCTGGCGGAGCGCCTCGCGCACCGGCGTCCGGCTGACGTTGAACTCGTTGGCGAGCGTCGCCTGCCGGAGCTGGGCGCCGATCGCGAACTCGCCGGACATGATGCGCTGGCGGATGCGCTCGGCGAGGTCGTCGACCAGGGCCGACTCCCGGTCGAGGGCATCGTCGTTCTTCGAGGCCATGGTCTGGTTGGGATGCCGTAGAGGCGAAAGAGGATCCACCATGACCCTATCCCATGACCGGGACGCGTCTCGACCGCAGGGCGATGTGGACCGCCGCGCCGGCGGTCACCGCGGCCGCCGACCAGTGCGCGGCGCCCGTGCCCCCGATGCCGCTGATCGCGCCGCCCAGGAGCGATCCGAGCGCCAGGCCCAGGCCGAACGCCGCACCGAACGAGCCGAGCGCGGCGCCGCGCTCGTCCGGCGAGGCCGACTCGGTCGTCACCAGCGCGAGCGCGGGGAACAGGACGGCGAAGCCCGCGCCCATGATCGCCGCGCCCAGGGCCGCGGGCGCGAACGACGAGGCGACGGCGATGACCGCCAGGCCCATGGCCTCCAGCACGAAGCCGCCCATGGCGATCCGCTCGGGCGGGTGCCGGTCGAGCTGGTGGGCGACGAGGATCCGGAAGACGAGCACGGCGGCCGCGAAGATCGTGAAGACGCTCGCCGCCCCGCCGAACCCGGCGCCCGGGTGGACCCCGCGGTCGATGAGCTGCAGCACGAGGAAGGCGGTGATCACGCCCTCTCCGTAGGCGGCGGCCGCGATGAGCAGCGCCGGCCGGCCGGAGCCTCGCGGCACGAGGCGCCGCCAGCCGGTGGAGACCCGCCCGACGGCGCCCGGCTCCTCGGAGACGGCGGGCTCACCGTCGCCGGCGCGCCGGACCTCGCGACCGGCCAGCGCCAGCGCGAGCGCGGTCGCCTCGAAGCCCACCACCATGAGCCACACGCCCCGGAAGCTCGTGGCGTCGGCCATCGCCTGCCCGAGCTGCGGGCCGGCGGACAGGCCGATCCAGACCGTCATCCCGAACACGCTGAGCGCCCGGCCGCGGCGCTCGGCGGGCACGTGGTCGACGGCCCAGGTGATGAGCGCGGCCGACGAGACCCCGCCGCCGACGCCGAAGAGCATCCGCGCGACCGCCACCGGGACCGGGCCCTCGGCCGGGACGAGCAGGAGCGCCCCGGCCAGGGCGGTGACGAGGCCGGCGAGGGCGATCGCGCGACGCCCGACCGCGTCCACGCGCGGGCCGGCCAGCAGCCCGCCGACGAGCGCGAAGAACGGGGAGACCGCGACGAGCAGGCCGACGAGGCCGTCGTCCCCGCCGAGCTCGCGCTCGATGAACACCGGGAGAACCGGTGCCAGTGCGCCGTTGGACAGCGTGCCGAGCGTCGAGACCGCGAGCAGCAGCGCGAATCGCCACGAGAACGCCCTCGCGGTGCCGGTGCTCACGGGGCGATCGCTGCCTCGGCGCGGAGCAGGGACGTGTCAGGGTCGACCATCGGAGCGGGCGAATCGTGTAGCGTGGATCCACTTTATCGATTTCGTATCCATCGAGGAGCCGCAGAGGTGCCAGCAACAGTCCACTCGGTGACCGGCCCGATCGGGCCCGAGGATCTCGGGATCACGCTCCCCCACGAGCACGTGTTCATCAACATGTCGCCGACGACGCCCAAGGACGGCTACATGACCGTCTGGGAGGAGCGGAAGGCCGACATCGAGCGGTTCGTCGCCGCCGGAGGCCGGACGCTTCTCGACGTCACGAACGGCGAGCTCAGCGACTACGCCGCGCCGATCCTCTTCGAGCGCGACCCGCTGAAGAACGTCAAGAACCCGATCACGGGGTCACGCTCGGTCGCGAACGTGCTCGCCACGAAGAGGATGGCCGAGGAGACCGGGGTCAACGTCGTCCTCGGCACCGGCCACTACTACGAGTACTACTTCGACAAGGACTGGTGGGACCGCAACTCCACCGAGCAGATCGCGCGGTTCATGATCGCCGACATCGAGGAGGAGATCCCGGGGACCGGCGTCCGCGCCGGCTTCGTCGGCGAGATCGCGGCCGACGGCCCGTTCGTGACCGCGCGCGAGGAGCGCTCGTTCCGCGCCGCGGCGCGCGCGGCGGCACGGACCGGCACGATGATCACGACCCACGCCCCGACGTACGGGACCGGCCCCGAGCAGGTCGACATCATCCTCTCCGAGGGCGTCGACCCCTCGCGCGTCGTGATCGGTCACACCGACACCGTCAAGAACGTGCAGTACTCGATCGACCTGCTCGAGCGCGGCGTCTACGTCGAGTACGACTGCATGATGGCCGCGAAGGTCGGCGGGAAGATCGTCGAGCCCGAGCTGCAGCGGCGGATCTCGTACCTGAAGGAGCTCATCGATCGCGGGTACGCCGAGCGGATCCTCCTCTCGCAGGACGTCTGCCAGCGCACGCACCAGGCCGCCTTCGGTGGGCCCGGCCTGACGTTCATCTTCGAGGAGTTCCGCGACGCCGCGATCGACGCGGGCATCGACGCCGAGGTCCTCGACATGATCAGCACCGAGAACCCGCGGCGGGTGCTGTTCGGCGAATGAGCTCGGTCTGCGACCGGCTCTTCTGCCTGACGCTCGGACACGAGTACTCGCCCGAGTTCATCTCGCTCGAAGGGGGCGGGCGCGACGAGCTGCGGCTGCCGATCATCGGCGTCGTCGCCCGCTCGCCCCGCGGCTGGGTGCTGCTCGAGACCGGCTGTGACCCGCGTCCGTTCGACGGCGCCCGCGAGCACGACATCTACCGCGGGCGCCTGCCGGAGTTCCCGCCCGGGGACGACCCGCTGCTCGACGCGCTCGCGGCGGTCGGCCTCGACGTGTCCGACCTGACGCTCGCGGCGGTGTCGCACCTGCACATCGACCATGCCGGCGGGCTGCGGCACCTCGCGCGCGCCGGCGTCCCGGTCGCGGTCCAGGAGCGCGAGCTGACCTACGCGCGCGAGCGCGCGGGGCGCGCGCAGGCGTACGTGCGCGAGGACTACGAGCACGACGACCTCGAATGGATCGTCCTCGACGGCGACGCCGAGATCGCACCGGGCATCGATGCCGTGTTCACCCCCGGGCACACGCCGGGGCACATGTCCTACCGCGTGCGGATGGCACGGTCGGGCACGTGGCTGCTGGCGATCGACGCGATCGACCTCGCCCGCGGCATCGAGGAGAACCGCCCGATCGGCTGGTCGGCCGACGAGGCCGACGCCCCGAAGCGGCGGGCCTCCCACGACCGGCTCGTCGGGCTCGCGCGCCGCGAGGGCGCGCGGCTCGTGCCGGGCCACTGCCCGGTGACCTGGCCGCGCCTGGCCCACGTCGAGGGCTTCCGCTAGGGGCGGCATGGGCCTCGACACGCCGTCGCGCACGCATCCGCCGGCTCCGACGACATGGGAGGCCGCGTGAGACCCGCGGTCGCCTCCGTCACCTACGCGCCCGTGAAGGGCACGCGGCTTCGCAGGCCTCCGTCGGTCGTCGTCGACGAACACGGCGTGCCCGGCGACCGGGCGTTCCACCTGCTCGAGGCCGAGACCGGCAGGCAGCTCAGCGCGCTCCCGGGGCTGCTGACGCTCGGATCGGACTGGGACCCGGTGGCCGGCCGCCTCACCGTCGAGCTCCCCGAGCACGGGCCGGTCGTCGGGACGGTCCGACTCGGCGGCGAGCTGACCGCGATCGTCTCATGGGACGGCAACCGGCCTGTCGCCACCCGCGAGGTGATCGGTCCGTGGGCGGCGCTCGTCTCCGAGCATCTCGGCCGCGAGGTCGTCCTCGCGCGGCCCGGCGCCCCGCGACGGGCGGTCGACGTCGGGCCGCTGACGCTCGCCTCGCTGGCCTCCGTGCGCAGGGTGTCGCAGCACCTCGGCGGCGCCGACGTGGACCCGGCGCGCTTTCGCATGAACATCTACGTCGACGGCGTCGAGGCGCACGCCGAGGACGGCTGGTACGGCAGGCGGGTGGCGGTCGGCGAGGCGGTGCTCCGCGTCACCGGGCCGGTCCCGCGCTGCGCGATCGTGACCTCGGACCCGGTGACCGGGGTCCGGGACCTCCCGGTGCTGAAGGCGATCGTGGGGTACCGCGACCCGATCCCCGACCCCGGCACCGGCACACCGGTCAAGGCGCCGTTCGGCGTGTACGCCGACGTCGTCGTGCCGGGGCGCATCGCCGCCGGCGACCGGGTGGAGGTGCTCGACCGGTAGAACAGGGGCATGCCCGTAGGAACCGTCGACCCCGAGCGCCGCGATCGCATCGCGCGGGCCGGGATCGAGGTCGTCGCCGCGCGCGGTGTCGAAGGGCTCACCCATCGCGCGGTCGCCGAGGCGGCCGGCGTGCCGCTCGGCTCGACGACCTACCACTTCAGCTCGAAGGACGACCTGCTGCGCGCCGCCCTCGAGCAGGCCCGTGCTGCTCACGACGCGTTCCTGACGGAGTGGATGGGGCGGATCGGCCCCGACCCGGACCTCGTCGCGGCGCTGACGGAGTACGTGGTGACGAGCACCACCGCGAACCGCGACCGCGTGCGGCTCGCGTACGAGCTGTACGTCGCCGCCGTGCGCCGGCCGTCCCTGCAGCAGATCAGCCGCGAGTGGGACGACGCGCTCACGCGGGCGCTCGAGACCTACACCGACGCCGTCACTGCGCAGGCGCTGAACGCCGCGGTCAGCGGGCTGCTGCTCGCCTCGCTGACGCGTGGCGAGCCGCTGAGCGCAGCAGAGGTCGAGCCCCTGCTGCGGCGCATCGCCGGCTAGTCAGAGCGCCGCCGCGACCTCACGGGCGCTCTTCGGCTCGTCGCCGAACCGCAGCGGGTTCCAAACGCCGATGTCGGCGAGCTCGCTCGCGCCGGTGGCGATCGTGTCCGCCAGGACCTTCCCGAAGCCGGGCCCGTGCGTGACGCCCTGCTCGTTGCACCCGGCGGCGACGTACAGACCCTCGACGTCGCCGACCGCGCCGACGAGCGCGCGGCCGTCGGTCGTGTAGCAGGGCGCGCCGTGCCTGACGCGGAAGTTGCGGTACTCGCCGAGCGCGGGGATCGCGTTCGTCAGCTTCGCGGCGTCGCGCTGGACGTCGAGGACCCCCTCGAGATCGAACCCGTCGTAGCGCTCGGGCAGATCGCCGTCGAGGAGCGAGTCGCGCACCGGCGCGTCGTAGTTCGTCCCGTACATGAGGCCGCCCTCCTCCTCGCGGATCCACAGCGACTTCGGCAGGCCGGACGCGTCCGCCTTGAGGAACAGGAGCGGCAGGGTGTCCGGGATGCCCAGCGGCTCGGTCACGATGCGCGAGACGACGAGCGGGGCGTACGGGAGCTGCACGCCGAGCGGCGCGAGCACCTGGTTCGTCCACGCCCCCGCCGCCACCACGACGACGTCCGCGTCGAGCGCGCCGTGCGCGGTCTCGACGCCGGTCACCCGGTCGCCGCGGACCACGAGGCGCTCGAGCGGCATCCGCTCCTTCAGCGTCCCGCCCTCGGCGACGAACAGCTCGGCGAGCGCCTTCGTCGCACGCTCGGCCGAGATCTGCGCGCTGCTCGGCCGCAGCACCCCGCGGAACACACCGCTCGCCCGGACGACGCCGCTCGTGAGCCGCTCGATCTCGTCGGGCTCGACCGCGCAGGCGTCGGGCGGGCCTTCGGTCAGCCAGCGCTCGACGTACGGCCAGTCGTCCTCGGTCCAGGCCATCCACAGGCAGCCGCGCCGGCGGTACGGCGACTCGGGCCGGAGCTCGTGGAGCTCGCGGTAGAACTCGATCCCGTAGTTCGCGAGCGCGATCTCCTCGGCGCCCGACCCGCTCGCCGAGCCGGCCGCCCACGGGTCGACGAACCCCGCGCCCGCGCCCGACGTGGCCTGGGCGACGGTGTCGCGCTCGACGAGCGTCACGTCACCCACGCCGGCGCGCAGGAGATGCACCGCGGCGCTCACGCCGAGCACACCTCCTCCTACGACGACGACGACGCGGGTGTCCTCCCTCATGCGGCGACCTCCGGGACTGCGATTCGGTCTGCCGGGCGTCCCACCAGTGGCAGAAAGCCGGCCTTGCGTCCCGGCAAGCGTACATTCGTACACTTGTCGCCGCAACGAGACGGCCGCACCGCCCGTAACCGCGCCGTAGGCGCCGCGTATGCGGCCCGCCGGAAGGTGCGGCCATGCACTCCGTCCGCCTGACCATCCTGTTGACGCTCGGCCTCGCCGTCCTGCTCGTCCCGGCCACGGCGCAGGCCGACCTGCGTCTGCAGATCCGCAACGACACGCTCGAGATCTTCGGCGACGCGGATCCCGACCGGTTCGACATCCGGCGCGCGTCGCCGGCCTCGTCGCTCATCCACATCGACGTGGGCAACGACGGGACCGTCGACCACGTCTTCGACCGCTCGGACTTCAGCAGCGTCGTCGTCCGCGCCGGCGACGGCGACGACGTGTTCGGCGTCAGCACGTCGCAGGGCAACCCGTTCCAGGGGAAGATCGTCGTCCTCAGCGGCGAGGCGGGCGACGACGAGATCATCGGCTCGAGCGGTACCGAGACCGTGCAGGGCAACGAGGGTGACGACGTCCTGTCGGGCTTCACCGGCAACGACACCGTCGACGGCGGCCCGGGGGACGACACGGTCTTCTGGCACGTCACCGACGGCAACGACACGTTCGTCGGCGGCACCGGCAGCGACACGCTCGTCTACCAGGGCGGCAACGGCGACGACGTCCTCGAGCTGGAGCGCGGCACGACCTCGCCGAGGATCGTCGCGGGCAACGGCGCGAGCAGGATGACGCTGTCGAACGTCGACCACCTCGTCGCACAGCTCCGCGGCGGCGCCGACACCGTGCGTTCGGACCCGGACATGCGCAGCGGCGGCCTCCGCACGATGCTGCTCGCCGCCGACGGGGACGCGCCCGAGGCCGGTGCGGCGGCGGGTGACGACGTCCTGCAGGGCAGCGACACCGACGACACGATCCTCGCCGGCGACGGCGCCGACGAGCTCGGAGGCGGCGCCGGCAGCGATGTCCTGCGCGCCCGCGGCGGCGACGACATGCTCGACGGCGGTGACGGGGCCGACGAGCTCGACGGCGGCGACGGGGCCGACACGATGCGCTGCGACGCCGCGGACACCGTCAAGCGCGACGACGCCGACACCGTCACCGGCGCGTGCGCGGCCGCCGGCCCGCCGGTCGTCGCGCCGCCCGCCGGCGACCCGCCGGCCGAGCTCGTGCCGCCCGCACCCGGCGCGCCGGCCGTGCCCGCGCCGCCCGCCTCGCCGGCCGCTCCGGTCGGCGGCGCCGCGGGCTCCGCGCCCGGCCTGCCCGGCGCCGGTCCGGTGCGCGGCCTCGGCGGCGGGGCGCCCGGCGCCGCGTCGCGCCGCGCGCTGCGCGTGCGCGCGAGGGCGGTCGCCCGCGGGCTGTCGGTCACGATCACCGCGCCCGGCGGCACGAGGGCGACCGTGCGCATCACCGCGCGCGAGCGCATCGGCCGGCGCACCTTCCGCTACGCCGCGGTCCGGCGCCGGCTCGGCGCGAACGGCCGGCTGACCGTGACGCTGCGCGCGCCGCGGGCGCTGCGCCGCCTCGCCGCCCGCCGGCGCGGGAGCGCCGTCGTGACCGTCACCGACGTGGCGGCGGGCGAGCGGATCACCACGCGGGTCGCCCGCCGGGCGACCCGCGCCCGGTGAGCGGGCCGCGGCCGCGGCCGGCGGCGCCCGGCCGGCGTCAGCGGTTCGCCGGCGGCCGGAGCACGGTGCTCTCGATCCGCTCGGTCAGCGGCCCGTCCTTCTCGCTCTCGGCCTTGATCCGCTGCCAGCGCTCGTCGGCCTTCCACCGCGCCCAGGTCTCGCGCATCTGCTCCTCGCTGTCCCACTCGCAGACGTAGTGGATGTGGTCCGGGTCCTCGTCGCTGCGACCGAACGCCAGGATGCGCACGCCGTACTCGTCGAAGAGATCGAACGTGTGCCGCTCGAAGCGCTCGAGCAGCGCGTCGGCGCGCCCGGGAGCGGCCACGTAGTGCCGCCACTCGAGGATGCGGTCCGGACTCGCGGCCCCGTTGTCCTTGACGACCACGTCGGCTCCCTTCGGTCAGGCGGGGCGCTCGAGGCGCTCGCGCAGGGTCTGCAGGAACTCGGCGCCGGTCGCGCCGTCCACCGCGCGGTGGTCGCAGGTCAGCGTCAGCGAGGTCTCGCGACGCTCGACGGGCCGGCCGTCCTCGAGCGCCACGACCGTCTGCGCGGCGCCGACGGCGAGAATGGCCACCTGCGGCTTGTTGAGGATCGCGTCGAACTGCCGGATGCCGTACATCCCGAGGTTCGAGATCGTGAAGGTGCCCCCCGTGACATCGGCGGGATGGAACCGGCCGCCCCGGACGGCCTCCACGAGGCGCGCGCGCTCGGCCACCAGCTCGTCGTCACCGAGCGCTCCGACGTCCTTGATGACCGGGACGATGAGCCCCTGGTCCGTCGCCACCGCGATGCCGACGTGCTGCACGTCGAAGACCTCGATCGCGTCGTCGAGGAAGTGCGCGTTCAGCTCGGGATGGCGGGCCAGCGCCCAGGCCGTGTCGCGCACGATCACGTCGGTCAGGCTCGCCCCGGCGATCTGCTTGCGCCGTTCGGCGGCCTGGTCGAGGCTCACGGTGACCGACAGGTGGAACGCGGGGATGCGCCAGGCCTCGTCCATGCGCTTGGCGATCGTCCGCCGGATGCCCTTGAGCGGCTCGCGCCGCGACGTCGGCTGCGCGGTGGTCTGGTGGGTGTCCAGGGTCATGCCTTCCCTTCTCGTCTTGGTCGCGCCCGCGCTCAGAGCCGGCTCTCGCGCGAGCGCGCCTGGGTGTAGATCGCCGCCGCCACGAGCGTCAGGAGGCCGGTCAGCCAGTACTGCCAGGCCTGGGACAGCTCGAGGAACGTCGTCGCGTTGATGACCTGCTGGATCAGCAGCGCGCCGAGCATCGCCCCGATGAACGAGCCTCGCCCACCGAGCAGGCTGGCGCCGCCGAGGACGACCGCCGTGATGCTCGTGAGCGTGTAGGAGACGCCCTGCGTGGCGCTGCCGACGCCGATCTGCGCCATGAGCATCACGCCGCCGAGGAACGTCAGCGCCGAGCACGCGACGTACGCGCCGATGACCGAGCGGTCGACGCGCACGCCGACGCGGTGGGCCGCCTGCTCGCGCGAGCCGACCGCGCGGATGTTCAGGCCCCAGCGCGTCCGGCGCAGGCACCACTCGAGCACGAGGCCCAGCGCGACCGCGACGAGGAACGCGACCGGCACGATGCCGACCGTCGTCTGGATCACGTTCGTGACGTCCGTCTTGATGAAGCCGCCCTGCTGGGGACGCAGCAGCAGCGACGCGCCCTGGAGCGCGATGTACGTGGTGAGCGTCGCCGCGATCGAGGTGAAGCCCAGGAACCGGACCATCGATCCGTTCAGCAGGCCGACGAGCAGCGACGCGGCGAGCATGATGCGAACCCGGCGACGATGACCAGGCCCGGCTTGCCGTCGACGACGAAGAACGAGGCGATGACGACGTTCAGGCCGGCGAGCGGCCCGACCGAGATGTCGATCCCGCCGGTCATCACGACGCAGAGCTGTCCGAGGCTGATGAACGCGAGCGCCGCCAGCAGCGTGAGCGCCGAGGTGATGTTGAAGCTCGAGAGGACGAGCTCGTTGACCGACCACGAGTAGAGGCCGAACACGAGCACGACGGCGAGGAGGATCGCCGCCGGGGTGTAGTCGCCGCCGGCCGAGCGGCGGAGCTGCTTCAGGCGTCCCGAGAGCGCCGACTCCTGCGGCGCCGACTCCTGCTTGCGGTGGGTCGTGGCGGTGACGATGGCCTTGGCGAGCTGTTCCTCGGTGACGTCGTCCCCGACCAGCTCGGCGACGACGTGGCCCCGCGAGAACACGAGGACCCGGTCGCAGAGCCCCTCGAGCTCGAGGCTGTCGGACGACGTGACGAGCACCGGGATCCCGCTCGACGCGATGTCGCGGAGGTTGCGGTACATCTCGACGCGGGCTCCCGCGTCGACGCCCTGCGTGGGCTCGTCCGCGAGCAGGAGCTTGGGCTCCTCCAGCAGCGCCCTGGCCAGCACGATCTTCTGCTGGTTGCCGCCGGAGAGCGACGAGACCGGCGTCTCGAGCGACGCCGTCCGGATCTTCAGCTCCTCGCGGAGCTGCTCGACCGCCTCCCGTTCACGCTCCGCGCGGACGACCCCGTACGAGGAGAACCGGGAGAGCGCCCCGAGCGCGGCGTTCTCGCGCACGCTCAGGCCCATCTCGAGGCCTTCCTCGTGCCGGTCCGCCGGGAGGAACGCGACGCCGGCGCGGTGCGAGCTGTGCGGGCGGCCGAGCGGTAGCGGCTCCCCCGCGAGCCTGGCCTCGCCGCTCGCCGGCTCGAGGCCCGCGAGGGCGCGGAGGAACTCGCTCTGGCCGTTGCCGGCGATCCCCGCCAGCCCGACGATCTCGCCGGGCCGGACGGTCAGGCTGACGTCGTGGAAGCCCTCGGAGTTCAGCCCCTCGACGCGGAGGCCGCGCTCGGGCTCGCCGAGCATGTCCGGCGTGGCCTTCGGAGGGAACGCGGTCTCGACGGTCCGGCCGACGATGAGCTGGAGGATCTCCTCGTCGGAGATCGCGTCGATCGGGGCGGTGGACCGCAGCTCGCCGTCCCGCATCACCGAGACACGGTGGGCGATCTGCCGGACCTCCGGCAGGCGGTGGGAGATGTAGACCACGGCGACGCCGCGGCCGGCCGCCTCGCGCACCTCGGCGAACACGCGCTCGACCATGTCCGCCCCGAGCGGCGCCGTCGGCTCGTCGAGGATCAGCACCTTGGGCTCGAGCGCGAGCGCCTTGGCCAGCTCGAGGAGCTGACGCTGCGCGACGGTGAGCTCCGAGACGCGGGCCTTCAGGCGCGCGGAGCACCCGACGCGCTCGAGCTGCCCGCGCATCCAGGCGTCGGGGTCGCCGTCGATCTCGCCGAGCTTCGACGAGAGCGCGATCGCGAGGTTCTCGCGGACCGTCAGATCCGGCAGCAGCGCCGGGTGCTGATAGACGATCGCGACGCCCTCGGCCCGCGCCGTGACCGGCGACCAGTGCTGGACGGGCCGGCCACCGATGGTGATCGTCCCCTCGTCCGGGACGATGGAGCCCGCGGCCACGCCCATCAGCGTCGACTTGCCTGCGCCGTTCTCTCCCAGCAGCGCGTGGACCTCGCCGGGGAGGACGTCGAACGAGACGTCCTTGAGCGCCTTGACGCCCGGGAACGTCTTCACGATGCCCGAGAGCCCGAGCACCGCCTGCCGCGTTTCAGTGGTTACCGTCATGGACCCGAGTCAGGCGGCTGCCGCGGGATCCGCGGCAGCCGCCCTGATCGCTACTTGATGGCTTCGATCAGCTGCTCGCGCGTGAGCTTGCTCGACAGGTTCGCGTCACCGGACAGCTCCTCGTCGCACTGCACCGGGTTCGGCTTGCCGCTGACCGAGTCCTCGAACGGCGGCGGGACCGGCAGCTTGTCGGAGGGCACCTCGCCGCCCGTCGCCTTCGCCACCGCGTAGCGCACGGCGTCGCGGACGAGGAAGTTGCCGGTGCTGGCGGTGAACAGGTCGAAGCCGAGCTTCTTCTGCTGGCAACCGAGCGAGTTGTTGTCCTCGGACAGCACGACCGGGACCTCGCGGCCGGCCTTCTCGAAGGCCGGGAGGGCGCTCGCGATGCCGCCGCCGAAGTCGGCCGCGACCGCGTCGATCTTCGGGTACTTCGCGATGGCCGCGGCGAGCTGCTTCTGGTGCTCGGCCGGATCCCAGTTCGTCACGGCGAACGGCTTGGGGCCGATCTGCTTGATGCCCGGGTAGTCCTTGAAGACCTCGAGCATGCCCTCACGCCGCTGCACGTTCTGCGCGTTGTCGGGCGTGCCGCCGATGTAGATCCAGTTGCCCTTGCCGTCGAGGCGCTTGACGAGCCACTCCGCCCAGACCTTGCCGGCCGCGCGCCAGTCGATCTTCATGTTGGCGGTGTAGTTCTCACCCGGCTTGCCGCCGATGTCGGCCCAGTAGGGCACCGTGACCATGCCGGCCTTCGTGACCTGCGTGAGGACCGGGAGGAGCGCCTTGCCCGCGTCCGGGTAGATGACGGCGGCGTCGACGCCCTGGGCGGCGAGGCTCTGGATGTCGGAGATCGACTTCTGCGTGCTCTGCTGGCCGTCGGTGTGGATGAACTCCTTCACGGACGGGCACTTCGAGGCCTCGTCCTTGGCCTCGGCGACCGTGATGCGCCGCCAGTTGTTCTGGGCGTTGCCGTCCGCGAGTGCAAGCTTGATCTCCTTGTCGCCGCACCAGGACGGCTTGTCACCGCCGGACGACGAGCCGCCACTCGCCGAGGGGCTCTCGTTGTCGTCGCTCCCGCACGCGAGTGCGAAGAGCGCCAGCGCGGTGACGACGAGCGTCACGCCCCCTTTGACGATGTGCGTGAATGTCCTCATGACCTTCTCCTCCTGGGCCGCTGCGGCCCCTGTATGACCCTCACCGTGACCCGGAATGAGCCGCCGGATCAGGGCGATGCGTATCCCCCGGTCGGCCGGCGGAACGCACGTTGTGCCCACGCGCGGAGGCCGGACCATCCGAAGCTGTAGAGCACGACGCCCGCGGCAAGCGCAGCGGCCTGCACGAGGTACGTCGTCGCGGCGCTGACGCCGGTGGTGAGAATCAGCTGGTTGAGCTGACTCAGGAACAGCGCCGCCACGCCCGTCGCCACGACGCTGCCCTTGCCGCCGAGCAGCGACGTCCCGCCGAGGACGACGGCCGCCACCGAAGGCAGCAGGTACGCGTCGCCCTGGAAGGAGTTCGGCGTGGTGACGATGCCCGCGAGCAGGATCCCCGCCGTGCAGTAGAGGAGGTTCGCCGCGACGTACGCGCCGAACTGGTACCTCCGCGGCTCGATCCCGGCCGCGCGCGCCGCGCGCACGCTCGTGCCGACCGCCTCGAAGCGCCGGCCGAGCACCGTCCGCTTCACGATCAGCCCCGTCAGTCCGACGATGACGACGGCGAAGATGACGGACGTCGGGATGCCGATCACCTTGCCGTCGGCGAACGAGCTCAGCGCGTTCGTCGTCGTGCGCGACGCGCCCCCGCCGTACTCGTTGTTCGCGCCGAAGAGCAGCGCGTTCGTGCCGAGCGTCGCGACGATCGCCGTGATCCCGATGATGCTGACGAGGAACCCGGCGAGCACGCCGGCGAGCAGCGCGACGCCGTAGGCGATCCCGACGGCGGTCAGGACCTTCCCGTCGTCGCCGTTGGGGTAGTGGGTCATGATCACCACGGTGAGCGAGACGATCCCGGGGATGGAGAGATCGATCCCGCCCTGCTGGATGACCAGCGTCTGACCCGCGGCGACGATCGCGAGGACCGCCGCGAACGGCAGCATCGCCGACACCGAGCCCGCGCTCAGGCTCTGCGGCTGGACGATCCAGCTGATGAGGAACAGGACGGCGGTCGCGGCGAGGATCGTCGCGGACGCCGGCATGCGCCAGCTCACAGAACGCGGCACTCGAGGCCCTTTCGAGTCGGGGTGACTGCGGTCATCGCGCGGCAAGGTAGACGGGCAGAAAGTAACGATTCGGTACCGTAACGTTACTCGAACGCACGGACTAGCATTACGGGACCGTACGTTATAGCCTCGCCCGCCAATGTCAACTCGATCTCGCGGAATCCCAACGGCGCGCAGCGTCGAGCACGTCGGCATCACGGTCCCCGACCTCGAGGCCGCGGTCCGCTTCTTCGTCGACGTCCTGGGCGCCGACGAGCTGTACCGGGTCGGCCCGTTCTCCGACCCCGACGGCGACTGGATGGAGAAGCAGCTCGCCGTCCATCCGCGCGCGTCGTGCGTGGTGTCGCACCTGCGGCTCGGCCCCAACCTGAACATCGAGCTCTTCGGCTGGGATGCGCCCGACGCGCGGCGTGAGGCGCCCCGCGCCTCGGACGTCGGCGCCGCGCACCTCGCGTTCTACGTCGACGACATCGACGCGGCCGCCGAGTACCTGACCGCGCACGGCGCGCGCTTCCTCGGCGAGCCCCAGCACATCGAGGAGGGCCCGAGCGCCGGCTACGTCTGGTGGGTCTTCCACACGCCCTGGGGGCTGCCGCTCGAGCTCGTCTACCGCCCCGAGCACCTCCCGTACGAGCAGGCCACGCCGGCCCGCTTCTACGGCCCGGCCCCCGCCTGGAACCCCGCCGGGCCCACCAGCTGATCCGACACCCCGAGCAAGGAGACACCCGGTGACCACACCGCCCGCACCCCTGAGCACCTCGACCTACCAGGACATCGCGTTCGAGGTCGTCGACCAGATCGCCTGGCTGACGCTCGACCGCCCGCGGTACCTCAACGCGTTCCGCGAGCACACGCTCGACGAGATCCAGCACGCGCTCTGGACGGTCCGTGAGGATCCCTCGATCGCGGCCGTCGTCATCACCGGTCGCGGCGATCGCGCCTTCTCGGCCGGCGGCGACTTCCACGCGATGATGCGGCTCAACAAGCAGAACGGCCACCTGTGGAACGAGCGGATGCTCGGCACGGCGATGGCCATCCGCGGCCTGCACGTCCCCGTCATCGCGATGGTCAGCGGCTACTGCATGGGCGGCGGGCACGAGCTGGCGCTCTGGTGCGACGTGGTCATCGCGTCCGAGAACGCCGTGTTCGGCCAGACCGGCGCCAAGGTCGGCGCGTGCCCCACGGTCGGGGCGACGCAGTACCTGCCGCGCATCATCGGCGAGCGCCTCGCGCGCGAGATGATCTTCTTCGCCCGGACGTTCACCGCCGAGGAGGCGCTCCAGATCGGGCTCATCAACAAGGTGGTGCCGCAGGATCAGCTGCGTGAGGCGACGCTCGAGTGGTGCGAGCGCATCAAGGGCCACAGCGCGCAGACGATCCGGGCGACGAAGACGTCGCTCAACCACGAGTCCGACGAGCTGTACGCGTCGTGGCGCCAGGGCATGGAGCTCCTCAACAACATCTGGGGCACCGAGGAGTCGCTGGAGGGCATGCAGGCGTTCCTCGAGCGCCGCAAGCCCGACTTCCAGCGGTTCCGCCAGGCCAACCGCGACGAGGTCGCCAACTACCTCGAAGGGCTCGAGCGGGGCGACAACCAGCACCCCGACGCGCGTGCCGGCGCCAACTGAGACCCGGCCCGAGCCGCCGCTCCTCACGCTGCGCGAAGCCGTCGGCACCTTCGTCCGTGACGGACAGGAGGTGCTCTTCGGCGGCTTCGCGTACAGCGACCCCTTCGCGGCCGGGCACGAGATCATCCGGCAGGGCCGGCGCGGCCTGCGGGTGATCAAGACGTCGGGCGGCCTGCTCGTCGATCAGCTCGTCGGCGCCGGCTGCGTCGAGTCGCTGCTCATGTGCCACGCCTGGAACTCGGTCGGGCCCGAGGCGGCGCACTGCCTGCGGCGCGCGACCGAGCACGGCATCCCCGCGCCGCTGCAGCTCGACGAGCTGAGCTTCGGTGGCATGACGATGGCCCTGTTCGCCGGGGCGTGCGACCTGCCGTTCATGCCGACCACGCCGGCCCGCGGGGCGGGGCACGACACGCACCGGACCTTCGCGACCGACAAGCTCGGCACGACCACCTCGCCGTTCGACGGCCGGGAGGTCGACGTCGTCAAGCCGCTCAGGCCCGACCTGGGCATCTTCCACGTGCAGCGGGCCGACCGCCTCGGCAACGCGCAGGCGTTCGGCCCGACCGCCGAGCTCCGCTACGCGATTGCAGCGTGCCGTCAGGTCGTCATCGTCGCCGAGGAGCTCGTCGACACGGAGGTCGTGCGGGCGCGCCCGGAGCTGACGGTCGCGCCGGCCTTCGCCGTGGACGCGCTCGTGATCGAGCCGTGGAGCGCCCACCCGACCGACAGCTCGGGGCAGTACCTGCGCGACCTCGAGCACCATCGCCTCTACGGCGAGATGTCCGCGACCGAGGAAGGCTTCGCCGCCTACCTCGACGAGTGGGTCTTCCAGACCGGCAGCCACGCCGCCTTCGTCGAGAAGCTCGGCGAGGAGCGGCTCGCGGCGCTGCGCGTCGCCGGCTGAAGCCGTCAGGCCGCGGCGGCGCCGAAGGCGCCGCCGCGCTCGGCGGCGGCCACGGTGTCGTCGTCGTAGCCGAGGACCTCGCGCAGGACCCGCTCGCGATCCTCGTCCAGGCGCGGCGGCCGCGTGAGCGGCGCGCCCTCGCTGTCGGGGAACGCCAGCGGGGAGCCGACGAGACGCAGCGGCTCGCCGTGGTCGTCCTCGATCTCGACGACCGATCCCATCGCTTCCGTCTGGGGACTGTCGAGCGCCTCGCCGACGTCCTGGATCGGGCCGTTGGGCACCTCGAACTCGGTGAGGCGGCGCGTGAGGTCCGCCGTCGTCCACGACGCGAACCACTGCTCGAGCATCTCGTCGAGCTCCGCCCGGCGGGCCTGACGGTCGCCGTTGCGGGCCCAGGTCGGATGCTCGGCGTACTCCGGCCGCCCGACCGCCTCGCAGAGGCGCCGCCACTGCACGTCGTTGCCGACGGCCAGCACGAGCTCGCCGTCGCTGGTGCGGTACACGCCGTACGGCGCGGCGTTCGGGTGGCCGTTGCCGAGCCGCCGGGGCCGGACGCCCTTCATGAGGTAGCCGGCCGTGAGGTTCGGCATGCAGGCGAGCTCCACCGCGAGCAGCGACGTCTCGACACGCTGGCCGCGGCCGGTCCTGTCGCGCTCGCGCAGGGCCGACACGATGCCGAGCGCCGCGTACAGCCCGGTGGCGATGTCGACCATCGCCACCCCGACACGCGTCGGGGGCCCGTCGGCGGGCCCGGTCACGCTCATCAGCCCGCCGAGCGCCTGGACGATCACGTCGTATCCCGGGAGGTCGCGCATCGGCCCGCTCGTGCCGTACGCCGTGATCGAGCAGTGCACGAGCCTCGGGTTGAGCCGCTTGAGCTCGTCCGCGCCGAACCCGAGCTTCTCCATGCCGCCGGGACGGAAGTTCTCGATCACGACGTCGCTGCGCCGGATCAGGTCGGCGACGATCGCGCGCCCCGCGTCGGTCTTCAGATCGACCGCGACGCTGCGCTTGTTCCGGTTGACCGACAGGAAGTACGTGCTCTCGCCGTCGTCGGTGAACGGCGGCCCCCACCCCCGTAGGTCATCCCCGGCGCCCGGCCGCTCGACCTTGATGACCTCGGCGCCCATGTCGCCGAGGAGCATCCCGCAGTAGGGGCCCGCGAGCACGCGCGCGAGCTCGAGGACCCGGATCCCACGGAGGCCGGCGCTCATGCGGCGTCGGGGAGTCGGTAGAGGCGTTCACGCGCCTCGGCCAGGACCGCGCGCGTCGCCTGCAGCTCGTCCGCGGAGGGCTCCGGAAGCCGCGCCGGGTCCTCGGGAACCTCGATCGGCCACCCGAAGGCCGCGCGGACGTCGTCCGGCTCGACGCCCGGGTGCAGCGCGTCGACCGCCACCTCCTCGTCGACGAACCGGAAGCGCCCGAGCGGGTTGACGAGCCAGCGCGGGCCCGTGCCGGGCTTGTAGCCCAGGCGCTCGCGATCGCCTCGCTCGCGCAGGTACCCCGGGCTCGTGATGTAGTCGACCTCTTCCGGGTAGCTCCGCGGGTTCACGCTCGAGCTGATGAGCAGGACCGCCCGGCCCATGCTCGCCAGCTCGGTCCCGCCGCCGGAGCCGGCCAGCCGCACGCGGGGGCGCCGGTAGTCGCCGACCACCGTGGTGTTGACGTTCCCGCGGCGGTCGACGATCGGCGCGTCCAGCATCGCGATGTCCACGCGGCCGGCGCCGAGCCACATGTACAGCGCCTCGACGCTCGTGGCGCAGGTGCTGGCGCCCTCGGCGGAGGTCAGGTCGCTCGGCGACGTGGGCAGCACCGGCGTCAGCCGGTCCTCGACGATGCCGTTCTCGTAGACCACGCTCGCATGCGGGGCGTGCAGCCGGCGCGCGATGCGCATCGCGAGCATCGGCCAGTGGAAGCCCACGAAGTGCACGCCGTGCGGCTCGACCAGCCGCGCCGCGGTGACGAGCGTCCGCTCGAACGGCGTGGGGTCGCCTCCGGTGGTCACTCGGCGACCTCGAGGTACGCGATGACCTCGCCGACGTCGACCTCCGCGCCCGCGTCGTGGACGATCTCGACGAGCTGCCCCGCGTGGGTCGACTCCAGGTCGAGCGTCGCCTTGTCGGTCTCGATCTCCGCGATCGGCTCGCCGAGCTCGACGGTGTCGCCGACGGCCTTCAGCCACGCGCTGATGCGCGCCTGGTCCTCCTCGCCGAGCTTCGGCATGGGCACCGGCACCCTCATCGTGCCGGCGCTCCGCAGGTCTCGCGCGCCGCGGCGGCGATCGTCTCCGGGCGCGGGAGGATCTCGTCCTCCAGCGGGGGGCTGTACGAGATGAGCAGGTCGTCGGGGAAGCCGACGGCGCGAGGAGGCGAAGCCCAGGCCGTACCCTGCATGGTCAGCTCCGAGATGACGCTCGCGCCCCACCCGCCGTGGTGGTAGGCCTCCTCGACCACGACGAGCCGCTCGGTCCGCCCGACGCTCGCCCCGATCGTGTCGAAGTCGAGCGGGCGGAGCCAGCGGATGTCGATGACCTCGGCGTCGATGCCCTCCTCGGCGAGGATCTCGGCCGCCTGCAGCGACCGCTCGACCATCATCAGGCTCGCCAGGATCGTCACGTCCCGGCCGGGACGCAGGACGGCGGCGCGGCCGATCTCGGCCACCCCGGCCTCTCCGCGCTCGACCGGGCCCTTCCGGGCCATGAGCGCCTTGTGCTCGAGCACCAAGGTCGGGTTGTCGTCGCGGATCGCCGCGCGCAGGAGGCCGTACGCCCCCGCGGGCGACCCGGCGACCGCGATGCGCATCCCCGGGAGCTGCAGGAACCACGCTTCCCCGGTGGCCGAGTGCTGGGTCCCGAAGTACATGCCGGCGCCGCCCATCGACCGCACCGTGACCGGGACGGTGCACTGCCCGCCCGACATGAACCGGTACTTCGGCAGCTCGTTGACGAGCGCGTCGGCCGCGGTCGGCAGGAAGTCGCTGAACATGATCTCGACGACCGGGCGCAGCCCGGTGATGCTCATGCCGAGCGCGACGTTGATGAAGCCGTTCTCGCAGATCGGCGTGTTGCGCACCCGGGCCGGGCCGAAGCGCTCGACCAGGCCGTGGTTGGTCTTGAAGACGCCGCCGTCGTTGGCGACGTCCTCGCCCATGAAGTAGACGGTCGGATCCTCTTCCATGGCGTCCGCGAGCGCGGCGGCCACGGCTTCCCTGTAGGTCATCACCGCCGTCTCCTCAGAGGGCGCGACCCGCGGTTCAACTGGCGTAGACATAGGCCTTGGTCTCCTCGAGCGTGGGGTACTCAGCGGCCTCGGCGGACGCGGCGGCCTCGTCGACCCGCTTGCGCGTCTCGGCCCACTGCCGCTCCTGCTCATCGCGCGACAGCACGCCCTCCTCGGCGAGCTGCGCGCCGAGCAGCTCGATCGGATCGCGCTCGCGCCATGCCGCGATCTCTTCCGCCGGCCGGTACTTCCCGGGGTCACGCGAGGCGTGCCCTCGGTAGCGATAGGTCTTCGCCTCGATCAGCGTCGGGCCCTCGCCGGCGCGGGCGCGCTCGAGTGCCTCCGCCACGACGTCGTGGACGGCGGCGACGTCCTGGCCGTCGACGACCACCCCCGGGATCGCGTACGAGGCGGCCCGCTCGGCGAGGTCGTCGAGCGGGGTGGTCTTGCGCATCGGCGTGTACTCGCCGTAGAGGTTGTTCTCGATGACGAACACGACCGGGGCGCGCCAGACGGCGGCCATGTTGAGGCCCTCGTGGAACGTCCCGATGTTCGTCGCCCCGTCGCCGAAGAACGTGATGGCGGCGCGGTCGGTCCCCTGCTCCTTGGCCGCCAGGGCCGCCCCGACCGCGACGGGGATCCCGGCGCCGACGATCGCGAAGGCCCCCAGCAGCCCGCGCGAGAAGTCGGCGAGGTGCATGGTGCCGCCGACACCTCCGCAGCATCCGGTGCGCCGGCCCATCATCTCCGCGAACGCGGTCTCCATGCTCATGCCGCGCGCGAGGACCGCGGCGTGGCAGCGGTACGTGTAGGTCAGGTAGTCATCGGGACGAAGGGCCTCGATCGCCCCGACGGAGACGGCCTCCTGCCCCTGGGACAGGTGCGTGCTGTTGATCAGTCCGGCCTGTGAGAGCTGCTGTGTCTTCTCCTCGAACAGCCGGATCTCGAGCATGGTTCGCCACCAGCGCACACGCGTCTCAGCGTCATGGGCAGTCATGGGTCCTCGATGGGTCGGGGGCATGCACTCGAGCGCGAGCGTAGCACATTACGTTACCGACTCGTTACGCATTACATTTGGTGTTAGCGTTCGGCGTTCCATGCCTGAGTCGCGCCCATTGGGGAGACCGCGGGACCCCGCGATCACGACCGCAATCAAGCGGGCAGCGCTTCGTCTCCTGAAGAGCGAGGGGTTCGCCCGGATGTCGATGGAGGCCGTGGCCAACGAGGCCGGCGTCGGCAAGCCGGCGATCTACCGGCGCTTCGGCACGAAGGCCGAGGTCGTCGCCGCCGCGATCGCCGAACAGCTCCCCGAGCTGTCGCCACCGGACTCGGGGGATCCGAAGAAGGACCTCGAGATCGTCGCGATGACAGGCCTCCCCGACGAGGGCACCGAGTACCTCGCGCTGCTGGGAGGCCTCATGGCCGAGTTCCGGCGGCACCCGGAGCTGCTGCAGGCGTTCCGCGACAGCGTCCTCCTGCCACGGCGGCGCATCGCCTTCGAATGCGTGGTGCGCGGCCAGGAGGCGGGGGTGGTGCGGGACGACATCGACCCGGAGATGGCCGTCGACCTCATGGTCGGCCCGTACTACGCGCGCGTGTTCGCCGGCCTCCCGACCTCGACGGCGTGGCGCCGGCGCGCATGGCGCCTGTTCTGGGATGCCGTGTCGGCGGAGGGACGGACCGCAGCAGGGAAGAACGGAGCCGCGCGCCGGGACGGCGCGCGCACGCCGTCCCGGAGCGCCTGAGCTCACCTGTCGTCGAGCGGCTCGACGACGACGTCGTGGTTGAACCCCGGCAGCGTCAGGTGACCGCCGTCGACGACGAGCTCGGTCCCGGTGACCCTGCGCGCCTCGTCGGACGCGAGCCAGATCATCGCGTCGGCGATGACCTCGGGGGGCATCGCGGGCAGGTTGCGCAGCAGGTGCCAGTTGCGCGTCGCCACCTGGTACTCCTCGTCCGTCGCATCGCTGCGCCCGAAGATCCACTCGACGTTCGTCGGGTTGTGGCCCATCGTCGTGTCGATCACGCTCGGGAGCACGGCGTTGACGCGGATGCCGTGGCCGCCCAGCTCGAGCGCCATGTTCCGCATGAGGCCCAGCACCGCGTGCTTCGACGCCACGTAGTGGGTCATGCCGGCGCCGGCCTCCCGGGCGTTGACCGACGCCGTGAGGATGATCGACCCGGACCGGCGCTCGATCATGTGCGGGGCGACGGCCTTCGCGGTGAGGAACGGGCCGAGGACGTTCACGTCCATCATCTCGCGCCACTGCTCCTCCGTGATCTCGAGCATGGGCACCCATGCCGCGATGCCGGCGTTGGCGCAGACCACGTCGACGCCGCCGAGCTCGTCGATCGCCCGGCGGACGAGCGCCTCGAGCGCGGCGAAGTCGCGGACGTCGGCGACCTCGGCGATGCACCTGCGGCCGGCCTCCTCGACGAGCCGCCGCGTCTCGGCGAGATCGTCGGGCGTCGCGCCGTCGTACTGCATCCCGGGCAGCCGCTCGCAGACGTCGCAGGTCACGATGTCGGCTCCCTCGGCCGCGAACTTCCTGGCGATGGCGCGACCCTGACCGCGCGCTCCGCCGGTGATGAACGCGACCTTGCCGTCCAGGCGCCCCATCAGCGCTCGGCCGCCCGGCGCTCGACGTACGCTTCGCCGACCTCCTGACCGGGCTGGGGACCGGTCTTCGGCAGCTCGAGCAGCTCGATCGAGATGCCGTCGGGGTCGCGCAGGTACGCGAGGTAGCCGTCCTTGTACGGACCCCACGGCACGCGGACCGGCGCGTCGCTGCGGAACTCCACGTGCCCGCGGAGCCGCTCGAAGTCGGCGTGCATGTCCTCCGTCACCAGGCAGAGGTGGCTGTTGCCGACGTTGTACGTCTCCATGTCGACGTGACCCGGCTCCGGGTAGTGGTACTGCAGGAGCTCGAGCATCATCCCGCCGGGGAGCCGGAAGAAGGCGCCCTCGAGGTTGACGCCGGGATAGCCGACGACGCGGCCGACGTACTCGATGTCGTTCCACGTCTCGCGGAACATCACCTTCTCCCCGAGGAGCAGCTCGTAGAAGGCGACGGACCGATCCATGTCGGTCACGGTGATGCCGACGTGGTCGAGCGCGCTGAACCTGGCCATGACCCTTGTCTCCTACTTCCGTTCCGGTAACGACACGTTTTGCGGCACGGTACCGGGCCGTCGACGCGCTGTCGAGCAAATTTTCGTTCCGCTCCAGTACGTATTGAGCTAGCATGCCGCTGGCTGTCGATCGGGCCACGCCATACGGCCCGACCTGTTCCACCTAGGAGAGGTTGAGATGACGTCGATGCTCGAAGGCCAGGTCGCCTTCATCACCGGAGCGGCGCGCGGGCAGGGTCGCTCGCACGCGGTCCTGCTGGCCGAGAACGGCGCGGACATCGTGGCGCTCGACGCGTGCACGCAGCTGAACGCCAGCCCGTTCCCCCTCGCCACCCCGGAGGACCTCGAGGAGACCCGGCGCCTGGTGGAGGCCACCGGCCGCCGCTGCCTGACCATCCGCGCCGACGTCCGTGACTCCGCCGCGATGGAGGCGGCGGCGCGCAACGCCCTCGAGACCTTCGGCAAGGTCGACATCATCCTCGGGAACGCCGGGATCATGCCGATCGGCTGCACGTGGGAGCAGACCGAGGAGGAGTTCCGCGACACGCTGGACGTGAACATCACCGGGGTCTGGAACACCTGCCGGTTCCTCATCCCGTCGATGATCGAGCGCCGCAGCGGGAAGATCGTGGTCACGGGCTCCACGTGCGCATTCAAGGGCTTCCCGAACCTCGGAAGCTACGTCGCGTCGAAACATGGCGTGAACGGGCTCATGCGCACGCTGGCGGTCGAGCTGGCCCCGTACCGGATCCGCGTCAACAGCGTCAACCCGACGGTCGTCAAGACCGACATGGTGCTCAACGAGCCGCTGAAGACCCTGTTCGCCGGCGACGGGCCGCCGCTGACGGACGAGGAGTACCTGGACATGCAGGCCCGTCCGAACCTCATCCCCGTCGTGCTGGAACCGCGCGACATCAGCAACGCGATCCTGTGGCTGGTGTCCGACGCCGCCCGGTACGTCACCGGCGTCGCGCTCCCCGTGGACGCCGGGTTCCTCGAGAAGTGGGCCGTGTCGTACGACATGGAAGCGGTCGCGGGCGACCAACCCCAGCCCGAACTGGCCACCCACTGAGACGGGTCACTCGAGCCGGCGCCGGAAACTCCCTCCCTCCTCCTCCCGGCGCCGGCTCGATGCCCGGCGGACCGCTCAGCCGGTCAGCAGGTCCGCCGCCTTCTCGGCGATCATCACCACGGCGGCGTGCGGGTTCCCGCGCACGATGCGGGGCATGATCGACGCGTCGACCACGCGCAGGCCGTCCACGCCGAGCACGCGGAGCTGCTCGTCGACGACCGCGCCCATCGCGCAGGAGCTCGTCGGGTGGAACATCCCCTGGGCGTTGGCGCGGGCATGGGCCCAGATGGCGTCGTCCGTGTCGTCGCCCGGATAGAGCACCCGCTCGCGCTCGAGCGCCCGCAGGGCCGGCTGCTCGGCGATCTCCATCATGAGGCGGACGCCGTCGATCATCGCGCGGCGGTCGGCCTCCGCCTCGAAGTGCCGGTGCTCGATGCGGGGATGCGCGCTGGCGATCGCCGAGCGCAGCCGGACGGTGCCGGTGCTCTCGGGCTTGAGCAGCTGGGGGAACATCGTGTACGCGTGGCCCGTCGCCCGCCCGAGGCCGGCGCCCGCGAACATCGCGGGCAGCACGACCGTCTCCACGTCGGGGGTCTCGAGCGCGGAGCGCGTACGGAAGAACCCGCCGGCCTCGACGATGTTCGAGGAGAGCGGCCCGTCCTTCGCCTCGCGCCAGCGCCGCCACGCCTCGTCGTCGCGGGACCCGTACAGCGTGCCGCCGTCGGTGGCGATGACGAGCGGGACACCGGGGTGCTCCTGCAGGCGGTCGCCGACCGGGAGGTCCTCGCGCACGGCGATGCCCATCTCGGCCAGGTGGTCGGCGGGTCCGATCCCCGACAGCATGAGCAGCTGCGGTGAGTTGTACGCGCCCGCGGCGAGGACGACCTCGCCGTCCGTGCGCCATTCGGAGAGCTCGCCGTGGCGCCAGATCTCCACGCCGACGACGCGGGAGCCCTCGAAGAGCAGCCGGGTCGCGCGCGCGTGCGTCAACACCGTGAGGTTCGGGCGCGGCTCGAGGTACGCCGAGGCGGTCGACCACCGCTCGCCGTCACGGGCGGTGAGCTGGAAGTAGCCGACCCCCTCCTGGCGGGGCCCGTTGAAGTCCGGGTTCAGCGGATGCCCGGCCTCCTGCGCGGCGCGCACCCAGGTGTCGATGAGGACGTTGTCCGAGCGCCGGTCGCAGACGTCCAGCGGCCCGGCGTCCCCGTGGAGCTCGTCGGCGCCGCGGACGTTGCGCTCCGCCCGGCGGAAGTACGGCAGCACCTCGTCCCAGGACCACCCGGCGAACCCCGCGGCCGCCCACTCGTCGTAGTCCCGGGGGACGCCTCGCACGTAGAGCAGGCCGTTGATCGCCGACGTGCCGCCCAGGCCCTTGCCGCGCGGCAGATAGGTGCGGCGCCCGTCGAGATACGGCTCGGGCTCGGACCAGTAGCCCCAATCCCACTCGGTGGTGAGCAGGTCGCCCCACATCGCCGGGATCGCGTGGGTCTCGGTGTCCGTCGCTCCCCCCGCCTCCACGAGCAGGACCTCGACGTCCGGGTCCTCGCTGAGACGGCCGGCGAGGGTCGCACCCGCGCTGCCCGCGCCGATGATGATGAACCGTGGGGTCATGGCAAGACGTGCCCTCCTGGCGGATGTTCGTGTTCGTAACGACGACGCAAGACGGTCGCTGCGGCGCCCAGCGGCACGGCGATCGCCGTCGCGATCGCGAACAGGACGGAGAACTCGCCGTCCTCCGCGAGCGAGGCTCCGAAGGTCGTGGCGATCGCGGCGCCGACGAAGAGCCCGGCCGCGAAGAGCGACACGGCCGTGCCGCGCATGTCCGGGGCCACCTCGGTCGCCCAGTGCTGGAGCGTCGAGTGGATGAACGCGAAGCCGGCCCCGAGGAGGAGCGCGGCGAACGCGATCCCCGCCGGGCGCGGGTGGACGGCGGCGCAGAGGTAGCCCACGGCGATCTGCGCGGCGCCGGCGGAGATGAGGGCGCCCGAGGACCAGCGCGCGACGAGGCTCTTCACGACCCGGGTCGAGGCGACGACCGCCAGCCCGAAGAGCCCGACCACCACGCCGGCGACGGCGGCTCCCACGCCGGCGTGCTCGACCGCGGGCGCGAGGAAGGTGAAGAACCCGACGACGACGGCGCCCTCGACGACGGCCAGGACGACCACCACGATCATCCACGGCCGCCGCAGCAGCCGGACCGCGCGCCACCAGCCGAAGACGCGGCCCACCGCGGGCGGCTCGCTCAGGCGCCGGGCGCGCAGCGCGACGCCGGCGGCCCCCAGGCCGGACAGGACGAAGACGAGCCGCCAGTCGGCCACCCACACCGCGGCGCCGCTGACCACCGTCGACGCGGCCATGCCCGCCGACGTCGCCGACATCAGGTCGGCGAGGGCGGCGTGCCGGTGTGTGGTCGGCACGGTGTCGCCGACGTACACGAGACCCGCGGGGATGACCCCGGAGAAGCAGGCCCCGGCCAGGCCGCGGGCGACGACGAGCGCCGCGAGCGACGGCGCCGCCGCGGCGGCGGCCGACGCGATGACCGCGCCCGCGAGCGTGAAGCGGATGACGTGGACCCGGCCGAACCGGTCCGAGGCGAGACCCCAGACCGGCTGCATGACGCCGTAGGCGATGAAGTAGACCGTCGCGGCGACCGCGGCCGCCGCGAGGCTCGCCCCGAACTCGACGCTGATGGCCACCAGCATCGGCGTGATCGCGAGGCGGTCGAACGACGAGAAGAACGCGGCGGCCTGGAGCGTGGAGAGCGCGCCCGTGTCGACCGGCGCGTCGAGCGGTGCAAGTGGTGTGGCCTCGGCATCGGCTGCGATATCTCGGGTTGAGGCCACTTCACTTACAATTGCATAACGACCCCGTAATGAAAAGACGGCGAGCGCGTCCTGACGTTCGTTGCGATGGGCGGTCCCGGGATCGAACCGGGGACCTCGCGCTTGTAAGGCGCGCGCTCTGGCCAGCTGAGCTAACCGCCCGCGGGACGGCAGGCTAGATGATGCCCGCCGCGCGCATCCGGCACGGCGCCGCCGGGCGGCTCGGGCACACTGGGCTCATGGATCTCGGACTGAGAGGACGGCGCGCGCTCGTCACCGCGGGATCGCGCGGGATCGGCCGCGCGATCGCGGCCGAGCTCGCCGCCGAGGGCGCGGCCGTCGCGATCTCGTCGCGGTCGCCCGAGACGGCGGCGGCGGAGCTCGGCGTGCCCGGGCTGGCGCACGACTCGGCGGACCTGGACGCGGTGCCGGCGCTCGTGGAGCGGGCGGCCGCCGCGCTCGGCGGGCCGCTCGACATCGTCGTCGTGAACACCGGCGGGCCGCCTGCGGGCCCGGACCCGCTCGGCTTCACGCGCGAGCAGTGGGAGGAGGCGTACCGGACACTCGTCCTGCATCCGATGGAGCTCGTGAAGACGGTGATGCCCGGCATGCGCGAGCGCGGTTTCGGGCGGATCCTGAACATCGCGAGCACGAGCGTGCGCGAGGTCCTGCCGACGCTCATGCTCTCCAACGCGCACCGCGCCGCGACGCTCGCCGCGTGGAAGACGCTCGCGCGCGAGGTCGCCGCCGACGGCGTGACGGTCAACTCGCTCCTGCCGGGCCGGATCGCGACCGGCCGGCTCGCCGAGGCGTACGGCTCGCTCGAGGCCGCGCAGGTGTCAAGGATCAGCGGAATTCCCCACGTTCGATCATGAGAATTCCCCACCCTCTCGCAGCCCGGTGAGGGCGGGTCGGAGGGCGGCGATGGCGTCGCGGTGGCGGCGCATGCGGTAGCTGTCGC